>Ga0256845_1000326_pt1 | contig 45678 bp, 38 predicted proteins | sample RiftiametaG_FD_189101 | JGI IMG/M metagenome (GOLD analysis project Ga0256845, IMG submission 189101) | Tube worm associated microbial communities from hydrothermal vent at the East Pacific Rise, Pacific Ocean - Riftia | ecosystem: Host-associated > Annelida > Integument > Unclassified ...
CCCTCCCCCCCTCAACTCCGCTAGCGAATGGGCGTAATGCCCTCAGCACGATGAAAAGGGAAACAATGAACTCGCCAAATCGTCCGAGGGGCGAGAGTAATTGAGCGCTAAACGTTTGCTTGTGCTCAATAGTCACGAAGGGTGGGTTGCTCAATTGGGCAAACTGCCCCTTTGCATGGATATTATGGTGGGGCTTCCCGGCCATGCACACGCGGGCTGGGATACCCGCATGCGCCCAGTTCCCGCGAACGCTCAATTGGTATCGCGTGACGAGGCATCGAAACGCGAAAGTGAATACAATTTAGTCATTGCACACAATATTAGCGATTTACTGGAAGTAAAAAACTTCGATTTGCCAAAGATTTTCATTATTCACACCACGTTGGAGGGGAGGATCCACGAGCAGCAAAGCGAGGTCTCTCCCAGCGCCCTCGCCGGTGAAACATGCAAATACCTGCAACTCATTCGCGCCCATACTGTAGCGGTCAGTGAGCTCAAACGACGTTCATGGAATATTCGTGCTCAAGTCATCAAGTTTTCGGTCGACACAGGCGACTACCCCCTAGCCACTCAAGAGCAGCCCCATGGGCTGCGGGTGAGCAATCTCTTCAATTCTCGTCGACAAATACTCCTGGCTGACTTCCACGATGCCGCATTCTCCGGCATCAATATCCAATTTGTCGGCCTCAATGAGGATATGAATGGAGTAGAACCAGCCAAAGGCTGGCAAGACCTAAAAAACAAGCTCAAGGAGAGCCGCTTTTTTGTTCATACTGCAAACCCCACCATGGAGGACGGCTACAATATGGCCACAGTTGAGGCGATGGCGTGCGGTTTGCCTATATTAGGTAATTGTAATCCTAGTTCCCCAATTCGTCATGGGGTAGAAGGGTTTCTTTCGGACAATCCTCAAGAATTAGGAGACTATGCGAAAAGACTTTTGGTAGACAAGGCGCTCTCGCTTAAAATGGGTCAAGCTGCTCGCGCACGCGTGGCGGAGGTATTTAACCCCAAAATATTCGAGGATAGCTTTCTTCAAGCCATCAAAAAGGCAAAAAGCACCTTTCATGGCAAGAAGACGCGCGGCCCCACGAAGTCCTCAAATAAAAAGAGAAAGCGCTAGTCATCATGCTATTTCGAGATCTACTCAAAAGCTCCGACTTGATGCACCACCAAATCGAGGTCGAAGACGTCCCCCAGAGACTCACTTGGTTGCGCGGCTTGTGTAGCGATAAAAGTGTACTGCACGTGGGGTGTTGCGACGTACCCGTCTTCGACCCTAATAATAATCTACACATAGAACTTTCTCAGGTGAGTAATCAAATAGATGGCCTCGACATCAGTTTACCTGGAATTGATGTGCTTAAAAAACACGTTTTTGGAAACTATTATCACGAAACAAAAGGCATTAAACAGGGCTATGACCTAGTTCTTGCCCCAGAAGTTCTCGAACACACACCAAACGCTCATGAGTTTTTGGATCAACTTTTTCAAGTCAAGGCAAAGAGCTACCTCATCACAGCTCCACATATTCAATGGTACGAGCGCACTCGCCGCGAAGGCTCCTTATTTATTGAAGAAGTTCACGAGGATCATCGTGCATGGTATTCGCCCTATACCCTGCTCAATATTGTACGACCATTTATCAAAGAAAGCTCGGACGACGTCAAGGTTTTCATCATGGCGGGCATTGGTTCGGTCGCCGTACTCATTACAAAAGACCAACGTCCTCCCCTTGGACGTCCGGACGAAACGGCAATCCCCTATCACGAGTTGCCCAACAAACAACGTATCGAGAAACTTCTCAGCACAAATTATCTCGCTGAAGCGCTCTATCTTCTTCGAAAGTCGCCCGAGCAAAAGAAGCTCCAAGGCGAATCGTACTTTTTGTTGGCGCGCACTCTCTTGAAAGCGGGGCGCGGTATGGATGCATTGCGCCTATCAGTCGAATTTATGCAGTCTCACCCGCAAGATCCCCGCTGTTTACGCCTTGCCGAGACTGCGGCTCGTTCTCTTAATCAAGAAGAAGCCGCGCGAGAATTTGCCGCCCTGGCTCACAAATATGAATGAGAGATCTATGTTCAACGCAGGCCCACGTAAAGCTTCTGAACATCATCGTCCTCATCAATTGCGGCCAAAAAGGCTTCCACTTCTTCGCGCTCGGCCCCCTCCAGTTCAACGGGGTTCTTTGCTACCCAATCAAGAGATGCCGCTGATACGTTCCACCCTCTCGCGCTGAGCGCCTTGCTCACCAAGTCTAAATCCTCGGGCTCTGTCGTAAAGCGCCACGCGCCCTCATCAGTGGCCTCCACATCTTGAGCACCAGCCTCAATAGCGGCTTCCTCGGCTTCTTCCCCAGCCGCCGGAGGAGAAGCGTCAATCGCCCCGCAACGGACAAAGTCCCAACTCACCGAGCCGCTCGCGCCCATTTGACCTTTGCGAAACAAGGCCCGCATATTGGGTGCCGTGCGTTTCTTATTGTCTGTCAAACACTCGACAATCACTGGCACCTGATGAGGAGCGTACCCCTCGTAGGTGACAGTCTCAAAGTTGGCACCATCGTCAAGCTGACCCGAGCCCTTTTTAATGGCCCGCTCCAATGTATCGCGGGGCATAGATTGCTTGCGCGCGGCTTCTACCGCCATGCGTAGCTTCGCGTTGGCGGCAAGTTCAGCACCTCCCTTTGCGGCGATGATGATTTCTTTTGCCAGTTTGGAAAAGAGTCGACCCTTTGCGTCAGCACTCTGTTCACGTCCTTTTTGCTTCCATTGAGCGCCCATGGGCTTCTTGTACGCCGAAGCTCGCTAAATTTCAGCTCTCAATGCCTCTCTAAAGAAAAAGATGCACTCTTGTCCCTCTCCTTCCCTGAACTTAGAGGCAAATGGTGCCGTTTTGCAGGTCAGGATTATGGTTTCCATCCAGAGCCTCCAGAAAACTGAGGGTGACGACACCCATAGCGTGCACATTCCCGAGCACGTCTATTTGGGGCGTCAACCCCTCCTCAACGCCCAGGGCGAGCTTTGGGCCTATGAAATATTCTACCGAAAGGACGACCTGAAGAATAAGGCAGAGATTCAAGATCCAGGAGCTGCCACCGCCACCGTGGTCATGAATATGTTGGCCGACCTCGGGGTAGAACGGGTGGTCGGTGCCCATAAAATGCTCATCAATTGCCCAAAAGAAGCACTGCGCAGCGAGTTACTCTCTCTTTTACCCAAAGAGCAAGTCATCCTCGAAGTGCACATCGATATGATGACAATGGACAATTGCCAGGCACGAATTGAGCAACTGGTCGAAGAAGGATTTCAATTTGCTTTGCACGGCGAATACACCTTAGAAGGTCTCAAGAAGAAGCCCCCACCCAGCACAATTTCACACATTAAGGTCGACATCACCGGTCTTAAGGAGACCAAGCTCAGTGAATTGGTTGCAGCACTCACATCTCCCACGGCAACTCTTATCGCCGAAAAGGTAGAAACCCTGGAGCAATTTAAGATCTGTCAAGACTTGGGCTTCGAGATATTTCAAGGGTACTATTTCTGTCAGCCAGAAATAGTAAAAGGGAGGCGCACTCCCGCGAACCAATTGGCAGTCATGGAACTCTTGGCAAAAATTAGTGAGCCCAACGCTCGTCGAGACGAATTGTGTGAGCTCATTGGAAATGAAGTAGGTCTCAGCTTTCGCCTTTTGCGCACTCTCAATTCAGCCGCGTTCGGTTTGGCCCGCGAGGTCAAAACGATCGAACACGCGCTCACCTTGCTCGGCGACAACAGGCTACGGGAGTGGGTCGGCATGCTCGTGGTGAGCAATCTTAGCGGAAAACCCAATGAATTGTCGCGCCAAGCACTGCTGCGGGCTTATATGTGCGAACATTTGGCTCGCCATACAGGTAAAGTCCCCCCGCAAGAAGCCTTCACCGTTGGACTTTTTAGCGTATTGGACACAATGATGGGCATGAAAATGCGCGACATCGTCAAGGGCCTTCCACTCGCGAACGAAATACGTGACACCTTGATGGGTAGACGTAGTATCTACTCACCCCTCCTCAGCGCAGTCATTGGCTACGAAATTGGCAAATGGAAAGCCGTCGATCGCTTGCATATTCCTGCAGATGAACTGATAGCGATGTGGATGAAGTCCACCCGCCAGATGGAAGAAGCCTTCTATTACATGAAAGAGTAGTTTGAGACCCCAAATGGCCTTTCACGCCCCGGTTGGGAACACTCTCTTCGCTTCCCAGCTTCTGCTCCCTGTGCATGGGCCATGACCCGTACTAGACTTACTACGTGATCGAATACCGCGCTAAGTTCGTGAAAAGATGTTTCAGCTAACAAGACTCAGAGGTCGCCTCCTCGCCAGTGTGTTGCTCCTCCCCCTTCTTTCATGCAGTCTAAACTCTAGAGGAGCGCCCACATCAAGCGCCGATAAACCTCCCTCCTTCGGGAAAGTAGCCTCAGCTTCTGTCGCCAATGTCCCGGTGTCGCCCCTGGCAAAGTCCAGCGCTGAGCTCAACCTAGAGATCGCAAGCCAAGAATATACGTTGCAGTACAGAAAAGGCTTTTTGCCCGATCTCAGCTTCATGAACCAGGAGCATGGCCCCGCTGGAAGCCACGGTCGCCTCCTTGCAAAAGGCGCTCACCTCGAGTTCGAAGATGGAACTCCCGCAAAATTTTGGGGAACGAACCTAACCGCCTACGCGCTTTTTGGAGCAACTGATCTTTCAAGAAAATTCACAGCTCGACATCTAGCCCGCCTCGGGTTCAATATTGTTCGATTGCATCACCACGACTCGGCTTGGGTAAAGCCCAACCTGTTTGCCGAAGGTCCTACAACTCAACACTTGAGTAAGCCGGCGCTCGAGTCGATTGCCCTTTGGATTCGCGAGCTAAAAGCTGTGGGCATCTACGTGTGGATTGATATTGAAGTGGGCAGGCGCTTCAAAAAAGGAGACAATATCCCAGGTTTTGACGAGCTAAAAAATGGCGATGCTCGTGGAAAAAGCATCGTCAACCCAAGAATTAAAAAACTCTCCGAAGAATTTGCTCATAATTACATCACTTACAAGATGAAAGCTACGGGCCTCAGTCTCGCCAACGACCCCGCGGTGGTGGCCTTTCTTCTAAGAAACGAAAGTGACCTTGTCTATCACTTTGGCAATGGCCTTTTACGAGACAAAAACGTTCCCTACCACAATCAAATTTTTGAAAAGAAAATATCACAATTCGCAACTCAAAATGGTCTCAACCCAGCTCAAGCCCTGCGCACCTGGGAGCCAGGGGTCTCAAAAATAGCTCTCACTCATCTGGAATACCAAAATGATTTCAGTTCTATCATTGAGCTTAGAAAAAGCGCACCCTCTACCCTTATTGCGGCCAGCAATACCTGGGCGGGCAATCCCGTAGGGGCCCTGGCGGCTCTCTCGGCTGGCAATTTAAATGACGTTCATAGCTATGGGAAAGCTGGTTTTCTACAGAAAAACCCCAACACTCACGCCAATTTTATCCATTGGATAGGGGCCGCACAAGTTGCAGGTCGCCCCCTTGCCGTTACAGAGTGGAGCGTCCCGCCTCCTCATTTTGATAGATTTTCGGCGCCTACCTACGTCGCAAGCATCGCGGCACTCCAAGGCTGGGATATGGTCATGCACTATGCCTACCAACAATATGCCCCTCAATCTCTCAACGCTCATCCCGATATTTGGTCCAGTGTCGACGACCCCGCCTCAATGGGTGGTCTGCCCGCAGCGGCGCTCCTCTTTCGCCGAAGCCACGTATCAAGGGCAAAAAAGCAGTACCATCTAGCGCTTACAGAACAAGAAACCTATTTTCAAAACACAAGCCCAAAAACAAGCCGCACAATCAGAACAATGATTGAGCAAAGTGGTCTTGAAATCGGTCTACCCAACACCCCGGCATTGCCTTGGGACCAATTTCCGGTATCCACGAACGTCCATGTAATTCATGGGACAGATGTGAGCTATTTGAAGGAAAACACAACAGAAATTGTGTCCGACACCGGCGAATTGAAAAGAGACTTCAAAAAAGGAGTTCAATACATCGATACCCCCTTCACTCAAGGTGCCAGCGGAAATTTGGGTGGAGAAAAGATTCACCTTTCTGATGTAGACATGCATTTCATCAGCCCCGGGGCCGCTGTGTACGTGAGTAGTCTCGACGAACGCCCGATCTCATCCTCACGGCGATTGCTTCTGAGCGTCGTTGGCCCTGCAAAAACTAAGCAGAAGCGCCTCCCCTATCTCTCTCTTCGTCTCATTGGTGAGCTAACAATCAACAACCCTTATCTAGGTTGTGCACAAAAAATCGGCCCTCTTGGTCCTGTTTCTAGTGAACTTCAAGTCAACGACTCGCGCGTTCGTCTAAAAAGCGGCAGCCGCGGGTTTCCGTTGTGGACAATTTTATCCGAGAAACGCCCCGGTAAACGATGTGAGTAGACAAGTTTTTCCTGGCAAGGAGGCGAGTTTACAGACTATTTGACCGGTAGATGACCGGTTTTTACCCAAATGACGGTCTCCCGTTCAACAAAGGGAAAGTGGCGGCTCAAATGAGGACTACGTGTCCACGAATGACGCGGGTAGCGCCCGTGCTCGTCACAAAATTCTCCCGAGAGAACCAAGATTTCCTCACCACCAAAGTGTTGATGAGGCACAAATACCTCACCGGGGGGCCAAAATACTAGCGCTGTATGCTCCACCTCAAATTCGTGTAGAGGCATCACCCTGAGCCCCCCCTGCCCCGGCAACCAAGGAGTAGACCCCGTATCGATTCGCACAACCGAGCGATCTTGGGGGGAGAATTGTGATAGCTTTACGAAAAGAGTGCAACCCTCCTTACTAAAAGGAGCATGGGAACTCCCTGGTGGATTTCGCAAGTAGGTTCCTGCTGGATAGTCCCCATCTTCATCGGAGAAGGTACCTTCCAACACAAATATCTCTTCTCCTTGTGGGTGAGCATGGGTAGAGAAACATGCGCCCGCCTCATATTTTACAATACTAGTAGCGTGACCACTTTCTTCATTCGCTCGTGCAAGAGGTCGACGGGAAACCCCTGCCAAGGGGCTTTTCGTCCAAGCCATGGTCTCTGTATCGATAGAAATACGTTCTTTGAAGTCCAGATTGAGGTGGTTCATCTCTATGTCTCGTGTGGCGGGGAATGTAATTCGAGTTAGAGCGAACGAGCCCATTCAGGCCGCAAGGGAAGCGCTCCACTCTGAGCGGCATCTAACATATCAAGAAGCCGTGCCTTATCGCGAGGTAATTGGCCACTCAAAGGCAGATAATTTGAAGCATGATTGGATCTAAATACTGCTTTAGTCGGGTTGGCTGCCAACAGAAATGCACGTATTTCTTCAAGAAGGTCAGTCACCTCCGGTAGCTGAAATTTTCCCTTTTTGCTCAAAGTCGCAAGGGGCGTATTGGGAACAATCGTGAGCGTTAAGAGAGATACATAGCGGGGGTCCATCGCTGTTGTAAGACGTCCTGCTTGAGTGGCATGTAGACCGCTTCGTTCTTTTCCAGCGGCACCCAAAAGAAAGATGAGAGACTGCTTCAGATCGGCCTCGTGGGCACGGCGCGCTCCTTCGACATGTTCCTCGAATGTTGCTCCCTTCGCAATTCTCTTCAAGGTAACATCGTCCCCCGACTCGGGACCGATATAGAGCATCTTCAGACCTAAGCTTCTTAGCTCCTGGAGCTCTTCTACGCTCTTTTCTAAGAGGTTACGTGCCGTGGCGTAGCAACTCACTCGGGTAACCCGAGGAAATAGACATTGAACTTCCTTGAGAAGAATTCGCCAATTGTCCATGGGCAGACCCAAGGCGTCCCCATCAGCCACAAAAATTCGACGAACCACGGGGACAACGCCCTGGTGCACCCCCTCGCTGATTTGCCGCATCTCACTTATCACAGCGCTGGGTTGTCGCACCCTGTACTCTTTGTGACGGTACATGGCGCAATAGGTGCAATGATTCCAGGAACAACCAATGGTTGCCTGAATGACCAACGAATTTGCTTCGCTGGGCGGACGATAGACTGGCCCCTCATATTTTAACTCGTAATCCGACTGCACTGGCGCTCTCTAGCATGATTAGAGCGGGGCGGGTGAATCTCAGGAAGACTACCTATCAACGACTAGAGCGCAAAATCGTCCGCCGCGAGTCGGAACTAAAGCCCACTTGCCCGAAGAACCCACCACCGGCGTAGCAAGGGGTCCATTCCCTATTTTTAGACGCTCTTCTCTCCCTCCCAACAGGGGACGTACGCCAATTGTTCCGTCTGCGTAGGGTAGCCAAAAATGAGAATGAGCCATCGCGGGAGCATCACTCAAATATTTCCTCTGATCCGTAGACGTCTCCTTTGGCAAATTCACTGAAACTAGATCGTGGGTGAATAAGCGAGCCTTGCCCGCCTCATCAAAAAGAGCGAAGTGTTGATTATCAGCCGCTAGAAACGCCGCCGCCCCTCGAGAAGTCATGGGGCCTCCCTCCTGCAAAATATAGGTTTCGCCGCCTGCACGCGCAATCGCCCGATCGCCAAAGGCGACCAATTGTTCGGTTGCGCTCGAGAAATTGAATTTCTCCATCTTAATGGCTGCTTGCAAGCGCGCCACGCCATCACTCAAGGGAAGCCAAACCACATTTCCCGCTGCCACGACCGGATCTCCCATTAGATCGCCTGGGGCTCGAACACGATACCTTGCCCGACCTGATCGATTAGCTAACGCATAGAGACGTCTATCGTGGCCAAGAAATACAATGGAGTCCTCGTTGAGAGCAAAAAGTCCCGACCAAACGGGAGTCAACGTACGAAAAAACCAATAAAGTCCACCTGCTTGATTGATGGCATAAACATAGCGTTGGCTGGTTCCCATGAGAATCACCCCGTCATGGGGGCGTAAACTCACACTCCCTAAGGGAGTACCCTTGACCGTATAACTCCAACGGAAACGACCATCTCGCTCAAAAGCATGAAGATAACCGTCGGAAGTGGCTATATATGAACGCTCCTCTTCGTCAAGAACAGGTGAACCGACGATTGAAGCGCCACCCGAGGCGCACCACTCCACGTGAGCAAAGGGTATCTCGGCCGAGAGACTGGTACCACTGGACTCACGTTGAAGGTCTGCAATATCTATCAGGTTTTGGGCTTCTTTAGACCCATTGACTGATGAGGTGACTGAGGATTCGACCGAGCGAACGGAAGCCGAGGCCGAGCACGCGGCCAGAGCCCAAGAAACCGCTAAGAGCGAAGACCAAGAGAGCTCCCTCACGCGCCTCATCTGGAGAGCTGCTCAAGCAGTGAAAGAGCGTTCACTCGCAATTGCTCAAGAGTGCCTTCATTGAATAGGATGTGATCGGCTCGCTCTTCTTTTTCAGCCAAAGGCATCTGAGTTCCGATCCGCGCGAGTACTTCTGTCTTCGTCAAATGGTCGCGTGCGCAAGTTCGCGCTAGCTGTAATTCAAAAGGCACACTGACGACGACAACGGGGCGAAATCGCTCCTCTTGGTGAGTCTCAAAAAGCAAAGGCACTTCATAGCATATCAGCTCCGCCCCCTCGGACTCCAAACGATTGAATTCCTTTTCAACAGAGATGCGGATCTTGGGGTGCACAATGCCGTTCAGTTGAGATCGCAAACCAGCGTCTTTAAAAATCAACTTTGCTAGGCTTCCGCGGTCGAGCGCGCCATCGGGGAGCAAAACGTGCGTTCCGAACAATTCAACAATCTCCGAAAGGGCATCTGAGCCCGAAGCCACAACCGCGCGGGCCACTTGATCGGCGTCCACCACAGGCAGACCCGCCTCCCGCCATATGCGTGCCACCGAACTTTTCCCGCTCCCGATTCCTCCGGTGAGAGCGAAAATTTTGGAGCGCTCTTTGTTCAACGCTCGATGTACTGAATCAGAATTCACATGCAGCCTAAAAGCTAGCTTCTACTTACCTTGACGGGCAAACGCCGCTTGAACGGTGTTCTTGAGAAGCATTGCGATAGTCATTGGCCCCACGCCACCCGGCACGGGGGTCACACAACCGGCCACGGCTTCAACCGAAGCAAAGTCTACGTCGCCACACAGTTTGCCCTCTTCATCGCGGTTGATTCCTACATCGATGACAGCGGCTCCAGGCTTTATCCATGAACCGGGGACCATTTTCGCCTTGCCCACTGCGGCAATGACAATGTCGGCCTCACGACAACGGGCGGGCAAATCATCTGTTCGAGAGTGAGCCAAAGTAACGGTGGCATTCTTTTTGAGTAGGAGAGCGGCAATAGGTTTACCCACGAGATTGCTCCTTCCAATAACGATAGCCCGCTTGCCTTCGCAAACCACTCCCGCTTCTTCCAGCAAGCGCATGCAACCTGCTGGCGTGCAGCTCACAAGTCCAGGCAACCCGGACCAAAGTCTCCCAACGCTCTGAGCGTGCAGCCCATCCACATCCTTATCGGGATGAATCGTCTCGAGAACCCGATTTTGGCTTACTTGATCGGGTACAGGAAATTGAACCAAAATTCCGTCAATATCCTCGCGCTCATTGAGTTCTTGAATCTTAGCGAGCACGACATCTTCGGCGGAGTTCGCTGGCAGACGATGAATTTCTCCAGCAATGTGCGCCTTGTCTGCAGCCTTCTCTTTATTTCGCACGTAAACAGCAGAAGCCGGATCATCGCCGACCAAAATCACGTGCAGTCCCGGTTTACGCCCAAACTCCTTCTCAAATCGAAGAGCTTCCAGAGCTACTTCGTCACGAACTTTTGCTGCAATTGCTTTCCCGTCGATGCGTACCGCCATAGGGCCTCAAATAGACCGCGACCCCGCCTCATACAAGAGACGGAAGCCGCTCGCGCATCTTAGGGATCAACATTGATCGTTAATACGGTGATCGCACCAGCTATCACACGGGCATCGACCTCTTTGTCGACCGATCCGGACAGGCTAATTGTAAATTCCTGACCAGGTCGACTCCGCGCGGGCATGTTGTAAACGAGCGCAAGACCATTGCTATCGGTATTGTCCCTAAACTCCCCCCAAGTATCGGCTGTAGCGTAGGTAATATCCGGTCCACCCTGAACAAAAATCTTCACACCTTTTACCGGCTGCCCCGCCCCGTCAACAATACGCAGGAGCAACTGAGCCGCTATCGAACTAGGTGTTGTGGGATCACTCTGAATGGTCGAAAGCACCCCTTGCAAAACATTGATAGGCACCAGGGGAACACGTAGTGCACCAGTTCGCGAATCGTGTACTGAGAGGGTCGCCATGGACGACTTATCCGTCACCGGCTCAACCAGTATCCAAGTGTCAGCGCGGGGCTCGACCCCAGGGACAGAAAAAGTTCCGTCTCCTCCTTCACCCAATGTAAAGTCGAGACCTTTTTCATCAATGACATAGATATTGACGGGTTCAAGGTATTCGCTCACGGCCCGAAAGGCATCGTCCTCAAACTTGGTGAGTTTTCCGCTAGCGTCCGCCGCCGGACTGGAGGGCCCCGTCGTGCTGCCGTCGGCACCTCCCCGGGAGGTTCCTGCCGCGATCGGCCCCCCAGAAAAGCCATCGTCGCTCGCTAAGGCCGGAGGACGGGCTTTTTCTTCCTGCTGGCAGCCGACAGTAACCATCGCTGAGAGAGTCAGTGCCAGGGCGAACAAGGAAATATTTTTAGTCACCCACCTAGCCTAGTCGAGAGACAGCCTCACGCCCACAAAAGTGCCTGTGAGAATGAAAATTGATGGGTAGAACGATTTTTAAGTCAATCTTCGAGTCAAGAGACTGCAGAAGAGGGCTCTGTCGTATCCCTTTGTGAATCGTCGTCTGGAGATGGGCCTTCGCGGCTTGGCTGGCCTCGATGGGTAAACATGTCCACCGCCATCAATGCCACGCCAACGCAAATTGCAATATCAGCCACGTTAAATGTCGGCCAATGGTCAGTCAGCGACCATGTTTGTACATAACGATGCACAAACGTATTGAGACTGAGTACCCAGTCAGACTTGTAATCAATGAAGTCAATTACCTGCGAGCGAGTAATTCGATCGCTCAGATTTCCTAAAGCGCCCCCCAGCACCAGGGGCAACCCCCACTTAAGAGCTGTTTGTGTGGGCTGAAGTCGCGAATACAAGGAGATGATAAAGAAAACCGCTAAGGCGCTGACGCCAAGAAAGAAGGGGGTGCGCATTGCATCGTCCGCCCCTGCAAAGAGTCCCCATGCACCGCCCTTATTGTAGGCCAGAGTGATCGCAAAACTCTCACCAATGACCCGAATCGGCTCAAAACCTCGTTCGGTTATGGTCATCTCGGCCCAAACCTTCGTGGAGATATCAGCAAAAAGAGAAAGCGCTGAGACCACGCCAAAGAACAAAAAGGTAGGCCTTCCTGCACCCTGTTCGGGACTTGAAACCTGCCCCCGAATTGACGCGCTGGATGGTATGGCGGCATCAGATGATCCCGAAGACGACTCCCCCGCATCCGTCCCATATTGAGGTCCCTCTTCTGGCGGTAGTGTCGATGTCGAGAACTCTTCGACCGCCGGGGGGGGCTCACTCAAGGGAGCCTCCGAGATAGCCACGGTAGAGCCAACGATACGGCGTAAGCTCTCGGGAATATTCGAAATCGGTCCTTCTTCTACCAAGGAGGATACTTGCTCGCCATTTTCGGCGGAATTCTCTTGAAATGAGCTTTGCTCGCTGCGGCCTCGGTTTTCGTGCGTGGGATCCATGCGGTGTCTGCTTTACGACAGGAATGCTATCCGGGCCAGTTCATCGGCGAAAATCAGGTCTACTTTACCTCTTTTTGTCCCGGTGTTGCCTTACAATCACCAATTTTCACCGTGTATTGCTGATCGTTTCCTTCGACTAGCAATGCCAAGGCACCCCTGGAAGTCGAAATGCTCCTTCCTAATTTGAGTTTTTGTGGGTGCACCCCCGTCAGGCGGGTGACCACAGTCTGCCAAGGGCTCCCAGGTTGGGCTACCACACTCAGACACCTTGCTGGCTTCTTCGAGTTTTGCAGCTCAAATTGATAGTCGTAGACTTTGGCGCCCTTTTCGAAGCGCAAAAGCGCTCCTTGAGGGTGAGACGCGTAACCACGGTTACCAAAGTATTCGACGGCTTGATTCCAATTCATAGAAATGAGCTGTGCGCCGGTGCAACGAATCATACGCTTGTCTTGGTGGTGTTCGTACTGCTGGCCCTTGGGACAGCTTGAATCACCTTTTTTTTGCAGGGCCTTGAGCTCACCTGGGCTCAGTTGGGACATTTGACGACGCTCGGCCTGAGCCTTCAATGCCATAATTTGGGCTCGTAATTGCCCCTGAGCACCCGCAACCTTTGCCGCTTCCTCATCTCGCCCGGCTTTGACGCACGCGGAGTGGGTCTTGTCCACTGCCGCGAGGGCCACCTCCACTTCAGAGACTTCCTTCGAGTCCATGTCTTTCATGATCTGTTGCGATGATTTCATCTGCTCATGACATTTCTCTATCGCAGCAAAGTCACAACCCGCCAATAGTAGGGCAACTCCTAAAACACTCCCTCTGTTCTTCATTCTTCTCTTCCCCTCACGTTGATGAAGCCCGCACCCTCTTTTGGGGAGCAGCAGCATCCATGGCTCCAAATTCGAGCCAGAAAAGCACCCTCCCTCACTATCGCGCGGCGAACTACGGGACAAGCCCTAGCACTGAACTCTCAGCGAATGAACGTATCCTTCGCTCACCGCCTCGATTAGAGCGAAAAACTCTATCGCGAGCGCCTCTCAGTTTAAAGGAGATACGCGGCATTTCCTGAGATTCAACACGCAATAACTACAGATAAAGCGCAAAGATTGCCGAAAGGGAAAGATCCCCGTGTCACAAGAACCAGCTAGTGTGGACCTAGAAAACCACCTCCTCAGGAGACTTCAAAACGTGACCGCCCCCCCTATCGAAAGCCTCGTACTCAAAACAAATTCTTCGGGAGAAGTGAAAGGACTCAGTCCTCAGGCGCTCAAACTCCTCGGACCCGAGGCTCTCGGTCGAAATTGCAATGGCGTCATGAAAGGTATTTCGCCTTCTGGCCGCACCATCTGCAAAGAAGGTTGCGCCGCAGCATTGGCCTCGGGTGCTCTTGCCAGCGCCCCTCCGCAGGAGGCACTCGTGCGCGGTAAACTGGTACAATTGCGTTGCTTTCGAGTCGGCGAAGAAACGGTCGTGATTGCCGACCCCCTTGTCCCTGTCGAGGCGACCGAAAAGCTCACAAAAAGGGAGCGTGAAGTGCTCGCGATGGTCGCCCAAGGGCTCTCGACTCCGGCGATTGCCGCACTCCTCAAGATCACGAACGCAACGGTCAAAACACATATTGAACACGCTCGTGGGCGCTTGGGGGCGCGAACACGAGCGGAAGCCGTTGCCCTTGCCTTACGTAGTCGACAATTGCCCTCAACAGCTACTTAAGTAAGAGAAAAGCAACGACTCACTCAAGCAACGACTCACTCAACCAATGTCTTCAGGCGCACCAAGCCCTCTTCATAATCTTCACCAACAAAACCATCCATCATTAAAGAAAAGTACCCACCAATTGCCCCCTCGTTCTTGCCAACGAGCCCCCAGCGCACAAGCGTTCCCCCCTCCTTGTTTTCGAATTTCCAATAGGCCTCGGCCTGACCCATTTCTCCAAAGTTGAGGCGAGTCCTGATTTGGTGAGGAGGCTCACTCAGAATAATTTCTTGAGAGCCACTTCCGGACTTCTCACTCTTCCAACTCACTTGGCTACCCACGCCCTCGGCTGGACCCGAATAGCTATTGATAATTGTTGGGTCTTTGGCAATCCAAGGTGACCACTTTTCCCATTTCTTAAACGAATGTACGTGCTCAAAAATATTTTCTGGTGACGAACGCATCAAGAGAGAGCGTTCAACCTGGTACTCTTTGGTAAGCATCATACCAACGGCAAAGAAGAGCGCCAAAAATATACCAAATCCGATAGCAACTCGAGCTACTATTCTTCCTGCTTTTACCATGAAGTGAGTGTACAGGTCCCGCTTCAACTGACCAGGGGCGTGCCCTGACAGTCATTTGCACAACCATGTCCCAGCCTTTTGCGGGCAAAGCGGATCTCGGCGAGAGCTTCCCCTGTAAATGCCTCAATTTAGCTTGTTTAACGTTGCTCTTTGTTATTCTTGGCCGTTCCATACCTATGCAACGCGCTATATTCCTTTGCAAGCGCCCCTGGCAGCAATAGACTTCCGATCATGCCTACACCCCCCTGGGAGAATCTTCGCGGCGTCACCAGCGTTACCCAAAAATGGGTCGGCCAAGGGCGCGTTCGTCCATGTCTCGCTGCCGAAAAAGAGATCCCCGCCACTGAGGCACGCTATGGCGGTATGCCAGACTTGCATCCAGGACTGGTCGAGGCACTGAAGGCCAAGGGAGTTGAACAACTCTACGATCACCAGGTGCAGGCCATCCATGCCGCGCGTTCAGGAAAACATGTCGTCGTTGCCACGCCCACCGCAAGCGGTAAAAGCCTGTGCTTTCACTTACCCGTTTTACAGGCTCTGGCAGAAGATCCTAGTTCGACCGCACTCTTTCTCTACCCCACCAAGGCCCTCTCTCGAGATCAGGAGTACAGCCTTCACAGTATGATTCAGGCGAGTGGACTGAAGATACCCTCCGTTGTTTTCGATGGGGATACCCCTGGAGACGCCCGGCAAAAGGCTCGAGAGCGAGGGCGAGTTATTCTAAGTAACCCAGACATGGTGCACGCGGGTATTTTACCCAATCATACTAAGTGGGCCAGTTTCTTTCAGGGGCTCAAGTACGTCGTTTTAGACGAGATGCATACCTATCGGGGGGTGTTTGGCTCCCATATGGCTCATGTTCTAGCGCGCCTCAAGAGAATTGCAGCTTTTCATGGGGCGCACCCCACGTTCATCGGTGCCACAGCCACAATAGGCAACCCACGGGAACATGCAGCACGACTTCTGGGAACAAGCGAAGAGTCTATAGAACTAGTCAATCGATCGGGTGCCGCCCAAAACAGCAGAAAAGTATTTATCTACAACCCGCCCATTGTGAATCAAGAGTTAGGGGTACGCGCAAGCACGCTCAAGGCAGCTGTGTATTTGGCTGCAGATTTAGTGCGAGCCAAAGTTCCTACAATTGTGTTCGCCCCTTCGCGCAACTCGGTAGAAGTCATGCTCAAATATCTGCGGGAACAATGCAAAGACTCCCTTAAAAATAGTCCTGTAGGCGTCGATAAAACCATCATGGGTTACCGCGGGGGGTACCTCCCCGAAACCCGTCGAAACATAGAAAAAGGGCTGCGAGAAGGTAAGATTTTGGCGGTCGTAGCCACCAACGCCCTTGAATTAGGCATCGACATTGGCGATCTAGACGCGGTTATTTGTGCCGGGTACCCCGGTAGCGTAGCCGGAACTTGGCAGCGCTTTGGCCGTGCTGGCCGCCGTAGCAGCCAATCGGTTGCGGTGATGGTCTGCGGCAGTGGATCCATCGACCAATTTCTTGCCCGAGAACCTGAATATTTGTTGGATATGCAAGCCGAGCACGCCCGCATCGATCCTAACAACACAGAGATCCTCATTCAACACCTCAAATGTGCGGCTTTTGAAGCGCCCTTTCAAGTCAATTCGCCTGGTGAGCGCCCAGCGAGTCCCACAGATGTTCAAGGAGAAACCTATGGTGAACTCGATCATGATGCCACCCGCGAAGCTCTGGATTATCTTGCAGGGTACGGCCTTCTGCACGTATCTCGGGGCCGCTATCATTGGGCCGGTGAAGCCTTTCCAGCCAGCGATATTTCTCTAAGAAATATCGGTTGGGACAATTTTATTATCGTCGACAAGGGCACTCCAAGCTCTCCTCAAGAACGCACAATAGGAGAACTCGACTATCGCGCCGCTCATACCATGTTGCACGAGCAAGCTATTTATCAACACAACGCCGAGCAATACCAGGTTGAAAAATTAGATTTTGAAAACCACAAAGCATACGTAACAAAAGTGGCTCCTGATTATTTCACGACAGCGCTCACTTACCGCACCGTGAGTGTTTTGGACACCAATGCCACGCGCAGCGAAGGAGCCGTGACACAAGGTTGGGGGGACGTAAAGGTTCTAGAAAGAGTCACTGGCTACAAAAAAATCAAGTTCTTTACTCACGAAAATGCCGGCTACGGGGATGTACACCTACCCGAGATGGAGATGCATACGACAAGCTATTGGCTCACCGTACCCGACGAGCTTCTCAGGGGGCTCAACGCTCCACGGGCACTTCTCGTCGATGCATTGCGTGGGGTCGGGCATGCCCTAGAGACTGTCGCCGCCCTCGCCCTCATGTGTGATCCACGCGATCTCAATCAAACCCTCGGTGACGGCGAACAAGAAGACCAAGAGGACAATTCGCTTCCTCCACAGCCTGCTGGCCGTGAGAGTGCCCGCATCGCAAGCATCGAGGCACGCTCCGCCAGAATAGGAGAGATGAACCCCACTATTTTTCTCTTTGATGCTCAGGCCGGAGGGGTAGGTCTAGCCGAAAGGATCTATGAAATTTCTGGTGAACTATTGGCTCGTTCTCGAGATCTAATAGCTCAATGCCCTTGTAACGAAGGTTGCCCCGCCTGTGTTGGTCCCACAGAAAATGCACCTCGCAAGAAGCTGGCCCTCGTCCTCATTGAGGCATTGGGGCTGGGACAACTAGGGGGGGGAGCTGCTCCTGCACTGACTTTCCCACCACTTGTCTAGCGGAAAGCAGGGGTGTGCTTCTCACCCAAGGGCCAATCAATGAGCAATGGCACTGGAGCTTTTCTTCCACTCTGCTTGATGGCCCGTTGGCACTCAGCCAGGCTCAGTCTGCGAGGTCCGAATAAGGTAGGATCGGCGGCATCTGCATCCATCAACGAAGTGGGGGTATCCACCCCAAAGTCGTCGGGATGTCCCGGCAAGTCCAGCAGTATATGACCCAATTCGTGGGCCATAGTGAAAGAGCGGGCCCCCGCCTGCAGTCCTGTTCTGTCTATAATGATCGCATTTTGCACGCTGGCCCGCCGCCCATAAATAAACGATTCGCCGATGCGCCCGACCCCTCCAAACACCGGCACGACAAATAGATCGATTGTCTGGGGGTTCCTATCCCCCACTCCCCGGAGGAGTGCACGCTCCTCGATTGTACCCGCCGAAGCATCAAAATCAGAAAAGTGATGGAGACCATCTGACAAGTCCAATTCACCTCTGCAAACATTCAAGGACGAGTCAAAACTGAATCGATTATGAGAGACGGGCACAAGAGAAACCGCAGCTCCCTTTCTGTCTCGAACGACAAGGTCAAAAGAGGGCATGGCCTGACTCCTGATCTCAGCGTTTCGATAGATCTCATAGCGAAGACCAACGCTGCTCAAAGACTCGCCCAAACGGCCTGCCACAGACTCAGGACTTTGCCCCGGGTAAGTTTTTACGGTGACACGCTTTCCGTCGGCCAATAGTTGAATATATCCTCCAGAAGCTCTTACTCCCCGCGAACAGCCTATAGTGAGCCAAGATATATTAGGCGGATCAACGACCTGAATATCGAGCTGTTCTGTCCCTCCTAGGGTGATACCGCACTGTCCCCACATGCGCGCAGCAACCTGGAGTTCTGCTTTTACAATTCGAATCGCCTCCTGATCGGTGCCTCCGACAGCCGGTGGCCCTCCAGGATAAGTACGTAAAATTCTTGCCCGAACTTGAACCCGATAGCGCCCAGGACCATTCTTTTCGAGAAGTGCGGGTGCGCCAATTGGAAAGCTAGCGCGAGTCGTGGGAGATAGGTGCACGTCAAGATGTCCCCCCACCTCACCCATGAGAGTACGCGAAGCAGCTGCAGGGTGATTGCGCTCCACAACGTCCAAACCAATGCGCAAAGGAGGTGTGCGCGCGCAGGCTACCTCGCTCAAGGGATCGCCCTGGCCCATTCCTTCGCAAGATGCCGAAACTAACGGAACCTTACGAAGAGCATCAAGATAGCGCCCTCCAGTACCCTCCGACACAATATCCACAAAACTAGGTAGGAATTGTCGAGGAGAGGCAATCACAAAGGTAACTGCCTCGGGCTCGGTCTGTGCACTTTTATGAGAAAGTCTCAATTCTTGAGGCAGTGAACGGGTAATTGCGAGGCTGGCGGGATGAGCCAGGCTTCCTCGAGTTGGCAGAATTGCGGCGACGCTGATGCGCTGAAGCCCACCACGCAAACGAATGACTCCCGTGCCAATTTGCACCGGAAAAATTCGGATCCCCCCTGGTGGAACAGCGCTCCCCGGTGAGAGGAGGCGTCCGGCACTCGTCAGCCATCGAAGTGCGCCTTTGGAGGGGGCTCGCGCCCCTTGAGCTACTTGAGACCGCCGCACGAGAGGTAAACGCTCGAAACCGGCAATCACACCAATTTCTCTCGAATCACGACGAGTACTCCTTTGAAAGATCTCCCGATGACTACTCTGTACAATCATGGTTCGGGGTAAGAGCGTTGCTCCCTCGGTCAAGGCAGTAGTGGTCCAACTCAATGAAGCACCTAGCAAAGCTACTTTGAGTAAAGGATGGACCATGTTGGTTGAGGATAATCTCTTTGCGACCAAATCTGAAGAGCTCAGGCTGAAGATTGCCACGTTATCTCTCAGGTAATTTCTTCCCTTGAATCATCTGCTCTACGGCCACGCATTGATAAATCGAGCTCATTTCTGGGCGTATATTCATGCACGCGGCTATCCCCTACAATTTGCGCATCCGGATGAGATCAGTACATTCGGGCTATGCTCAATGAAGAACAGTACTTGGCCCTCGCCCAAAAAGAGCTGACTCAGCTCATCGTCGCTCTCGACAACTTGGGCGCAGACGACCTCGATTGTGAACTCGAGAATGATATCGTCACTCTCGAATTTTCGGACGACACGACGTACATCATTAATTCTCATCGGGCGGCACGACAAATTTGGATGGCGGCGGAGCGCACAGCTTGGCACTTTGATTGGAACACAGAGAGTTCTTCGTGGATCGCCAAGAAATCAAACGAAGAGCTCTGGGAAACTCTCCGTAGACTCCTCAGCAAGAAGCTCGACGCAGAGTCAGTAGAAAAGACTCTGCGGCCTGAAGACCGGGGGACATCTTTTTCTCTGGGTCGCTGATTGCGTACTAAAGCGTCGTGCGGATTACGCGGCCACCGCTGCGCGGGGAGGATGCAGGACGAGGAGAAGGGCTCGCTGCTTTCGTCGCTGGTTTAGCCCGACTACGAGCAGAGTTGGCTCTTCGTGTGGCCGCTGCGGCGCGCTCTTTCTCTGCTAGTCGCGCTGCCGCGTCTGCTGTGGTTTTGCTTTCTAGGGCCGACTTTTTCTCTTCGGCGGCGCTTTGAGCCGCCTCAGCTTTGGCCCTCGCTGACTCTGCTTCTAGTTTATCAGCTCGCAGGCTCTCCAGTTGAGCGGCGGTCTCTGCCTCGTCGAGGGCTCGCCTTTTTTCGGCAGCGCTCTCAGCTTCGGCTTGAACAGCGGCTTCTGCCTTTGCCTCCTTGTCTTCACCAGACTGAAACAAAGCAGCCCCCACTCCCCCCATCACTAAGAGCCCCAGGGCGGCAAATAGTGCCAAGGGAGGCCCTTTCTTGGCGGGCACACCAGCAGGTCCCTCGCCATTTGCCCAAGCTCCCTGGGTTCCTTGCTCACCGGAGGCACCAGCATCGACACTCTCTTCACTTCCCGCCAGACCGACCGCCGTCTGCATCATCGCTCCGGGCGCGTCATGGAGAGCTGTCTTGTCTAGAGTCGGCGTCCCCCCAACCACAGTTCTCGCGGCAGCGACCCCACGTCCCCCCAACCAGGCTTGCAGTGCCGACTGAAATTCTTCTGCAGTCTGAAATCGGTCACTAGGCTCGCGAGCCATGGCCTTGTTCACTAAGACAACATAATCGGGGTCAACTCCCTCCACCAAATCGGCAAGGGGTGGCGGGGTTTCTAAGACAATTTTAAAAAGCAGTTCGTTGAATGTTTCTGCGTCAAAGGGCACTTTACCAACAACCGCTTGATAGAGAATCACCCCCACAGCATAAATATCGACTCGATGATCTACGGAGCTGCCCCCTTTGGCCTGCTCCGGAGCCATATAATAGGGGGTTCCCATGACCGCTCCGGTACGAGTCATCGAAAACTCACTTCCCAGAGCATTAAATTTCGATATTCCAAAATCGACGATTTTGACGAAGTCTTTTTTGCCAGACTTATTGGAAAGCAAAAATACATTGTCGGGTTTCAGATCGCGGTGCACTATTTGGGCGGCATGAGCGGCCTTCAGGCCTTCCAACATATCAACCATGAGCGCGCCAATATCGCGTGGCGCCATGCGCCCCTTTGCGATGCGATCATTGAGAGCTTCGCCTTGAAGAAACTCCATCACCATGTAGCGCTCTCCCCCCGGCAAGTCGCCAAGGTCAAGCACCTCCACAATATGCTCTGATCCGATACGCCCAGCGGCCTGCGCCTCACGCTCAAATCGTGTGACGGCCTCGTCATTTCCGGCAACATCACCGTGCAAGACCTTAATCGCTACGCGACGATGAATACGGGTATTTTCTCCTTCGAAAACCGCCCCCATGCCTCCTTCACCAAGAAGGCGCAGAATTTTGTACTTACCGTCAATGACATCACCGATTTCAAGGCCCATAATCTACTTTCTTCCCTAGTCTGTTGCATTACGCACGTCTAGCGGCTGCCTTTGGCTTTTGTGTTGTAAAAAGGGCAAAAACTGGGACTTCTCCCGTGTCAAAACAGAGTATTTCTGATTTCTCGGGCATTTTTCTTGAGTTTGCACCAATGTCGCCACTTTCCTATAGGGTTCGGACCGGTTTCTTATGTCTCGCCCTTTCGAAAAAGCCCCTTCACAAGTTCAATTTTCTCAAGAAGAGCATCAAGTGCTCAAGCTTTGGGAAGACCTCGACGCTTTCAAAGAATCGAATCGACGACGCGAGGGCAATACGCCTTTCGTTTTCTACGACGGTCCTCCCTTTGCGACGGGTACACCCCACTACGGCCATCTCTTGGCTGGCACAATCAAAGACATCGTGCCGCGCTACTGGAATATGCGAGGGCATCCAGTTGAACGAAGATTTGGTTGGGACTGCCACGGCCTTCCAATAGAAGCACTTGCCCAGGAGGCCCTCGGCCTTTCGGGCACGGGACAAATTCTTGAAAAAGGTGTGGATGTTTTCAACGAGCAATGCCGCTCGATGGTGCAAACCTATGTGGCAGAGTGGCGCAAAACCATCACCCGCATGGGACGATGGGTAGACTTTGATGACGACTACAAAACCATGGACCCCGAGTTCATGGAGTCGGTTTGGTGGGTATTTAAACAGCTTTGGGACCAGAAACGCGTCTACAAGAGCTATCGAATCATGCCCTATAGCTGGGCCCTCACCACACCACTTTCGAATTTTGAGGCAAACTCAAATTATAAAGACGTGCAAGACCCGGCCATCACGGTACGCTTTCGCGTTCAAGATTTCAAAGGATTTCCGGCCTTAGAAAAGTTAGCCAATCAGGAGGCCTACCTACTTGCTTGGACCACAACTCCATGGACCCTCCCCAGTAACCTAGCGCTCTGCGCCGGCCCAGAGATTGACTACGTCGGCGTCAAGGTCGAAGGCGGACCAGCGGTCTACATAGTCGCCGAGGCGCGTACCAAAGCTCTCTTTAAAAAGAAAAAATTAGAAGTTGTCGCCCGATTCAAAGGATCTGACCTCAAGGGTATCAAGTACGTTCCTCTTTTCGACTATTTTGCCGGGCGCGAGCGCTGTTTTGAGGTTCTTACCGCAGATTTCGTCACCACCAGCGATGGTGCCGGTATCGTTCACCTAGCCCCCGCCTACGGCGAAGACGACTTTGCCATCTGCAAAGACGCGGGCATTGAGCTTGTCGATCCCCTCAACAATGAGGCTGAGTTTACTTCCCTCGTGCCTGACTATGCGGGCCTATTTTGCAAAGACGCCGATAAGAAGATCATCGCCGATCTCAAGTCCGATGGGCGCTTGGTGCAGCAAGAAACAGTCACCCACAGCTACCCATTTTGCGAACGCACCGAGACCCCTCTCATCTATCGAGCCATAGAAGCCTGGTATGTTCGTGTAGCTGATATGAGAGACGATCTCGTCGAGCAAAATAATACCGTCTCATGGGTTCCCGAAGCTGTAGGTAAAAATCGATTTGGAAATTGGTTAAAAGATGCCAACGACTGGAATATTAGTCGCAATAGATTTTGGGGTAGTTGCATCCCCGTCTGGGTCAACGAAGCTGATCCCTCAGATACAATCTGTATAGGCAGTGTCGACGAGCTCGAAGAATTAAGCGGCGTTCGCGTCACCGACTTACACAAACATTTCGTCGACAAAGTCCTCATCAAAAAGGACAACAAGGTCTATCGACGCACACCCGAAGTACTCGATTGTTGGTTCGAGTCCGGTTCAATGCCTTACGCCCAAAAGCATTATCCATTCCGTGAAGGTGACGATAAAACTGGTGCCGGCGCAGATGAGCGCTTCAAGAATTTCTTTCCCGCACACTTCATTGCCGAAGGTCTCGACCAAACCCGAGGTTGGTTTTACACTTTGCTCATATTGGGCACTGCACTCTTTAAAAAAGCGCCTTACAAAAATGTAATCGTAAACGGAATGATCTTGGCCGAAGACGGCCAAAAGATGTCCAAGCGCAAGAAAAATTATCCCGATCCCACAATCACCCTCGAAGCCTATGGTGCCGACGCCTTGCGCGCCTACATGATCAACTCCCCAGTTGTACGGGGCGAGCCATTGAAATTCAGTGAGCGAGGACTGAAGGAAATTGTGCGTACAGTTGTGCTTCCTTATTGGAACGCTCTCAGCTTTTTCACCACCTACGCCAGCGTCGATGGCTACGATCCGCGCTCCAGCACTTGGCAGGCCCCTCCCATAGCAAAGCGCCCGGACATCGATCGCTGGGCCCTCAGCATGCTGCAAAGCCTAGTGCGAGACGTCAACGCAGAGATGGAGGCTTACCGGCTTTATTCGGTAGTCCCGCGCCTAGTCAGCTTCATTGACGATCTCACGAATTGGTACATTCGCAGAAGTCGTCCACGCTTCTGGAAATCAAGCGATCGGGTTGACCAGGCTGCCGCCTATGCAACTCTTTACGAGCTCTTGACCACCTTCGCCAAAGTCCTCGCGCCCTTCATGCCATTCGTCACTGAGATGGTCTATCAACGCTTGGTTGTGCCTCTAGACGAAAACGCACCAAAAAGCGTGCATTTTTGCGACTTTCCTCGCGAGAATCCAAGTCTAATCGATGTGGAACTCGAAAATCGTATGATTGAGGCTCGCGCCACCGTGGTCCTCGCTCGCAAACTGCGAGAAGACCACAAGGTAAAAATTCGCCAACCTCTTGGAAAAGTCACCATCGTGCATCGCTCCGAGAAAGTGCGAGAACAGGTGCTTGCAATGAGTTCCTTAATTGCCGAAGAGATCAATATAAAGAGTGTCGAAGTGGAGAAGGACGAGAGCCTATTTACCGCTGTTGCTGTGCAACCCAACTTCAAGACCCTCGGCCGACGCTGCGGAAAAAAGCTAGGGGCTATCAAAAAAGAACTCGCTCAATGGGGTGCCAAGGAGGTGGCCCTCCTAGAGTCTGGTCAAAGCGTGACTGTAGAGGACGAGTCGATTCTTTTAGAAGACGTAATTCTTAAGCGCTCCACTAAAGGAGATGCTGCGGTCGCAACTGATGGTCACATCACAGTTGTATTGGACACAACGATTACTGACACTCTGCGAGCGGAGGGCTACGCGCGAGAATTCATCAGCCAAGTACAAGCTACACGTAAAAACACTGGCTTGGAGGTTTCCGACCGAATCTTGCTCACCTGGTATTGTTCAACTCCAGAAGTGGCTCAGGCCCTTACCCAGCATCAAGAAACTATCGCTAACGAGGTACTTGCAAGCTCATTGAGCGAGGAAAAAACGCCCTCAGCCGAGCACAATTTGCTCACCATAGATATCAACGGGACGCCTCTTCAACTCAGCCTCACTCGCGCCTGATCTGCAGGGCCTGCAGCAGGTGGGTACGGTCGCTGAGATTCATCGCCGCCCCAATGACGGCGACCCCATCGGCTCCTCCTTGGAGACAATTGGGGGCGTTGTCTCCAGTGATGCCCCCTAGAGCATAGAGGGCCAGAGTGGGACAAATGGATCGTAGTACATTCGCTCGCTGATTGAAGCCTTGTATTGTGAGCGGGTCACGGCCCTTTCTAGGTGCACAAACAGGAGAGATCACTAGCAAGTCCAGACGCTGAAGCTCGTCCAATGAGAGTGCTTCAGCCCCATGGCCTGCTCGAGACAGTACTCCAGAAAAGGAGGGGGGCGCTTGAGTCGGCGCAAGACCATGGGCGGGCAGATGAACCCCATCGGCGTCCAGTAGGCACGCCAGGTCAAAACGTTCGGCGACGAGAAATAATTGCCCTGCTTGTTGAGCTTCAGTGCAAAATCTTCTTCCAAGAGCCAGGCGCTCGCGACCTGTTTGAGTGCGATCTCGTAATATAACTGCGACAGTACCTGGACGTGCCTCCTGACACACCGCCACGAGTTGACTTGAACATTGTGGGAATCTCTCCTCGTCGGAGAAGACCAACAACCGAGGAGGTACCATCAATCCCTCTCGTACCGAGTCTGCCATCGGCTCAGGTAAATGTAGAGGACAGAGGCGAAAACAGCCCCGACGCCGTCTGCCACGAAATCAGCAAACTCAGCTGAGCGGTAGGGAAGGAAACCTTGAACGACTTCAAGCAGTAGACCAAGAAGCGCGCTGGCACAGGCGGCGCGCCAAGCCAATTTACGGGTGCAGAGTTCTGGCCATAAAAAACCAGCACTGCGAGCGTAGGTGATTTGGACAAATCCAAATGCAAAGAAATGACCCACCTTATCGCCCCAGTGAAAGTCCAGCCGTGGAGCGTGTGCTGGTGTAGCGGTTCCCAATAGAAAAACTGCCACAGTAACGAGAACAGCCGGAAAGAGCCGAAGAGCCCACCCCGGACGCAGTACTTTTTCTCTACCCGCCATCGATTACCTCCTGCGAAGGTGCGTATTACTCAATGAGTCCCTGAGTGGGGCTCGACGCGTTTGCGTAACGCTGTTTTTGCATGCGTCCTGCTAGAAAGGCAGCTCGCCCAGCGCGTACCCCATCGCGCATCGCGGAGGCCATGAGTACAGGGTTGTCCGCATGGGCAATGGCTGTATTCATCAAAACGCCCGCGCAGCCCAGCTCAAGTGCTACAGCAGCATCGCTGGCCGTCCCTACCCCTGCGTCGACAATCACTGGGATCTGCGCCTGTTCCAAAATAATACCCAGGTTGTGTGGGTTGCGAATACCTAGCCCGGAGCCAATCGGCGCCGCTAAAGGCATCACCGCGGCACACCCTAAATCTTCCAACTTACGGCAGACAATTGGATCGTCAATGCAATAAGGAAGGACCGTAAAACCTTCTTTGACCAAGATTTTAGCGGCCTCTAAAGTCTGCTCGTTGTCCGGGTACAGAGTTTTTGGATCGCCAATCACCTCCAACTTGACAATATCGGCAATGCCCAACTCTCGCGCCAACCGGAGAGTACGTACGGCCTCTTCCGCTGTGTAGCAGCCAGCAGTGTTTGGTAGAATCTTCCAACGACCCGAGGCAAGAAGCCCCATGAGCGATCCGTTGGATTTATCTTTGAGATCAACCCGACGCAGGGCCACGGTGACCACTTCTGCGCCTGATGCCACGATGGCCTTCTCTGTTTCTTCGACGCTCTTGTACTTGCCGGTTCCGACAATGAGGCGCGAATTGAAGGTGAATGAACCAACGCTCCAAGCGTCGTCTTGAGGACCATTGTCGGAACTAGTCATGAACGCGTGATAGCGAGGTTCGCTACCCGCGCCAAGACGAGCTCCTTAAACAATGTAAATTGAAAGAGCCTCTTTTCTCACCAAAGACCTCCGCTAGATTTTAGCGAAAGCCAGCTGTGCGCGTCGTCTTGATCGAGTGATCCACTAGTCCAGAGAAAAGGCTCGTCAACTTCACGACATAAACGTCGCCAGTTACATTTTCCGCAAATACTAATTTACCTTTTGTTCGAATTTTTCGAATCTTTGCAATATTCAAAGGAACACCGGCTTCGGCCGCATGTAGGGTTAATGTTCTCTCCTCCTTGAGGACAGACCAATCGCCCTCCTTGTCGGTGCCGGCTACAGAAAGAAGGGCGTTTAGGTGCTCGCTGTCCATGACCAAAGCCTCTATCAAGGCAGCATCTCTCGTCAAGCCGGCAGGGCCTAAAGCTCGAAAAAGTACCGAGATCGGCAGACCTAGGTGGATCGTGCGTGAAAATATAGCCCAATGCCTCTGCTAGAGCCCCTCCAAAGGACCTCTTCGGGGAGTCGAGCCTTTGTTCGCCGCTCAATTGTGGCTAAGTAGAAGCTATGGCAGGGCGGACCATATTGCTCACTGGAGCAGCCGGATTTATTGGCAGCCACACCGCAGAGCGCTTGCTCCGTCGGGGTGACGTTGTTGTTGGTGTCGATAATTTCAACGACTACTACTCTCCGTCACAAAAGAAAGACAACGCTCGTGTTCTTGGTGAGTACACCAATTTTCACCTCGTTCAGGGTGATATTCGAGACAAAAAATTGCTCGCGAGGCTTTTCTCTCAAAATCGTTTTGATGCTGTAATTCATTTGGCCGCCATGGCTGGAGTGAGAGCATCAGTAGACGACCCAGAATATTACTTCGATGTCAATCTGAGCGGAACACTCAAATTACTGGAAGCGACCCGTGCGAATCATCGCCCAAACTTCGTATTCGCGTCGACATCCTCAGCGTACGGCCGCACCAAACAGCTTCCATTTGTCGAAACGGACACAGCCGACCGCCCCCTCGCCCCCTACCCTGCAAGCAAGCGAAGCGCCGAACTTCTGGGACATGCCTACCACCACATGCACGGTATCGATTTCACGGCGGTCCGTTTCTTTACGGTGTACGGACCAAGAAATCGCCCAGATATGTTGCCCTACCTAGTGATGGACAATATTCGAAAGGGTAAACCCCTCACTTTGTACAATAATGGCCAAATGCATCGAGATTGGACCCATGTTGACGATATTGCCGCGGGATTAGTGGCAGCCTCTGATCGCCGCTTAGGGTACGAGGTCATCAACCTGGGCCGAGGCGAACCAGTCCTCTTGCTCGACTTTGTCCGGAGCCTGGCCGATTTGGCAAAGTCTGAGGCCCAATGGACCTCACAGCCAATGCCTGCGGCAGATGTCTCCTACACCTTCGCCAATATCGATAAAGCGAGACGCCTACTGGACTACTGCCCTCGGGTCTCCACGGAAGAAGGCATACGCTCTTTCTTCGAATGGTATGAATCGCAGGCTTAGAACTTCATAGTGCAATCAGTCTCATCATCTAATGAGCTTGCGTTTGTATCAACAGAGTATCCGCAGGCCATAAAAAAGGCCACTCATAATGAGTGACCTCTTCAAGTGCCTTACAAAAACGTCTCTATTGTAAGTTGCAATTTTGAGATATTTGAGTTCTCAATTACTTAGACATCGCAGCTACTTCTGCTGCAAAGTCGTCACCTTGAGGGGTCTCAATGCCTTCGCCACGCTCTAAGCGAACGAAGGGGAGGAGCTGAGCCTCTCCACCAGCCGAGCTTGCGGCTTCTGCACGCATCTCATCCATAGACTTTTTGGTCTCAATGACGCTCATTGATTGCAAGAGGCAAATTTCTTTCGCCCACTTGCCCAACTTACCCTCGATTACCTGGGGCCAACGCACCTCGGGAATTTTGCCCTCTTCACGTAACTGACCTGCAAAGATTTCGCTCTGAGCTTTACGGTCGGGCTCGGGAATATTCTCGGCACTCAGGTAAAGAGGGGCCATTGCGGCAACCTGCATTGCTGCGTCTTGCAAGTAGGCATCCATCTTATCGCCAGTGGCATCACTGTCGCACTCGGCTGCCATGAGTACGGCAATTTTGCCGCCCATATGAACATACGCCGAGACTCGACCAGTCTTCACAGTGAGGCGCTGCCAGCGTCGTACAGTGATGTTCTCGCCCAAAACACCGACCAATGCGGCCCGAACGTCCTCCAAAGTCCCCTCTCCTCCGGGGAAAGGTAGAGCCAGCAGGTCGGCGCCGTCAGCGGCAGAAGACGCAATGTCCAAGACGTTCTCGACGAATGCCAAGTAGTCCTTATTGCGAGCGGCAAAGTCCGTCTGAATGTTCACCTCGACCGCAACTGCGCTCTTCTTGTCTTCGGCCACGCGAGCCGCAACGACACCTTCGGCAGCAACGGTGCCAGCACGCTTGACGCTCTTGGCCAGACCCTTTTTGAGGATAATTTCTACGGCTTTGTCTAAATCACCTTCGGATTCAACAATGGCGCTTCGACAATCGCCGAGGCCAGCCTGGGTACGGTCACGAAGTTCCTTGACCAGCTTCATGTTCACTTGAGCCATGATAATTTCTTTCTAATCTCTAATTTTTCGCGGGTGGGACACCGAGCGGCAGCACTCTAGAGTGAGGAGGCGCCCCAGCGCCGAACAATAAAATACACATCAACCTGCGCCCGAGTGATTCGTCGCAGATGGGGGGCGGGCGCAACCCGCAGAAAGCGAGTCAACCAGCTTCTTGAGCTGATCGACTCACCTCAACCCGAAACACCCTTCATCGCAGAGACGAGAGCGTTCTAGGGTTGCGTTCGATTAAGCTCGTGCGGGACGACCCGAACGAACAACCTCTACAGCGGGGCCAGTAGGAGCGTTTGCACCCTTGCCACCTTCTTTGTTGTCGCGACGACGCGACACGCCAAAGAGGCATGCGTCTGCGAGAGCAGAGGTGAGCAAACGAATTGAACGAATCGCATCATCATTGCCGGGAATGACGAAGTCGATGAGATTGGGATCGCAATTGGTGTCCGTGATGGCAACAATCTTGATTCCCAATTTACGAGCTTCTTTTACAGCGATGGTCTCCTGAGCAGGGTCGACGATGAACATGACCTGAGGCACGCCGTTCATTCCTTTCATACCACCAATATGCTTTTCAAGACGCGCACGCTCTTTGTCGAGCTGAACGGTTTCTTTCTTGAGCAATTGCTCGTAGGTGCCATCTTCACGCATGCGCTCCAAGTTGCGCAAGCGATCGAGACCGGTTTTCATCGTGCGAAAGTTGGTCAATGTACCACCAAGCCAACGATTTGTGACGTAGTACATGCCAGAGCGCTCTGCCTCTGACTTGATGATCTCTTGTGCCTGACGCTTGGTGCCAACGAAAAGAACGTTTCCGCCTCTGGCTACAGAGTCAGCAATGAACTTGCATGCAGTCTGGGCAAGCTTAGCCGTCTGATCCAAGTCGATGATGTGGATACCTTGACGAGCGCCGTAAATGTACGGCTTCATGCGAGGATTCCAACGACGGGTCTGATGGCCGAAGTGAACGCCGGCCTCAAAGAGCTCGCGAACATCTACGGGATTCTCGGGATCACGAGTCTCAGTTTTGAACTCGCCTGCAGCCTCTGCAATGGCCCGTTCACCCGCACGAACGGCGGTATCAGTTACGGGGCTGGCTACGCCTTGAACGGCCACCTCTACCTCGTCCGTCTCAGTACCAACTACTTCGGTAACTTCTGCGGGAGCGGTGGTGGTTTCGGTGACGTTCTCTTGGTTTTCTTCAGTCATTTGCGGCTCTCCTTGTTCGGTTAATTTCTCCGCCCCGGGCCGTCTCAACTTTTCTGCTCATCTAAGATGAATTCAGAAAAGCACCGAAAAACGACCTGCGCTTGGGACGCATGATTTGTTTGTCGCCACAGCATACGCTGCGACAGATTGCTTAATAACCCCGTCCGAAAAATTCCTCGCGGGGACGCGAAAGCTACGAGACGAATTCGCCGGCGTAAAGGCATATTCAGTCGAATTAGTGCCATTTTTACCAAAGGCCGCTTCCGGGTAAATCACGATTTTTTTCTACGGGAGGGCTATTTGTCGATTTCTTGCGCTTTTTTGAGTTTTTGAGCGCCCTGGATGAACGAAGGCGCTCCTTTTTGGGAATCGTATCAACTTTGTTGACCGTTGACCCCTCCAAGCTAGCGCTTCCGAGTTCAAGGTGTGTCGCGCCGGGGGGCGTAGGGTCAGCTCCTTCAATCGCGCTCTCTTCTACCGCAGCTTCTGCCAAAGGGGCCTCTTTGACAACCAACTCCTCGCCTTCGTCCTCTTCGGAGTTTTCTGTGAGGGCCAGACTATCGGGCTCCTCCTTGAGCTCACGTGATGGCTGGAGCCCTTGTATTCGTGCGACCTCCGTTGGTTCCTGAAGCAAGGAGTCAGAACTGAAACCAGGCGATATTTCGTCTGCATCGTGAGACCAATCGTTCAAAGAAGAGTTGACGGCCCACACCAAAAGAAACGTGGCGAAGGCCGCGAAGAATGCGCCTCTTTTTTCTGAACTAAGAAAGCTGCGCGCTGGAACGACTGGTTTCTTCGAACCCCCAGCTGCACCAGAGGTCCCAGATTGAGTGTCGCTCTTGTTGGGCACATTGTCTTGCCGCTCCGCGGCGGCACTTGAGAGGCCCCCTCCGGCAGATTCCAAGGTTCCCCACCCCAAGGTCCGTTGCCCGCGCAACATTTTCCCCTCAGCTGTCGACTTTTCTTCCGCGAGGAAAGACTTTTGCTGATACAGCTCGCTTTGCTCATTGACGGTTTCAGTCACCGTAAGGGGCTTTTCCGCCGCGCTAGCGGGTAAAATCTGTTTTTGAAACTGCACGCTTTCATCAAACGCTTCTGCACCCAAAGTCGAGGCGTCGTAGGAGCCAGCCGTGGTGACCTCTATCGGAGGAACAGTGACGTCGTCTGGCAAACTTTCGCGCAGCGCGCTCAATTCTCGACGCGCGATTTCTGCTGTATGTGGGCGCGAGTCCGGTGACTTTGAAAGCCACCTTTGCAGCAAATCTGCCAAGACGGGAGTAACTCGCGCGCTCCCTCGGTCGGCACGCTGGGGTTCGACGCCGATGTGCGCCATCACCAATTCGTTCGAATCATGAATATGAGCGAAGGGCCCTTTTCCCGTCACCAATTCATAAAGCACCAATGCCACTGCGTAAATGTCGGCGCGCCCGTCTACTACGGTTCCTTCGGCCTGTTCGGGCGCCATGTAACGGGGAGTTCCGACCGACACTCCCCCCGCGGTGACCACGCGCGCGGCGCTATCGCGTAACTTGGCAATACCAAAATCGAGCAGCTTGGTGACACCATCACTCAACACAAATATATTGGCAGGTTTGATGTCTCGATGAATGGCCCCGGTAGCGTGCGCCGCGCTCAAACCCGAAAGCACATCCATCATAATAGAACACGCCCAGCGCAAGGGGAGCTCCCCTTTGGTACGAAGAAGTTCTGAGAGAGTTGCTCCTTCCAAAAACTCCATGACGTAGTAGGGCAAGTTCGCTTGAGTCTGCCCGGCATCGGTCACTTGAACGATATTTGGATGGTTGAGCTTTGCGAGAGCACGCCACTCGTTGCGCATGCGTCCCACTAGATCTGAGCGAGATGCCAAGTGGGTATGCAAAGCCTTTAATACGAAAACTCGCCCCAACTCAATGTGCTCAACCTGATAGACACTCCCCATCCCCCCCCGTCCAATGAGAGATTGTACCCGATAGACCGTTCCAGGTATTTGCTCGCCTTGGTGAAATTGACGCACGTGTTCTCTCATTCCCCCCTCACTTTCGATTTGATACGCAATGGTGCGCCGAGCGAAGGCGCTAACCTTCGAGCACCTACTATCAGTCTCAGTACAGCAATTCCAGCACTCACAGAGAGAGCATCGGCCGGCCCCTCGGCCGGTTGCGTAAAATATGTATCAAAATTACAAATTGATACATATTTGAGAATCAGCGTGGAGCCTACAAGTTCGCTGCCGCCGCCAACTCAAGGCGCAATACAGGGTAGGGAGAAAAATCGTGCACGACCTGAAACCCAGCTTCTACAAAGAGGGCCAACGGACCCATCCACTGTTCCTCATCGGATACGTCCGTGGCTCCGCGCGGCAATGCCTCCAAATACTTTGCTCCAGACTCTCGACTCAACTCAATGACCGACTTCAGCAACTTTCGTGCAACTCCTTGTCGACGCAAAGTCGGATCAACCAAAAAACACGCAAGCGTCCTCACCTCGTCACGCCCCTCAGAGAAGCAAGGTAAACCACGATAAAGGCGCCCGCTATAAAGTTTCGACAATTCCGCCGGTCGTGCAACCCTTGCCCACCCGACAACCCGCTCTTTGTCGCGCGCCACAAACGCAACGATACTCTCTTGGGAAAGTTGCTCAGCTATGCCAAAAACGTTCTTTTCTCGGTGATTGGCGCACCTATCCTGCCACTGACGGTGGTCACCATCAAATTGCCAATATTGACAATAACAAGGTACATCGGCTCGCTTGAATAGAGCTTGTACTTGTGCGGAGTGCTCCCCCTTTGCCCGTTCGACCACAAAGGGAGAAACACTCAAATCTCACCTACCAATTGTTCAATACCGGCGGCTGCGCGAAACATTGTCGACTCGCCTAAAGCCGGGCAAAGCAATTGCACACCGACTGGTAGCTGCTCACCTTGCTCCTCTACCGTGCCCGCTGGAACAGACACTCCGCAAATACCCGCCAAGCTAGCGGGCAATGTGTAGACGTCGGCCATGTACATCGAAAGGGGATCGCGAATTCGCTCGCCTATCTTAAATGCAACACTGGGACTGGTAGGTGTAATGAGAACGTCCACATCCTCAAAGACCTGATCAAAGTCTTGACGAATCAAAGTTCTTACCCGCTGGGCCTTGTCGTAATAGGCATCATAATACCCCGCAGAAAGCACATAGGTGCCCAGCAAAATTCGTCGTTGGACTTCTTCTCCAAAGCCTTCCGCGCGTGATTCTTCGTAGATCTGCGTGAGATCAGCCCCCTCAGACTCTTTTCGAAGCCCAAAACGGATCCCATCAAAACGGGACAAATTCGTCGAAGCCTCGGCCGTTGCAATAATATAGTAGGTGGCCACTCCGTAATGGGTGTGGGGCAAAGACACAGGCTTCACCTCGCAGCCGGCTGCTCGTATCTTTTGAACAATCTGATCGATTCGCGCTGCAATGGCTGGGTCCAGTCCCTCGGCAAAGTACTCAGCGGGCAGACCAAAACGTAGTCCTTTGAGAGGCTTGTCGCAGGCCGCTTCGTACGCCTCGACGGGAGCGGTTGCAGTGGTGCTGTCCTTCTCATCATCACCAGATATGATCTCCAATACCCGAGCCGAGCTACGCACGTCCTTGGTAAGAGGACCAATTTGGTCCAGCGAAGAGGCAAACGCAATCAGCCCATAACGTGAAACACGGCCATAGGTGGGTTTCACTCCTACGACGCCGCAGAGGGCTGCTGGCTGACGGATTGATCCTCCAGTGTCACTGCCCAATGCGAGAGGAGCCAAGCCTGCAGCCACCGCTACAGCGCTGCCTCCGCTGGAGCCTCCAGGTACACGAGTCTTGGACCAAGGGTTACGCACTGGTCCGTAGGCGCTGGTCTCGTTCGACGAGCCCATCGCAAACTCATCCATATTGGCCTTGCTGATGATGATTGCCCCCTCAGCGGCAAGGCGTTGGATGCAAGTCGCATCATAGGGTGGGCGCCATGGCTCACGCTTACCATCGGCCCCTTCCTGTTGAAGAATTCGACTCCCAGCAGTTGTTGGAACTCCTTTGGTGCAAATGGCATCTTTTACGGCGATTGGAACACCTGCTAGACGCCCCAGTTTTTCGCCCCGTTGGCGAGCCGCATCCACGGCGTCAGCCGCCGCCAACGCTTCTTCTCGCGCGAGATATGTCAGAGCATTCAATGACTCTTCCTCCTGCGAGCGCGATATAAACGCTTCCACAACCTGACGAGCTTGCAGTTCTCCGCTTGCTACTTTCGAGGCGATCTCAACAACGGTATTTTCAGTAATGCTCATGACTCATCCACAAATTGGGGGACTAAGAATCCAGTTTTATCTGCACGGGGAGCGCTTGCTAACGCCGCCTCTTTGGACACGCCTTCTCTCCGTACATCAGGACGCAAGGGGGCATTTTGCACTGTCACCTGAGCCGTCGGAGGAACCTCGCTCGTATCGAGCTCGTCTAACTTTCGCACGTAGCCTAAGATCTTCGCCAAATCCTCCGTCAAGGAAACGGCATGTTCTTCGGTGATGGCGATACGAGCGAGTGTGGCCACTGTGTGTACTTCTTTTACGGAAATCGTCATAATTCGCCCTAAGAAATCGATTTTTCGACGAAATGTCGACATTTGACCACAACACCATCTCCTGGAAGAGAATTTGCCTGTGACAACGATGCTTTAATGGAGCATGAGCGGTTATCAGTCAGAACCGCTCACGGCAAGACCTCAATGACACCGATGGGGCTCAAGAACCCCGAACGGTTTGACGACAATATCTCGAGTTTTTGAGTTCCTACCCACTGTAAAGGTGGGGCAATTTCCCCACTCATCTCCATTTATTCCCAATTATCAGTACTCTTCATGTCCCGACGAGCGGCAAGTCGGTCACTGCTTGAGTACCAGGGTCCAGTAACTCTCATGTTTTTAATCACCCGTCCGTAGCTGACGCGGAGACCTCCAGAGGTCGGCCCCCCAATCCTACCTTCTTGTAAAGTCGGGAAAGAAAAATTGAGTGATCGTCACGAAATTCCCCCCTGGGACGAAAAGCTGCGTGAAATTGGCGATGCTCTCATCAACCATCCCACCAGAACTCAATGGGGAAATATTCTTGTTTTTCTCCACGATTACCTCGGGCCGACAGCAACAGTCGCGGTGCACGATGGTCATGTCGTAGCCAGCCACGGGCACCCTTCGCGAAACCTCGCTGAAAGATGCGAAGAACCTGCCCTTCTTCTGTCAAGTATTGCCTTGGACCAGGGCTCTGCTGTGCGGGTTGACGACACACGAACGGGCCCCTTCTCTCCCCCAAGTGAGGGTGAACGCCTGCACGCAAGTGGTTATACCGCAGCCCTTGCCATTCCGCTCATCCATCGAGGGCTTCCTCACGGATCGTTGGTTTTATGGTTCGCCGAAGAGCTCGGTGCTCATATTGACCCTCAGCAGCTCCCCGCCAACTACATTCTAAGTGCTTTGCGGCAATTGCTCACCCTCTCGTACGAGCGCGACAATCGACCGATGGCCGCAGAGGGAGCACTCTCCTCTCTGGGTGAAGTCAATCGCCTGGCTTCTAAGGGTCTACTCCTCGACAGCTCACTCGAAGCCCTAAGAGGTCCCTCTTCGTCTATTCTCATTCAAATAGACGAGCTAAAACGACTCACTGACGACATTCACGCGTTCGCTGACTCAGCTGATACGTGTATGAGCGATGCCCTAGGGGAAATGAGCCAGGCGATAGAGGATATCACGCTGGCGGCGACTCTGCTTCGACGCGAGTTGGCCAATATGAGTGACCTCTCAAGTAGTGAAGAAGGTCGTGAGCCAATTCAGCTCAGTCGTCTTGTGCATGAAGCTGCTGTCATCGCTCGTCCAGAACTCGAACAACGAGGATTTCTCCTCAAGGAGAGCACCTTACGAGAGGCATATATTCAAGGGGAGCATCATGAGCTTCTGCAACTGACTCTTGGACTTCTTTTCGCGTGGAATCAGGACGATCGACCTCTAGAGAGCCGCCCCATTCTAGAGATCCAACTTGATGGAGAAGGCTCAGAAAGTCAGTTACGCGTCCTCTCCCTCTCCCCATCGTCCCACGCGCCTCCTCAGCCCACCGCCGCCTGCCTGCGAATCGCTCAATCGTATGGAGGGCGCATTAGCACTGACAACCTTGCCATTACTGTCAGGCTGCCGACTCTCAGTGACCTACCTATTGAAGGGGGTACGGCAAAGGAACTCGCGCAGACAAAAAAGGTCCTCATCATCGACGACGATCCCCTGTTTACCCGCGCCCTCAGGCGAGCTTTGAGCCCCCATGAAGTACGCGTTTGCGCAAGCGCAGCGGACGCCGAACTCGCTCTCATGACCCCCGATTACACCCCAGATCTTGTCATCTGCGATCTTTGGCTTCCTGGTACGAATGGTCGGGCGCTCCACGAGCACATCTCGAAACAATATCCCCAGGTGGCCTCACACTTTGTATTCGTCAGCGGTGCCCCCTTGAGCAATCGAGATATTCTCTATTTTCGAGACGTGAGTTGTAAAACGCTCTCCAAACCAATTCAGGTTGCCGCTATTCTCTCCATTTTAGATCAAGTTTCATAGCTCGATCTTGTACCCAATGGGGGCTCATAACGATGCGACCGCCTAGAGTATTCACCCAGAATCTCACGTTAGATGGGCAATATGGGCTTTGACTTACCAAAACCAGGAGCGCCTATCACCTCCAACGAAAGCCCTGCTAAAAGAGAAAAAATGGCTTCTTTCTTTGTCGCAATTCGCTCGGTTGCAATTGCCTTGATGATGTATCGAATAGAGTGCCCCACGTAGACGCCGTCCTCAAGAACCGTTGCCAACACCCGCGACTCGGGGGCACTGAGGCTAAGAAGCTCCACAGAAAACTGAGCTTGCGGGAGAACGACTGCGTCGAGGACAGGTTCCAAGTAGCAATCTAACCCCGAAAAAGCGGGCGAATACATCACCTTACGAAAAATATGCAATAACTCACTACAGCTTTCGGGTAAATGATTTTCTGGTCTCGAAAGGGATTTTTTGAAAGTCGATATGTATCCCGCGTCTTTAGAAAACCAAGCGCTCAGGCGAGCCTCAGCCTGATTGCGTAGTAGACGCAGGAGCAACGATTCGCGCAGACGCCCGTGCAGTACTAAGTATTGCCCCAACCTAAGATGTGCCCTTCTGCTTTCTCCTAGGGCCTCGGGGAGATCCGATGGTAAAATAAGAGACGCATCCAACAACATTCTTCCAAGGGGCATGATTCCCGTAGACTCATGAACAGCTACAATACGCCCCGCTGTTAGTTCAATCGCGAGACGAGCGCCTCCTTCTGACTTTTCGTGCATCTCAACCACACCGTCCTCCACCTCACGCAGGGCTCGAAGGAGACGATATGGCAGGGTGCTTTGACTGAACTCTAAAGTTTCGTCCACCTGACCCCGTGCCCGAAAAGGGACCCCCGGCAACTGAATCATTGTGGGCTCCTCGGATGACACTACCGGGGAGAGCGCCCGGGGCCGAATACGGCGCTCCCCTGAGACGCACGTTTCTCGGGGCAACAATTCGAGTTCACGTAGCTGACGAATAATATTTTCTTGCCCTAGGGAAACTTGGGCCCCTGCGGCAAAGTCGAGAAGCTCAGCCCGTAATTCTTGGGCGCTCTGATGGCGTCTTTCGGGAGCGAGGCGCAATGCCTTTTCGGTAATCTCGCGGAGTCTCTTGGGGACTTCTTGGGAGTAGCGCTGCCACGTAGTGAGATCGACTGAGGCTGTACGCGATAAGGTTTGCACCTCGTTTTTTCCCAAAAAGAGAGGCTTGAGCGTGAGAAATTCGGCCAAAATGATGCCCACCGAAAAAATATCGCTCAACAAAGAAACAGGCGCTCCGAGGGCCTGTTCCGGTGACATATAGCCAATTTTTCCTTTGAGTTCCCCCGGCTGAGTACGCCTCGCAACCGCTTGACTCCTTACAATGCCAAAGTCTGCCAACTTCACCACACCGTCCAGACGCAGCATTACGTTGCCCGGCGAAACGTCGCGATGGACAATCTCGAGGGGCACACCCGCTTCATTTTGAGCGTGGTGCACATAATGTAAGCCGTCGAGAAGCTGCGTCACGATGGCCAGCAATGCTCCAAGATCGAAATGTATTTTTTTGCGTGCGGTAGTACGCAGCACTCGGGCCAAGTTAGGCCCCGATACATACTCAAGGGCCATATAGAGTTCGGTACCTATCCTCCCATAGTCCAGAACCTTCACCACGTTCCCGTGGTTGAACCTGCTTGTGATGCGAGCCTCATCAAGAAACATGTCCGCGAACTCTTGGTCTTGGGCCAGTCCCGGAAGAATTCGTTTAAGAGCCACAGCTCCGTGGAGGTCCGATTCTGCAGCGAAGACCTCCGCCATACCCCCAACCCCTAAACGATCCCCCATACGATAAGGACCCAGTGACTGGACGCGCGAACTCGAAAGCATGCCTGTCCATTGTAGCCTCTCTCTTTGGCCCTGTCCTGCTGATAAATAACTGACCCCGCCCCAGACCGAACAATTGGGTCATTTTACGGTCAAATTGCGCAATATTTTTACCTAAATAGCACTCTATGAAAAGAATCTGCATCAGGGGCTTTAGTCTTGCGCGGTCAAGCGGTATTCCCAAAGAGAAAATGTCGCAAGGCGCCCAAGAAGAGCTAAAAACCGCAAAACCGTTGTCGCCCCTGGGCAAGAACGCCCAAGAAGGACGCGTAGTCGCAGTAACCGGCAGCGCGGGCTTTCTAGGCTCGCATCTCATCGGTCTGCTAGAAGACTCCGCACGAGTCCAACGCATCATCAGTCTTGATCGTCGAGCGCCCAGCACCGCGAAAGAAAAGACCAGACACTTTTCGACGGATCTCACACGTCATAATGTCGAAGACCAACTAGCCGATCTACTCGCCTCAGAAAAAGTGGACACTGTGGTGCATTTGGCATTTCACGACAGCCCTAGCCATCGTCCAGATGATAGCCACTACTTAGAAAGCATTGGCACAATGCGCGTCCTCAATGCTTGTCGCCGCACCCAGGTGCACAAGTTCATTCTATGGAGCCAATCAGTACTCTACGGAGCGAGCCCCAAAAATCCTTGTTTTCTGGATGAGAGAAAACCACTTTGCGCCGACACTTCCGAAAGCTACTTTCGAGATAAGATGCAAGCGGAGCGAGATGCTCTGGAGTTTGGTCAGCCAGGCCGAGGGCGCTTGGTAACAATTCTACGAACAGCTCCCATTGTGGGCCCACACATCGACAACTACGTCACGCGCTATTTCCAACAGCGATTTGTTCCCACCGTGCTCGGCTTTGATCCTCTTTGGCAATACCTACACGAAGCGGACGCCGTCGGTGCATTTAAACGCGCTGTCGACGCTGATATTCCCGGTATTTTTAATGTTGCAGGTGAAGGAGTTCTTCCTCTCAGCAAGACAATTCGGCTCTTGGGTCGTCAAAAGATCCCCCTAACCCGTCCCTTGGCGTTTCTCACTCTGGCTGCACTTTGGGCGGCCAGAAAGGGAGCGATGCCAGCGGCATTTCTCGACTACATTCAATACGCGTGTGTCGGAGATACTGAGCGAACTCGAAGGGTTCTCGGATTCTTCCCCTTACACTCAAGCCGTGAGGCAATCGAAGAATTTGGAGCAGCCCAAAATCTTCGCGACGTACGCCTACTTTCGGAGACACCCGCGTGAGCCAAAAAAAGAAGACCGCCAAGAAACCCGCTGTACGCCCGGCCATCAAACGCAGGGCAGGCGGCTTACAAAGAGCTCCTCGCACAAGGCTAACCTCAAGCGCCAAGAGCCCCAAGCTTTCAAAGTCCGCGACGCCCTCAGCTACGAAGGCCCACTCCGAGGCGACTCAAGAGAGCAAAAAACCTGTGGCGAGCGCTGGTCCCAAAAAGGCTTCTAAAAAGACAGGACCAAAAAGGGCAGCAAAGGCATCATCCCCACGCACCGCCATTGCAAAAACGTCCTCCTCAGCGCAGCTCGCCAAGGGTTCCCCAACCTCCAGCGCGTCCCCATTGCGAAAAAAGACGACAAAGAAAGAAACAATAGCTTCTCAACCCAAGCGAGCAGCGTCCACCAAGTCGCCAACGCTCAGCCAGCCGCCAAAACGAAGAAAAGCTTCGCCAAAGGCTCAAGAAGCAACCGTTGACGAAAAAGATGAGCTGGCTACTGCTGCTAGCGCAGTAGTGGGCGATTCTGACCAAACTATTGCCTCCAGGGCAGAAAAAAGCTTGGCTCCAGGCCCCTTGGGGGATGACAGGCTCGATTCGGAGCCCGGCTACAGCGAGCCCTATCCTATCAGTGCTGATGATGTGGGCATGCTCGGCATTGGTTCAAGGGTATTTCCTCCCGATATGGGAGAGCTCAATTCCACATTGTCGTTAGAAGAGCAGGAGCTGGAGACGGTCGCGTTTGCTCCCAATGACGCAAGCGTCGAGATGCAGATCCGCGAAATTCAGGAGCGACTGGACGGACTCATGGCCAGTCCGCCCCTCGAGGATCTTGATTCGACGGCAGACAACGAGGGGATCACCCCCCAAGCTCTAACGGGAGACTCGGAAACAAACGTTGTGGACTCCGCACGGGAAGTTCTCGAAAGTGAGTATTACCGTAAAAAGTGGGGATCTCGCTCCCTGAGTAATCGTGTGGCCGAGGTAGACGAATTTGGACGAGATCCAGATTTCGAGGAGAAGCTTCGCCCCGCTTTGGAGTTTCTCTTTAAGAGATACTTTCGCGTAGAAGTCGAAGGAATTCGCAACGTACCTTCTGAAGGACGCGCTGTGGTAGTCGCCAATCACTCAGGCGCCCTGCCCTTTGACGGGGTCATGTTGCGGGAGGCAATCCGCATGCGCCACCCTGGGCGCGACGAGCTTCGGTGGTTAGCCGAGGACTTTAGTTTCTATTTGCCCTTTCTTGGGGTGACTCTCAATCGCATAGGAGCGGTGCGGGCGTGCCCAGAAAACGCAGAAAGGTTATTGCGCAAAGAGCACCTGGTCGGTGTTTTTCCCGAAGGGGCCGAGGGGCTTAAAAAGCTCTATAAAGATCGCTACCGCTTGCAGAGGTTCGGCCGAGGTGGGTTCGTGCGTCTTTGCTTAAAAACTCAAAGCCCCATCATTCCCTGCGCCATCATCGGAGCAGAAGAAACCAATCCGATCCTCCACCGTTTTGACAATCTATCCAAGCTACTCGGTCTGGATTATCTACCAATCACCCCAACATTTCCTCTCTTAGGCCCTCTGGGGCTCCTGCCTGCCCCCACCAAATGGAAGATCGTATTTGGTGAAGCAATTTCTGTGGAGGAATACGGGCCAGAGGCCGCCGACGATCACGTCTTGGTAGGTCGCCTTGCTGAGCGAGTCCGCGCCCAGGTGGCCGATCTACTTGAAACAGGGCTCCGTCGCCGCAAGAGTGTTTGGATCTAGGCTACCGCAGATGTCTCTACAGATCACACCATTCAGTAAAAGAAGCAGCCCATGAGTGCGCGCTCCAAATCGCAGACTCGTCCCACCGGAAACGTGCACGGTGTATTGATCGTTGACAAGCCCGGTGGAATTACAAGTCATGGGGTGGTCGGGGCAGTGCGACGGGCCTTTGGAACTCGCCGAGTAGGCCATGCCGGTACCCTCGACCCAATGGCCACGGGCGTGCTCGTGATGCTTTTGGGTGAGGCCACCAAGCTCTCCAGCGTGCTCACAACGGACAAGAAAACCTACGAAGCACTCATCAAGTTCGGATTTTCGACTGATAGCCTCGACGCGGACGGCACCATCACCAAGAGGGCGGACCTACCGCCCGACTTCATGTCTGCTGAAAAACTTGCATTGGTTCTTGATGGCGAGCGAAAACGAAACCTACAAATTCCTCCTCAAGTAAGTGCTATCAAAGTGGACGGGCAACGAGCGTACGCTCGCGCACGCAAGGGCCAAGTAACCGACCTGCCTCCCCGAGATGTGGCGGTTCATCAACTTGAGGTGATTGGGCAAACCGAAGACAGCGTCTCCCTTCGTCTCTGCGTCTCCAAGGGTTATTACGTCAGAGCCCTCGCCAAGGACCTAGGCGACGCCCTAGGTGTGCCCTCTCATTTGGCTGGACTCCGTCGGATTCAAAGCGGCCCTTTCACTATCGAGCAAGCCCAGCCTTGGCCGGTCGATCCCAAGGCGCCCCTGATGCCCCTTGGTGAAGCTGCTCGGGGAGCGCTCACGACCGTCCAGGTGAACGAAGAAGGGGCCGAAAGGCTCAAACAAGGGAAGCGCATCGACAAGTCGCACTTTTTGGGAGATTTTGACGTCCTCAGTCAAGTACCCCTCCTCGGGGTATTTCACGATACCGCACTCATCGCTCTCATTGAACCGGCCGAACGCGAAGAATATCGCGTAAAGCGCGGAATGAACGACCCCATTTCCGAACAAATATCCTAATTTTTGATCACTCTTGCCTGTCTGGGTGCTCCTCACCCGTAAAGATGTAGAATTGGACCCAGAACCACACCAACCCAACCTCCTTTTCGCTATTTCCCTTCTCCCGGCTCTGTTCGCCGCTGGCTACGCCGTAGTGGGCGCAACTGCCGCGAGCCTCTCGTCCACTCGCCAAGCCGCATTGAGAGATTCCCTCAAGGGGGCCTCGAGAAGGGCCTTGTCGCGGTATTTGGGAGCGCAAGAAAAAATCGAAACGCGCTGGCTCGTGAGTCGAGCATTAGGTCTCAGTGGGACAGCTGTATTACTTATTTGGCATTTCCGAGATAACGGCCCTATCACCTGGACTCTTGCCTGGTTTGGGGCGGTGGTCGCTTATGCTCTACCGGCTGAATTGGGACGTCAATTCGCCCGCCCCCGTGCCGAGGAGATCCTTCCTGCACTGATTCGCATCGCTCGCGTGGGTGAATGGTTCGTAGCTCTGTTTGCAGACCCCCTCTATTATATAGGTCGGGCAGTGGCGGCTCCTTCTTCGGGGCGAGAGCCCAGCGCCACTCTGACAGAAAACGAAGTGGAGCTCCTAGTAAACGCTGGCGAGTTGGATGGCTCTCTCGCCCATGACCAATCCGAGATGATCCGCAATGTTCTCGACTTTGGAGACGTCACCGCCGAAGAGTTGATGGTGCCACGAACCCAGGTGGACGCCCTCAGAAGCGAGCTATCTCTCGATGAAATTCAGGCCGAGGTTTCAAGGACTCAACATTCAAGATACCCCGTGTATGCAGATTCAATCGATGATATAGTCGGTATTTTACACGTAAAAAACTTCTTTCACGCCGTCGCACATGGCGAAAATCGAACCGTCACTGAAATTTCTCGCAAGCCAGTTGCCTTTGTGCCAGAGGGGCAGCTTGCCTCCAGCGTGTTGCGAGAAATGCGCAGCGGCAGACACCATATGGCCGTCGTCGTGGACGAGTTTGGTGGTGTGTCCGGTATATTAACCTTGGAGGATCTCCTCGAAGAAATTGTCGGCGATATTCAAGATGAACACGACCAAGACGAAGCCGATAGAATACGCTTGCTCGCTCCTCATTGCGCTTTAGTAGACGCTGCCACCCCAATATCCGACGTAAATCGCGCTCTGGGCACCCAACTACCCGAAGGGGACTACGTCTCCCTCGGTGGCCTTCTGGTCGAGCACTTGGGAAAAGTTCCTGGACAAGGAACTTCTCACGAACTCTTCGGTTTGAAGGTATTGATTCGTGAAAGTGACGCTCGGCGTATCGCTCGGGTTGAACTCTCGGGAGTTCCTGGCAAACCAAGTCATCTTACCACTCGTCCCCCGATTGGGATCGAGTAGAATTTCTGAATGCCCTCCCATGGAGGCTCCCGAAGTTTTGGAAAAAAAAGGACACCCGCAGGTGTCCTTTTTCATTGGGGCGGTCCCTACTCAGTCTCTGTCAAGCGAAAGAGAGCTCAATGGGGAAAGTACGAGCTGGGTTTAGCCAGCGGTACCAATCGCCTTGAGGTCTTCCATCAAACTCGTACCGAGATCGGTCAACCCCTTCTTTTCGTTGGTTGGATCGGTGCGATCACCTTTGAGCAACTGCTCCAGCTTAACAATTTCGCCACGGAGACGAACCATAGTGTCGTTGGGACACACAGCCGCTTGAGTTGTGGGCTCGACGGGAATCAAGAGCGGAGTACGACTTACAGGATTTCCATCTGTATAAAGCTTCAGCTTCTCAGTCTTACCCTTTTCACGAGTGGGGTACTCTAACTCTTCAGGCCATTTATAGGCTTGTTCTTTGCCGTCCTTGTCTTTGATCTTCTCTTTTGAATTGATCAAGAAAGGTTTGGACACGGGTTTCATTGCCGCCATCGGACCATGAGGTCCGGGTACGACGTAGACTGCCCAATTGAACTTCGGCTTCTCTTTTTGCGCAAGCAATTCGGTAAGAGCTGTTTTACTTCCCGTCAAAACTCGATGCAGACGCTCTTTTTGAGCATTCGCGGCTGAAGACTTACCCGCAAAGTCAACGAGGGCCATGTTGATCTTGCCGCTCATCAGGCCAGTGCCTTTGCCTGCTAGGTAAGTACCGTCAAAGGGAACAGAAAGGTCGGCCAATTTTAAGATGGCAGCCTCTGGATACTCACCGTCGGAGAGCCCACGCTTTGCCTCAATAAGAGCCTCGGCGAGTTTTCCAATCTCGACGTTTGCCTTGTCGATGTCCTCGGTCAGGAGCTTGGAGCCTTCGAGAGCTATCTCGTATTTAAGGTTACGCTCTTGCCCACCACCGATAGCAAAACCTATCATGCCACCAACAAACGCCATGCCGACTGCAATGGCGAGAATTCTTGATTTCCCCTTCTTTTGAGCTTGAATTACCTCTTCGCTCATCTCAATTTTGATGGCTTGAGGCTCGGCAAACTTAGGCTTTGCGGGCGCGGGCTCAGGTGCCTTTGACGCAAAGGGTGGCGCTGGAATGCTA
>Ga0256845_1000327_pt1 | contig 45659 bp, 36 predicted proteins | sample RiftiametaG_FD_189101 | JGI IMG/M metagenome (GOLD analysis project Ga0256845, IMG submission 189101) | Tube worm associated microbial communities from hydrothermal vent at the East Pacific Rise, Pacific Ocean - Riftia | ecosystem: Host-associated > Annelida > Integument > Unclassified ...
CAGACGTTAGAAATGGAGTAGCTTGCATTCCTGCTGGTGAAGGTACGTAAACACAAATATCATCTACTTCTCCAAGATTATCTGTGACGGTAACACAGTACGTTCCTGTAGTTAAATTTACAATAGATTGTGTGGTTTGATTACCTGAATTAGCACCCCAAAGATAAGTATAAGGTCCCTGACCTGCATTTGGTTGTACTGTTGCAGATCCATCATTCTCTCCAAAACAAGAAACTGGAGTCTGCGAAGGGTTTAAAGCTAAACCGTTACTGGTTGGGTAAGTAACCAATGTTTTTAGAAAAACAGGCATATGATCAGACATATAATAAAGTGCATTGACAACACTGTCTGGATATTGCGTGTTGGTTGGGTTAGACAGTAAGCTAGAATTGTAGTGATTTCCATCATTCCCAATAGCATCATAACTTCCAGAAATGTATTTCAAATCATTTGAACCTGAAAAAAGATTGTTGGAAAATAAAATCTGGTCAAAACGATCGTCAGTACCACCAGAAGCTCCACAATCTAAACCACCAGAAGTTCGGGTAGATTGTGTATGGATGTTAGCAAAAGAGCTATTGTTATTCCAGTTACCAGGTGTGTTAATTGGGTCTTTCATTTGATTAAGACCTCCTGAAATTAAAGTTTGATAACAAGATTCATTGCTTTTGTAAACGTTCAAATCTCCACACACAAAATGATGTCTATCCTGTGGACGTGTTGCAATGAAGTTGCGTAATAATGTTGTTTGTGCATTTCTTGTTGCTTGACTGGAAGAAGAACTTCCTGCTTTTAAGTGGCACATGTATATTTCAATAAATGTTGTATCGAAAAAAACACCTAAATTGGGGTCGTTGCAATATAGAATGTAATGGTCAATATCCCGAACACTTGTGATAACTACATCTTGAGAAAGAAGAATTAATTTGTCGGAATTATAATACAACATGTTATGTAATCCTTGGGAACTATTATTGTTACTGTGAAAATTCGCTGCGCTATAATTGGTTGTACCAAAAACATTCAACGAGCGATTTAAAATACTATCCGCGCCTTTTTGGTTTTGTATTTCACAGGCTACAAAAATATCCGGCTGTGTGTATCCAATAATTTTTCGTAAAGTATCAAATCGATTGGGAACTGCAGTGTTTGAACCACAAATTGAACTTCCGTCTGGATAGTTCAATAGATTGTAGGACATTATTGAAATAGTATCTGTTTGCGAATAACTGACAGATAAAAACAGAATAAAAACAGGTAAAATAATTTTGTGTAGCATAACGGTACTTAATTTATACCGCAAAGATACAATTATTCTTCCTGTTCTCTTCGCTTCATTTTTTTCTCTGCAGGTGTAGGTTCTACCACCCAATTGCTTGTATAAGATGTTAAATCAGTGGAAGAATTGAATTTATCAATACTAATTTTACCATCCATGTATTTCGCAAATAAATTAAATGCTTTCTTATTCTCTTTTTTCAAGACCATTAAGGTTGTATTGATCGATGATTTAATCGCAATAGGAATTCCTCCCCCTAAATCTGCCCAATGCCCACTCAGTAATAAATTCTTCACCGGTGTAGAATAAGAAGCAACTCCTGATTTATAATTCTCTTTCCCTGGTTTATGCCCCATCATTGTCCCGTTTTTATTTCCGGTATAACGTAAATGTGTTATTGGTGTAGCAATGTCACAATAAATAATGTGATCTCTTAAATTTGGCGTTAATTTATCTTGTACTCGATCGATGAGAATATCAGCATATTCTTGTTTGATTCTATTGTATTCTTCTCCTCGAATATAATTTCCATCTTCATCTCTTTCACAACCCCAAGTGTTGTTCTCGTCCATCCAAGCAGGAATAAGTATAGTCACTGTTCCATGCTCAGGTAGAGCAAGCGTTTTATCTCTAACGGTAGAAGCTAAAATGTGAATTCCACTTTTGTGTGGATCTCCTTTTCCTAGCTTTTCTCTTTCTTCGTGGGAATCAGCTAAATAAATAACTTCTTCTCCAAATCCAAGGTCCTCTGCTGGGCAGTCTAAGCCTAATGCAACTGTCATTGCTGAAGAATACATTGGAGCATCTTGTATTTTAGCGATTATTTCTTGTGGAATAGCATTCTTCGGAAGCATTTTTTCAAACAACGTTTCAGCATCACAAGCGGCGATAACATAGTTACTTTTGATTTCGTAAACCTCGTCTCTATGTTCAAACCGAACACCTTTTGCTTCATTATTTTCGACAATAACTTCTGTCACTTTCGATTTAAAGAAAGCATCTCCATCCATTTCCTGAATAGAATGAAGCAACCATTCTGGAAAACTTTGAGAACCCCCTTTTGGAGGCAATTGAAAATTCTTTGAATACGCCCAAGAAATTGGAATTAAACAAGAAAGTAAATCCGGTTCTGAACTAAAAACACGGTGCAATTTTTTATTCGAAAAGTAGTTAGAAAGTCCTTTCTCAAGTCCTTCGTTGCCAACATATTTTAAATGAGGAATAAAAGGAATCGCAAAACGCAACATTTTTAATCCATGAAAAGGAACCTCATACCAACTCATGGTCTTCATTGTTCGACTTAAGTTCGAATAATTATCAAATGACTTTGCAATTCTCTTTGCATCTCGGAAAAATTTATTGATTCCTTTTTCATCTTCAGGAAATTCTTCAATCCATTGTTTTTTGAGCTCATCTGGTTCGTCAGTCACCATATAATCGTATTCATCACTGACGAAACGACGAATGTTGTGTTGTTGTTCACATTTTGGATAATCATTTCCAATAATTTTGAAAATTTTTGTGACCAATCCATCTTCTCCACAATAATTTAACCAATGAATGGCAGAGTCAAAACGAAAATCTTTCCTTCGAAATCCTGCGAGATAACCCCCCGGACGATTGTCCATTTCTAACAAACAACACGTTAATCCTGCGCGTCTAAACAATGCTGCAGAAGTTAATCCACTAATTCCACCGCCAATAATGACAACATCGTATTCTTTTTTGGGCTCGATTTTTCTCATAGGTTAAATATCGGGTACAAGATATAAAGTTTAATTGAAAGAGAATTAATATCTTTACAAAAGCAAACTAAAAAACAAAAAATGGGAAATAAATGGCCGTATATTATTTTTGGAATAGTGATGTTACATCTTGTAGGTGGTGCAATTTGGCTGGCATTTAAAATGAGAAAGAAGGATTAAGGTAAAACTTAATCTTTACGAACAATCATTCATTTTACAGTGAGTTAATGTAATCTTAGTTGCTTTCCAATAATTCTTATTCTTTACCTTTGTACCAAATTAAAACAATACAAAAATGCCAACAGTTAAATTAACAACAGATCTTTTTAAGAAAGACATTTTCGATTATACAACAGAAAAAGAATGGAAATTTAAAGGAGACAAACCTGCTATTATTGATTTTTATGCAGATTGGTGTGGACCATGTAAAGCAGTTGCTCCAGTTTTAGAAGAATTATCGGATGAATACAAAGATAAAATTGTGATATATAAAGTGGACACAGAAGTTGAACAAGAGCTTTCTGCTGTTTTTAAAATCCGTTCTATTCCTTCGATGTTATTTATTCCAATGGACAAACAACCAATGATGCAAGCCGGAGCATTACCAAAAACGGCTTTATCAGAAATTATTGAAAAAGAATTATTGTAAGGATTTATTCCTTTGATATCAAAAGCAACTAATCTAATTAGTTGCTTTTTTTGTACCTTGCACTATGCAAAAAATACTCATCAAAAATATCAAAGGTCTTGTTCAATACGGAGAAGATTTACCCCACTCTAGAAAAGGAAAAGAAATGAAAGAACTTCCTATTCTCGAAGATGCTTTTTTAGCCATTGAAGATGGTGTGATCGCAGCATATGGGAAAATGAGTGATTGGCAAGGGATTACTGATTGGAGAGGAATCGAAATCATTGATGCAGAAGGGAAATATGTTCTCCCTGCTTTCTGTGATTCCCATACACATACTGTATTTGCTCAATCACGTGAAGAAGAATTTGTAGATAGAATCAATGGACTTTCTTACGAAGAAATCGCATTAAAAGGTGGTGGAATTCTTAATTCTGCTCGTAAATTGGCTGAAATGTCTGAAGACGAACTCTTTAAAAATGCTTTGGAAAGAGTCAATCGATTGAAATCATATGGAACTGGTGCATTGGAAATTAAGTCAGGTTACGGCCTTTCTGTGGATGCAGAATTAAAAATGTTACGCGTCATTAAACGATTGAAAAAAGAATGCGACATCGAAATAAAAGCTACTTTTTTAGGAGCTCATGCTTTTCCTCCAGAATACAAAGAGAATCATCGTGGGTACATTGATTTGATTATCAATGAAATGATTCCAACCATTCAAAAAGAACAATTGGCAGATTACATTGATGTTTTTTGTGAACGAAATTATTTCTCGGTAGAGGAAATGGAAGAAATTCTTCAAGCTGGAATAAAAATAGGACTACAGCCAAAAGTACATGTAAATCAATTTACATCCATTGGTGGAGTAAGAAAAGCGGTGGAGTTAGGAGCACTTTCTGTAGATCACTTAGAAGAATTGTCCGATGACGATATTGATGCATTAAAAGGATCTTCAACAATTCCAACGATTTTACCAAGCTGCTCTCATTTCTTGAGTATTCCCTTTGGAAATGCACGAAGAATGATGGAGAATGGTCTCCCAGTTGCGCTCGCAAGTGATTTTAACCCAGGTTCTACACCAAGTGGAAACTTAAGCTTTGTTTGGTCGTTGGCTTGTGTGAAAATGAAAATGACTCCAGAAGAAGCGTTAAATGCATTAACAATTAATGCTGCTGCTGCCATGAATATTTCACATTCTCACGGAACAATTTCTTTAGGAAAAACAACGAAAGTTATTTTAACCAAGGAAATTCCAAGTTTGGCCTATATTCCTTACTCATTTGGTGATCAATTGGTAGAACGATTGATTTAATAATAAATATATGATCTCTAAATTGTTTTTTTTCTGTGTTTTAATCATTTCTTTCAATGGTCTTGGTCAGGATACTCTTTTCTTTGAGAATGGAAATATACAGTCCATCTCTAAAGTGGAGAATAATATTGTTTCCTATTACACTTTTTTTAAGAATGGTACTCTTGAATCTCATTCACGAACTTTTTTATCAACGAATGAGTCTACTTTATTTTTTTACTATAATGATGGAAGCCTTGCATCAGATTGTGGCTATTTTAATGGTGCCCAAAATGGTGTATGTCATGAGTACTATCAAAATGGAAACAATAAACAAGTTTCAGAATATAATCAAGGAATTAGGAATGGTAGATTTCAATTATTCACTGAAACTGGTGTCATTATCGTTTCAGAACAATATAGAAATGGTCAATTAAATGGTCCAGCAAGTTATTTTTATTCAAATGGTACATTAAAGTTTCAAGGGGAATTTGTAGATGGGGAAAAAGAAGGAGAATTTGTAAAATATAAGAAAGACGGCAGTGTTGAAAGTGTGAAAATGTATGAAAGTAGTTTTGTTACAGTAGATAATTTTCAAGAAAAAAAGCTAATTGACTCGCTTTATGAATGGAATGAAAAATATCCAGATGGAGCAATCTTTCAAAAAGGAATGATGAAAGATGGAAAACTGAATGGTGACTTTTTTGTTTTTCACCAAAATGGTACATTGATAAGTGAAGGAAAGTTCAAAGAGGGTCAGAAGGATGGGGAATGGTTTATCTATGATGAACAAGGGGTTTTAAAAGAGGAACAATTTTATAAAAAAGGCTTAGAAATAGGAACATGGTTATTTTATACAAACACATCTGTTTTATACTCAGTTTTTACATTTAAAAAAGGGGAAATTATAACGGTAAAAGAATTTTCAATTGACCATAAAGGGGTAATTCAATCTGTCTTAATTGAAAAGGATAATAAATTAGAATATACTCACCCAGAAGGTAAAACAATCGTTAAATATAGGAATGGAAATGTTTTTTTAGTCGCTTTTTTTAAAAACAACAAAAAAGAGGGAGTTTGGAAATGGTACACTAGTTCTGGAGAATTATGCATTGAAAGAACTTTTGAAAACAATTTAATTGTAAATGAAGTATTTATATGTGAAGCTCCCTATTCTAAAGAATATTAATATTTTTTAGGGTTGTTTTATTCGATTGTTTTCGTAACTTAACATCCATGTATAAACTTCTTTTTCTATTACTTCCTTTCTTTTCTTTTGGACAATCTCCAAAAGCTCTTTTATGGGAAATATCTGGCAACGGTTTAGAAAAATCGTCCTACTTATTTGGTACCATTCACAGAAACGACAGAGAATTATTCAATTTCTCAGATTCAACGTATGTGGCTCTTGAAAAAGTTGATGGAATAATGTTAAAGGTTGATATTTCTTCCGTTTTTGACTCCTATGATTCAAAATACGGCAATGTTAGTTTCACATTTGATCGAAATGGAAAACCTTACGTGAGTCATTTATATGACAGCCAAACCAAGTATGGAAACGAAGCAGGATTTCCTCAGTTTATGGATGCATACTTTCAACAATACGGTGAAAATGCTGAAAAAGATTTTTATGCGCTTGAAACAATCGAAGAGCAAGAGGGGATTCAATTGAAACCACATAATAATGTTTTTCAATTTGAAAACTTGTACAACAATGATCAAAATGTAATTCAACTCTATTTGAGGGGAGATATTTTTGTCTTAGATCGATTTCTTCGTGAAAAGGTAAAAAATTACGATGAAGGCTATAAAAAACTAATCGTTGATAGAAATCTGAAAATGGTTTTGAAACTGGATACAATTTTAAAAAGTCAACGCAGTGTTTTTTGTGGAGTTGGAGCCGGTCATCTTGCAGGAAACGGTGGTTTTATTGAACTGTTAACAGAAATGGGATACTCAGTGCGTAGAGTGGAAAGTACTTATTCTGAAATTAATGAAGCTGAACAAAAAGTAAAAAGTTTTTCCTTTTACCCACTGGAAATTGACTCACTAGAACTCAGTGCCGTTTTTCCTGGGGAACCATTATTGGTGAAATCTGACCTGGAAGAATATGATTTTAAATTTATCTACCGAGAATATGGACAAGGGAATACGTATATTCTTGAGTTTTATTCGTTGAAACAAAAAGAAAACCTGACCGATTTAGCAGAAAAATACATTGCTTGCCCTGAAGAATCTCATGCTTATATGGTTGAACTGAATAATGGATATGGAGGAGAAGGAGTAGAAGGTCTTTCTGACGCTTATCCTCAAGGATATTATTGGACAAGAATTCTTCTTTCTCAAGATTATTTCGTTGTTCTTAAAGCATATGGTGGTAAACGTTTTATGGCTTCACAAAGAGCACAACGATTTTTTCAACAAGTAGAATTGGATTAAAATTCGCAAAAATCAATTGAATATATTAGATTAATGATTATTTTGGTGTGGATTTTAAGAAAACCAAACCATGAAAGATACTCAATTTATTCCTCGGATTCAGCAAAAAGAACTGGAAGAAAAAATCAATTCGAATAAGCTAATTATTGTACAAGGTCCTCGAAAAGTAGGAAGAAAAACCTTGATTAAGTCTATTTTAGAAGAGAAAAATTATAGTTATTCTTGGAAGGATTGCAGCGATAAAAAAGAACGAAAATGGATAGAAAATGAGCATGACTTTCAATCCAACACTTCGCAATGTATTGTACTTTACGAAGCTCAATATTTACAGAACCTTGCAACGATTATTGATGAGGTTCTCAGTGATAAAATTAAAGCAACACTAATTCTTGTCTGTTCCTATAAACCTCAAATCAAAGCAGATTTATGGACGGCATTGAGAAATGCAGAACTGATTGTTGATTTTTACGCACCATCTTTTTCAGAATCAGCGCAACATTTTGGCTTGCCGAATGAAGAAAAATTATTGGAAGAACGGTTAATTTTTGGTGCATATCCTGAAATTTTAGCCAATCGAGAAACAGCAGAATCACAATTGCTAACAATCATTGAAGATGCAATCTTTACCAATCTCCGTGCTGGAGAACGGATAAATAAAGAGGCTAAAATGATGAAAATGCTTCGTTTATTGGCTTTTGAAGTAGGAAATACAATTAGTTTTAATGAAATTTCAGAAAGATGCGATTTAGATAATGAAACCGTTGAACGTTACATTCAATTGTTAGAAGATGCATTCATTCTCTTGCATATAAAATCATTTCACAATGGAAACCGGTACGAATTGAAGAAGTCTAACATGGTTTACTTTGTAGACAATGGCGTAAGAAATGCGTTGATTCAAAACTTTAACGACATTGATTTCAGAAATGACATGGATGCGCTTTGGAAAAACTACGTGATTTCAGAAAGAATTAAATGGATGCGAATGAATAGAATTAAAAACCCTTATTTTTTCTGGAAAACGCATACAAATCAACAAATGGATTTCCTCGAAATTAGGGACAATAAAATTTTTGCATACAAAACAGATTGGAGGAAGAAAAAGCAATTAAAATTTCCTAAAAGTTTTTCTGAATCTTATCCAACTGCGAAAAATGGAGTGATTAATCGTTCAACGTATTGGCCATTTTTAACGAAAAAAAACTAATTCTCTTATGATGAACTTTATTCCAAAAATTGCTAAATTTATTCATTCTGAAGAATTAGATTTAAGTCATCTAACCATTGTTTTGCCATCGGAAAGAGCGAAAAAATACCTGACTTCTGCGTTGTTTGAAGTGTATCAAAAACCATTGATTGCTCCAACAATGATAACGATGGATAAATGGATCAAATCGTATTCACCAGAAACGGTTATCGATAAAACAAGAGCGCTTATAAAGTTGTATGAAATTCACCAAAAAGAAGTGTTTAAATCGACTTCTGAAACAATGAATTACAACGATGAATCTTTTGATGAATTTATAAAATGGGGAGATATTTTACTTTCCGACTTCAATGAGATTGATCGATATTTACTGGATGCAAAGCAAGTGTTTAAAAACCTTACAGATATAAAAGAAATTGAAAACTGGAGTTTTGGAGAAGAAAACTTAACCGAAGCACAGATACGATTTATGGAATTCTGGGATCGGCTTCCGGGATATTATTTTGCTTTAAATGATGTTTTATCGAAAAATTCAACATGTTATAGCGGAAAATCATTTAAATATCTCGCCAATAATATAGATGTTGTTTTTAAAGAAGATAAAGATCACCGCTTTATTTTTGCAGGTTTCAATGCATTATCAAAAGCTGAATTATCGATCATTCGTCAATTGGAAACAATGGATAGAGCCGATATTTTCATTGATGCGGATGTGTTTTATCTGGAAAATAAATCTCATGAAGCAGGTTTCTTTCTTCGAGAATTACAAGCTGAATTAGGACAAAAAAAGTTGAATTTTGTCGGAGATAATTTGAGCCAGAATTCTCTCCATGTTAAAATGATAGAGTGTGCCCAAAACACAGGACAAGTGAAAGTGGCCTCGACTGTTTTGAGTGAATTATCGGAAGAAAGATTAAATGAAACTCTTTTACTCCTTGCGGATGAATCTTTGATTGCTTCTTTATTGAAAAATCTTCCTAAATCAATTGGTAAAGCAAATATTACATTAGGATTACCAATACGTAATTCTTTAATGAAAACGTGGGTTGAATTATTTTTCTCCATTCAAGAAAATAAAAAACGATTCCATACCGATGCTATTTACTTCAATGACATCAAAGATTTCACAAAGCATCCTTTTGTTTTAGGAATGATCGATGAAGAAGAGAAGCAGTTGTTGGTTAAATTAGAACAAAAAATTATTCAATACAATAAGATATTTGTTTCTTTTGAACATCTTGAAATAGGTAAAATAACCCGAGAGATTCTTTCTTTATTAGTAATGAATTGGAAAATAGATTCACCGGATCAAACATGGGTTGAGCCGATGAATTTTATTCGTACAATGAATCAATTAATGTACAAAAATTTGGGAGAAGAATTGGTGTTTGAGAAAGCTATATTAGAAGGTTTTGATTCTTCCTTGATTGATTTTCAAAACATTATTTCGGAAGGAATTCCACCAATGGGGTTGAAATCATTTAAACAATTGTTTAACCAACATTGGGGGAATAAAAGTATCGCTTACCATGGAAATCCATTGGAGGGATTACAAATAATGGGATTACTTGAAACACGGATGTTGGATTTTAAAAATATCATTTGTATTGGAATGAATGAAGGGAAAATGCCACCGACGAATCCAATTCAGACAATGATTCCGATGGATTTAAGGGCTTATTTAGGGCTACCAACTCCGCGAGAAAAGCAAGGATTATTTGCTCATCACTTTTATCGTTTATTGCATTCTTGCGAAGAATTAACGGTAACATACACGAGCGCCTTAGAATCAATCGGAAGCAATGAACCCAGTAGATATTTGATGCAATTAGAACTGGAATTAAGTAGAATGCATGCGAACATTGATGTTGAGAAAAGTGTTTATACGTTGAAGGGCGAGCAGAATACAATCAAAGACAGTATTGTGAAAACACCAGAAATTTTTCAACGCTTGGATGACATGCTATTAAAATCGAGTTCAGCTTCATTGTTTAAAACGTATACGACTTGTCCATTGGATTTTTATTTCAAACGAGTCATGGAGTTTGGGGAGGAAAAGGAAGTTGAAGAAGAGGTTGAGAGCAGTACTTTCGGTACATTTATCCACAATACTTTAGAAATTTTGTACACCCCTTTTGCTCGTTTTGATAAGGATGGCGTAAAAAATTCACCTGCTCCAACCAATATCACGTCATACGATGTTGAAAAAATGCTAAAAGAGTATGAGTTAATCATTTTCAATCAGTTTTTAGCTCATTTTAATAACGATAAAGATGCTTTTTTATTGGGGAAAAATCGATTGTCATTTGAAATGGCAAAGAAACTCACACATAATTTTTTAAAAGCAGAAGTGACGTTTCTTTCCGAACAGAAAGAATTGGTTTTTATTGAATCACTAGAATCCCGTTTTGAAGAAATGATTGAAATTGAAGTGAATGGTGTTCAAAAAAAAGTTAATTTAATGGGGTTTGTAGATCGAATTGACCGTGTGGGAGATAAGATCAGGATTATTGATTATAAATCAGGAAAAGTTGCCTCAACAGACGTCAGTTTTTTTCAAAGGAATAAAAAAGATTCAGACGAAGAAGTTGTATTGAAAAAACACAGATCTTTAGCAGAAAGAAAGCACATACTACAATTGACGCAATATGCTTATTTGTATTCTAAAAAAGAAGGTGTCATTCCAGAATCTTCCATTATCTCTTTTATTTCAAATAACTTTAAACCTTTTGTTTTAACTGCAAAGGATTACGATTTAGAAGAATTTATTGAGAATTACCCAGAATACCTTGGGGAAATATTAACGGAAATGTATAACGATGAAATTCCTTTTGAACATAAAGATCAGGGAGAGTATTCGTATTGTAAATATTGTTAAAGTTGAAAACAAAAAAAAACCTGAAAAGAGTCAAGATGGTTCGCAAACCGGAGGTAGAAACTCTTTTCAGGCTGCCTGCAAGGGCAAAAAACTAAGAATATAAACAAACCAAAAAGTTTACATTCAATTCAAAGACGTATCGGTTATCAAAAAGGTTGGCTCATAAAAAAACGCTTTAATTCATTCACTCATCAACTTGTGGTTGAAAAGGGAAAAATTAAAGCGTAATTTTGTAAAATATTTATTTTTTAGTAAAGCTCTTCTTTCAAAGCATTACGGTAATCTTTGATCTCTTCACGGTTAATTTTATGATCCGCTTTTAAAAGAAGTGTCAATAAATAAGACAAATTTTCGTTGTCTTCAATTTCAATTGGGTATTCATTTTCTTCTTCGTCTTCTTCAAATTGAGCTTGAACACCAAATGTTTTGTTCTCTTCCAAATACTCATAAGCCAAACGCAAAACTTTTGTAACCAATGGATCTTTTTCAACTTTTGCTTGATTCTCTCTTAAATCTTTTAAACTCTCGATTAAACCTTTTGCCTCAACGCCATCTTTTTCAACTTTTTGAATGATTTCGTTTAATTTTTTATTTGCAATTTCTGTTTTCATGCTTTCAAATCTGTTTTTCTAAAGAAAATTGGTACAATAATGACCACTTTCGCCTGCAAATGTAAACAAAGTAGCTTAATATTTTGCAATGTCATCGAAAAACAATCTTAAATTTTATTATAAAACGGTCTTTTTGCCAAAGGAAACCTTAAATTTGTACTATAGTCAAAATACATGGATTTAATACTAACAGGAATATTTACAGGTTTTATACTCAGTATAATGATAGGTCCTGTTTTTTTTGTGTTATTAGAAACCAGTATTCGAAAAGGCGTCAAAGCAGCCATTGCTTTTAATTTAGGAGTAATTGTAAATGATATTTTATATATCGTGATTGCTTATTTTTTCTTTGCGCAAGTTGAACAACTAAAATCCGGAGATGACAATTCTGTCCTTAAAATAATTGGAGGTTCACTTTTTCTTATTTACGGTGTTTATAATTTTTTCAAGAAAGTAAAAGGAATTAAAATAAATAAATTAGGCGATGAAAGTCATGATTTAAAAGGATATCTCTTACTTGGTTTGAAAGGTTTCCTTCTTAACCTAGCCAATCCAATGATTGTTTTTTATTGGTTTTCTGTATTAACCATGGGAGCCAAAGATTCTTCTGGACCTGGTGAAGGTGCCGATATGCTCGTTTTTGTTTCTGCGATTTTAATCACCTTTTTTTCCATTGATTTATTGAAAATTTTTGGCGCTAAAAGTTTACGTCCCCTTGTGACAAACAAAGTTCTGAAAGGATTAAATCGTTTGATTGGAATTATTTTTGTCGGATTTGGAATTGTTTTACTTTTTCAAGGAATCCGTGGATAAAGATACCGTAACATTATTCTAAATTTTAGTTATTACTTAAAATATTACCATGAAATTGATCCTCATAATCTTAAGTTTTCTACCTTTTTTAACCTTTTCTCAAGAAGTAAAAAAAGAAAACCTGTCTAAAAATAAACAAACGTATTGGGATGTAAATAAAGTCCATGTGCAATCGCGCGGTAAATATTATGTTGATCGTTATGGGGAAACAACCGAAAAACACGGGAAATGGGCCTATTATGATAAATTTGGGAAGGTGGAAGAGATTCGCAACTACTACCGAGATATGCTTCAAGGGAAAGTGGTTAAATTTTATCCCAATGGTCAAAAACAACAGTTGGGATTTTTTAAATACAATCGGCAAGACAGTTTATTCACAGAATGGTATGAAACAGGTCATTTAAAAATCGAAGGATATTACCAAAAAGATCAACCAATTAATAATTGGAACTATTATTATCGAGACGGTCGACTTAAATCTGTAGAGGAAATTAAAAGTGGTGAAGATTATGTCTGGGAATTCTATTTACCCGATTCATTGCATACTCAAACTATTATTGAAGGAACAGGTGAGATGACTTCTTTCTACACAACAGGAACAGTGAAAGAATGGTATAATTATAAGAATGGGAAAAAAGACGGTCCTTTTGAAGAAATGAGTATTTATGGTTATTCAACGCTAAAAGGAGCGTTTATCAATGGCGATAAAGAAGGTGAATGGTCTTACTTTTATTATACTGGAGATAAAGAGAAAGTAAGTCATTACGCTGAAGGTGTTCTCAATGGAGCATATCAATATTTTTATGACAATGGACAAGTTAACGTAGACGGTCAATATGAGAACGGCTTAAAGGAAGGAGAATGGACTTGGTTTACCAATTCTGGCTCTCGAGACATGCAAGGAGCGTTTGAAAAGGGAAAACAACATGGAGCTTGGACGTACTGGCATCCTACAGGAGAAATAGCATATCATGCTCATTTTAAAAATGGTTTACGATCTGGGGAATGGACTTACCTCTACAAAAATGGTAAAACGTTCAAAAAAGGAACATTTGATAAAGATTTGAAAAATGGAATGTGGCGTACTTGGTATGAGGACGAAACTCTTTTGATGGAAGGAAAATACGTTAACGGAAAAGAAGAAGGAGAATGGGAAAATTATTGGGCAAATGGAGAATTGAAAAACAAAGCGACATTTACGAAAGGAAAATTAGACGGTGAATGGTTATCGTTTTACCCTTCTGGGAAACAAAAATTAATCGGAGCGTATAAAAGTGACCTTAAAAGTGGTGAATGGCAAGAGTTTTTTGAAAATGGTAAACCCAAAGATGTTGTAACGTATAAATTGTACAAAAAAAAATCCAAAATGGACTACAGCATCATGAAAGATTTTGAAGTGTTGGAGAGTAAGAAAAATGGTCTTTCTGTTTCTTATTCTGCCAAAGACTTTAGAAGAACAGAAGAAGGTAGTTACAAAGAGGGTTTAAAACATGGAGAATGGATTGCTTATTATCCTGGAGGGAAAATGCCAGCTGTTATTTCTCATTATAAAAACGGGAAATTAAATGGAGTGATGGAGCAATATACGCGCAGAGGAAAAATAATGTCTAGTATTCAATACAAAGACGGATTAAAACATGGTTCATTTAAGATTTACGACAAAAAAGGAAACGTTGTCAGTGAGAAAAAATTTGAACATGGAATGCAAATCATCGAAGGAAAAAAGAACCAACAAGGAACGTTTTCACCTGGAAGATAATCTTGCCTGAAAAAGAGAGGAGTTAATTAGACAGTCTTTGAACTTTATTTCTCAGGGATCTTAAATTTGTCTTAACCCCTGTTTCCCCTAACTTTTAACTAAGTATGGATTCTAAATGTACGTTGTCTGGAATTACACCAAAATGCATTAAAGGTTTCTCTAATCGATGAGTTAAACACTTTCTCTTTACAAGAAAAGTGCTTTTAAGTTTGCAGTAAACAGTTTTATTGCGATAGCAAGAAGGATAATTCCAAATACTTTTTCCAAAATAGCAATTCCACCTTGTCCAAGGAAACGCTCAATTTTTTTGGTCATTTTAATTACGATGAAAACTAAGATCATATTAATAAGGATGGCCAAAAAGATATTGATGGACGAAAACTCCGCACGTAAAGAGATGATAGATGTCATAGAACCAGCTCCTGCAATCAAAGGGAAAGCCAATGGAACAATACTCGCTGTTTTACCTGTAGGTTCATCACGAAATATTTTCACACCCATAATCATCTCTAAGGCCATTGCAAAAAGAATCAATGCACCAGCAACAGCAAAGGCTTCTACTTCCACGCCAAATAAACCTAAGATAGATTTTCCTAAAACAAGGAAACTGACCATGATAATAAATGCAACAATACTTGCCCTAAAAGCATGAATATCACCCGATTTTTCCTTTAATTTTATAATGATGGGGATAGAACCAACGATATCTATTACAGCAAACAAAACCATGGTTGCTTTTAACAGGTCTCCCCAATTGAATTCACTAAAAAATTGATTCATAATTGATGTTTTTTGATGAAAATTAAGCTAATATTTCGGTTTCTACAACTTTCGGTAAGTAATTGTGCTCCAATAGATGTATTTTTTCTTGTAAACTTGAAATTGTTTCATCAAGTGAAATTTCACAGTAGAATTGCGCAATATTTCGACCTTTATCGAATTCTGCATTGACGTAATGAATTGTAATTCCTGTTTCTTTTTCGTTGTTTGCTAAAACAGCTTTGTGAACATTTTCTCCAAACATTCCTTTCCCACCATAATTTGGAAGAAGAGCTGGGTGTAAATTAATCATTTTACGCTCAAATTGAAGAATAAATTCTGCAGGAATCAATCGTAAATATCCAGCTAGAATAACCCAATCAATTTGTTCTTTTTGACAAATTTCATTTAAAAAAGAAGCATCTGCCACTTGTTCATTTGTAAAACAAAAAGTTTTCACACCGACCTTTTTCGCTTTCTCAAGAATGGGGGCCGTTTCTCGATTGCTCAAAACAAATGCAACTTCAATAGAAGTATTTCTTTCGAAGTATTGAATTAAATTCATTGCGTTTGAACCTGATCCTGAAGCAAAAATGGCTATTCTTTGTTTAATCATGCGACAAAGGTAGAAATAAATTGTTGTAACTATTTCATAGATTGACGTTCAAAATGAAGATAAAACTGAAAATTATGAAATCACTTCTTTTGTTTTTTGCCTTATTTCTTGCATTTTTTTCCTTTTCACAGAAAAAAGATACCGTATTCTTTTATTTTGATGTGAATTTCTCCACTTTTATTCAAACTAGTACAACGCAGAAAAATATAGATTGGATGAATAAAAATGAATTTGAATCTATTCAGTTTTTTGCTTGTACGGACACGACTGGAACATTGAAAAAGAATCAAAAACTCGCGGAGAAAAGACTTCAGAATACATTAAATGGAGTAGAGATTCATACAAAAGATATTTCATACAATACGGTGGGTGAAAGTGATTTATTCAACAGTTTAGCGGGAAATAGATGTGTTTATGTTGTTACAACAGAATTGATTGAAAAGAAAATACAACCCATTGTAAAGATGGAAAAAATAACACTGAACCTTTCTTTTGTACTAGGAGAATATACGTTACTTACGTCTTCAACTCCTATTTTAAAAGAATTATTCCTTCATTTGGATACAATATCCTACAGTAAAATTGAGCTACACGGCCATGTTTGTTGTGGAGACGATGAAAGATTGTCGTACATGCGTGCAAAAAGGGTGGAAAATGAATTGGTTCAATACGGTATTGATGTGAATAAGATTACTTGCTATGGATATTCAAATACTCGTCCATTAGTGCCTGAAAATACGGATGAAAATAAACAGATAAACAGACGAGTCGAAGTGGTGGTTTTTCCATAAACTCATAATTTTTGTCATTCACACTAATTGATTGTTCATTCATATAGTTGTATCTTCTAAATTGAATTATTCTCCGTATTTTTGAATAGAACCCTAAATACTCAATGATGAAAAATATACTATTTTCTATTTCAATTATTTTTTTGGCAACTTTTACCGCGATTTCAAAAGAAAGAAATTGGTCTTACATTAATAAAAAAGGTGAAACGATTTTCTCTATAAAAGCAAATTCTGTTGGAGAATTTAAGAATGGGTTAGCAAAAATTCATAAATCAACCTTGGTGAACAATCAATGGGAGTCGGGGTATGGATTTATTAATAAATCAGGCAAAATCATTATTCCTTGCCAGTACAAAAAAGCACAAGATTTTACTTCCACTGTAACGTGGGTAAAAAAGAAAGGAGACCAATACTACACACTTATTGGTAGAGCTGGGAACGTAATACCGACGAAAAAATACGATGATGTTGGCCGTTTTTATGATTTCCAAAGAGATATTTGCGCTGTTTTTCAGAATGGAAAAATGGGTTTTATCAATAATAAAGGAGTGGAAATTATACCATGTAAATATACAGGTTCAACTACTTTTTCTGATGGTTTAGCAATTGTAGATTTCTATGGAAATAAAAAGCCAAAATATGGTTTTATAAATAAGAAGGGAGAATTTGTAATTAAACGTCAATTCTACCAAAATGGAATAACAACGTTTAGCGATGGACTTTGTCGAGCTAAGGTTGGTGGGAAAATAGTGCTAATTGATACAACAGGAAATATTGTTTTCAGAACGAATAAAGGAAGTATTGTTTCACAAAAAAATGGCCGTATTCTTGTGTATTCTGGTCCTGCTAGAACGAAATGGGGTTGGCTAAATTTCAACAATGAATGGGTGCTTCAACCTATGTATGATTACGTACAAGATTTTAATACTGACGGCTATGCTGTTGTGGAAAAAAATGGATTAAAAGGAGTAATTGATACACTTGGTAATATCGTTCTTCCTTTAAAATACGAATCTGTTTATTGTGACATTTCCGTAGATGGATATTTTTTAGGTGTCTTACCATCAACAGAAGTTGTTTCTCTTGCAGAATCTCGAAAAGATTACTTTGATGAAAATTTAAACAGAATCAATAACGAATCTTTTCGCTATTTAAAGGGGGGAAAAAATACAACATGGGTTCTGTTTTCAGGAACTAATCAACTTTTTGGATATATGGATGAGCAATTTAATGTTATCTTTCCGGCACAACTTGAAAAAGCGAAACCGTTTAAGAATGGATATGCTTGGGTTGTGTTTAAATGATAATTATGACACGAATACTTCCTTTTTTTATTGCAGCAATTGTTCTATTCGCATGTGGAACAACTCAACAAATTAATCCAAATCAATTAATCGTTACCACTATTCAAACAGGTAACTTATATGGTGCTGGTGATGAAGTTTTCAAGCAATCTGTTCGAGTAATTCATTCTATTGAAGAGTGGCATAACCTTGTAAAAGAATTGGGTAAAGTAAATGTTTTTGAAACAGATTTTGACCCACATACGTTCGATTTTGAACATAAAAGACTATTCTTCTGTACAGATAGTGTTAGAAATTCTGGTGGTTATTCTCTTTCTGTTTCAAATGGAGTAGTTATGAATAATAAAACGATTGTACACGTTAATATTCAATCTCCTCAAGGTACAGTGGCTGAAGTAATCACGCAACCGTACATTCTTTTTTCGATGAATAAGAAGGGAGAGATTGAAGTTCTGTTTAAATAATTTACTACCTGAAAGAAAGTATTAATTCATATATAAAATGTGCGATGATTCCTGTGGATCAATGCTTTTTTCTATAGAATTCGAAATGTCCAATTTTGATGTAAAGCTTTTTCGGTTGACTTTCTGTACGGTTCTGTTTTTTGTACTCGATGGGAGTCTTTGTTTTTTTTCGTAAGAAAGCTGTAATTGGCTCGATTGGATTCACCATATTATCCTCTATCATTGCGGTTGTTGGAGTGAAATTATCAGGATTTAATTGAGTTTCTTGTGTCACTGGATGCAATTCTTTTTCTTGAAAAGAAATCAAAACAGGTCTTTGATTGGATTGATTGAATAATGGAACCTCTCTTACCGGTAAAATATCTACAGAAGTTTCTTTCTCCGAAGATGATTTTTCATACGGTAGAGAATTTGCTTGAATCATTTTCTCAGGCGGAGCAATAATCGTCGTATTATCTTTGTTTTCGATATTATCCATCGTTTTACGATTGGTTTCTTCAACTTTATCTTTTGCAATTTGTTTAGGTGGCGTATCGATATGAGTACTTGAAGAATTCCAAATTAAAAAAGCAAGTAATAAACTGGCTGCAATTGAAATATATGGCCATAAGACCAACACTTTTTTCTTTTTTAAATTCTCTTTGTGTGTAAAAACGTATGTTTTATCAGCTTTTAAATAAACGGCGTCAAATTGTTTTTCTGTAGTTTTATACACCGGATATTTTAGAAGAAAAGCTTCCAACTGAGATTTTTCATTTTTAGAAAGTAAATTCTCTGCTTTAGCAATTAAAAAGTATTCAATATTCTCCGCATTAATTTCATCGGAGAAAAGAGGTTGTTTCAATGCTTCTTTTTTATCAAAAGTTATTTCAGATGTTTCTTCTAAAATTGGGAAGAAATCATCCTCCATTTTAAGTTCAGGATGTTGCTCTAAAAATGAGAAAAGTATAGATGTGTTTTCTTCGCTTAAATTCCCATCAAGGAAATCAAGGTAAAAAATCTCATAATTAAAAATATTAATCTTTTCCATTACTTATATGACTAAATCCAGTCGTTTTATATATTCTTTCAACCCTTTTCTTGCTCTAAAAATGTACACTTTCACTTGAGATTCAGTTAAATCTGTTATTTCAGCAATCTCTGCATAATTGTACCCTTCATAGTCACGAAGCAAAACAACTGTTTTTTGAATCGCGGGTAATTTTTCCAATGCTTCATTCAATATTTCTTGCACATCGAAATTAAAGTCTTGCGTTGAACTACATTCTTCAACTTGTTCAATATCTCCTGACCTTTTTTCTTTTTTTACCCAATCCACAATTGAATGGTAAGCAGTTGTAAATAAATAAGATTTTACTTTTTCTACATTGATTTCTTCGTGCTTTACCCAAACTTTTGTAAACGTTTCTTGTACAATATCATTCGCAGACATCTCATTTTTGAGGTGTTTAAGGGCAAACCGGAATATATTATCCGACCAATCATCTACTGCTTTATTGTATTCTTTTTGAGTCATTCACTTTTCTTTCATTGGTAAGACTGACAAGTTACATAAAAGTTACTCTCAATGAAAATGTTTTTTTAATGAGTAAAAAGAAAACTTATAAACTACTGATTTATAACTTTTTAAAGTGAAATTTACTTTTTATTTTCAATTTCACGAAAGGTTATTCATAATTCTTCGACTAAAGAATGAGGCGTTTTATTTTTAACGAATGCCAAACAGATCGAAAACCAAAACAAATAAAAAGAATAATGAAAAACAAAAAGACTTTAAAAAAAATATTGATTGCAGGAGGATTGGCTGCAATTATAGGTGTAGGAATTATCTTATACATCATCTTTAAACCTCACAGAGATGTTCAATCTACTCCAGCAGATTTTAACCTTACAGCAAGTGAAATTGTTACAGAATCATTGGAAAACCCAAATGAAACAAATAACAAATACCTTACAGAAGATGGTGATTCTAAAATTATGGCAATTACTGGAAATGTACAATCCATCAATGAAGATTCAGAAGGAAATATGGTGGTTTTATTAAAAGATGAAGAGGATAAAGCTGGAGTTGAATGCACATTCACAGAAAAAACAAATCCCCATGCAAAAAGTGTGAAAGTTGGAGAGCAAATAACCATTAAAGGGGTTTATCGCGTCGCTGCAAGTTACGACGAAGATTTTGAAGAATATGGAAATGTAATCGTTGAAGAAAGCGATATCAATTAATAAATAGAATAATAAGTAAAACAAAAAAGAACACGTTATGAAAAGAACATTTTTAGCATTAGCATTAGTAATCGGAGCAATGACAACAGCATTTACTCTAGGAGAAGGGAAAATAGTAAGTGAAAAAGGACACATTTCTTTCCTTTCTCACACAGCAATAGAAGACATTAAAGCGGACAATTACAAAGTGAAAAGTTCATTGGATCTATCAACTGGTGCAATTATCATTGCAGCACCAATGCAAAGTTTCAAGTTTGAGAATGCAACAATGCAAAAGCACTTTAACAGCCCTAAATTTTTAGACACAAAACAATTCCCTAAAACAAAGATGAAAGGAATGATTACCAACCTTTCTGAAATTAATTTTTCTAAAAATGGGACATATACTGCAAAAGTGAAAGGAGAATTAACATTGCATGGTGTTACTAAACCAATCAACGAAACAGCAACAATTACAGTGAAAGATGGAAAAATTTCAATGAAAAATACAATGAGTATTACATTGGCTGATTACAACATCGCATTTAAAAAAGGGAAACCTTCAACAAACGTTGCAAAAACGATTGAATCTACAACAATGGTAGAGTTCACGAAATAAAGATCCTTTTTTATCGTACCAAACCCCTCATTGATTTTATATCGTGAGGGTTTTTTTTAACCATTCACCTAGACCTTTTTACAACCAATTTTATGAAACATCTTGTCGCAATTATTTTCTTCTTCTATTTTTCTTTTTTTGGTTTTTCTCAGAACTTTGTAACAGGTGTTGGTGGAACCAATGGTTCGAGTTTTAATGGATATGGAGTAAATGTGAGAGAATATTTTTTTATAGGTGAACACATTTGTTTTGGGCCAGAATTCTCATATTTTCCTGAAAGAAAAGCAGGGGAATACAAAAAATCTCTATTAGAGTTCAATATCACAGGACATTATATTTTTGAAGCTACAGAACATCTTGGTATTTATCCTCTAACGGGATTGAATTATAGCATTGAATTCGAATCATCAGAATATCATTCTGTTAAAAAAGATGCCTTTGGAATTAACATTGGTGCTGGTTTGCATTACAGAATAAAAAACATATTCCCCTATTTTGAATACAAATACATTACCGGAAATTTAGCACAACATATTTGGAATGTTGGCGTATTATTTTCACTTCAGAAATAGGAATAAAAGAGTAATTTTATTCGTGGTAAATGATGTTCATGCTACTTCCTATTCGAAGGGAAGCATAATTTTCACTTCAATCCTCGTACAATCTCTGCAATCTGTACGGCATTTGTTGCAGCACCTTTGCGTAGATTATCCGAAACAATCCATAAATTTAAGGTGTTTTTCTGTGATTCGTCTCTTCTTATTCGCCCAACAAAAACATCATTTTTATCTTTGGAATACAAGGGCATTGGATAAGTATTTGTCGTTGGGTCATCTTTCAACGTTATGCCCTCTTGTTGAAAAAGCAATTGTCGAACTTCGGCTAAATCAAAATCATTTTCAAACTCAATATTGACGGACTCAGAATGTCCACCCATAACCGGAACACGAACAGCAGTAGCAGTTACATTTATTGCTGGATCTAATATTTTCTTCGTTTCATTGGTCAATTTCATTTCTTCCTTCGTGTAGCCATTTTCTTCGAAAGAATCGCAGGCAGGAATACAGTTTTGATCAATTTTATACGGATAGGCCATTTCACCATTGATTCCTTGGCGTTCATTCTCCATTTGCTGCATCGCTTTCATGCCTGAACCGGTGATAGATTGATACGTTGAAACAACCACACGCTTAATTTTATATTTCTCGTGCAAGGGTTTCAAGGTCAAAACCAATTGAATGGTACTACAATTTGGGTTCGCAATGATCTTATCTGCTTTGGTCAATGTAGAACCGTTTATTTCAGGAACAATTAACTTTTTAGAGGGATCCATTCTCCAAGCCGAGGAATTATCAATGACAACTGTTCCGACTTCAGCAAATTTAGGTGCCCAATCCAAAGAAGTCTGTCCACCGGCAGAGAAAATCGCAATATCAGGAGTCATTTCGACAGCTGTTTGTAATCCCACTACAGGACATTGCATTCCACCAAAATCAATTACTTTTCCAACTGATTTTTCAGAGGCAACAGGAATTAATTCTGTAATCGGAAAACTGAATTCACGCAAAACTTTCAACATTATTCCTCCAACCATTCCTGTGGCACCTACAACTGCTATTCTCATTACTTTGATTTTTTTGTCATTTTCAAATTCAAAATTAGTACATTTAACCTTATTGATGAATCTATTTATGAAGTACTTTTTATTTTTCACCGTTTTATTGAGTCAGATTGTTGCTTTCGCACAATTTACAGATGATTTTACAGACAATGACTTTACAAACAATCCAACTTGGTCGGGGGATGTCGCTCTTTTTACGGCATCTTCAAGTATCTTAAATTCTCAAAGCCCTACTGCGGCAACTTATTATTTAAGTACAGCTTCTACTTTATCTTCCAATGCGCAATGGGAATTTTTTATTGATTTACAATTTGGAACTTCTGGTGTCAACTACGTAGATGTATACCTTACGGCAGATGCAGCAGATTTAACAGCTGTTTCAAACGGTTATTTTGTGCGTTTTGGAACAACATCGGATGAAATTTCATTGTATAAAATGGTTGGAGGTACAGAAACACTTCTCATTGATGGTGTAGATGGATTAATCAACAGTAGTTCGAGCAATCCGTTTAATATTCGCGTGAAAAGAACAACGGCTGATTCTTGGACTTTAGAATACGATGACGGAGCAACAGGAACGTTTATTTCTGCAGGAACAATTGTTGATGCAACCGTTACTTCTTCTGCATTCTTTGGTGTGAAAGTTATCCAATCCGGAGCAGCAAGTCCAGTAAATGGTCATTTCTTTGACAACTTCAATTGTACAACCATTCCTGTCGATAATACGCCTCCATCTTTGGTTTCTGCAACGGCAATAAACGCGAATTTAGTGGATGTTTTGTTTGACGAGGCGGTTGATCCAATAACAGCGCAAACAATTAGCAATTATGATATCCAACCTTTTCTGTCTGCAACTTCAGCAATTGTAGATGGTGTAAATCCGGCTTTGGTTCACATTGTACCAACATTTCCTTTTACGAATGGAATGCAATACCAAATGATTACGATTAATATCGAGGATCTAAGTGGAAATGTATCCAGTTCAGAGCAGGTAACTTTTTCATACTTGATTCCTGAGATTCCTGTTTCGGGAGATATTATTATCAATGAATTTTTATGTGATCAAACGCCTTCTCAAGGATTAAAAGAAGCAGAATTTGTAGAAATTTACAATACAAGTAATAAGATATTCAATGTTCAGAATTGGAAAATAAAAGATGCTTCATCAACTGGAACTTTACAAAACGGTTGGCTTTTACCTGGAGAATTTATCATTCTAACTTCTACCGCAAATATTGATTCTTTTGCCGTGGTTTTGAATTCTGTTTCGGTGACTTCTTTTCCAAGTTTAAACAATTCTGGAGACGATATTGTAATTCTGGACGACAATGGAAATACATTGGATTCAATTTCTTATACCAATGATTGGTACCACGATACAGATGCTGATGGCGGAGGGTACACAATTGAAAGAATTAACTCAAATCACCCTTGTTCTGGAGAATCAAACTGGAAAGCAAGTGTTGCACAAATTGGAGGTACGCCAGGCAGTGTGAATTCTGCTGACGATAATTCTCCCGATACACAAGCTCCATTTATTGATCAATTAATTGCGGTTGCTCCGAATCAATTGGAAGTTTATTTCAATGAAGGAATGAATGCTGCATCGTTGAATAGTGCAACGATTTTAATCTCTCCAACTTTGACTGTCCAATTGAATCAACTGGAGGGAGCATTTCCTTCCATGATGACGATACAATTTATGGAGAATATACAATCGTCGTTGGTTTATTCCATAGAATTACAAAATGTGTCAGATTGTTGGTCGAATACAGCTACTTTAATCGGAGAATTTGCACTTCCAGACAATGCAATATCTGGTGATATCGTAATCAATGAAATCATGTTCAACCCTTATTCTGGAGGTTACGATTGGATCGAATTGTACAATAATTCAGCGAAAGTAATTGATTTAAAAGATTGGGAGATTGCGAATAAAAACAACGATACAATTGCAAGTAATAAGATTATTGACGGTCACATCGTTCTTTTTCCGAAAGAATACATTGTTTTAGCGGAAGATACACTTCAAATTATTCAAACGTATCCTGCACACGAACCTGGTCGCTTTTATCAAATGGATTTACCCACTTACGCCAATGATAAAGGAACGATTTACATCATCAATCAAAATCAAGTGTTGGATGAGGTAAATTATGATGAAGATTGGCATTTTACCTTGTTGGACAATCAGGATGGTAAGTCATTAGAACGATTAGATCCAAAAGGATTGTCAGATGATAAAAACAATTGGCATACTGCGGCAGAAAACATTGGATTTGCTACACCGGGTCGTGTAAATTCTCAATATTATCCAACCACTGTGAATGGAGAATTCTCGTTTACAAGTGAAACAATTTCCCCTGATAATGACGGTTTTGAAGATGTTCTTCAGGTGAATTATCGAATGAGTCAGAACGGTTTAGTGGCCAATTTCACCATTTACGATGACAGAGGAAGATTAGTGAAAGAAGTTTTCAAGTCAGAATTACTTTCTGCAGAAGGTTCATTTGTTTGGGATGGAGTACGTGACGATAACACAAAAGCATCTATTGGAATTTATATCGCAATTTTCGAAGCTTATGCATTGGATGGGAGTCTGATTTATACAGAAAGAAAATCATTTGTTGTAGCAGGAAAATTATAAAAAATGATAAATCCCGGAGCAAAAGGCTGGATCAATAAATACCTTCATCTTATTGAAAAAGGGGAAATTGTTTTAGAATTGCCTCAAAGGCCTATTTTGATGAAAAAGATGCAGTTCATGCACCTTATTTTTGCAAAAACAGGAATTGTTTACGGCTATCCTCTTAGTTTTCTCTTTTACAAAGACATTGATACAGAACATTGGACAATGGACGAGAAAATGCGTTTTCTCCTTTTTGAATGTCATATTTTCACATTTTTAATTCAGGAGGAGAATATATTTTCCAAAGAAAAATTCATTGATAAATTGTATGATTTTTACGGTTGTCACAATGGATATTCTGTTCCTAAACTGATACAAAAATTCATTAAAGAGCATACAAAAGAACATCGTTTAGAAAAGATATTAGCCAATAGAACAGACATTTCTCAACGACCATTGCACAAAAAAGTTTGGATCAGTGCAATGAGTAATACTTTTAGTTTTTTAGATGTACTCTTGTTTGACGAATATATATTTCACGGAGAACGAAAAGCACTTTCGAATTATGAATCGTATGCAAAGAATACGATGATTTCTGTAATACTTTCAGCGAATTCTGACGGTGTAATTCAAAAATCAGAGTCTTCACTTTTTACGATTTTCCTTCGTTCATCTGATTTATCCAATAGAACAAAAAAAGAGCTCAAAGATTCACTGCTAAATGGTGCTGGCTTTCATGATTTTGATAGTGTTCATTTAGACAATTGGTTGTTGAAACGTTTTATTTTAGATGTAGCTATTCTAACCGTAATTTCTAACCATGAAATTGAGGAAACAGAGTCACAATTATTACTGAAACTATGTCATTTTCTGTCGATTTCTAAATCAGAATTTGAAGACAGTTTAAGTTATGCAGAAAGTTTTTTATTCATCACTGAACATGAAATACAAAGCTTCTTAAATTCATCTTCTTATTCTAAAATTGTTCATAGTTTATCTAAAAAATGGTCAAAGATTCTCCACCGAAATAAAAGTAAAATTGTTCAAGAAATAACTGAAAGTAAAGAGTTGGTTCACTTATTACGTAAATCAAAGAAAGAAAAATTAACGAGTGACGAAAAATATATTGTTAAAAGTCAGATGAATGACATTTTAAAAACTTTCCCCGCATTGGTTATTTTTATGATTCCAGGAGGTTCATTATTACTTCCCATTTTACTGAAAATTTTGCCTGATTTCTTACCGTCTTCATTTAAAAGTAACCAGATAGACTCAAGAAAATAGGAATAATTGTTTCGTTTCACCTTCTTCTTAACGGTTTTTCTTCCCTTCAATCAATAATAGCTACATTCTATACACTACTCAAGAAATGTAGCTTTAAAAATTGTATCTTAGAAGAATGAAAAATTATATACTCCTTATTGTTCTCTTTCTTTCTCAATTCTCTTTCTCACAAAGTAAAATGTTGGTTTTCTTTTCAGATAAACCAGGAACTATTTTTACTGAAAGCACTCTTTTTTCAGCAAAGGGAATAGCGCGTAGAAATAAAAAATCAATTGTGATAAATGAATATGATTTACCAATCAATCCTTCTTATTTAAGTTCAATTGGAGCAGACGGTTCAATTGAAAAGACATCAAAATGGTTGAATGCCATCGTTTTTTCTTCGTTACTTTCTCAAGAGCAACTTTTAGAAAAATATACTTTTATTGAACGAATTGTAGACATTGATGTGTCTTTGAAATCAACAATTAAAAAAGAAGTTACGATTGGTTTAGAAAAATCAATTGATTACGGATTAGCAACCCAACAAGTTCAGCAATTGAATTTAGACTGTCTTCATGACCTTGGTTTTACTGGGGATGGGGTTTACATCGCAGTAATTGATGCTGGTTTTTCAAACATGAATACACTTTCTTATTTTGATTTCGTTTACCAGAATAATCGTGTGTTGGATTCGTATGATTTTGTACTAAACCAAACAGATGTTTATGGAAATAGTGAACATGGAACGATGGTTTCTTCGTGTATTTTTGGAGAAAAGAATCAAGGTCAAGAAAAATACGTTGGAACTGCTAAAGATGTTGACATTGCACTTTATCGTTCTGAGGATGCTAGTGTTGAAATTTTGATTGAAGAATTTGATTTAGTTCGTGCATTAGAACGTTGTGATTCTGTAGGCGTAGATATTGCAAATATCTCTTTGGGTTATTTTGAATTTGATGATGCAACAACCAGTCATATTTATGCTGATTTAGATGGTAACACAACGATTGCTGCTCTTGGAGTTAACGTTGCAATTTCTAAGGGAATAGCAGTAGTGATGGCAGCGGGAAATTCAGGACCAAATTACATTTCAACACCTTGTGATGCAGATGATGGATTATGTGTTGGCGCAGTAGATGAATTTGGAGATTATGCTTCATTTTCTTCTGTAGGACCAAATGCAGATGAACAAATTAAACCAGATGTTGTTGCACGTGGACAGGATGCTTTAGTGGTTACACCGAATGATATTGTGACACCAGCAAATGGAACTTCATTTGCTTCGCCGATTATGTGCGGAGCTACCGCTTGTTTAATTCAAGCTAACCCGTCGAAATCAGTTCAAGAAATTTTTGATGCAATCCGATTGAGCGCTAGTCAAAACACTTTCCCTGATAACTTAAGAGGTTATGGAATACCTAATTTTTGTTTGGCAAACACAATACTCAACTCAAGTGCTGGGATATCTGAGAATGATTTGAGTAATTTATTACTGTACCCAAATCCAGCAAAAAATGATTTGACAGTATATGGTTTTGAGAATGATTTATCGGTAGAATATGTAATTTACAGTTCTATTGGAGCTTTTGTGAAATTAGGAACAGCAATAACAATAGACGGCTATTTTAAAATAAATGTATCTTCAATTACTGCAGGGAATTATATTTTAGAAATAGTCTCTGAAGGAAAAGTAATTGGAAAAGAGCAATTATTTATTGTTGATTAATCCCTCCATTATTTTTACATTTTTCACCGTGTCAAATTCATTTTGAATTGTTTTCCATCGCTGTAGAATTACTTCCTTCGGTAAAGGATTCTTCATTCCTTGTCGTATTTTTTGAGAAAATTCTTCGCCGCTATTGGCAATTTCTACATGGTAAGATAAATTGGTGCCCTCAATCATTTTTGGGTTTACAATCACCCTACCTGAAGAAAGTAAAGCATTGAGGAGTTTCAATTTTATTCCTGTAGATTGATCTGTATATAATAAGTGAATTCGAGCCGTTTGTATTAATTTTTGCATTTCCTCTTCGGAAGGATTTGGAACAATTACAACTTCTTTCATTTGACAAAAGTTGATGAATTCTTTTGAAGGATTTTTTCCCGCAACGATCATTCGTTGGTCTTGAATTTCTTCAACATTTTCAATAAGCCAAGCCATTGCATTTGTGTTTTCTGAAACGGATAAATTTCCATGAAACAAGCAAAAATTATCGGTAGAAACAGGTGAAGTTATTTCTAATTTAGGTACAGAAATGGGCAATAAAAAAACAGAAGAATGTATTTTTTTAAAGAATGAATAATCATTTTCTTGGATGACCAATAAATGTTGGGCATGTTGAATAATGGGTAAAAACGCTTGAAGTTTTTTTGCTTCATTTTTGAAGTATAATTTTTTCCAACCGAGCGCGTTTTTAGCAAGTGCAGTATAATAATCGTGCTCAATGTTATGCATTCTCGCAAATTTCAATCTATTTTTTAGAGAATTGTCATCTAAAAACCCACAAGTATGTAAACCTTCAAATAGTATTGGAGCTTCATCAATGTTCAAATTAGCCAATAATTCCATTGGTTTTCTCGTTGAAACAATGAAAGGTTCTTTATCAAACAACGCAAAAATAGATTTCTTTCTTGGGTAATAGTAAACGGTTGAACAGTACTTTTCGAGTTCGGATTGTTTTTTCCTTTTTCCATATTCAAAACAATGGAGTGTAATTTTAAAGCCTAATTCATGCAATGCTTTAATGCGGTAAAAAACATCGATAACTCCTCCATAATCTGCTGGAAAAGGAACGTCGAATGAAACGATATGGATTTTTTTAGTACTCAACTTTTGGATAAATTAATTCAAGTATTTCGGTCTCTTTTTCCCAATTTTCTTTTTTAGAAGTAAGGAGACAATTCTTGTGATACAATGCTAAACGTTCTTTGTCGTCAAAAAGTGTTTGTAGGGTAGAAGCTAATTTTTCAACCGTAAATTCTGTCAAAACTTCCCCAATATTATTCGTTTGTACAACGTTAGCAACCTCTTTAATGTTGGTTGCTACAACTGCTGTTGAAGTATGCATATAATCGAATACTTTATTGGGCAATGAAAGTTTATAATTAAGGTTGGTGGGCTTATCTAATGTTAAGCCGATAGAAGCATGAAAGGTATAATTCATCATTATATCGTAGGGTTTACGACCGAAAAACAACACTTTTTCTTCTAATTGAAGTGTTTTTACTCGGTTTTTTAATGCTTCAATTACATCTCCACTTCCGACAACCATCAGTACAGCATCGATAAACTGCATGGCTTCCACCGCTTCTTCTGCACCACGATCAATGTTAATTCCAGCACCCTGCAGGATAATTAAGTTTTTATTCTCTGGTATACCTAATTCTTTTTTACTTTGGATAGAATGCCCTTCCCATAGTGGAGAAATATTTCGTACAATTTTGACTTCTTTTTGATATAAATCGGAATAGATCTTAGAAATAGAAGCATTCACCGTATAGATTTTACTCAATTTAGGGAAAATCATTTTTTCAATTTTCAGCCAAATTTTTTGAACTTTAGGTCGGCTTTTCAATTCGGGAACTTCTGTAAAGTATTCATGAGAATCGTACACCAATTCACAGTTTCGCTTAAATTTTGAAGCCATAAAGTTAGCAAGTAGCGTATCCAAATCATTGGAAACTAAAACATCTGCTTTGTGAAAAAGGAGGTATAAAAATAATCGAAGGTTAAAAAATGCGTAAAATTTTGCGCCAGTTTCAAAAAGAAGCTTCATTCTTTTGGTAGAATATTCTCTTGGAGGAAGCTCAATACTTGTCTTTCTTCTTCGTCCAACTAAAGTGACGTCATAGCCTTGCTTTACCAAAAACGTACATATTTTATGTACACGTTGATCGGTATATAAATCATTGGTAACTGAAACGACGGCTTTCATGTGTCAAATGTAAGAGAAAAACTGATGCAATGAATTGAAATTACAACAATAATTTCAATTCATGTTGATTCCCTAAAACCCATTTAAGCAATGAGTTTTTTTCTGGTTTCAAGGCTAGTTTTTTTATAATATTCGCACGATGATTTTCAACTGTTTTTTTACTGATGAAAAGAATTTCAGCAATTTGGGGACTTGTTTTATCGTTTGCGATTAATCGAAGAATATTAAATTCTGTTTTTGTTAATTTACTTAGGTCGATTTGAGATTCATCTTCTAAAGATAAATTTAATTCTGGACTGAAATATTTTCCTCCAGCTGCAATTGTTTGAATACAATTTTCAATTTCATCCGTAGAGTTTCCTTTTAACGAATATCCAGCAATATCTAATCTTTTAGCTTCATCAAAAAGAGATTTTTCTTTGTGTAATGTTAAGAAGATAATTTTTGTTTTGGTTCCACTTTCTATTGCTCTTCTTGCGACTTCAATTCCTGTATAAAAAGGCATGTCAATATCTAAGATGGCAATGTCTGGTTTTTCAGTTTTCATTAACTCATCGGCTTCTTTTCCATTGTTAGCAACAAAAATCACAGAAATAGAAGCTATTTTTTCTAATGCCATTTTTAGTCCACCTAACAATAAGGGGTGGTCATCTGCAATTAAAATTCTTATCTTATCTGGGTTCATAAGCAATTTTTATACTGATTTTTGTTCCTGCGTTTATTTTTGATTCAAAATTAACAGTTCCTTTTAAATATTTGACTCTTTCTTGAATTGATTTTAGCCCTAAACTGTTGATAATATCTTTGTTTTTTTCTAGATCAAATCCTTTCCCATTGTCATAGATGGTAATCTCTATGTTTTTTTCTTGTTTTTGAACAACTATTCTTGCTGCACTAGCATTGGCATGTTTAATAATGTTATTACTGCATTCTTGCACAATTCTATAAATATTAATTTCCTGTTCTTTCGAAAAAATGTCCTCCATTGAATCTACTTCTTCTGTGAAAATAATGTCATCAAAAGATTGGTCCAACTCTTCAACCATCGACTCTAAGGATTTAGTTAATCCAAATTTTTCCAATTGAAACGGATGTAAATTCCTCGAAATTAACCGAACTTCTTCAATTGTTGTTGATACCATTTTTTCAGTATCTTCAATATTCTTAGAGCGAATAGCATTTTTAATGAGTAGTAAATTTTGCCCAATTCCATCATGTAATCCTTTTGAAATTCTTTTCCGTTCTTTTTCTTGTGCTTCGATGATATCGCGCGTAAAGTTTTCTTGAATTACTTGTTTCTGAAAAGCTATCTTCTTTTGACGGTAAAATAGAAAATAAACACCTAAAACAACAATTAATACAATCAAAGAAATGAACCAAATTGTTTTCCAGAATGGGGGAGTAATCGTAAAAGAGAAACGCAGTGGTTTTTGAGACCAAACTCCTTCACCATTACTAGCAATGTATTCAAAAGTATAGTCCCCAGGATTTAAGAAAGGAAAAGAAATGAGGTGGTTTTTAGTAGGTATGGACCATTTATTTGTTAAACCTAAAAGTCTGTATTTAATCTTAATTTTTGCTGGCTTTGAAAGTGAAACAGCTTGAAAATCAAATGTAAGATGGTTTTCACTGTAGGAAAACACAACTTTTTCATTTTCTAAGTAAAATCTCGTGTCAATTTTCCTGGAGAACAGTTGTATTTCTCGTATTTTTAATACCGGTGGAAGTTTGTTTTTACGGATCAATTTAGGGTTGAATTTTACCGCACCTGCTGAGGTTCCTATCCATATTGAACCTTCTTTATCTTTAAAAATTGCGCCAGAAGCATTTAACCCTTTTAAGAAACCAGAAGTAATGTCGTACTTTTCTATGACAAGTTTATTTCGGTTCAACAATTCATTAAAATTAATTTTTGCAAGTGTATTCTCAGCGCCGACCCATAAGTCATTACCTTCTAAAAAGAGAGAAAATATACGTTTAATTCCCCCCAGTTTTTTACTTGAAAAGCGCTTGATAATTAAGCTGTCTCCACTATTCTTAATGTAGACTAATTCATTTGGATTAGTGACAAGAACTTCATTCTTCGAAATTTTAATACTTGTAGATACTTCAGAGAATTGATCGTGAGAAAGTTGTTTTAATTGAGAAACTTTCCCATTCTTAGATTGAATAAGTCCATAGTTTGTTCCTATATACAATACATCTTCAAGGTAAAATGCAGCAGTAATTATTAGAAATTCATGAAAAAAGACTTCTTCATTATTGTGTAATATTCGAGATAGACCTGCAATTACATTTTCTTTGGTATCGATAAAATTGTATGTATTTACTGGGTCTAAATTACTGATTTCATAATTTTCTTTTAGAACACCATAACCGGATTTCGAAGTATACCATATTTCTTTCCCTTTCGATAAAGAATTGATCGCGAAATTTTCATGGATGGTGGTGTCAACAACATTATCTTTTATAATTGAAAAACCTTTTTCTGTTCCAAGGACAATATTTCCGTTATTTTGTTGGGATATCCCATAAATATGATTGCTTTTTAATCCAGATTTAACGGTATAATACTGAAAAGAAAAGTCACTTATTTTATTGAGACCACCAATATCTGTAGTGATCCATTTATTATTTTCATGATCAACCAAAACAGAATAACAAAAATCATCCGATAGGCCATTTTTTGAATCAATTACGATGAATTCTTCTTTTTTATCCCAACGAATAACTCCACCACCATACGTTGCCAACCACAAATAGCCATCCTCATCTTCATCAATTCCCCAAACCCTACATTTATCAAATTCAATGGGAAGGTCGTGTTGAGTCATAATGTTATTATCAAAAGAATAAATCCCTCCATAACAACCAAACCAATATGTTCCATTTTTATCTTTAAGAGCAGAATAACAAATATTATTAATACCATGCGATTCATGGTTGATGTGTTCGATAGAAAATGGTTTTAGTGTGACTTTTATTACCCCATTTTCCATTTGAGTGAGATACAATTCATTGTCATTGATGACGGCTATATTATTGGGGTGTAAATACTCTTTTTCATTCGGACTTGAGAATACAAGTTCAAACTCATCATTTTCATATTTTATGACTGTATTATTTCCAAAAAACCAAATTCGCCCTTTTTTGTCTTCATACGCAGTAATCATCACCCATTTAGTTTGAAGAACACTGTCTTTTAAACTGATGACCTCTCCATTTTCGATGATATTAATTCCTTTTTGATTCCAAGGAGAAATCCATATTCTTCCTTTAGAATCTTCAAAAACATTTAAGGTGTGGTTGGAAATTAAACCATCTTCTTCCGTATAAGTAGTGAAGTTTGTCCCGTCAAACTGGGTAAATCCATAAAATGTTGTGAACCATAAAGTATTGTCTTCGGCTTGAATAATATTGTGTAATTGATTGTTATATAGACCATTCTCCATACTATAATTTTCCACGAAATACTCTTGCGAATAGCTAGAAAAAACGAAGAAAAAGAAAACGAAGAAAAGAATTATTCTTTGGTACATAGCAACAAAATACACAATTAAATTTATCATTTTTCAAAAGGAATTAGAAGTGTAATTTTTGTCCCTTTATTTATTTTAGAATCAAACAGAACTGTTCCGTTCAAATACTTAACTCTTTCCCGAATTGATTTCAATCCTAAACTATTGATGATGTCTTTATTTTTTTCTAAATCAAACCCTTTTCCATTGTCGTAAACGATAATTTCGATGTTATGGTTTTGCTTTTGAACAACTATTCTTGCAGCGCTAGCATTGGCATGTTTTATAATGTTATTGCTACATTCTTGTATAATTCTATAAATATTAATTTCTTGTTCTTTCGAAAAAAGGTCATTTATTGCATCAATTTCTTCCGTGAAAATAATTTCTTTGAAAGATTGGTCTAATTCTTCAATCATAGATTCTAAGGATTTCGTTAATCCAAATTTTTCCAATTGAAACGGGTGTAAATTTCTCGAAATGGAACGTACTTCTTCAATGGTTGTCGTTACCATTGTTTTTGCACCGTCTATTTTTTCAGATTGTAGAGCATTTTTAATGAGTAATAAATTCTGTCCAATTCCATCATGCAATCCTTTTGAAATTCTTTTTCGTTCTTCTTCTTGTGCTTCGATGATGTCACGTGTAAACTTTTCTTGCACCTTTTGGGTGTTTTCTGCTTTCGTTTTTTGACGGTAAAAAATGGAAATAATTGTGATAAATAAACCAATTCCAACAAAGGTATAAAACCACCATGTTCTCCAAAATGGGGGAAGAATAGTAAAAGAATATCTGAGGGCATCTTTTGACCAAACACCATCGCCATTATTTGCTATAAATTCAAATGTATATTCTCCTGGATTTAAAAAAGGATAAGTGATGGGTTGTATTGAAACAGCTTCTGACCATTGATTGGACAATCCTAAAAGGCGGTATTTACATTGAATTTTATCCGGATTCGTTAATGAAACTGCTTGAAAGCTAAAAGTCAGATGATTCTTATCATGAGGAAACACGATTTTTTGATCTATTGTATATAATTCAGGATTAAATTCTCTGGAAAACAGTTTTATTTTTTTGAAATTTAAAATAGGGGGAAGAAGATTTTTTCGGGTTAAGTCTGGACTAAATTTGAGTGCTCCTGCAGAAGTTCCAACCCAAATAGCTCCATCTTTGTCTTTGAAAATAGCCCCAGGAACTGTGATTCCTTTTATAAATCCGTGGGTAATGTCATAATTCTCCATGATGAGTATGTCATGGTTCAATAATTCATCAAAATCAATTTTTGCCAAAGAGTTTTGTGCACCAATCCATAAATCATTACCGTCTAACAATAAGGCATAAATTCCTGTTACCCCACCTAGCTTTTTTCGTGAAAACCGCTTTATAATTAAACTACCGTTATTGTTTTTTAAGTAAACTAATTCATTTGGATTGGAAACAAGAACTTCATTTTTAGAAATTTTCACACTAGTATAAACCTCTGAGAATGTCATGCTCATTAAGTCTTTAATCTGGTATGTTTTTCCATTTTTGACGTATAATAAGCCATAATTCGTCGAAATGTATAATAAATTATCAAAATAGAAGGCGGATTGTAGAATCTGATGTTCACGATAGTAGACTTCTTCATGGTTTTGGATTACTCGAGACAATCCAGCTACTATCATTTCTTTGCTATCTATAAAGTTAAAGGAATTGTCGTGATTAATATTCGTTATTTGGTAATCCTCTTTTAAAACACCATATCCAGCATTCGAAGTATACCATAATTCATCTCCACTAGAAATAGAGTGGACGGACAAGTCTTCGTATATAGTAGTATCAATTTTATTTTCTTTGACGATAGAAAAGCCACTTTCTGTTCCAATGACAATATTCCCATTTTTTTGTTGACCAATACCGTAAACATGGTTGTTTTTTAGTCCCGTATTTTTGGTGAAATATTGAAAGGAGAAGTCTGTTAGTTTATCCAATCCACCTAAGTCTGTTGCAAACCATTTGTTGTTTTCTCTATCTACAATTACGGTGTAACAGTAATCATCGGATAAACCACCTTTAGAATCGATGGTAATAAATTCTTCTTTTTTATCCCATCGGATAACTCCACCACCATATGTTGCCAACCAAAAGTAACCATCTTGATCCTCTGCAATGGACCATACTCTACATTTATCGAATTCCATTGGAATCTTGTGGTTTGTCATTACATTATTCTCAAAAGAATATATTGACCCGTAGCAGCCAAACCAATAGGTACCTTTCTTATCTTTATAGGCAGAATAACAAATGTTATTTATCCCATGAGATTCGTTGTTGATATGTTCAATTGAAAAGGGTTCTAAAGTTATTTTTAAAACACCATTTCCAAGTTGAGTAACGTAAAGTTCATTCTCGTTTATGACAGCTATGTCGTTGGGAACATTGTATTCTTTTTCGTCTTCAGTAGAAAACACCATTTCGAATTTATTATTCTCATATTTAATCACGTTATGTGTACCAAATAACCAAATAACTCCTTTTTCATTCTCATACGCAGTATTCATTGCTCCAGAGATCATAAGAATAGTATCTTTTGGTGTCCAAACATTTCCATTTTCAATAATACTAATGCCTTTATCCCTCCATGAAGAAACCCAAATTCGACCTTTCGAATCTTCGAAAACATTTCGAACTTGATTAGAGCAAAGTCCATCATCTTCTGTGAATGTGGTGAATTTGGTTCCATCAAACTGGCAAAGACCATAGAAAGAAGTAAACCATAAAGTATTGTCTTTTGCTTGAATTAAATCATGCAATTGATTGTTTAACAACCCATCTTTCACATTGTAATTTCGAAAAAAATACTCTTGCGAATAGCTAAAAAAAACAGAAAAACAGAAGATGAATAGAAGAAAAAATCTTTGAGTCATGAGAACAAAATACGGATTTAATTGTATACAAATTAGCAAATGAAAAAAAAGGGTTAATTCAATTTGAATTAACCCTTTTAAATTTAAGAAGAACACTGTCTATTAGTAGTATTCTTGCAATTACATGTATTGTAAATATTCTTTTTTACAAAAAATGTAAAGGATATTTAAATAACAGCTTTATCAAACACTTTTTTTATTTCTTCAAAAGATTTCTTTTGGGATGAAACAAGAAGTAAGCTTTTAATTTCACCTGTAATGATTTCAATGATATTTCTCCGAGCTTTTTTACTTTTACCGAAGTAAGCATGCATAAATTTATTTGGTATAATATAGGATATATTTAGGGTATTGTCTTTACCGTAGTACGCCTTTAACCCGTGCATTGAACTTTTCTTTACCAGAATACATTGCTCCATTTGTCCATTTGAATCGGTTCTTACTTCCCAAGAATCATAAACCTTAGTGCATTCATAAGAAGATTCATTTTTTAAATAGTTAAGTATCTTATCTAGTGAGTTATACTCACTCTTAACTGTAATTAATTCTTTCATTTTCAGATTAATTTATGTGTTTAGTAATCCATTTTTATAAGTCCTCCTTCTAGATCATAGGAAAAAGAAAAACTTGTACCTCCATTTTCAGGGTTTAATGTGACAACATATTGCGCTTTGGAATAATCTCCATTATCTGGAAAAGATATATAGGCTAGATTTAATGCTGGATTTTCGATGTCCTTTTCTTTTGTTAACTGGCTTCTAGATTTTTCAACTAATTCGCCTAATTTTTCAAGATTTATTTTATCACCCAATTGAAACATGAAATCTGATGCTTTACTCCCTTCAGAAATTTCTAATGTTACGATTGAAGATTGTTGCCAAGAGTTTTGAGACATATTCCATTCTCCCATTTCTAAGGATTCTGGTTTTTCAGTAACAGTCGTTGCAACATAAATGCCAATTTGCTCTTCATATCCAATACTTAGATCCGTATAATAGGCATCCGTTCCAAATTCATTTTTGATTTCTTCTTCAATTGCTTTGAAGTCTTTTGCATTTACTGGTTGGCTCCCTGAAAGACCTCCACAAGACATTAATGTTAGTGATGCAAGTGCTACAATTGCTGTAAATTTTAATTTTCTCATCTTCTAAGTGTTTATTAATCGTTTCAATTATTTAATTCCACTGACTAATTGATCAGTTGTTGAAGTAAATATATGCATAGAAATCGGAAGGAAAAACAGTAATTTTTTTTTCGTATGGTATGAATCAATAATCGAAGTCGTTGATTAAATATTCGTTTTAAACTAAGAATGTAAAACAGGATTCTATAGCAAAAAAGTAACTATTGGTGAAGAAATAATATGGTTTGTTTCCTTATTTCTTCAACCTTAAAAAGGAGGTTAAGAAGGATTCTTTTTTTCTTGATGAAACAGGGATTTGTTTACCATTCTTTAGATGAATCAAGCCCGACTTGTCGTATTTATCGATGTACTTCAAATTGACCATAAAAGATTGGTGAGGTCGGATAAAATTTGCATTGGTCAGTTGTTGTTCAAACTCTTTAATGGTTTTTGAAACCATGTGTTTTTTATCATTATTGCAAAAGAATGTTGTATATCCTTTGTCAGATTCACAATACATTAATTCGTTTAAATCGATTACTTGAAAACTATCATGGAGTGACAATACAATATTTGAATTGTCATTATTCCAGACTTGTTTTACAACATTAACTTGCTTCTTTTGATCGGTAATTGAAGCTGTAGAAATTTTTGTTAATGCTACTTTAAGTTCATCAATATCTACAGGTTTTAAAAGATAATCAACCGCGCCCATTTTTAAGGCTTTTAAAGCATGTTCTTCGTAAGCAGTGATAAACAGAACTTTAAAAGATAAGTTTTTTGTTTGTTCTAAAAAATCGAAAGCAGTTCCATCTGTAAGGTTAATATCTAGAAAAACAAAATCAGGCTTACAAGCATTGGCAACGATGACCGCTTCTTTTACTGATTCGCATTCTCCTAAGACATTTACATCTGCTTCTATTAATTGAAGTAAGTTAATTAAACCTTTTCTGATATATTCTTTATCTTCTATAATTAGCGCTTTCATTATGCTTCTTCGATTTTATATGGTATTACTAAAGTAACCATTGTTCCTTGTTCCCTGAATTTTTTTCTATCTTCAATTTTCATTGAGCCCTCCATTTTAAAATCTTTGGATAAAATTCTCAACCTTTCTGAGGTTATTGTTGTTGCTAAAGATTTTTTATTCTCTATCAGCGCATCTATTCCAATCCCATTATCTGTAATTGTGCAAATGAGTTTCGAATTTTCGAGTTTTAAATGGATATCAATTTTTCTATTTTCCCTTCTATCTCTAAATGCGTGCTCAATTGAATTTTCAATAAACGGTTGAATTAGCATTGGCGGAATACTCAATATAGAGATACCTACTGATTCATCAACAACAAGTGTATAGTTGTATGCTTCACTATCTTCAATACTATAAAGGCCTAAATAACTTTCTACAGCTATGAGTTCTTGATTGAGTGAAACTGTTTTGCCTCTTGAGTTTTCTAAAATAATTCGAAGTAATTTTGAAAATTTGGATAAATACGATACTGCTTTTTTCTCTTCCTTATTTAAAATCATTCCTTGTAAAACTGAAAGTGAATTAAAAATAAAGTGAGGTGTCATTTGTGATCGCAATAATTTTTGTTCAATTAAAATATTTTGAGTTTTAGCATTTACATTCCTTAATTTTAAGACGAAAATACTACTTGCTGAAACGATAGATAGTAAAAGAATAATGATAATGGCAATTAGATAATTCTGTTGTGATTTTTTCAAGTCTAATGATGTTGACTTTACTGTTCTGTTCAGCTTTTTCTCTCTGTTACTTGCAGATTCCAACTCTTTTTGATATTTATATTCGTATTCTAGTTGCGTAATTTTCTCAATGTTTTTCTTGTTGAAAATACGATCATTGAGAGTTTTAAATTGTTGGTAACTAGTCAATGCTTTATCAAAAGATCCTATATTACTGTAGATTTTTGAAAGTAATTCTGCAACTTCTCTTTGAAGAACTAATAGCTTCAGTTTTGTAGATACTTCTTGGCTTTCTAACGCAAATTCTAACGCTTTAACATTTTGACTTTTTGAATAGTATACCCTTGCTAATCCGAGATAGGATGAACACATTCCTATTTGTAAGCCCATCTCTTTATTAATTAACAATGCCTTCTGGTAATTTTCCAAAGCTTGAGGTTCTCGTTTAAGAACTAATTGCATATTTGCAATATTATTTAAGGTTATCGCTATGTTTCTTTTCGAATTAATTTCTTCATTGATCGTTAAGGCCTCTTCAAATAGTCTTAATGCTTTTTTATGAAAATCTTGTTTTATATATATATTTCCGATTACATTTAAACAACTCGAAATTTCACTTTTATTATCTTGTTTTTTACTAATTGTTAGAGCTCTATTTACATATATTAAAGCGTCATCGTACTTGTTTTGAGCTTGATAAACTGCGCCAATATTTAGTAGTAAATTATGAACATTAGACTCCGTTTCGTCATAAATTGTCAGTGCTTTATTAAAATACTCTATGGCTTTTGGAAAGTTACTTTGTTCTCCATAAATACTCCCAATGTTACCATATAACCTTCCTACACCTTGTAGATCTCCTATTTCTTCTTTGAGCTTTTTTCCTTTTTCATAGTAACGAAGTGCTTCTTTGTATTTTCCTTGGTCGGCATAAATGTTACCTATATTATTAAAACTAGCTGCCACACCACTTAAGTCATTTAATTCCTCATCTATCTTGGCTGATTTATTATAGAATTCTATGGCTTTGGTGTAATCTCCTTGATAGTAATAAGCTATACCAATTGCATTTAAACTATAAGAAATTCTTTCCTTGTCATTTATTCCTTTGTATAGAGCAAGAGATTCATTAAAGTACCTTATTGCCTTTTCATAGTTTGACTTAACGATTTCTACATGACCTCGATAATATATGACATTTGCTTTTCCCTTTTTACAATCAAGTCTTTCAGAAAGACTGTCTAATTCTTCAATTAAAATTTCAGCTTTGTCTACATCAAAATTATGAACCTTAAATATCAATCTACTTAACAGATTTATCCTTACAGTATCTTCTTGAGTATGAAGTGTTAATTCATTCTCTAAGCTGTCAACAATTGAGTATTGTGAATGTGTATTTACTAGGCAAAAGAAAATACTAAATAAAAAAAGGATGTTTTTTTTGTTCAAAATCATAAAAGTTTCAAATACAGTTTAATTGTCAGTTGCTGATGATGTACAATAAGACCATCTTGTGTTAAAGGTATAATTAATTTAGAGAAAACTTTTACAATTACATGTTTGATCCGACAGTAATTGAAATAATTTTGAGTTATTTTATAGTTAGAAATCCTCATTCTTAAATGTACCTTACTTCACTTTTCCTAGAGAGGTGTTTTCCTTTTGAAACAAAACAAAAAAGAGTTAATTCAATTTGAATTAACCCTTTTTTGTTTACGGAATAAATTAATCGATTACACTATATTTAATTGAATCCTTCCTATTCAACGAGTGTTTTTTGATTAAAATATTCCTGATGTATTAAACTTGTTTTAATTCATGTTTCTTATTGATAGACTTAATCACATGAAAAATAATACTACTGCTATCAATTTTGTAGAAATGAATCATTAAAACTATTTAACGCATATTTTTTCTGTTTGTAAAGATTGGTTTTGATTAAATTTTAAATAATAAATACCACTTTTTAAATCGTATTGATTTAAGTTTATTTTATATTCCCCTTGAGTGAATTGTTTGTTGAACAGCATTGCTACCTCTTGTCCCAAAGAGTTGTATATAGAACAAGTTATTACGCCTGTTTTTTTAACGTAGAATTCTACTTTTGAACTTTCATCTATTGGATTTGGGTAAACAATTAAATCAATAATGTTATTAGAAATAGCTGACAAAGATGATGTTGGGTCATCTGAATCTAGATTTAAGTGTTGAGAATTTGCGTTAACAATTTCTCTATCAGTATTGATATCTGCGCCAAACCGTTGAACCGTTCCCACCAATGAAATTTGATTTTCATCATATTCCGCAGGCAATACATATGTAAATGTTTTACTATATGAACTTCCGTTAGTTACAGTTGTCGGTATTGAAGCTGTTGCACCAGCAGGTGTACCTAACATTTCTCTTACGACATGGTTGTGTTGATAACCAGCAATTATTGGATCAGAATCAATCAAGGGTTGTAAATAAGATGGACCACCAGTCCACCCGCTAAAATTGGTGTTTGATTGATTGTATTCTTGACCACCAGAGATAGAATCTTCAACGATGAAACAATTTAATCTAAAATCACCCGTTGCATTTGCTACAAAATTTCCTGAGATAGTTACTGTTATTTCTCTAGTTATTGCATCATATACTTGGTCGATTCCAACAGTCACTATTGGAGATTGATTGTATTGAATATCTAAATAATGGTCAAGTGTATCTAAACCTGTATTCCACGGATATGCCGAAACAGCAGAAACTTGTCCTGGGTTTGTAGGAAAGTCAACTCTATCGTATAAAAACGTAGGTAATGCATCATAGTAATTGGTCATGTATCCAGTTATGGAGAAGTTTTGCATAGGATCTCCACTGTGTATTGCAATAAAAATTGCATTGGGATAATTGTTGGCTAAATGCTCTGAGTATACACTTCCGAAAGCACAAGAAGAACACCATGCACCTGTGTACTCTTCTACTAAGGCTCTTTTAATTGCGACTTGAGATTGCACGTTAATCGTAGTCATTAATATAAACATAATGAAAAATAATCTGGTGTAAAGTTTTTGCATGTTATCGTTTTAGAATGAACACCAAATGTATTGAATGCTCTAAAAACAAAGAAACTTTAAGGCATGACAACATCTGACTTGTTGTATGACAATTGAAGACATGTTTTAAATTCGAAAGAATTATAATACAAGAATTTGCACGTTTTCTTTTTGAAAACTAGTGTTTCCCTGACATAAGATTGGCAATGACTTTTGTTTTATCATTTTGTTCCAATACAATTTTAAGAAAAACGGTAATAGGAATGGACAAGATTAACCCTGGAACTCCCCAGATAAACCCCCAAAACATCAGCATCACAACAATTGTTATTACGTTGATAGAAAATGATTTACCCATAAATACGGGTTCTAAAACCCCGCCCATTATCGCTTGGACACCTGTAATTACGAGAACGAATATCGCGAGTGTTCCAGACGGGTCAAGCTCAATGAGTGCAAAAATAGAGAGTAGAACTACGGAGACTACTGAACCAATCATTTGAACAAAGTTTATTGCAAAAGCAAATAGCCCCCAAAATATTGGGAAACTGACCCCAAATGAATAACAAGCAATAGTGAAACCTAGACCAGTGAAGAAGCTAATGATAAATTTCACTTTAATGAAGGTAATGATGTCTTTTTCTATTTGACGGAAAACGCGAATGGAGGAGTAACGTTGTTTTAAGAACGTATCGTTCATTATTTTTTGAAAATTCAACGATTCTAATAACCATAGAATAGTGAAAAATGCAGTCATTAACAACATAGAAAGAGTAGATTTCAATATTGTAAAAGTGTTTCCAAATTCTTCCCCTAAATCTGCTTTTTGTAAATAATGTACGGTTAAGCTTTTTTCTTGCTCACGACTGACTCCGAAGAAATTTTCGATAGGAAGAATGAGGGAATTAATTTTATTTTCTGCTTGCACAAATAAGTCTGCCTCCGAAGCAACAATTTCTCGACTAGAAAGTTTTATGACTTCTCCCGATAATTTAAAGAAAGCACCAAAAATTAAAAGAACAATAAGTATACTAATTGCTTTCGGCACTTTTTTCTTGGTTAACCAACGCATTAAAGGTAAAAAAAGCAATGCAATAAACATGGAAAAAACCAAAGGAATGAAGATAAAACCCAATAACTTAAGCACATAAAAAATAACAGGTAGCGCAATAACTAATAATAGAATATTGGTAGTTTTTCTTTCGTTCATGTGCTTATTTCAAATATGAATTCAAAGCTACAAAAAAAAGAGTAGAGGGGTTAAAAAAAGGATGGATTTCATTGAAATTGACAATAACATGGTATATGATATTGAAATAATTAAAAACTACGCAGTAGGAATAGGATTTTTAAAAATTGTAGGAAGATATTTCGGTGATTCCTTTTTCTGTTTAAAAAGGATGTTTATAATTGAATTTTGTATATTTTTATAGAAAAGATTTGCTAAAACGTTTAATGTGTTTTAGCGAGTTGTTAGCCATAATTGAAAAATGAGCAATAAAACATTACCAAAAAGAAACATTATATGTGCTTATGATGATATAGCTATCCTTGATTTCTATGAAAAACATTATGATACGGTTTATATAATACTGCATCCTTTTTTCAAAGTAAAAGACAGTACTAAATTGGACTATGAGACTGAGTATCCTGATAAGAATCAAATATCCAACCTGTGTGAACTTATCACTTGGAAAGATTTTTTAAAGTTATCTAAAATTGAAAATATAGAAACATTGGATATCGCTCTTAGAAACTCAACTGGAGGATTGAAAAAAAGATACTCTAATAACACTGCTTTAAAAAAATTAAATAAAGCTTCCGAGCAACATCAAATCTATCATCCGAATGAAGGTATGTTTGAAGATACTATAATTGACTCTATGTGCCAATCGTTAATTTCATTAGGACTTGAGAACATTATCGCAGGAAATGAATTTGGAGATGAAAAAAGAAGCATAAATATTCGTGATATTATTGAAAATCGGACTAAAATAGAATCCTCAGAATTAAATCTCTATTCCGAAAATAATGAAATATTATATACTGTCCATTGGGATAGTCATTATACAATGCTTTGTTCGAATAGAAAAAATGTTGAAAAAATAGTTTCAGATTTTAATTTTGAGGGATTTTATTGTAAAAAAAAAACAGACATATATTGGAGTATAAAAGATTAAAAACTATGGCTAACAAAGTGTATAAAACATAGCTAATAAGTACAAACTCCAAAGATCTGTTCCTTTTACTAAGTTCCGCCAAATTTTTAATTTGGCTTTTGAAATAGAAAAGATAAAAACAAAATAAAAAATTCGGCTCTGTGTTTAACCCGAAATGTAGTATATTTAAATACGCTACATTCCATACACAAACCATCAGACTGCGCAAAAACTAACATCATTTTCTTCATAACTTAGCTTTCAAAAAACATCTATTTTTCGTATCTTTAAATAGTAATTTGAAAGCTAAAACAATATGAATTTTATTCAAGGATTTAACCGG
>Ga0256845_1000328_pt1 | contig 45558 bp, 29 predicted proteins | sample RiftiametaG_FD_189101 | JGI IMG/M metagenome (GOLD analysis project Ga0256845, IMG submission 189101) | Tube worm associated microbial communities from hydrothermal vent at the East Pacific Rise, Pacific Ocean - Riftia | ecosystem: Host-associated > Annelida > Integument > Unclassified ...
TTACAAAGAAAACTCATCCTTCATTTTCTTTTTTTTAAGCTATCCAAATCAAGCCGAAAAATTATCCCTTATAACCCTGAAAAATAAGCGGTTGTATATCTGCGAAAATGCAAATATTACTCATAACAACGGAGTATGTTTCACTAGTGAAACATACTCCGTTTATAATTTTAATGGCATTTTTTATTTAAAGTCGCTTCAATGTTCAACTCCACAGTTGGCCAAGTAACACTTTCACCATCTTCACCTTTATGTTTTTCGCTACACACTTCATTTAAAGCAGTTAAAGCAGCTTGTCCATTCCAATTGTTAATGTCCATTTCTCCTGTAAGTGTTACTACATTATCAGTTAAAACGTAGTTTAAATTCACTTCACTTTCTACATCATTTAAAGTAATTAAAGCAATACAGCTTCCTTTTTCATTATCTCCTTCAGCAGATTTTATTTGACCCATAATTAAATCGGTAGTAATCATTGTTCCAAAAAAAGCATCAACAATTTTTTTATCTCTACCCTCATTTGTTGTGTTGGTACTTGCTGTTTTAATAGAAAATTTAATGGTTTTTAATACATCAGTAATTTTTGTAGATTTATCTCCTGCAGTAACAGAAACTTCATCAAACTGTCCGCTTACTCCAACTTTAGCGCTAGTTTTAAAAGCTGTCCATTTTACAACTGCCGAACTTTCATCGTTATACACATAAAAACAAGTTGGTTCAGCATTTTCTACTGCTACATCATTTGCTTCATCAGTTTTTTCATTTCCTCCACAAGAAGAAAATGTTACAGCTGCAATTACAGCTAATGGTAAAAATATTTTTTTCATTTTTAATTTATTTATTAGGTTAAGAATCAAATGTAACATTTAAAATAAAACTAAAGTGTTTAATTGGCATTATCGTAACAACTTATTTAAACTATTTGCAAATTCATCACTATTCCAATCTTCTGCACCACTGCTAGCTTTAACAATTTCTCCTTTTTTATTGATAATAAATGTAGTTGGTATTGCAGGCGAATTGAACATTAAGGGAATAATACTACTCGCATCTTCAAGCATAAATGGTACGCTATATTTTTTTCTGTTGTGATACTTTTCTACTTTCTCTAACAATTCATTAGATATCAATAAAAAAACAACATCCTTTTCTTTAAAATTTAAATACAATTTATTAATGCTTGGGAGTTCTGCCACACAAGGTAAACACCAAGTAGCCCAAAAATTTAAAAAAATTACTTTACCTCTGTAATCTTCCATTTTTATAAGGTTACCATCTAAATCTTTAACAATTAGCTTATAATCGGCAATTGGATAATTATTTTGTGGTGGTAACGAATCTATTTCAGATGGAGGAAGTGACCCTCTTAAAACTGCAGCTACAGGTTCTTTTAACACCTGACATTGTATCAATACAAATGAAATGAATAGTAAAAATAATGTTTTTTTCATCTTGTAAAAGAAATGGAAAGAAGAGTAATATCATGTCATTAAAATGACATGAATTACCTTTTACTCTATCGTTTTTTCTTTAAAAGCATTTACAAACAAAATATTACCCAAATCAGGAAATTTTTCTGAGATATCTTCTTTTGCTTTTTCCAAATGTTCGCTATTGTAACCAACAATTGTTAAATCGGAATCGGCAGACTTTTTATTGATAATAATATCAATTTTTTCTTCTTTTAATTGTGGTATTAATTGAATATTTGTTGGCGATATCGGCAATCTTCCTTCGCTAATTAATTCCAATAATTTGGTTTCTGTACTTGCTTTTTCGCCATGTGGGAACGTTGAGAATATTGTAATTTCTCCATCTTTCCACTCTGGATGGCCTAACATAATGTAACTTAATAAAATCATTAAGTTGGCATTTTCATAATCTGTTGGTCGTATCCAAATATGGATATTCTTTTTATAACCAAAACCTTTAATTGTAGATCTTAAAATACAAACATCAAATTCTGTCGCTTTTAACAACTCATAATTTTGTATTGCATCATTTAAACTCTCTTGCTCTTCGTTAGTAAATTCAAATAATATCATATTATTTCCTTTACCACTTACTCCTGAAAGCTGTATAACCTGTGCAATTGCGGATGTATAAGAAGGACTAATTATTGTATCTAAATATACTTTACTATTTACCCCTTCATTTTGAGTTAACAACCTACTCATTACTTTACGAGATTCTTGATAGGTATCTTTAGATAAAAATCCATCAATAAAATGAATGTAAGTTCCAAAACCATATTTATGCGATAGCCATCTTAATAAATTAAAAGCCGATTGCCTTTTAAAAGTATCTTTAGAAACACATATTATAAATGGTCTCCAATCATCGTCTTCTAAATCGGTATCTTTCTTTTGTAAAAACACTTGAAACTGTCTGCTCAATTGGAAAATAACACCTTTAAATAATTTTTGAATTCCTTTTTTACCTTTATTTACTTTAGTAACTCCCCAATAGATTAATGCCATTATAATAATGGAAAAGGCTGCATAGGTAAAATCCATTTTAAACATTAACCAAAATGATAATATTGCTCCGGGTAAAGATAAATACCACCTCGATTTAAAAGTTGGTCGGTAAGATGGATCTGCAGCAAATTGCTCTAAAAACGAAATCAAACAAATAATACCGTAAGTAACCATAAAAAACATAGAGATAACACTGGCCACAGTATTAATGTCTCCCATTACCACAAAAACAAAACCGATAGCTGCTGTTAATAATAAAGCGTTAAATGGTTCGCCATCTTTTGCTCTAGCTTTAGAGAATATTCCACTCAATTTGCCTGGAAATATTTTATCTGCTCCTAAAGCTTGCAACGTTCTCGGTGCAATCATTATTGATCCTAATGCAGAAGAGATTGCTGCACACCCCAAACCAATAGGAATTATCGGTCCCCAAATAGCAATATCACTCATTACTAAAGGATCGCTTGCCAAATCTGCTATTGGAGCTGAATAAAACAATTTAAAAGCTACAGCAACATAAACGATAATACCAACAACCGTTGCCCACAATGTTCCGTTTGGTATAGATTTTTTAGGATCTTTTAAATCTCCCGACAAACCTAAACCTGCTGCAATACCTGTAAATGCAGGAAAAATAATGGTAAACACTTTAAAGAAATCATCAGGATCTTCAATTGTCATAGTAAAATGTTGCGCATTTGGAGCGTAAGAATCTCCCATAAAAAACATTACTAAAGAAATTGCCAATACAACTACAACTCCATACAGTGCTTTTATTCCAATGCTTGCACCTTTACCTAACATCAATAAAGTTAAGAGTAACATAAATACTCCACCTAAAAAACGACTGTCCTTAACAAAATCAGGCAAGTAGGTCATAGTTTCTAGCCAAGTAATTAAAGGCCCTAAAGATTCTACAAAGGCAATAACATAAAAAGCAATACTTATTGCTTGTGATAAGAATAAAGCAATACCAATGGCTGCACCGATATTTAAACCAAAAGATCTTGATATCATATAATAAGCTCCACCACCTTCCACTTTTTGGTTAGTTGCGATCTCGGCAACAGCCAAAGCGGTAGGAATTGTTACTAAATGACCAATTAAAATGATTCCTAAAGTACCTATTAGACCAACATGACCAACAGCATAGCCAAATCTTAAAAATAATATTGCTCCTAAAATTGTAGAAATGGCTGTCATAAACACCGGTAAAGTGCCCATTGTCCTTGAAGATTGTGTATTTGTACTCATCGCAACAAATATAAGGAAATGCTTAATAAAAAATTTTTTTATTTTTTTTGTATTAAAATTTCATAAAGTAAAAAGTATGACTATATTTGCAGCCGCTTAACCAATTTACACACTCGGGGTGTAGCGTAGCCCGGTTATCGCGCCTCGTTTGGGACGAGGAGGTCGCAGGTTCGAATCCTGCCACCCCGACAGAAAACCATTCAATTAATTGGATGGTTTTTTAAAAAGGTTTAACTTACCTAAACAAGTTTGTGAGGGCTCGTAGCTCAGCTGGATAGAGCACCTCCCTTCTAAGGAGGCGGTCGAAGGTTCGAATCCTTCCGGGCTCACAAAACAAAAAAGCTTACCAATTTGGTAAGCTTTTTTTTATGCTTTATATTTTCTGAATCCTTATTTAGGATACTCAATCCTTACATGATAGATGTTCATTAATTTTTTAATAAACATCTTTTTGATGGTAGTAACATCATTAAATGTAATGTTGGTGTTGATAAATTGATTTTCTTTAACCTGAGAATCAATAACGCCTCCTACTAAATTGGTAATACTTTCTATATCATAATGCTTTAAACTTCGCGAAGCTGCTTCTACAGAATCTGCCATCATCAATACTGCGGTTTCTTTAGAATATGGATTTGGTCCTGGATATTGAAATTTAGTTTCATCTATTTCTATCTCAGGATTTTCTTTGGCATACATTCTTAAAAAGTATTGTGTTTTTGTTGTTCCGTGATGTGTTCTAATAAAATCAATAATCTGTTCTGGTAATTTGTGCTTTTTAGCTAACTCAATTCCTCTAATTACGTGATTAATGATAATGTCAGCACTTTCTTCATAACCTAATTCATCATGCGGATTAATGCCTGTTTGGTTTTCTATAAAATAAGCTGGCGAAAGCATTTTTCCAATATCATGATACAACGCTCCTGTTCTAACTAATAATGGATTACCTCCTATCTCTCTAATTCCTTCTTCGGCAAGGTTTGATACTTGTAAAGAATGCTGAAAAGTACCAGGAGCTTTTAAATTTAACTCTCTTAATAACGCATTATTGGTATCCGACAGTTCTAATAAAGTAACATCAGAAATAAAACCGAATATTTTCTCAAACAAATAAATTAAAGGATAAGTTAATAAGGTTAACCCTGCGGCAACACCAAACCAAGATAATTTTACCCATTCAATTTTTTTAATATCCCCTTCTTGTAATAATGCATATCCAATAAAAGAAATAGAGAACACTACAAATATGATAAACGAAGTATAAAAGAGTTCTGCTCGTTTGTTTACATTTAAAACTGTAAATAAGGTTATTATTCCTGTTATTATTTGTAACAACGCAAACTCAAACGAATTGGGTACAATAAAACTCAATAGCAAAATAGTAATGATGTAAATGAAAATTGCTAAACGGTTTCCGAAAAAAGTACGTATTAATAAAGGTATCACACAAAATGGAATTACATAGGCGTTAAAACCTTCAATTTTTAGCATTACCACTGTAATAGCCACAAACCCTACAACTAATAGTAGTACAAAACCGATGTATTGATTGTTATCAAAAACTAAAGAGTTAGTCGCTTTTAAATACACAAAAAGGGTATAAAATAATAACACTACTAATATTATTTGTCCCAAAACTATCCATAACGATTGATCTGATGTTCCTATTTTAGCCTCGTATTCAGCTTTAAGAGAGGTTAAAATTTTAAACCTTTTAGGAGTAACTAATTCACCTGTAGAGATAATTTTTTCTTTTTCGTAAACACCACCACTAACCAATGAAATGGATTTTAGTTGAGCTTCTAAATCTTTATCGGTAAGAATTTTGTTGTATTTTATATTTTGATGCAAAGCTGTTTCTAAACCCGAAATCAAAAAATTAGGATTGATAGCTTCATTACTTTTAAGCTCTTCTACACAAAAATCATAGGCTGTTTTGATGGTTAATAAATTACCAAAATCAACTTCTTCGGCAATATTTTCATCATCCATTATCAATATTGGATAATCTTCAGCAACACCATCCAACTCATCAATAACCTCTACAACACCTTTAATATATATCGTTTGCAATAGGTTGTTAGCGACAGAAGCATAAACATCTTGCGTACTAATTAAATTTAAGGTATCATTATAATGTTGTGCTAACCAACTAGCAAATTGATCGGTAGCTTCTTTTTCTGTTTGAGGAAGGATATCAAAAAATAACAAATGATTTTTGTTTATTTCATCTTTTTCAATTGCTAATTCTTCATCTGTTTTATTAATTGCAAAATCGAAAGGAGCCAATAAATCTTCGTGTACCCAAGGTTTATTTTTTTGAAACTCATACTTAAACTTCCCTTCTTTAGGTAATAAAAGCACCACAACAGTTACTACAACAACAAACAATAAGACTTTAAAAATAAGGTCGTGCTGATTTCTAATTTTTGATATCCAATTTTCTGCCATGGTTTGTTTAAAACACAAATCTACATAAATGATGTTAATTTCAATCTAAATAATTAATTTCGTGGTAATTAAAATTCAGACAAAAAACACATAAAATTTAGATCATGAGAGAAGTATATATTGTTGCTGCGGCACGAACTCCAATAGGAAGTTTTTTAGGAAGTTTAGCAAGCGTACCTGCTACTAAGTTAGGTGCTACTGCAATAAAAGGAGCTATGGACAAAGGAAATATTCCTGTTGATGCTGTGGATGAAGTTTTTATGGGTAACGTAATGCAAGCTGGTGTTGGACAAGCACCTGCAAGACAAGCTGCAATTTTTGCTGGATTAAATAACAATGTACCTTGTACAACAGTAAATAAAGTATGTGCTTCAGGTATGAAAGCGATTGCTTTAGGAGCTCAATCTATTATTGCTGGAGATAACGAATGTGTTGTTGCTGGTGGAATGGAAAATATGAGTATGGTACCTCATTACCACAACGGAAGAAATGCTGTAAAATTAGGCGACATCAAAATGGTTGATGGATTGGTTAAAGATGGTTTATGGGATGTTTACACGAATAAACACATGGGTAACTGTGCTGAAACTTGTGCTTCAGAAAAAGATTTTTCTAGAGAAGAGCAAGATAATTTTGCCATCACATCTTACAAAAGATCTGCTGCTGCTTGGGAAGCTGGGAAATTTAACGATGAAATCGTTCCTGTAGAAGTTCCACAAAGAAGAGGTGATGCTATTATTATTAGCGAAGATGAAGAATATAAAAATGTTAAAATAGAAAAAATACCTGGTTTACGTCCAGCTTTTGATAAAGCAGGAACAATAACTGCAGCAAACGCTTCTACCTTAAATGATGGTGCTTCAGCTGTTGTGTTAATGAGTAAAGAAAAAGCGGAAGAATTAGGAATTAAACCTTTAGCAAAAATTGTGAGTTATGCTGATGCTGCTCAGGAATCTGAATGGTTTACAACTGCTCCTACTTTAGCAGCTAACAAAGCGTTAGCTAAAAAAGATTTAAAAGTTAGTGATATTGATTTTTGGGAATTAAACCAAGCATTTTCTGTTGTTGGCTTAGCTAACATCAAACAATTAGGATTAGATCCTGAAAAAGTTGATGTAAACGGTGGTGCTGTTTCTTTAGGTCATCCACTAGGAAACTCAGGTTCTAGAGTTGTAGTAACATTAATGAATGTATTAAAGCAAAATGGTGGTAAATTAGGTGCTGCAGCTATTTGTAATGGTGGTGGTGGTGCTTCGGCAATCATTATCGAAAACATGTAATAATTAAAATGATGTTTTGTCCTATCAATATGGTAGTACAAAACATCTTTTATCTTTAAACTTTATAACTTTTAACTCTTTTGAAATACGGAATTTGTCATTTAAGCGTTGTGCCCTGCAGGATTGAACCTGAAGATACCAGTGAAATGGTTACGCAATTACTTTTTGGCGAAACGGTAAGTATTTATGAAGAGAAAAAGGGTAATTGGAGAAAAATTAAAACTGCTTTTGACAACTATCCTTGTTGGATTGATCACAAGCAAATAACACTAATAAGTGAGGATGAGTTTGAAAAAATTAACTCCTCTCCATTTACTGTTTGCTCCGAATTGGTTAGTGTTATCCAAAATAATACAACCAAAGAATTTACTCCCATTGTTTTGGGATGTAGCTTACCACATTTTAAAGACAACACTGCATTAATTAACGAAACCTCTTTTACTTTTGATGGGGAAACAATTAATTCTGCAATACCGCCAAGCAGTAAAAACAACCTGATAGATAATGCCTTTCTTTATCTAAATGCGCCTTATTTATGGGGAGGAAAATCTCCTTTTGGCATTGATTGCTCAGGGTTTACTCAAGTAATATACAAACTGAATAGTTTTGTTTTACCAAGAGATGCATCACAACAAGCTCAAATTGGACAAACATTAAGTTTTATTGAAGAATCCGAACCAGGAGATTTAGCTTTTTTTGACAATGATGAAGGCAATATTATCCATGTTGGAATTATGCTGTCAGACAATAGAATTATTCATGCTTCGGGTTGTGTACGTATCGATAAAATTGATCATCAAGGAATTTACAATGTGGATACCAATACCTATTCGCACCGATTAAGATTGATTAAGAAAATCTTATAATTACCCCTTACTTTTCTTTAGTAACTGCATCATAATTAATACTACAGAAGTGGTATAAGTTACGGTTAGTAACATTCCCGAAAATATAATAACATACTTAAACCAAAGCACCCCACTCCACATCAACCATATACCTCCAAAGGTTAAAACAATAGATATAAATGGCTCTACAATTAATACTTTTTTAAGTGTTGGATGTATTGATGTTGTTAACAATATGGTACCTAACAATAAAAAGATAATAGACATAGAAACAACATGATTGTGAACGGTAGTAATAATTTCTTTTTCGGATTTTTTAAACTTCATTTCTAAAGCATCCTCATTTTCTTCGTTTCCTAAATATTGTTCTTCAATACCTGAAGTGGTGTTATTGGTGTTTTCGCTTACAAAACGTAAACCAGTAAAATATCCAAAACTTAGTGTTATAATAAATGCTCCAATAAGCAATTTTGCTTGTTTCGGAAATGTATGTATGCTACCGTGTAACTCCATTACAATGCTCCTTGTTTTTGTAATTGTTGGATATTTTTAGATACTTGCTCTATACTTTTAGTCATTGATCGTGCAGAAATTGTTGCTCCAGATATATTTTGAATATCATGCCCAAATTTCATTTCAATACCATTAGATTTTCCAATAAACTGTTTTAACCAACGCTTACTTCCAACCTCTCCACCATACTCTTCTCTGTATATTAAAACCTTTACATTTAAAATACTTAAATCAGGTTTAAAAATTATCATATAATCAATAATATCAGACCTACTTGCAGCTCTCGATAAATATAAATAACCGACTAGTTTACCCTCATTATTTAATGTTTGCAACTCATTTTTACGAATGGCATAAGCTTGATGTTGATTGTCAGTAAGGTTTATAGTAGATCTTTCAATCACAGTATCTTCCCACAAACTGACAATGGTTTTGTTTATTTTTTTGATCGCAGATTTTGATAAATCAAAAGATAAAAAGCACAAACTAATAGATATTATAACCGCTATTTTTTTCATAAAGTCGCAAATATAAGGTTTACTCAGCTAAAAAACCTGTTCCTTGTCGGCAGACAAAAAACAGGTTTAATAAACTAAAACAATATGTTTATGATTAGAACCAAACGCCTAATCCCATGTTAAAAAAGTTAGTAGATTTATTTCCTGAGGCATTGTTATCAAACATTTGATAATCAGCTTTTAAAACTGCCCCTTGAGCAATGTGATAAGACAATCCTAAAGTAATAGCCGATCTATCATAAGCTTCATTTTTTGTAAGTTCAGAAGTTACACTCGCTTGTGTATCCCAATATTCATAACGACCAAAAACAACTAATTTTTGCTTCGCATCTTTATTAAAAAGATTCAACACATCATATCCTACCTCTCCATAATATCCTAACATAGTTGACCCTAAATCTTTACCCGTAAAAGTGTTGTATTCTTTAGTGTTAGAAACTGATGTATGAATAACTTGCCCTCTTGCTTCAAAAGCTTTAAAAGTATATCTCACATCAAAACCTACCATAGCCATTCCAACAACAGACGAATCTGCTTGCTGCGCCAAACCTGTAGTATCTGTTTTACTCAATTGATCATATAAGGTAGATTGTGTTTTACCAAAATACCCTGCTAAGCCTAATTTTAAGCCTTTAATTCCATAAAAATCTACTTTAGTTGATAAATTAGGTGTACTCATTGTCGATTCAGCACCTTTTTGTCGTCCTTTTCTAAAGCCATCTTTACCTCTAATTTTTCCACCACCATCATAACTTAAAAATCCATTTACTGCATAAATTTGATATTTTAACGATAGGTTATCAATATTACCACCAAAACCAATACCCAATTCTCTCCATGTTGTTGGCACAATATCGTGTTCTACATTGGTTCTTTCTACGCCATTAAAAGTTGTTGGTTCGTGATATTCATTTTGTATTCCCATAGGAATTAGCATTAAACCGGCTTTTAAATTAATAGCAGGATTAATTTTATAGTTAATAAAAGCTTGTTCAACATAAACTTCTTTAACATGTTCAAACTCTACTTCTGTTACAAAATTTACTCGGTCGTTAAATTTGTATCCAAAAAACAACACCATTCTGTGTACATCTAGTTTCCCATTTGTTCTAGCTGTATCATTAAAACCTTGGTTGTAATCAATTTGGCCATAACCCCCAACAGTTAATTTTTTAGTACTGTTTAATAAATTCTGAGCAGAATTTAAAGGTGCATTTGTTATTGTATCTGTATTAATAACTTGAGCAGATAAAGAGCCTGTCATCAATAACCCTACTCCTACACTTAATAATCTTGTTTTCATTGTCTCTATTTTTTCTTATTTTTATTTAGACTAATTCTAAATAACGAAGCAAAAGTAGAATTGTAAGAAAGAATATACAATACCTTAAATGTGGTATATTCAAAATCGCTTTAATGAAAGGCTTATTAACCAAGTAATATAAACACCTAATAACAAGTTAGATATGGAATTAATTCACTATATTTAAATCAAATAAGAAAGCTCTTTTTCAAAATAGAAACCTTAATCTTGTAAAAAATAACTACTAATTTTTGATCTTTTAAAGATCTAAGCCTAATTAACTATGAAAAAACATCTATTTATATTAATCCTATTTTGTTTTGTTTGCTTTATTAATTTAAAGGCAGCTAATCGTTATTGGATTGGAACCATAAATAACAATTGGAACAGCAACGGAAACTGGTCTGCAACAAGTGGTGGTGCAGGAGGTGCTTCTACACCTACTTCTGCTGATGTTGCAATTTTTGATGGAAATGGAAATATTAATTGCACTATAAATACAAACATAAATGTGCTTGGTTTTCAAATCCTTTCGGGGTACGCATCAACTGTTAATCAAGACATTGGTAGAACAATAATTGTCGGTAGCTCTAATTATATCCAAAACGATGGCTTTTTTGTAGGAGGGAATGCTAACATCGATATTCGTGGAATTTTCACTTTATCTAGTGGTGTTTTTACAAGTACAACAGCAATTTTATATGTAGGTAAAAGAAATTACGGATGGACTAATCTCACTATTTTTAATCATACAGGAGGAACTTTTAACCACAATAATGGAACAACAAGATTTCAACCAACAGGAAACAACGATAGAGTGTTTACAGTAAATACTTTAGCAGGAAATCATTTTTACGATGTAATTGTAGATGTAAACGGTGGTAATTCAAATACTAGAATTGATGTTGCTGCTGGTGACACAGTATTTTCGACAAACAATCTTACCCACAACGATGGAAGAATTGATGGAATACTAGCATTAGAACAAAATTTAATAATTAATTCAACTGCCGAAGATGGTTCTGGTTGGATTATTTTTACAGCTACTAATAACCAAACTTATAGTTATTCTTCTACCATTAGACCAACTTGTGGTATCAAAGTGGATAAAACTGCGGGGGATGTTTCTCAAGCTCCAGGAACAACAGATTTATATTGTAGCCGCTTTGCTATGAATCAAGGTATTTTTAATGCTCCAACTAACCTCTTAAAAATTAGTAATAATTGGGGTTGGACATCTACAAACATCTTAAATTTAACAGGCGGCACATTCAACCATAATAATGGTACTTTAAGGTTACAACCTCAAGGAAACAATGGCGTAAATTTCCCTCTTGTAATACCTAATGGTTTACATTTTTATGATATTATTGTTGATGTAAATGGAAGTAATTCTGATACTCGTTTTACTGTAGCTAATGGGGACACCTTATTTGCTGAAAATAACTTTACCCACAATGATGGAAGAATTGATGGCTTATGTGCACTTAAAGGAAACTTAACCATTGACGCTACTGCTGAAGATGGTTCTGGTTGGATTATTTTTACTGGTACTAATAACCAAACTTATAGTTATTCTTCTACCATTAGGCCAACTGCAGGCATTAAAGTGGATAAAACTGCAGGGGATGTTTCTCAAGCTCCAGGAACAACAGATTTATATTGTAGCCGCTTTGCTATGAATCAAGGTATTTTTAATGCTCCAACTAACCTCTTAAAAATTAGTAATAATTGGGGTTGGACATCTACAAACATCTTAAATTTAACAGGCGGCACATTCAACCATAATAATGGTACTTTAAGGTTACAACCTCAAGGAAACAATGGCGTAAATTTCCCTCTTGTAATACCTAATGGTTTACATTTTTATGATATTATTGTTGATGTAAATGGAAGTAATTCTGATACTCGTTTTACTGTAGCTAATGGGGACACCTTATTTGCTGAAAATAACTTTACCCACAATGATGGAAGAATTGATGGCTTATGCGCCTTAGAAAGAAACCTAACTATTGATGCTACTGCTGAAGATGGTTCTGGTTGGATTATTTTTACTGGTACTAATAACCAGACTTATAGTTATTCTTCTACCATTAGGCCAACTGCAGGCATCAAAGTGGATAAAACTGCAGGAGATGTTTCTCAAGCTCTAGGAACAACAGATTTATATTGTAGCCGATTTGATTTATTTAATGGTGAATTTATCGCTCCTTCTAATTTATTTAAAATATCTAATTCTTGGGGATGGAGTAATGTTAATATATTTAATCATACAGGTGGAACATTCAATCACAACAATGGTCGTATTCGATTTCAACCAACGGGTAATAACAATAGAGTATTTACTGTAAACACAATGCCGGGTGATCGTTTTTATAATGTAGAATTAGACATTAATGGAGGAAATGTAAATACTAGAATTAATGTAACTGTTGGTGATACAGTTTATGCAATAAACAACTTATTACATAATGACGGTAGAATTGATGGGCTTTTTGCTCTTGAACAAAACCTTACTATTGATAATACTGCCGAAGATGGTAATGGTTGGTTTATTTTCTTAGGTACAGGAAATCAAACTTGGAGTTATTCTTCAACAATTAAAGCAACTTCAGGTATACGGGTTGATAAAACAAGCGGAACAGTTTCGCAAGCTGGAGGTACCTCAGATTTATATTGCAGCCGATTTGATTTATTTAATGGTGAATTTATTGCTCCTTCCAATTTATTTAAAATATCTAATTCTTGGGGATGGAGTAATGTTACTATTTTTAATCATACAGGTGGAACATTCAATCACAACAATGGAAGTACTCGATTTCAACCAACGGGTAATAACAATAGAGTATTTACTGTAAACACAATGCCAGGTGATCGTTTTTATGATGTTACCATTGATGTAAATGGAGGAAATGTAAATACTAGAATTACTCTTTCAGCAACAGATACAATTTACACACTTAATAACCTTCTTTTAGATGATGGAAGAATCAATACAGGTCGTTTGTTTGTTGAAGGAAATGTAGAAGTAAACCCAAGTTTTACTGGAGGGACTGCCGCGCTATCATTTGTTGGTAATAATGCTCAAACGTTTGATTTAACAAGTGCAGAATCTAAATTTAATGCCAATGTTTATTTTGATAAAACAACCAACAATGTAACTCTACTTTCTGCTTGTAAGCTTGATAACTCAACACAGCAGGTTTATTTTAATTCAGGAGATTTAATTGGCTCCACCTCTAACCTTGTCACTTTTGGAAATAATACACAGGTGTTTAACGCTTCTAATTCAAGTTTTGTTCAAGGTCCTGTTCGTAAAATTGGAAACGATGCTTTTGTTTTTCCTACAGGTAAAAATGATACTGCTTATGCTCCTATTGCAATTACTGCTCCAACAAACATTACCAATCACTTTACTGCAGAATATTTCCAGCAAACTCCTGATGCGATACCTTATGATAGAAGTTTAAAAGATCCATCTTTAGAGCATATTAGTAACTGTGAGTATTGGATTTTAGATCGAACATCTGGTACATCTAATGTAACAGTAACTTTAAGTTGGGACACGAGAAGTTGTGGAGTAACTGACCTTTCATCTCTTGCTGTTGCCAGATGGGATGGTGCACAATGGCAAAACCATGGTAATGGTTCTACTTCTGGAACCATAACAAATGGAACTATCACAACATCAGCTCCAGTTACTTCATTTAGCCCTTTTACTTTAGCATCTACAGATGACAAACAAAACCCTTTACCTATTGAATTAATTAGCTTTACAGCAACAATTAATGCAAATAAAGTTGATTTGACGTGGCTAACTGCTTCAGAAATAAATAACGTTTATTTTACCATCGAAAAAAGTAAAGATGGTACAACTTGGTACAAAGTTTTAAAAACCAACGGTGCAGGAAACAGTAATCAAACAATTTCTTATTATGAAGTAGATTTTAATCCTTACAACGATATTTCTTACTATAGATTAAAACAAACTGATTTTAATGGGGATTACGAATACTCCAACATTGTTCCTGTTAAGTTTGAAGAAAGTAATAGCGGAACAATCAACATTTTTCCTAACCCAACAAATGCTGGTGAAGCTCTTCAAATTAAATTTAATGAAATTGAATCTGAAGAAATTTCAGTAGTTATGAGAGATATGTTAGGTCAAGAATTTTACTCTAAAATACACGTTAACATTCAAAATGGAAAATTAGTAGGTATTCCATTAGAAAAATCAATTCCTAAAGGTGTTTACGTTATTACAGTAACTTCAGAAAATCATATATATAGCCAACGTATAATTATAAAATAAGTTAAACTTTAAATAAAAAATCCCTAATCAAAATTTGGTTACGGATTTTTTATTTTACCCCTATCCTACTCAATCAAAAAACTTACTTTTGCTTTCCAATTTATTTTAAATGAAAAAGCACATCCAACACCCTATTTTTAGCATTATTGCAGAAGCTGCCAACGAATTAAATGTTGATGCTTATGCAATAGGTGGTTTTGTAAGAGACATTATCCTTAAACGACCATGTAAAGACATTGATGTTGTTGCTATTGGATCGGGAATTAAATTGGCTCAATTGGTTGCCAAAAAGATTGGAAAAAATACTAAAGTAACGGTGTTCAAAAATTTTGGAACAGCCATGTTGCTTTATAAAGATTACGAAGTTGAGTTTGTTGGTGCTCGTAAAGAATCTTACGATAGAGGTTCTAGAAAACCTATTGTGGAAGACGGCACATTAGAAGATGATCAAAATAGAAGAGATTTTACCATCAATGCCTTAGCAATTAGCTTAAACAAAAATACGCTTGGCGAATTGCTTGATCCTTTTGATGGTATTAAAGACATTGAAAGAAAAGTACTCAGCACACCTTTAGATCCTGATATTACCTATTCTGATGATCCATTAAGGATGATGAGAGCTGTTCGTTTTGCTACACAATTAAATTTTGAAATTGATGAAGCATCTTTAGCTTCTATCACAAAAAATAAAGAACGAATCAATATTGTATCTAAAGAACGAATTATTGTTGAGTTAAATAAAATTATCCTATCTCCTACTCCTTCAGTAGGTTTTAAAATATTGTTTGATACCGGTTTATTGGCAATAATTTTTCCTGAATTAGACAACTTAAAAGGTGTCGAAATTATTAATGGAAAAGGACACAAAGATAATTTTTATCACACCATTGAAGTTTTAGATAACATTTGTCCGAATACAGATAGTCTATGGTTGCGTTGGGCGGCAATTATGCACGATATTGCAAAACCTGCTACTAAACGTTTTGAAAAAGGACACGGTTGGACCTTTCATGGTCATGAAGATAAAGGGGCAAGAATGGTTCCTAAAATATTTAAAAATTTAAAATTGCCTTTAGATGTAAAAATGAAATACGTACAAAAATTAGTGCGTTTACATTTGCGTCCAATTGCATTAGTAAAAGATATTGTGAGTGATAGTGCTGTTAGGCGTTTATTATTTGATGCTGGTGATGATTTAGATGATTTAATGACACTCTGCCATGCAGATATCACCTCAAAAAATGCATTTAAAGTTAAAAAATACCACGATAATTTTAATTTAGTTTACGACAAGCTAAAAGAAATTGAAGAAAAAGATGAAGTAAGAAATTGGCAACCTCCAATTTCTGGAGAGCTAATTATGGAAACCTTTAATTTAAAACCTTGTAGAGAAATTGGTACTATTAAAGATGCCATTAGAGAAGGAATTTTAGATGGAGATATAGAAAATAGTTACGATGCAGCTTTTGAATTTATGTTGCAGAAAGGAAAAGAGTTAGGATTAAAAAAACAATAAAACCTCATCCGACCACTTTAACAATGTAAATACATGTGCTCGGAAGAGTTGTTTTAATAGAAAATAGATAATAAAATGTCAAAAAACGTATCAGGAAAAGCATTCGATTTCTCTTTATTTAAAAGAGTAATGACCTATGTAAAACCTTATAAAACTACGTTTTACATTACCGCATTTTTAACCATCTTTTTAGCTGCTATTTCTTTAATTCGTCCATTATTAATTCAAATTACAGTTGATGAAAACATTAAGAAGCTAGATAAAGAAGGCTTACTTTTTATGACGATGTTATTAGTCGCTACTTTAGTTATCGAGTCTGTTTTACAATACTTTTTTACACTTTTAGGAAATCTATTAGGACAAAATGTAATTAGAGATTTACGAAACGAAGTTTTTGAAAAAGCCATCCATTTTAAATTAAAATATTTTGATAAAACGCCTATCGGACAAATGGTTACTCGAACAGTTTCTGATATTGAAACCATTGCAGAAATGTTTTCAGGCGGTATTTTAGTAATTATCGGAGATTTATTAAAAATCTTTTCTGTAATTATTTGTATGCTTTATATCAATTGGGATTTAGCATTAATTATTCTAATCCCGCTACCAATTTTATTTTTTGCAACATCCATTTTTAAAAAAATCATAAAAAAAGCATTTCAAGATGTTAGAAACCAAGTTTCACATCTAAATACATTTGTACAAGAACATATAACAGGAATGAGCATCGTTCAACTTTTTAATCGCGAAAATGTTGAAATGGAAACGTTTCAAGCCATGAACAAAAAACACCGCGAAGCACACATCAGAACGGTTTGGGCTTACTCCGTATTTTTTCCTGTGGTAGAAATTCTTTCAGCACTTTCTATTGCACTTTTAGTATGGTATGGCTTTGGAGAAATTTTAGAAGGTAGAGCAGAATCTGGAGAAATTTTTTCTTTTACTTTATTTATTTATATGCTTTACCGTCCTATCCGACAATTGGCAGATCGTTTTAATACACTTCAAATGGGAATGGTTAGTTCTGAGCGTGTTTTTAAGGTGTTAGATACTGAATCTCACATAAAAAATACAGGAACGCTAAGTACTAAAAACTTAAAAGGAAACATCACTTTTAAAAATGTATGGTTTGCTTACACAGATGAAAATTATGTATTAAAAAACATCTCTTTTTCTATAAAAAAAGGAGAGAGTTTAGCTTTAGTTGGTGCTACTGGTGCGGGTAAATCATCAATCATCAACCTTTTAGGTAGATATTATGAAATTAATAAAGGAGAAATTTTTATTGATGATATCAATGTGAATGATATTGAATTGTCGCAGCTAAGAGCCTATATGTCTATTGTACTGCAAGATATTTTTCTTTTTTCTGATACAATTTACAACAACATTACTTTACATAGCGAAACAATAACTGAACAAGAAGTAATTGATGCAGCAAAAAAAGTGGGAGCTCACGAATTTATTTCTCAGCTTCCTGGCGGATATCAATACAATGTTAAAGAACGTGGAGCAATGCTTTCTGTTGGTCAGCGACAACTTATTTCGTTTATTAGAGCTTATGTGCATCAACCACAAATATTAATTTTAGACGAGGCAACTTCATCTATTGATAGTGAGTCTGAAACATTAATTAAACATGCTACCGAAGTGCTTACTAAAGATAGAACATCTATTATTGTAGCTCACCGTTTATCTACCATTCAAAAAGCAGATAAAATTTTAGTAATTGATAAAGGTGAAATTGTTGAAGCTGGTAACCACAATGAACTTTTAAAAGAAAATGGTTTTTACAAAAAACTGTACGATTACCAATTTAAAAATCAAGTTGAATAACACAAATAACTTATTGGTAAATGATTTTCATCATACGTTAAAATTAAATATTAATTCACTGTTTTAAAAGCCCATTTTCACTATCTTACCATTGTAATTTTGTTCACCAACTTGTAGTGTATAAAAATATGAGCCTTTTTTTAAGCTATTAATAGCTATACTAAAAATTTGCTGACCTTCAATTGATGGGGCATATTTTTTTGTTTCAACTATTCTCCCTGTTAAATCGTATAAAGTAAAAATAGTTTCTTTTAATAAATAATTGGTGTAGCTTATATTTATCGTATTACTCGCAGGGTTAGGGTAAACTTTTAACCCTACAATTTCTGTTTCATCTTCCGGATGATAACCGTACAATTCTTTATTCAATTCATGCATTAAAACATCTATTTCTTCTTGTGTTAATTGATTTGTACTTGCTTTACGCAAGGTATAATCAGCACCTCTACAATCATCAATTCTTATTTTTGTATCCGAACCTGATTGAATGTGAACACCTGCTTTTAACTTTATATTGTTACCCGCTATCATACGGTAGTGTGTGCCTTGCTCTACAATTAAGTTAGTTGCTGTTATCGTTTGAGTAGCTGCTTGTGTTACATTTTGGTAATTAGAATATATTCTACTGTTATCTAACAATGGGTTTTCTGCTCTTACAGGTCGTTGTATTCCATCTACAGATTTACCATTACTTGGATTGTAACTACCATCAACATCTTTAACTGCGATGTTATTAATATCACCATCTATAGCTTCTGCATATTGAGTATTAGTAAATTCCAATGGCCATCCTACAGCATGCCCCCAAGCTCTATTAATGTATCTATTACCTGAGGAAAAAACTCCCCCTCCATTACTAATGTTTTTTCGTTGTATATTATAAAACACAATGTCATTTTTTAAACCGACTCCAATAGACGGTAAATTAACTACATTGTTTACACTACTTACACTAGCTGCTGAAAATGCTACAGCATCTAAACTTCTATCTGCAATATAAGCGCTAACATCAGCTCCTTCACCAGTTAATACAAACATCAATTTCCCTGTTAAATCGCCCATACTGGGCCAATTATTTTGTTGTGCTGCTAAACGCATGTTACCAAAGTTACTACTCATATTGTTTCCTAATAAATCTCTTGGTTTATAAATCATATCGGCATTAGGAACTAATGATAGTAAGCGTTGATCTAAATCTGCAGGAGTTTGATTGTTGTTATTTTCATTCCAGTCACTTTTTAAATCAATAAATAGAATAATAACATCATGATTAGGATGGTCAAGGTGCCATTGCTTAATGTCATCAATGCAGTACCCAAAAGGTTTATCTCCTGTAGTTCCGTAGCCACAGTTATTCTTATTGCCAGAACCAATGTGTCTTACACTCCAATTCCAAGTACCTAGATTATTACTAGCATGTACGTCTAATTCTATCACTCGTGTAAAATCCATTGACCTATAAAACCCTCCATTACCAGGAGATATTACACTTTCTTGAAAATTATTATGTCCTGACAAACGGTACACATTATTTAATTTAGCACAATTCATTTTTGGATTAGCAATTTGAGGAGTGCTACTTTTATTGATTAAATTAATTTTCTGTCCGCCATTAGTTATTATAGATATACGATATACGTAAGTATTTCCTTGTATAATATCTTTATCTTCAATCTTTCCATAAATAGTGTTGTTAATTATCCTGAAGCTATTTGTTAGCTTATAAAAAGTTATATCTGATTTGTTATTTAATCTAGTTTTTTCGATTGCGACTTCTTTTATATTATCAAAAATAATGTTTGGAAAATTAATCAAATTGACAGTATTAACTGTGTCTAGATTAATATAATCATTAGCGTGGATTTGAAATGCAGCGAAAACTCCAGTACTCCCCTCAGCAACATTTACTGAAGTATTAGCAACAATGAATTTTACTTTGATTGCCTTTGCATTTATTGTTAACAAGACTAAACTCAGATAAAATAATACTATTTTTTTCATAATTTCTAGTTTTAATAATTTACCACTTTCCTAAAGGAATTTTTACTACTAGAGGAACTATTGTTAATAGCCCACGGGAGCTACCAGATGATACATTGAAATCTATAAAGGATAGCTTTATCCCAAATTCTATTTTTTTAGTATTAAAAAGCAGACCTACTTCAAATCCAAAAATATAAGATCCAAATCGATTGTTTTCTGTAAGGATTAATGGGCAAAATTTTGGTCCACTATAAAAATGAATCCTATCTGAAAGTTGGTAATCCAGTATAATCTTTGATTCTAAAATTTCTAAAATTATACCTCTATTACTAAATGAAACTATAGTCCCACCACCAAAACCAGCGCCTAAAAAAAGTTTTTTCCCTAATCTTCTTTTATATAAAAAATCTACTCCTAAAAACTGTACATCCAAATCAATTTGGTTTTTAAAGCTGGTTTCTTCTTTGTTGGATATCGTTTTTTCATTTTGAGTATAACCAGTAAAAGGTAATGCAAAAAAAATAACGAGTATGTAAAGAACTTTTTTCATAGCATATTTTTAATTGTAGAGAAAAATAAAATTTATTTAGTCTTTTAAGCTTTTATTTTCCATTTCTAACAACTCCATGCGTTTGTTCATTGCTATCATGTAAAGTGTTAACTCTTCTATTTTCTGCAATAAAACAACATTCATTTCCCCCAAACTAACTCCATTTGCTAACACTTCTTTTTCTGATGGTACATCTGGTAAATGTTTATTTTTAGTAATATAATCTTCTACTTGCTTTAAGGTTTTAAGTTGATAATCATCATAGAATACAAAATCAGCCCAAGTATTAAGATTTACATCTATTTCTCTTGCTCTAATATACCCCTCTACAGATAGTTTATATCCGTTAATTGCTGTAGTACCTATTCCTACATTTCCACCCTTATGTATAAACAATCTGATATTACTAACAATTGTTCCGTCAGTTATTCCTGATTGCCCTATATCTCCTGTAGAGGGTATCGTTGAAAAGCGAATATTACCTTCTATATCTCCATAAATCACTGCACCTCCGTTACTCTTTTCTGTTCCTGAAGTTTTCCATATTCCCGTACTTTTTCTTGATGCATTAAAGCCAATATAACTAGTCCCGTACCTCAAATCTCGGCTATAAGCACTCCCAATTACCATTTTAGACACATTCCCTCCCACTTGAAGCTTATCTTCAGGTAAATTAGTACCTATACCTACTCTATCAGAAAACAACCCTCTCCCTCTAACATCTAATCTTGCTAATGGAAAATCTGTTCCTATCCCCACTCTTGCAGGGCAATCTGTCCCTGTAAATAAAATACCATAATTAGGGTTAGGGTTTTGCTTCCAAACAGGTAAAATATTTCCATTTTGCGTGGTTAAACATGTTGCTATTGGTTGATATATGGCATTAATTAAACCACTTTTACCTAAGCTTGTTACTTTCCCATTCGGCTGCAAAGAAAGAAACCTATTCTGTGTTAAAGATAAATTCGCTAAACTTTTAAGTTTCAAATCTCCAAATATCTTCGCATCACCATTCATACGGGTAATACCTCCAATTACTAACTTATTTTTAAATTTACCATTACCTATAAAAACAGATTTACCTTGTATTTTTACATCTTGGTCAACTATTAATTTTTTTTGAACTCGTAACGAATCTTTAAAGGTTGCCATGCTATCAACAACCATTCTGCCATTTACATCTAATTTTGCACTTGGGGTTAATGTTCCGATACCTACATTTCCTGTAGTTGACACTACATTGGTTTGCCCATAAGTGATGGTTGATAACCAATAACAAAAAACATTAAAAATGCGTTAAACCTATAATTTGTGTGTGTGTGTGTGATTTTGAGCTTTCATACAAAAAGAAATATTAATTTGAAAACACTAATATATAAAATTATATTTGTTTCTCCAAAATTAAAATTCAACGAAACAAATTAAATCAAGCTGAATAACACAATATTATCCTAAACAAAACGTATTAGAATTCTTACTTTTACCCTTCGATGAACAAAATTATATTCATAATTATAAGTTTCTTAATTGTATCCTTTTCTTTTTCTTGTAGAAAAGATACGGTAGAAACATCTAGCAATGCTAGCCTTTCACTTTCTACGGATACCATTATGTTTGACACTGTTTTTACAACTATTGGATCTATTACTAAACGTTTTAAAGTTTACAATAGAAACAGTAACAAATTGGTTATTTCCAACATTAGCTTAACCAATGGAGCCAATTCTCAATTTAGAATTAATGTAGATGGTGTAGCTGGTTACACGCATAATAATGTAGAAATTAATGGAAATGATAGCCTTTTTATTTTTGTTGAAGTAACTGTTGATCCCAACAGTATATTAAGCCCTTTTGTGGTTGAAGAGCAAATAAATTTTAGCACCAATGGTAATAATCAAAAGGTTGAACTTGTTGCTTGGGGGCAAAATGCACATTATTTTACACCTAAAAACTTTGTGTCGGGTTTGCCTAATTATTCTTGTTTAGATGGTGATTGTGGTAACAACAATGCCCCTGTAAATACTACATGGGTAAACGATAAACCTTATGTTATTTATGGATACTTAGTGGTAGATTCTATGGATGTATTAAACATTGATCCAGGAGTTAGCGTCCACTTGCACAACAACTCTGGCTTATGGGTATATAAAGATGGAAACATTCAGGTAAATGGAACTTTAGCCGAACCGGTTACTTTTCAGGGAACTCGTTTAGATTTTGATTGGCAAGACATTACAGGTCAATGGGATAGGATTTGGATTAATGAAGGAAATGTTGATAATGTAATGAATTATGCCATTATTAAAAATGCTTTTATTGGGTTACAAGTTGAACCTCTTCCTTTTGATGCTAGCGCAGCAACAAGTACTAATAAATTAATTTTAAATAATTGTGTGATACAAAATTCTTCGGCTGTAAACATGTTGGCTACCAATTATAAAATTGATATTATCAATTCTATATTTTCTAAAGCTGGTCAATATAGCCTATTATTAAGAGGTGGTGGTGAATATCAATTTTACCACACTACCATTGCTAATTATTGGAACGAGTCGGTTAGAGAAACTCCTGCTGTTTTAATTCAAAATTACTACACCGATATTAATGGTGCAACACAGGTTGGAAATATGAATGCTTGTAATTTTTACAACTCCATTATTGATGGTGATTTAGGTGTAGAATTTGAAACAAGCATAATTGCTCCTGGCACATTAAATTTTAAATTTGAGCATGCAACACTTAAAACTGCCAATAGTATTGGTGGTGCTAATTATGTTAATGTAATACAAAGTCCATCCAATTTATTTGTTGATTTTTCTACCGATGATTATCACCTTTCTGCCGGTTCTGCAGCAATTGATACAGGTGTTTTACTTCCAAGTGTTCCGTTAGATTATGATGGTGTTAGTAGAGGAAACCCTTCTGATTTAGGTGCTTACGAGAATTAAAACAATTTTTTCAGTTTCTGTCAGTTCGAGTGTTTTGGTTTTTCTCCAAAATGTATCGAGAACAAAAAAGCTTTTATCTTTCTAAAACTAAATAGTCAAGAAAAAAGATGTAGCCTTTCATAGATTTTTCTTTCGTAAAATATATTCAAGATAAGCTCCTATCTATTATAAACGCCAACTTACAATCCAATTAAAAACTGAACAGTATCTACTCCATCAGCATAATCATTTAATGTAGGGCATTGCGCTTCGCCAAAAGCAAATGTATTTATTGGTGTATTTTTACTAGAAACTACACATTGAATATCATTTTTAATTTCGGATAGTGTTTTTTCTAATTGTGGCACATCCTCATAAAATTCATAATATAAAACACCTACTGGAGAGGTTAGCGTTTGTTCTTCTTTTAACAAAACAAAATCGTTATCTAACATTTGATAGCCTGCCAATAAATAAAGTGCTTTGTGGTAATCGTAATTATTTGCATACTTATTATGGTGCACTACGGTTTGGTATTTCTCGAAAATTGCTTCGAAAAAAGTATCGATTTTATACCCTTTTGGAAAATAGAGCTTAGATACATTTCTACATCCTAAACCATAATATTGAAAAATGTCTATCCCTAATGGTTTTAAATCTTCGGAGGTATCTTTTTCATTAATGATGGCAATAGAATTTCTATTTTTTCTGATAATATGAGGATATTTCCCAAAATAAGCTTCGAAATAACGTGCAGAATTATTACTGCCTGTAGCAATTACTGCATCAAAATTCTCTAGCTTTTCTACAAATTTAATTTGAGACTCTAATTCTGGAGCGATAAAAACGAGTATCTCCCCTATTATTTTAAGTAAGGTTTTATCGTCTGAAGCCATTTTTGCCAGCACCACATTACCAGTAAGTACAACTGTTAAAAAATCATGAAAACCAACCAAAGGAATATTGCCTGCCATAATAACACCTACTCGCTTATTTTGGTTCTCTTTTAAATCATACTCCGCCATCCAATCGGTTAGCTGTTTTTCGGTAAGAGATAATGAAATAGCAGCAATAGCAGCAAAAACACTTTCTTTATCAAACCATCCATTAAATGCTTTCTGTCTAAGAATAAGGTATTCAAAACCTTCATAAAACTTAGTGTTTAAAGCCGCTAAATTTTCGTCTTTTTGATGGGTATCAAATTGATTTAAAAATTTGCCCAATATTACGAAAGCATTTATTCTATTTTGTAAAGTCATTTTCTTAGTTTTGCTACGAAATTACAAACATAAAATTGATTACAATGGCAATTATTATAACAGACGAATGTATTAACTGTGGAGCATGCGAACCTGAATGTCCAAATAATGCGATATATGAAGGTGGAGATGAGTGGAGAGTGAGTGATGGTACTGATGTTACTGGAGATTATAAACTTAGAGATGGATCTAGCATTGATGCTGACACAACACAAGAACCTGTAAGCGAAGATTTATATTACATTGTTGCAGATAAATGTACAGAATGTAAAGGTTTTCATGATGAGCCACAATGTGCTGCCGTTTGTCCGGTAGATTGTTGTGTGGATGATGAAGACATTAGAGAATCTGATGATGAATTATTAGCCAAAAAAGATAAATTACATTTATAATTAATGGCACAATAATAGTATTAAAAAGCCGTGTATTAAGTTGTACACGGCTTTTTGCTTTTTATAACTTTTTGAAACCTTACTTATGTTAAAAAAAATAGGATTTACTTTTTTATTATTAACACTAATACTTGTTGCTCAGGCACAAGAGGAACTTAATTTTGATAAAGAAATTACTCAACTAAACAGCTTGGGTAAAGAAATGTTAGGTGCTAAAACAGATAGTTTAAAATTTGTTATTAATGAGCAATATAAAGTTTTACTAAAAGAAGTTATTGAAGACAAAGAATCTTTTGATTATAATTTTGATGCTTTAAAGACAATTAGCATACAGAAAACTGGCGAATTGAAGATTTATAATTGGACCGTTCCTAAAATAAATGGAACCTACCAATATTTTGCTTTTGTAACATTAATGCAAAAGAAAAATGGATATAACATTATTGAGCTTACCGACAAGTCTGCCACATTAAAAACTCCTGTAAACAAAACCCTAATGCCGAAAATGTGGTACGGAGCATTGTATTATAAAATAATACGACACAAGAAAATTGGAATGAATTACTACACATTATTGGGATGGGATGGGAATAACAACTTAACCACAAAAAAGATTATTGATGTAATTCAGGTTAACAATAACGGAACCATAAAAATTGGTGCTCCTATTTTTAAAATGGCTAAGAAAACTCAACGTAGAGTCATTTTTGAATACTTTGATAATGCTATTATGTCTTTAAAATACCACCCTAAATTAGATAAAATTATTTTTGATCGACTTGTGCCAAATAATTCCAGTTTAAAAGGAATTTATGAATATTATGGTCCTGCATTAAAAATATTTGATGCGCTTATTGCTGAAAATGGAAAATGGATTTTTGAAGCTGATACTGATATCGTACTTGATAAATCCGTTAAAGACTATATGTGGAATGATCCTAAGAAGGATTAAGTACTTAGAATTTGGGAGTATTTAGAGTTGTATTACTTGCTAACTAACTCTAAGTACTTATTTTATTCCTCATCGGTCTGCTTATAGCACCCGATGAGGAATAAAATAGAATTAGTTGATTTTCTCAATTAAACTTTTTACCATTTGGTAAGTACGCTCAATATCATTATCTAAACCAATAGAAATTCTTACTAATCCATTAGTTAAGCCCATTCCTGCTCTTTCTTCTTCAGGAATTTCTGATGATGTACTTCCGCCTGGAGCACTAAATAATGTTTTGTAAGAACCTAAACTCACTGCTAAGTATCCAACGTTATTATCTTGCATTTCTTCCATCAGTTTGTTTGCTCTTTCTGCAGTTTCCATATCAATTACAAATAAACCACCAAAACCAAACTCAGCATTCATCATATCTTTCATTAACTGATGTTGAGGATGAGCTGGTAAACCAGGATAAACGATTTTAAAACCGTCAGCATCTAACTTAGTTGCCATCAACATTGCATTAACACTATGTTGTTTCATTCTAATGTGTAACGTTCTTAAGTTTTTTAAGATACTTGCCGATCTAAAGCTATCTAAAACAGGACCTAACAACATAGCTAAACCGTCATTTACATCATACAATGAAGCAATAAATTCGTCAGAACCACAAATGGTACCTGCAACACAATCACTCATTCCATTAATAAATTTAGTCATACTGTGTACAACAATATCTGCACCTAACTCTTTAGGAGAAAAAATCATTGGAGAGAACGTATTATCAACTACTAATTGAGCATCACTGTTTGCTGTCAATTTAGATAATGCTCTGATATCAGTAACCGCTAACAAAGGATTACTTATTGTTTCACAAAAAACAACTTTTGTATTCGAAGTCATTGCTGCTTTTACAGCTTCTAAATCTACTGTATCAACAAATGTTGTTTTGATACCAAATTTTGGTAACACGTTTTTCATAAAAGCATAAGTACCGCCATAAATTGTTCTACTAGAGACAATCTCATCACCAGCACTACACAATTGTAAAATGGTAGAAGTAATCGCTCCCATACCTGAAGCGGTAACAGAAGCACTTTCTGTTCCTTCCATTTGAGCTAATGCTTGAGATAAATATTTATTACTTGGATTCCAGTGTCTAGAATATAAGTAACAACCATCAATTTCTCCTTCAAAAACTCCTTCCATCGTTCCTGCTTTTAAGAACGTGTAAGTAGATGAATCTGTTATTGATGGATTTACGCCTCCAAACTCTCCGAAGTACTGTAAATCTTGAATATTATTTGCTGGTTTGAAATCTGACATAGTTTTTTGTTTAAAATTATATATTGCAAAGTTGCGACTTAAAAAAATATAAAACTGTAAAAAAACACAATATTATCTTTCGAATTTAAGAGTTGACTTGCTCATTTTTAATATTAAATTTGTCTTGTGAAAAACAAAAAAGACATTATCATCATTGGAGCTGGAGCTTCAGGAATTTTTGCAGCTATTAATACTGCTAAAAACAATCCCAACCTCAACATTCTTATTTTAGAAAAAACGAGTAAAAATTTAAGTAAAGTTAAAATCTCTGGCGGAGGAAGGTGTAACGTTACGCATGCTTGTTTTGAGCCTAAAGAACTTATCAAATTTTACCCTAGAGGAGGAAGGGAGTTATTGGGTACTTTCTATAATTTTAATCCAACAAACACAATTGAATGGTTTAAAGAAAGAGGTGTTCAATTAAAAACAGAGCACGATGGAAGAATGTTTCCTACAACAGATAATTCGCAAACAATTATTGATTGTTTTTTAGCTGAAATCGATAAATACAACATTACTATTCAATACCAAAGTACGTTAACCAAAATAGAACCTATCGAAGATGGATTTGATTTAACGATAAACGAACAAAAAATTGCGTGTAACAAATTACTTATAGCTAGTGGTGGAATTAATAAAATTGGACAAGGAAAACTACTCTCTGATTTAGGTCATTCTATTATTGAGCCTGCTCCTTCGTTATTTACATTTAACTTACCTAAACATAGCATTCTACAACTTCAAGGTGTGGTAAGTGATGTAGAAATTAAAATTTTAGGCAGTAAATTTATTGAACAAGGTCCTTTATTAATTACGCATTGGGGTGTTAGTGGTCCTGCAGTTTTAAAATTATCATCTTGGGGAGCAAAACATTTACAAGAAAAAAATTACGAGTTTGATTTTATGGTTAATTGGTTGCCCAACATAAAAAATGATGAAATTTTAAAAGCTCAATTCCAACAAAACAAACAAGAGTTTGGATCTAAAAAAATAGTGAATCAGTTTGATGTTGATATTCCTAAAAAACTAAAGCTTTATTTGTTAGAAAAATCAGGTATCCATTTAGATTTAAAATGGGCTGAAATTTCTAAAAAACAACTCAATAAATTGATAGAAAATTTAATGCGTGATATTTATCCATCTAAAGGTAAAACAACGTTTAAAAATGAGTTTGTAAGTTGTGGAGGCATCAAGTTAAAAGAGGTTAATTTTAAAACGATGGAAAGCAAATTGGTTCCCAACCTTTATTTTTCGGGAGAAGTTTTAAATGTAGACGCAGTAACGGGTGGTTTTAATTTTCAGGCTGCTTGGAGCACCGCTTTTATTGCTGCCCAGAGTATGGCAGAATAAGAGTTAAGACCGCTACGCTAAGAGAAGAAAGATAATTAAATTCAAGATTACTTCTTCATTCCGTTGCACTCCATTCATCGTAATGACGTATTTACAACAAACTTACTTCACCTCAAATTCAAACTGTTCATCATAAATAGTAATGAATAAAGGATAAGCCTTGCTTAACTTACTATATTCTGCAGTTTCATCACTCATACGGTGTTTGGTAACTTCTACCCTAACCTTAAATTTACCTTTATTATAAAGCAAGTGATTAAAATTAAATGTCCGCTCTTCTAAAGGGTCAACATTATTATCGCTTACCTTTTTAGCCAAAGGGTACCATTCCCAATGTTCTCCTATTCGTTCTTCTTTTTCCTCCACAACATTCCCATCAATATCTAACAATTGAAATTTGAAAATGAAAAATCGTTCTGGATCTCCTGTTGGTACACGATGTCCTGCATTTTCGTTTTTTAACCTAAAATCAAAAAACAAGCTATCATTTACTTTGTAATTTACGGCTATTGAAGAGGGATAAAATTCATATCCGTTTAATATTTCTGCAGTATAACTAGTATCTTTTGGAATTCCTGAGCCCATAAAATAATGTCTTCTGCTTTTTCTTTTATCATAACCTGGTACAACTGCTCGCTCTAATTCTGGCATGTGACAACTTATACAATTTTTCTTTCCAAAATATGGACCTTCCTCCCATTCGTCACCTGTCTGAAAAGTACAAGGTAATGTGGGGCTAATTGTTGCATAAGCATTGTGACAACCGATACATAATTGCTCGGATAGATGTGATTTTCCTTTTACCGTTTTATGTGGTGCTTTTTCTGTTCCTGTTGGACCAACAATTGCTCCATCTCTTACATGGCAAGAGGCACAGTTAATTCCTTCTTGTTGCAAAGCTTTATCAAAATGAGGGTTTTTTTCTTTTACTGGTTGATAGATATCTCCATTAATTAACCCCGTAACAATATATTCTTGTTGATTTTGCAGTGGAATATGGCAATTGATGCACATAAAGGGGCTAGACTCTTTTTTTAATTCTGATTGAAATTGCTCATCCGTCCAAGCATGAGCATGGGTAGAAATACTCCATTCTTTATAATGCTCTTGATGGCAAGCCCCACAACTTTCGGCACTTAATGATGTTAATCCTTCGGGTATTTCTTGATGAGGAATTACAAACTCCCAATGGTTTGATAATGCTACGGTATCTTGAAGTATTGCAATTTTTTCTGTTGTTTCTCCCGTGTTACATTGGGTTAGAAAAAGAACAGATGCCATTAATATAATAAGTATCGATAGGTATTTTTTCATCTTACAAAAATACCTTATTTATACTTTAAAATATTAAACATTCTATCTCAAAGAGATTTGAATGCTATTTTTTTTAATCATCAACACTTGATAACAGAAGCGGAATCACTATAAAAGAGTTTTAGAATACTAAAATTTTTAATTATATAATATATAATGATGCAAGTCTACAATTAAAAAAGTGTTTTTTTACTCTTACTTAATTACCAACCAATACTTTAACAATGAAGAAATTACTCTTTCCTTTTTTGATGTTAATTGCATCAATTTCATTTTCACAAAGCACATCAGCTAATCTTGAAGAAAATCCTACAACCTATCAGGACTCTTTAAAACTTGCTACAAAAATGATTTACGAATTAGATTATTCGAACCTAATAAAACAGAAAGAAAGGTTTACTTATTTAAGTAGAGAAAAATCAAACAAAATATATCCTGCTGTTTTAATAATTATTACTGACCGTATTAAAAACTATAACAATGAAAAATAATATCCTAATAATAGCTTTTTTATTGCTTTCTAAACTAATGTTTGCACAACCTGCATGCTCAGGAAATCCTCCTGCAGGAAATACATGTGCTTCTGCTACACCTATATGTGATTTGAATGGTTATTGCGGAGATACTTTTAGCAATACGGCTGATGAATGGGGTACTGCTGGTGCGCCTATTGGTTGTGGTTTTCTTGGTCTTGGAGCATGTCCTGGTACTGGAATATATGCTGGGTTTTGTGGTTCAATTGAAAATAATTCATTCATTTCTTTTGTAGCTTCTAGCACATCAATATCTATTGATGTATGGATTACGTCATCATCTCAAGGAGATGGAATACAAGTTATGATATTTGAAACTGCAACTTGTGGTACTGGTGATATTACTTCTTTTTATTGTGATCAAATTACACCCAACGGAGGTGCATCTACCAATGTTAGTGCATCAGGATTAGTTATTGGTAACACCTATTTTATTATGATTGATGGTTTTGCCGGAGATCAAGTTGAATACGTAATTGGTGCAAATACAGGAGTTCAAATACCTGTGTCAGTTAGCCCTACAAGTAGTACAATTTGCTTAGGCTCTACCGCAAGTATAACAGCTAGTGGTGGTGACGGTACATATACGTGGAACGCAGACCCTAACCTTAACACTACAACTGGTGCAACTGTTGTGGCTAGTCCTCCTGCAGTAGGAACTTACAATTACATTGTTAATTCTGCTACAGGAAATCCACTTTGCCCTTCTACAACAAATGCTACTGCTACAGTTATTGTAACAAGTAACGATGATGCTAGCTTTACCTTAACCTCTTTTTGTGCTGGGCAATCAAATATAGCAACCATTGTAGGAACTGCTGGAGGAACTTTTGTTTTTAATCCTGCTGTTACGGATGGAGCAACTGTAAATGTTTCTACCGGTGAAATTACAAATGGTGTTGCTGGATCAACTTACATTATAGAATATTCAACTCCGACTGGTGCTTGTCAAAGTGTTTCTACCCAAAGTGTTACTATAAGCGCAAATGATGATGCGAGTTTTACCCTTGCTTCTTTTTGTACTGGACAAACAAATTCTGCTACAATTACGGGAACTGCTGGCGGAACTTTCGCTTTTAACCCTGCTGTTACGGATGGAGCTACTGTAAATTCTTCTACTGGTGAAATTACAAATGGTGTTGCTGGTACTACTTACATTGTAGAATATACAACTCCTATTGGTGCTTGCCAAAACACATTTACGCAAAGCGTTACCATTACAAACAATGATGATGCAAGCTTTACCTTAACATCTTTTTGTGCTGGACAATCAAATACAGCTACTATTACAGGTACTGCTGGTGGAACCTTCGTGTTTAATCCTGCTGTTACTGATGGAGCAACTGTAAATGTTTCTACGGGTGAAATTACAAATGGCGTTGCTGGAACAACTTATACTGTAGAATACACCACTCCTGTTGGTGTTTGTCAAAACACTTCAACTCAAAACGTTACGATAACAGCAAATGATGATGCTAGTTTTACCCTTACTTCTTTTTGTTATGGGCAAACAAATTCTGCTACAATTATTGGTACTGCTGGAGGAACTTTCAATTTTAATCCTGCAGTTACGGATGGAGCTACCGTTAATTCTTCTACAGGTGAAATTTCTAATGGTATTGCTGGCACTGCTTACATTGTAGAATATACAACTCCTGCTGGAGCCTGTCAAAGCTCTTCAACACAAACCGTTACAGTAACGGCAAATGATGATGCTAGTTTCTCTTTAACTTCTTTTTGTGCAGGGCAATCAAATGTAGCAACTATTACAGGAACTAGCGGTGGAACCTTCGTGTTTAATCCTGCTGTTACTGATGGTGCAAGCGTTAATTCTTCTACTGGAGAAATTTCTAATGGTGTTGCTGGAACAACTTATATTGTAGAATACACAACTCCTACAGGTGCTTGTCAAAGCTCTTCAACACAAAGTATCACTGTTACAAATAATGATGATGCCAGCTTTACCCTAACATCTTTTTGTGATGGGCAAGCAAATACTGCCACCATTACCGGAACTACTGGTGGCACTTTTGTTTTTAATCCTACGGTTACGGATGGTGCAACTGTAAATGCTTCTACGGGTGAAATTTCTAATGGTGTTGCCGGAACTACTTACACTGTAGAATATACAACACCTACTGGTGCTTGCCAAAATATTTCTACTCAAAATGTTACTGTTAACCCCAATGATGATGCAAGTTTCACTATAACTCCTTTTTGTGCTGGACAAACCAACACCGCAAATGTTACTGGAATTACAGGAGGTTCTTTCTCTTTTAATCCTATCGTTACTGATGGGGCTTCAATTAATACCTCTACTGGTGAAATTACAAATGGTGTAGCTGGTACTACTTACACTGTAGAATATACTACCCCTAATGGTGCTTGTCAAAACACATCAACACAAAGTGTATTAATCAACGGAGTTACTGCAACAATTAATGCTTCCACTCAGTCTGGAACAGCTCCATTAGATGTATTTTTCGGAAATGGAAGTACTACAGGAAATGGCATTTCTTACTTCTGGGATTTAGGAAATGGAGTAACAAGCAGCATTTTTGAACCTTCTACAACCTATATTAATGATGGCACATTTAATATAACGCTATTAGTTACAGATCAAAATGGTTGTAGCTCTTCTGATATAATTACAATTAATGTTATTGGAATCTCTTCCTTAATTATTCCTAATATTTTCACCCCAAATGGCGATGGAAATAATGATAACTTCTCTATAAAAAGTAAAAACATTTTATCTATTGATGTTCAAATATTTAACAGATGGAGACAAAAACTATATTCTTGGAATAATATTGGAGGCTTTTGGGATGGAAAAAATGCTCCAGACGGTACATATTTCTACATCATTAAAGCTCAAGGTCAAGATGGAATTGAATACCTTAAAAAAGGAGGCTTAACATTAATTAAATAACAGTTGGAATAAAAGAAGCTATCAAATGATAGATTCTTTTATATTTTATCCATGCCTAAAATTATAAATCAACCTAAAAGATTTTTCTTTAAAAGCCAAGAAAACAGCAACTTACAATAAAAATAACGCAAATAGAATGCTAAAATTATTTTTCAAAACACCAAACATTGAAGCAACCCAATAATTATAAAGGTGTCTTTTAACTGTAGTCAATTATTAACCAATAAAGAATATAACAATGAAGATTCTATTTTTCTCTTTTTTGATGTTTATTGCATCAATTTCTTTTTCTCAAAACACCCCCATTAGCGTTGAAGAAAACCCTACAACCTATCAGGACTCTTTAAAACTTGCAACAAAAATGGTTTTCGAATTAGACTATTCTAATCTAATCAAACAAAAAGAAAGGTTTACTTATTTAAGTAGAGAAAAATCAAATAAAATCTACCCTGCTGTTTTAACAATTATTACTGACCGTATTAAAAACTATAACAATGAAAAATAATCTACTAATTGTTGCTTTTTTATTACTATCAAAACTAATATTTGCTCAACCACCTTGTGGTACTAACCCTCCAGCTGGAGAAACTTGCGCAACAGCAACACCAATATGTGAATTAAATGGATATTGTGGTAACACAACAAGTTATACTGCTGATGCTTATGGTGCTGCTGGAGCACTTCTTGGTTGTGGTTTTTTAGGACTAGGCCCATGCCCAGGAACAGGTATTCTAGGTTCATTTTGCGGGTCTGTAGAAAATGACTCTTATCTTTCTTTTGTAGCAAGTAGTACATCTATTTCAATTGATGTTTGGATTACCTCTTCATCACAAGGAGATGGAATTCAATTAATGATATTTGAAACTCCTGTATGTGGAGATGATGCATTAACATCTTTTTATTGTGATCAAATAGCGCCAAATGGTGGTGCCCCAACAAATGTTAGTGCTACGGGGTTAGTTGCCGGAAACACTTATTTTATTATGATTGATGGTTTTGCTGGAGATCAAGTAGAATATGTAATTGGGGCAAATACAGGGGTTCAAATTCCTGTAGCAGTTACTCCCGCAACAAGTACTATTTGTTTAGGAAGTCCTGCAAACTTAACCGCAAGTGGTGGTGATGGTACATATACTTGGAATGCAGATCCAAACCTAAACACAACAAGTGGAGCAAACGTTATTGCAACTCCACCAGCAGTAGGAACTTACAACTACACTGTTAATTCTGCTACAGGTAATCCTTTGTGCCCTGCATCTACAAGCGCAACTGCCACAGTTACAGTTAGCAGCTGTACTAGTTGTACAATAACAAGTATGCCAATAACAATGACAACCTGTAATAATTCTTTACCAACATTAAGTTATGATGTTTCGGGAACGGTTAATTTTACTACTCCTCCCGCAACTGGTACTTTAACAATAAGTGATTGCAATGGAGGTTCGCAAGTATTTAACGCTCCTTTTGGTACATCCCAAGCATTTACCTTTACTGCTTTACCCCACACAGGTACTAATTGTGCTTTTACTGCTGTTTTTAGTGATGATGCAGCTTGTACAATAACTACTAATTTTTTAGCTCCTTCTCCTATCACACTATTTAATATGACAACAGGAGCATGTGCAAGTAATCAATTTAATTTAACAGGAGATATTACTTTTTCTTCTCCACCAACTACTGGTACTCTAGTTGTTTCTGTAGATTATAACGGAACAACTTATGACACGATAATAAATCCTCCTTTTAGCTCTCCAGAACCGTGGAGTATTTCTAGTTTACCTACTGGAAATGGAGCTTTTACAGTAACTTACTATTGGTCTAATTTCCCATCATGTACACAAGTTATTAATGGAACTGCTCCGGCTGATTGTAGTGTTCCTTGTACTGCAGATATAGGAACATTTAATTCTAGTATAACTCCTAATAACGGACAAGCACTTTACAAACTTTGCTTTGGTGATGTTTTTGATTTAACAAGTAATGGTGATTTTGTACCCCCTGCAGATATATCTAGCGCAACAACTTCTTATAACCCAGGAATTGGTTACCTAATTTACTCTTGTCCTCCGACAATTGGAACAGTACCAAGTAATACTGCTCCTAACGATAACATTACAAACGACCCTTGTTTTATTGGCGTTGCCGGAGTCGGTAATAACTTTAATGATGTAAACTTTTTAGGCGCCCCTAGTTATGCTGGTACATGGACAAACAACACTATATACTACGTACCATTAACTTTTTATGATACAATTGGATTTACTTACTCTAATGTAAACATAGGAGACTTGCCTTGTTATGAGATGGGACAACCATTTGCTGTAGAATATTTATCTGAAATAACATTTACTGAAACTCCTGATTGTCAAGATAGCTCTGTAACATTTACAATACAAGGTGGTTTACCTAAAAGTGATGGTTCACTTTTTACTGGTTCAAATTTAAGCCCTGCATATGCTAATTTTGCAAACAATACAGCAACACATAATGGTACAATAACCATAAGTGGTTTACATAATGGTGATATGTATTCTTTTGATGTTGTTGATGCTAACGGCTGCCCAATAACAATTTCTAGCGGACCTTTTGTTGGTTTACCAGACCCTAATGCTGGTGTTGCTGATACTACATGTACACTTACTTACAACTTAAACGCTATACCAAGTTATGGTACTGGAGCTTGGAGTGGACCTGCAGGGATAAGCTTTAGTGCTACATCATCTGCTACAACTACTGTTACCTCAACAACTGCAGGAACCTTTACATTAACTTGGACAGAAGACAATGGTAGTGGTTGTACTGCAAGTAATACAGTAGATATAACTTTTAACATTTTAAGTATTCCTAATACTTTAACTGACCCAACTTGTTTTAATGGTAATAATGGAGAAATTCTTTTAGCTCCACAAGGAGGTGCTACTCCATATTCTTATCAATGGGATGCTGCAGCAAGCAACCAAATAACAAACCCTGCAACAAACCTTTCTGCAGGAAGTTATACCGTTACTGTTTCAGATAATTTTGGTTGTACATTAGACTCAACATTTACTTTATCAGAGCCTACCCCTTTCAGTTACACTACAGCATCACAAAATGCAAATTGCGGACAAGCTGATGGTTGGATTACAGTTTTAGGATTTACTGGTGGGACAGGAACTTTCACTTATGATTGGGGTGCCGGAACAACAACAAATGACACCTTATTTAATCTTGCTCCAAACACCTATACTGTTACCGTTGCTGATATTAATGGATGTGATACTATTTTTGACATTACAGTTGGCAATAACTCTCCTTTTACAGCAACAATAATTTCATCAACAAATGTAAGTTGTTTTGGGCTTTCAGATGGTACTGCTACAGCAGATGGAAGTATTGCTAGTGCAACATATAGTTATTTATGGGATGCTGCTGCAGGTAATCAAATTACACAAACAGCATCTAACTTAGCTGTTGGAACATACGCTGTTACCCTAACAGATATTCTTACAGGTTGTACAGATGATACTACAATTACTATTACCGAGCCATTGCCAGTAGTTACCGAAGCTGGTAGTAATGACACATCATGTACCTTAACTTATAACTTAAATGCTCAAACAAGTTTTGGAACAGGTAGCTGGTCTGCATCAACAACTGGTAACTTTAGCAATAACACTTCTGCAACAAGTAACGTAACTGTTCCTGCTGCAGGAATTTATACCTTTTATTGGACAGAAACATCTGCCGCTACGTGTAACCATACGGATAGTGTTAAAATAACATTTAAAGTAATGGATATTCCCAATACCATTACTAACCCAACTTGTTTTAACGGTAATAATGGACAAATAATTTTAGCACCACAAGGAGGTTTTTCTCCTTACGCTTACCAATGGAATGCTGCAGCTAATAATCAAATTACTAACCCAGCAAACAACCTTAGTGCAGGAAACTATACCGTTACTGTTTCAGATAACTTTGGCTGTACATTAGATTCTACATTTACATTAACAGAACCAACTCCTTTCAGTTACACCACAGCAGCACAAAATGCAAATTGTGGACAGGCAGATGGTTGGGTTACTGTTTTAGGATTTACTGGTGGTACAGGAATTTTTACCTATGATTGGGGAAGTGGAATAACATCAAACGATACCCTTTTTAACCTTACACCAAATACTTATACAGTTACAGTTGCTGATGTTAATGGTTGTGATACTATTTTTGATATTACAGTTGGCAATAACTCTCCTTTTACAGCAACAATAACAACATCAACAAATGTGAGTTGTTTTGGGGCTAACGATGGACAAGCTACTGCTGACGGAAGTGATCCTGCAGCAACTTACACCTATTTATGGGATGCCGCAGCCAATAATCAAGCTACACAAACTGCAATAAATTTAAGTGCAGGAACTTATTCCGTAACCGTAACTGATGTAAACTCAGGATGTACTGATGATACAACTATTACCATTACACAACCTACAAAAGTTGATAACGCAGCCAATGACATTAACATATGTTTTGGACAAAGTGCAAACTTAACTGCCAATGCATCTAATGGTAATGGTGGCCCTTACACTTACTTTTGGGATAATGGAGCTTTTGTTGGTTCTCCTTACAATGTTTCTCCAACAAACACTACAATATATACTGTTTATGCAGAAAGTTCTCCTAACAATTGTTCTTCTGACACTATTAATGTAACAGTTAATGTTTCTCCAATGCTTGCTGTAGTAGCAAGTCCTGATCAAAACATCTGTTTAGGTGATCAAGCTACAATAAATGCAACTGCTACTGTTGGTTCAGGAAACGGAGGTCCTTATACATTTACTTGGAGTAATGCTGTATTAACTGCATCACAAAATGTATCTCCTCTTATAACAACTACATACATCATAACATTAACAGATGGTTGTTCTACTCTTGCTTATGACACTGTTGTTGTAACTATAAATCCAATACCTGTTATTGATTTTTCTGTAGATACGCTAAAACTTTGTGAAAGCCCAGCTCAAGCATTTACCTTTTTTACAGATACTACAGGAGGAATGTTTAGTGATATCTTATGGGATTTTGGAGATGGTGCTACATCAAGTTTAGATACAATTGCTCACACATATAGCCAACCAGGAAGTTATGATATCACCTTATCATTAACATCTTCAGCTAACACAGGGAGTTGTTCTGCATCATTAACAAAAAATAATTATGTAACGGTAAACACTAATCCTACAGCGGATTTTAATGCTACACCAAACCCAGCAACGATATTCGATCCTATTATTCATTTTGAAGATGAATCATATACTAATATCAACTTTTGGAAATGGAATTTTGGAGGACTTGATAGTAGTATAGTTCAACATCCAACTTATACTTTCCCTCAAGACACCGGGAACTATGCTATCTCATTAATGGTAACAGATAATAATGGATGTACTAATAGCATCACTAAAATAGTTACCGTTAAAGGCGAATATGCAGTGTATGTTCCAAACGCTTTTTCACCAGATTCTGATAACCTTAATGATGGTTTTTCTCCTGTTGGATTTGGTGTTTCTGATAAAGGTTATAGTTTTTTTATATACGATAGATGGGGAGAGTTGATTTTTGAAACTCACACGAAATTTAAAGCTTGGAATGGTACTTTCGAGAATAAACTAGTACCAAATGATGTATACATATGGAAATTACATTATGTTGATATAGACAATAACAAACATTCAGAAATGGGTAAAGTTTCTTTAATAAAATAACAAAAAAGCTCTAAATAATATTTAGAGCTTTTTTTATTGAGTTTGTTTAACGTTAAATTAGTCTAAATGAAAATCAACCAAATACGCTATAGGTTGTTTTATTACTAAACCCATTTCCATATTGTTTTCTGAAGCTACCGTTTCAATTATATCCTGATAAACAAAAGCTACAGAACCAATTAAATTTAATTGATAGGTTTGATAATTGGAATATCTACATATATTTTTCTCAAAAAATAACTCAAACCTACTTTTAACTAACTCAAAAATAAAGGGATGTTTAATATGTTGGTAAACAAACTGACTAAAAGTTGCTAAAAAACGATTGGGCATTTCCTTTTTGTAAATATGATCTAATATATCAGTAATGGTTAGTTCATATTCTTTTTTAAATTCTGCGGATATATCCTCCGGTAACTCTTCCTCAATAAAAACTTGGATAAATATTTTTCCAATATCTGCCCCACTCCCATAATCTCCTAAAATAAAACCTAATGCAGGCACATTTTCTGTAATCACTTTACCATCATATAAACACGAATTAGAACCTGTGCCTAAAATAGCAGTAATACCCGGTTTCGTTCCACAAGTTGCTCTGGCAGCAGCTAGCATATCGTGATTCACTTCTATTTTAGCATGACTAAAAAATGCAGCTAAAGCCGCCTGAAGTACATTTATATTTGCTTTAGAAGAACATCCTGCTCCATAAAAATATAGCTCAGTTATCTCTTTTCTAAAAGATTTTAACGCAGAATCTTCTAATTCTTTTAATATCGAAACGGTGTTAATAAAATAAGGATTAAACCCTATGGTAGAAAAGGACATTACACTCTTATCTTCCTTAATTAAACGCCAATCTGTTTTGGTAGAGCCACTATCTGCAATTAATATCATGTGGTAAATTTATCATTGTTTTTTAACATTCATTATCTCTACTCTAAAAATCAACACTTTTTAGTTACTTTTAATTTTTAGAAAAATTGGCATCATTTTTAGTTTAAATCAGCTCAAACAATATTATTATGAAAAAAATATTAAAAATTGTAGGAATAGTTTTTGTATTCTTAATCGCTTTAATTATTGCTTTACCTATTATCTTTAAAGGTAAAATTGTAGAAATAGTTAAAGAAGAAGTCAACAATAACCTCAACGCTAAAGTAAATTTTGGCGAATTTGATTTAGGCTTAATCAGTACATTTCCCAATTTTGAATTTTCTATTAATGACATAACAGTTGATGGAGTTAATCAATTTGAAGGAACTCAATTGGCCAATATTAAAAACTTAACGTTAAAAGTAGATTTAATGAGCGTGATTAGTGGAGATGAAATTAACATCAAAACCATTTTAATAGACCACCCTACCATTAATGCTGTTGTTTTAGCAGATACTACTGCCAATTGGGACATTGCAAAAGCTAGCGATGATGTTGATGAAGTTATTGAAGAAGAAACAACGGAAGCCTCTTCATTCAAATTAGGTTTAAAAAACTTTCAAATTATTAATGCCAACATTTCTTACCAAGATGCAACGATGGATTTAATTACGTCTATCAAAAATTTAAACTTTACCCTTTCGGGAGATATGACTGAAGATGTAACTGATTTGGTTACTAAAACAACTATTGAAGCGTTAAATTTAGAAATGGAAAAAATCGGTTATTTTAAAAATACCGTTTTTGATATTGATGCAACTGTTAAAGCAGATTTAGCCAACAGTAAGTACACCTTTACCGAAAATGAATTTAAAATTAACGAGTTAACGTTAGGTTTAGATGGATGGGTTCAACTGTTTGAAGATAAAGATGACATGGATATGGACATTAAATTTTTAGCCAAACAAACCGCTTTTAAAAATATTCTTTCTTTAGTGCCTGTCGTTTATATGACAGATTTTGCTTCGGTAAAAACTGCCGGAAAATTAGCGTTAGATGGTTATGCTAAGGGAACATTTACAGAAACTTCCCTACCCGCTTTTGGTTTAAATTTAAAAGTGGATGATGCCATGTTTAAATACCCTGATTTACCTAAAGCAGTTAATAATATTGCTGTTGATTTGCATGTAGAAAACCCTGGAGGAAGTGAAGATAATACGCTGGTAAACCTAAAAAAATTCCATTTAGAAATTGGAGGAAACCCTATTGATATGCACATGAAGGTAAGTACACCTGTATCTGACCCTAATATTGATGGAGGAATTAAAATGGCTTTAAACTTAGCTTCTATTAAAGATGTAATGCCTTTAGATGCTGGTGATGAAATGAATGGAAACATTAAAGCTGATATTCAATTAAAAGGTAAAGTTTCGGCCTTAGAGCAAGAACGATATGAAGATTTTGATGCCAAAGGACAATTTACAATTACAGATATGTTGTACAAAAGTGATTCGTTACCTTATGATGTATTGATGAAGAAAATGGAATTAAATTTTTCTCCTCAGTTTGTAGAGTTAGCTCAACTTGATGCACTTATTGGAAAATCTGATATGAATGCCAATGGTAAAATAGAAAACTTTATTGCTTATGCTTTTGCAGATGATGAAGCTCTAAGAGGTAAATTTAATTTCAACTCTAAGCTAATGGATTTAAACGAATTTATGGAAGAAGAAGTAGAAACTACAGCTTCAACTACTGAAGGAGTTGAAGAAGAAGCTTTAAGTATTATTGAGGTTCCTAAGAACATTGATTTCACCTTAAATTCTAACTTAGAAAAAGTGATTTACGACAATATGGAAATCAACAACCTTAAAGGAGAATTATTGGTTAAAGACCAAAAAGTAAGTATGAACAACGTAAACATGCAATTGTTAGGTGGTAGCATGAAAATGAATGGTTATTACGAAACTACCAATCCTACAAAACCTGGTTTTAGTTACGATATGGTCATTAATGATTTTGATATTGCTACCGTAACTAGCACGTTTAACACTATTGAAGAAATGGCTCCTTATGCAAAAAGTATGAAGGGTAGATTTAATACTTCTATTGTTGTTAATGGAACATTAGATCATGAAATGATGCCTGATTTAAATACCTTAACCGGTAAGGGTGATATGTTGACTAAAAACATAAAAATGGAAGATTATAAAGCCTTGAACCAATTAGCTGATATTTTAGACAATGACAAATTTAGATCATTGAGTATTAACGATACCAAGTTAAAATACCATTTTAAAGATGGTAGAGTGCATACAGAACCTTTTGATATTAAGATGGGTAATGTAACGGGAACTATGTCTGGATCTAACGGATTTGATCAAACTATGGACAATAAAATGGCTTTAAAAATACCGAGTAAAGATCTTGGTGCTACAGATGCAGTAAACAAACTAAACAAACAGGCTGCAGGTTTAGGGTTGAGTTTAAAATCTACCGAATTTGTAAATGTTGATGTCTTATTAAAAGGAACAGTTGACGACCCTAAAGTAAGTGTTAGCTTAAAAGATGCTGTTGGTTCTATTGTTGATGATGTGAAAGAACAAATAAAAGAGCAGGTTGAAGAAAAAATTGAAGAGGTAAAAGATGATGCCAAAGAAAAAGCTCAAGAACAAGCAGATAAATTAATTGCTGAAGCAAAAAAACAAGCAGATAAACTAAGAGCTGAAGCCAAAAAAAATGCAGACAAATTAAGAGCTGAAGCAAAGAAACAAAGTGATGCATTAGAAAATAAAGGTGGCAATTTCATAGAAAAAAAAGCAAACCAAATTGCGGCTAAAGAAGCCACCAAACAAGGAGAGAAAAATGCTAAAAAAATTGAAGCTGAAGGAGAAAAACAAGCTCAAAGCATAGAAAATAATGCAAAAAAAGAAGCAGATAAAATTATGAACGAAGTAAACAGTAAATAAGTTAACTCGTTTTTAAACCTATTAAGAAGAAAGAAAAAGTGAAGAAATACATTGTTTTAATATTAGTTAGCGCATTATCATTTGGTCTATCCGCCCAAGATGATTGTCCTGAACCTAAAAAGAAAGCTGTTAAAGCTTTTAATGCATCACAAACTGCAGGTTCTTACAGAGACAGATATATGCTGTTGCAAGATGCCATAAAAATTGATCCTAATTATTTAGAGGCTTATGATGAATTAGCAGGCATCAACGAAAAAAAAGCATCTAGAGCCGACACACCTATTAAAGCACAACAATATATTAATAGAGGCTTAGAATATTTACATAAAATAATTGATATTTGTCCTAATTACAGAGGTTCTTATGCTCCTTTAAAAATAGCAACCTATTATTTTAATATTAGAGAATACAGCAAAGCGAAACCATACTTTAGAAGAGTGATGGCAAATCCTGAGGTGTATAAAAAAGATGAACGTTACGCTTACGCTAGACTAGAAGACATTGAAGCTTACGAAAAATTAATTAGAGATACAGTTCCTTTTAAACCGCATAAAGTTATTGGACCATCAACAAGTAAAGATGAATATTTACCAATGCTTTCGCCTGATAACAGATACCTATATTTTACCCGTAAAATGCCTGACGAATCTAAAGGTTCTATTAGCGGTGATGATAAAGAATTATTTGTAAAAAGTAGAAGAATAGGTAATGGAAAATATAGTAGCGGAATACCTATGGGTAATCCTTTTAACTTAGGTCAATACCAAGGTGGAGTTAGTATTTCTGTGAACAACAAATTGCTATTTATTACATTGGTAGATGTTATTCCATATAGAGGAGACAATCCTGCTGGTTACAAACAAATGTTTGACAATGCTGATATTTTCTTTTCAGAGTTTAAAGATGGTGGTTGGAGTCAATTAGAATCTATTGGAAGTAATATCAACACTCCTACAACTTGGGAAGCACAACCTTCCATTTCTTCAGATAACAAAACACTTTATTTTACACGAGTAATAGATCCTTTTGGTGGAGATATGGATATTTATAAATCTGAAAGACAACCAAATGGTAGTTGGGGTGACCCAATAAACTTAGGAGCACCAATTAATACACCTGGTGATGAGAAATCTCCATTTATGCACTCTGATAGTTATACCCTTTACTTTTCTTCTACAGGGCATATTGGTGTTGGTGGTTACGATATTTTTTATTCTAAGATGAATGAACAAACAGGTATGTTTCAACGCCCTATTAATATTGGAGTACCTATCAACACAAAAAAAGATGAACATGGTTTTATTGTGAGTAGAAATGGTGATCAAGCATATTATGGTTCTTCGGAAGGAAAAGGAAAAGATAAAGACTACAACATCTATTCTTTTGAATTATATGAAAAAGCTAGACCTAAAAAAATAACCTTTGTTTCTGGTGAAATTTTAGACAATAATGGAGATGTTCCTGAAGGTGCTAAAGTGTTATTAAAAAACACTAAAACAAACCAGGAAGTTGAAGCTGTTATCGACCAAAACACAGGTAAATATGTTGCTGTAATTACTGTTAATGAAGGTGAAGATGTTTTATTAACAGCTAAAAAAGAAGGTTATGCCTTTTCATCTCAATTAATATCTTCTGATGAAATTGTTGTAGGAAAATCTGTACAAACAAAAGAAACAAAAATTAAGCCCATTGAAGTTGGTGAAGCTTACCAAATTAATGACATTAATTTTGCGACCAACTCATTTGAAGTTACTCCGCGGATTATGTTAATTTTAGATGAATTTATAGATTTCTTAAACACTAACCCTACCCTAAAAGTTGCCATTAATGGTTATACCGATAATGTGGGTGGTGCTGATAAAAACATTGCCCTATCTAACAATAGAGCAAAAGCTGTTTACCAATATTTAGTTATCGAGGAGATTGATGGTAAAAGATTATCCTACAAAGGTTATGGAGATAAAAACCCTAGAGCATCTAACAAAACAGAAAGCGGTAGGAGAAAAAACAGGCGTACGGAGTTTGTTATTGTAGAGAAATAAACCATTATAGATAATACTTCTTTTTTTTTTGCTCTTCCTCACCCGATTTAGTCAGGTGACTAGCCAAAGCAATATACGTTTACAGATAATTAATTAGTCGAACCTTACCAACTCCA
>Ga0256845_1000329_pt1 | contig 45530 bp, 39 predicted proteins | sample RiftiametaG_FD_189101 | JGI IMG/M metagenome (GOLD analysis project Ga0256845, IMG submission 189101) | Tube worm associated microbial communities from hydrothermal vent at the East Pacific Rise, Pacific Ocean - Riftia | ecosystem: Host-associated > Annelida > Integument > Unclassified ...
AAAGCAGAAAAAGCTAAAACAAAAGCAGAAGTTGAAGTTGAAACAAAAACTGAGGCTGTAGTTGAAAAAGCTACGCCAAAAGCTAAAGCTGCACCAGCTAAAAAAGCTGTAGCTACTGAAGAAGAAGAATAAATAACATTAATAAAACATTTTTAAGGTCGTTTAATTCTTTCTAATTGAAATAATTAAACGGCTTTTTTAAATTTTAAAAAACATATGGAAGCTATGGTAAAAATAACAGCCGCCGAAGTAAATAAATTAAGACAAGCTACTGGAGCAGGAATGATGGATTGTAAAAATGCATTAGTTGAAGCTGAAGGTAACTTCGATAAAGCCATTGAAGTTTTACGTAAAAAAGGACAAAAAGTTGCTGCAAAAAGAGCTGATCGCGATTCTTCTGAAGGCGCAGCAATTTCAAAAATTAATGCAGACAACACTGTTGGTGTTGCAATTGTATTAGGTTGTGAAACTGATTTTGTTGGTAAAAACGAAAACTTTGTTGCGTTAGCAAACCAATTAGCAGACATTGCTTTAAATCATAATACTAAAGAAGAATTTTTAGCTGCTGATTTTGAAGGCATGACTGTTGTTGAAAAATTAATTGAGCAAACTGGAGTTATTGGTGAAAAATTAGAAATCAATGCTTTTGAAAAATTAGAAGCAGCTTATATTGGTACTTATGTTCATATTAATAAAATTGCTGCCTTAGTAGGATTATCTTCTAAAATAGATAATGCTGATGTATTAACTAAAGATATTGCAATGCAAGTTGCATCAATGGGAGCGACAACGTTATCGTACAAAGATTTTGACCCTGCATTTGTAGCATCAGAAACAGAAGCAAGAATTGCAGTTATTGAAAAAGATAATATTGAATTAGGTCGTTTAGGTAAAACACTTAAAAATGTTCCAGAATATATTTCTATGGCTCAATTAACTGATGATGTTTTAGCTAAAGCCGAAGAAGCTGCAAAAGCAGAACTTAAAGCTGAAGGTAAACCAGAACAAATTTGGGATAGAATATTACCTGGTAAAATGGAGCGTTACATTTCTGATAATACAACATTAGACCAAGAGCAATGTTTATTAGATCAAAAATTTATTAAAGATGAAAAATTAGATGTTGCAAAATATGTTGCATCATACGGAGATGTTGCTATAACAGCATTTAAACGTGTGTCTTTAGGATAAAATCTATATTACTTTATAAATTAAAAAGCTTCTCAAAAAACGAGAAGCTTTTTTTTATATCCAAATTCTACTTTTGTAAATTACAATAATCATTATATTTGCTAAACTCATAATTCCTGCGAAAGCAAGAATCTTTTAAATCATCATAACTTAACTAATGAAATACAAAAGAATCCTATTAAAATTATCTGGCGAAGCATTAATGGGAACGCGCCAATATGGTATTGATCCAGAACGTTTAGCAGAATATGCAAAAGACATAAAAGAAATTACTAGCAAAGGTATTGAACTTGCTATAGTTATTGGAGGTGGAAATATTTTTAGAGGTGTTGCCGGAGCAAGTAACGGTATGGATAGAGTTCAAGGTGACCATATGGGCATGTTAGCAACCGTTATTAATGGACTAGCATTACAAAGCGCATTAGAAAATGCTGGCGTACCAACACGATTACAATCTGCCGTACATATAAATCAAGTTGCTGAACCTTTTATACGAAGAAAAGCTATGAGGCATTTAGAAAAAGGACGTGTAGTAATTTTTGGTGGAGGAACAGGAAACCCTTACTTCACTACGGATTCCGCTGCTGTACTTCGTGCTATTGAGATTGAAGCTGATGTGATTTTGAAAGGAACTCGTGTCGATGGCATTTATACTGCCGACCCAGAAAAAGATAGTAAGGCAGTAAAATTCGATAATATTTCTTTTGAAGATGTATTACGTAAAGGCTTAAAAGTTATGGATACTACAGCATTTACACTAAGTCAGGAAAACAAATTACCAATTATAGTATTTGACATGAATAAAAAAGGTAACCTATTAAAAGTTGTTTCAGGAGAGAAAATTGGAACAAAAGTTAACTTATAATTACTGTTTGGCTTATTTTTTGAATATGCTTAAATAATTAAACCATTTAATAATGAACGAAGACATTCAATTTATACTAGATAGCACTAAAGAAGCTATGGATAATGCTTTAAAGCATCTAGAAAAACAATTAGTAAACATTAGAGCAGGAAAAGCAAGTCCAGCAATGCTAGGTAGCGTTATGGTAGATTATTATGGTTCGCAAACACCGTTAAGTCAAGTAGCAAATGTTAACACACCAGATGGTAGAACGATAACTGTTCAACCATGGGAAAAAAGTATGCTTCAAGAAATTGAACGCGGTATTGCTTATGCAAATCTTGGTTTTAACCCAATGAATAATGGTGAAACCATTATTATTAATGTACCTGCTTTAACAGAAGAGCGCCGTATTGAATTAGCTAAACAAGCAAAATCTGAAACTGAAGATGCAAAAGTTGGCATTAGAAATGCTAGAAAAGACGGTAATAGTGACATTAAAAAATTAGAAGATGTTTCTGAAGATTTACAAAAAAATGCAGAAATAGATATACAACAAATGACAGACAAGTACGTTAAAAGAATTGATGATGTATTTGATATAAAAGAAAAAGAAATCATGACTGTATAATTTGAGAAGCGGCTAAAATGTCGCTTTTTTTATAACTCTTAGCTTTTGTTTTACACATGTTAAAATGTTATTTTATTTTTGTGCTCCTTATTTTTTCTGTGCCTGCACAATCTCAATCGATTACTGAAAATGACGTTGAACCAAAACAAGATTCTATTAACAAAAAGGAATTTGTAAAACACTTAGGCAATGGGTATTTACCTACTAAATATTTCAACTTCGATTTAAGATATTTAATAAAGTACAACCAATACGAGGCCATAAGAACTGGGCTTGGCGGCATTACTAATGATGCTTTTTCTAAAAAATACAGGGTTACTGGTTATACAGTTTACGGATTTAGAGATGCTAAATTTAAATATAGTCTTGGTGCAGGATTTAGAGTCGCACAAAAAACAAACACTTGGTTAAATTTTTCATATACAGACGATTTACAAGAAACAGGAAGTACAAAATTTTTAACAGACAAACGCTTTTTTCAATTTTTTGAACCTCGTTTGCTAAACATTGATTTGTTTCATAAACATATAACAAAGTCAATTTCATTAGAGCATCAATTTAGTCCAAAACTATTGTCCGAAACTCAATTTTCTACTAGTAAAATAAACCCAACTTATGAATATGGCTATATTTTAAATAATAATGTATTACATAATTTCAAAATAAGTACCGCACAACTAGCTTTACAATGGAGTCCGTTTAGTGTTTTTGAAGATTCAGAAAACGGCTTAAAAGAAACAAAAAATGGCTATCCAAAATTCACGCTTCAATACACTAAGAGTTTTAAAAATATTTTTAAAAGCACTTTCAATTTCTCAAAATTAGACTTCAGGGTTATTCATCAAATAGGAAAAGAAAATGAAAGGCATACTAAATTCACTTTAGTTTCTGGAGTATCAAATGGCAGTACACCACTAACCCATTTGTACCACGCATACCCTAATAATATTAATAAAGAAACTATTATGCAACGATTTTCGGTTGCTGGTTTAAATAGTTTTGAAACCATGTTTTTCAACGAATTTTTCTCAGATAAATTCATGACGTTACAAGCAAAACATGCTTTTAAATCCTTCAATATATCAAAACGGTTCAATCCTCAATTAGTATTAATTACGCGTTATGCAGTTGGTAATATTGAAAATGCAGAAAGACATCAAAACATAACGTTTGGCTCTTTAAGAAAAGGCTATACAGAATCGGGTTTAGAACTTAATAAATTACTGTTTGGTTTCGGTTTAAGTTTCACATATAGGTATGGCGCGTACCACTTACCAAAAATTGGAGATAATATGGCTCTAAAATTCACATTTAACGTAACATTATAGCCTAATTAAAGCCAGTAATACATTGTTTTTTCTACCTTTGCGCATCTTTAACAAAAGGCATGTTTAAACTTTTTACAAATGATTTTTGGGACGTTACTGCAAGATTAATTTTACGTAATAAAATTATCATTCTTATTGGTATATTATTAACCACTATATTTTTTAGTACCAAGTGGGATAATATGCGATTTTCTAATACTGAGGCCAATTTATTACCAGACGACCATGAAGTAAATATTACTTATAATAAATTTTTAAATATTTTTGGTGAAGAAGGCACTTTAATAATACTTGGTGTTAAAGATTCTACATTGTTTACCATTGAAAAACTTAATGCGTGGAATAAATTATCAGACAGTTTTAAGGTTTATGATGAAGTAGAAACAGTTGTTTCTATAAAAGATCTTCAAAAATTAGTAAAAAATACTAAAGACGAAAAGTTTGATTTAAAACCTTTCATAAAAGATTCTGTGACTTCTATTGCGCAAATAGAAACACTTCAAAACGAGCTTTTTAATAAATATCCTTTTTATGATAATTTCTTATTTAACAAGGAGACAAAAACTATTCGTACAGCAATTTATCTAAAAAAAGATATAGTAAACACATCTGTTAGAAAAGATTTTGTTTTAAACATACTTATTGATAAAATTAAAACTTTTGAAAAAGAAACCAATCTTAACGTAAGAGTTTCTGGAATGCCATACATCAGAACGCTGAATTCAAAAATTATTATAGACGAAATAGGTTGGTTTGTAATTGGTGCATTGTTTGTAACTTCTATAATTTTCTTTTTCTTTTTTAGGTCGTTTAGAGCCACTTTTATTTCTATTGTTGTGGTTTGTATTGGCGTTATGTGGACGCTTGGTATTCTTGGATTACTTAAATATGAAATAACGGTTTTAACAGCATTAATTCCACCATTAATTATTGTAATAGGAATACCAAACTGTATTTTCTTAATTAATAAATATCAACACGAAGTAAAATTACATGGTAATAAAATAAAATCGTTACAACGTGTTATTACCAAAATCGGTAATGCAACATTAATGACCAACGTTACAACTGCATCTGGTTTTGCAACATTTATGCTTACGGATAGTGCACTTTTAATAGAATTTGGTGTTGTTGCATCGTTAAGTATTATTGCTATTTTCATTTTATGTATTCTTATAATTCCTATAGCGTATTCATTTTTACCTTACCCAAAAGACAGACATTTAGAACATTTAAATAAACGTTGGATTGGTGGTTTTGTAAATTGGATGGAAGACATGGTGAGGAGAAAACGAATTACCATTTATACAACATCGCTCGTTTTATTAATAGCAAGTATTATTGGAATTTATCTCATTAATATTTCTGGAAGTTTGATTGATGATATGCCTCAAGAGTCCGAATTTGTTAATGATATTCGTTTTTTTGAAGAAGAATTTAATGGCATTATGCCTTTAGAAATAATGATAGACACCAAACGCAAAAAAGGTGTTATGAAATTGAGTACGTTAAAGCGTATGAATGAACTTGAAGATTTAATTATTGAAATTCCCGAACTTTCTAGACCAATTTCGGTTGTAAGTTTAGTGAAATATAGCAAGCAAGCTTATTATAATGGCAACCCTAAATACTACCAACTACCATCTAGTCAAGAAAATAGCTTTATACTTTCTTACGCAAAAAACTCATCTTCAAATGTAGATTTACTTAAAAATTTTGTGGATAGCACAGGTCAATACGCACGTATTACAACCTTTATGAAAGATGTGGGAACCGATAAAATGGAGCGCATTGAAGAGAATCTTCTAAATAAAATTAATAAAATTTTTCCTGAAAAAAATTACAATGTTAATATTACTGGGAAAGCTCTATTGTTTCAAAAAGGCACTAAATATTTAGTTAAAAATTTAGCCATATCACTAACATTAGCCATTTTTCTTATATCACTATTTATGGCATATATGTTTCGGTCTTTTAAAATGATTATAGTATCATTAATCCCAAATCTACTGCCATTATTAATTACAGCAGGATTAATGGGCTATTTAGGCATACCAATAAAGCCATCTACCATTTTGGTGTTTAGTATTGCTTTTGGTATTTCGGTAGATGATACTATACATTTCTTAGCAAAATATAGGCAAGCATTACAAGCCAATAATTGGAAAATTAAAAAATCTATTTACGAAGCGTTACGAGAAACTGGAGTAAGTATGTTTTATACATCCATAGTTTTATTCTTTGGTTTCTCAGTATTTATAATCTCTAGTTTTGGCGGCACAGTAGCATTAGGTGCTTTGGTTTCAGTTACACTATTATTTGCCATGTTATCAAACTTATTATTATTGCCTTCATTATTATTGTCTTTAGAACGCAGTATTGCAAATAAAGAAGTTTTAAGGAAACCAGCTATAAATATTATTCCAGAAAGTGATGATGTAGATAAAAAGCCTAATACTTCGGAATAAATAATTTTTTTAAACAAAATAGTCTTCAAAATTTTAGTTAATTACGGGAAACCCACACCTGATTTTTTCATTTTTTAATAAAACATGAAAAATACTACAAAAACACTTGTGTAACATCATTTTTTTTTTACGTTTGAGATGTCTAAAATTAAAATCTAACTCAAAGCCGATTAGATTGAGGTTTTAGGCAACATGTTGCAACAAATCAGCGCTGATTATTTTTACTCTCCCTTTAAACTTAATTAATCAGTAAATTAAAACAGTATGGCTTTTATTATTTTGATTTTATTTCGGCTTAAAATTCGGCTAATTTTTTATTAACTAAAAACAATTCTTTATTGGGGTTTTAAAATTTTAGAAATTATGAATAAAATTATGAAAACTTTTGTAATTGCAGTAATTGCAATCTTCTCTTTTAGTTCTTTTGCAATAAATAATTCTTTGGAAAAGGTAGAAGTTACAGAACCCTATTTGATACCTATTTATTGTGATGGAGTATATGCTGGAGATATATATGGTGGCGGTGGTTTTACAATGGAAGATATCATTGAAATGGCTCAAGCCATGTGTGATTAACTAAATTTCTCAAGATAATACAACATGTTTTAAATAAATATGTTGTATTATCTAATAACAAAAATAAAAGCAATGAAATATATCGTTTTTTTATTAATTTTAATTTTTAACAATTTAAATTCATCAAGTCAAGAAAAGGGTATTGTTTATTATGGACACATTGAAAGTCCAGGCATGAGAAGTGCTGCTGGTCCAGATTTAAATGCTTACCTTTTATTTAATAATGACAAATCTTATTATGTCACAGCAAAGGATTCTTTGGAAAATGAGATAAAGGATAAGTCTCTTTTTTCTGAAAATAATGAACCTACTGCTATTCATGTTGGTGGATCAAGAACTTATCGTTATGGAAAGCAAGTATTTTATAACAGAATAAAAGATAGTTTGTGGTGGAATCAAAGGTTTAAAGGTAATATTTATATTGCAGAAAAACGCCCACTAATCAATTGGAAGTTAGAAAATGAAACAAAAAAAATAGGTGGTTTTACAGCGCATAAAGCTACTGGGGGTTTTAGAGGCAGAAATTATACTGCGTGGTATATTCTAGAAATACCTGTACCATATGGCCCATGGAAATTACAAGGTTTACCAGGATTGATTTTAGAGGCTTATGATGAAAGAAAAGAAATGTATTTATATTTTAAAAGTCTAGAATACCCTTCAAAAAACAAAGAAATTATTTCACAATTAAAAAGATTAAAATCGGATTCTAATGGTTGGCAAACTATAAAAGATTTTGAAAAAATGCTTCGCACAAGTATAGAAAGGGCTCATAATAATAACATTATTAATGCTGAAAAATATGGAATGAAAAAACCAAAAAAACGTGTTTTTAGTGATATATATATAGAATCTTTTTAAATGAGTTATTTACGAGTAATAACAACTCAGCTTTTTTTTGTTTTTTTTACCTTTTTATTTGCAACTGCACAAACTCAAATTACTGGATACGTAAAAGATGCATCTGATTTACCTATTGAAGCAAACATAATTGTTTATAGTTCAAAAAATGACATTTTAGCATATACCTATACCAAAACCGATGGTACTTATATTGTTAATTTAGACGCCAGTTCTCATTCTTATTTATTAATATCAGCAAATAGTCTTGGTTTTCGTAAAACCGTAGATACAATACGACTATTTCCAAATCAAAAAAAAATTATAGCTTCTTTTAATTTGGAAGAACACTTGGAGCAATTAGACGAAGTAGTTTTAAAATCTACTGAAAAAATTTCTTCCAATGGTAATATTACAACTGTTAGAGTAAAAGCTTTTACTAATGGTACAGAGCAAACTGTAGAAGACATTTTAAAAGACTTACCTGGTATTGAAGTTTTGAAAGATGGTACTATAAAAGCACATGGGAAATTCATCGATAAATTATTAATTGAAGAAGAAGATATGTTTAATAGCAACTATAAGGTTCTTTCAAAAAACCTTGATGCTATAGTTCTTGAGTCTGTTCAAATAATTGATAACTATGAAGACAACCCCATTTTAGCTAAAGTAAGAGAGTCTGAAAAAGTAGCTTTAAATCTAGTTTTGAAAGAAAAATATAAAAATATTTGGTTTGGAAACTTAAATACAGGAATTGGTAACAAAGATAGAATTAAGGTTTCTGCAAATGTTGGAATGATTCGAAAAAAAATTAAATTTTTTAATTTTATTAATTACAATAATCTTGGAGAAAAAGCATCAACTCAATTGAAAAACACACCTTCTTCAATCAACATTAACACTTTATATCAAGAAGAAAAAATTGAAAAACATGTTATACCAATATTTACTATAGATAGTAAAGAAAATAGTCTTTTTAATGAAGGCCAAAGCACCTTTAACAAAGCTTTCATAAATTCCTTAGCGTTTGTAACAAATATTAAATCCAAAATTAAATTACGCGGTACAGGATTTTTTACAAAAGATATTCAAAATGAACTTTTTTCGTCAGAAACTGTTTTTAATCTTGGCGAAAACCCTATACGCTATTTTGAAAACAATAATACTACTCGTGAAAATTTAATATCTGGAGGAGAATTGGAAATTAGATATTCAAAGAACAAGAATTCGTTTCTCAAAAATGTTATAGTTTATAACAATAAACCTGGAACAATTAATAATCTATTATTATTCAATAATAGTAATATTGTTCAAAATTTAAAAAAAAGAGAAAGTTCGTTTTACAATCATTTAAACTATACTTATCTTTTTGAGGGAAAAAATGTGATTCACACTTACATATATTTTGGAAACAATAAAATTAAACAGAAAAATAACATTAAATCTCCAACTTTAAACAATAGTCTTTCTCTTAATGAAAATTCACAAATTAATACGAATTCTAATGATAAAATAAAAGTTTTAGGTGGAAAATCTACTTTATTATTTAACATTGGTAAATATAAAAGCTCGTTGAAATTAAGTTACGAATCACTTAAAGAAATACGTGAAAATAAATTCATAATACCAAATGAAGAATCTAGTAATGAGATTGATTCTTTGCAAAATAAATTAACTTTTAATCAACAAACTCTACAATTAAGAATAAGTTTACGATATCCTTTTTCAGAAAAAGTTGAAATATCAACTGAGGTATCTATGGATTATCTAGATATAAAAATAGGGGGTTCTGAAACCTCAAAATGGTTTATAAACCCAAAAGTTTCATTAAATATAAGAAAAATCAAAATTGGACGTTTTAGGTTAAGTTATATTAGAAATTATGATAACCCAAAATCCTTTTTCTTTCTGAATAATTTTCAGTTAAGAAATTATCAATCTTTTAAAAAAGGAGTCAAAAATATTTATTTATCAAAAAAAGAAACACTAGGATTTTACTATCAATGGAATAACGATATTAAAACACAATCCTTTTCTTTAAGGGCACGATATAGTGTTTCCAATGGTAAGTATGCTACTGACAATCAAATAGGACAAAATATAATTCTATCATCTTATCGTTTTGTGAATGGTGGTAATAAATTATCATCAAGCATAAACTTCACATCATACTTTAAAAAATTGAACCTTTCTACCAATGTAGGCACCTCATTAGTTTGGTCTAATTCTCTGATAAAGGCGAATACATCTGAATTTAAAAATCTTAAATCATATTCCTCTTCTTATTATTTATCTGGAACCACATATTTTAATTTACCTATAAATTTTAGCTTTAAATTAAATTTAAATAAAAATAAATCAAAATTCAACAATTTAGAATCTAAATTTCTATGGAAAAAGGCTGGTTTAAATATCACATATAAATTATCAGAATTTTGGATTGCTACTCTAAATAATAATTATTATTGGATTGATAATTTAGATTATTCTTTTATTGCTTTAAACTTAAATCATACACCACCAAAATCTAAATTTTCTTATCAACTTGTTTTAAACAATATAACTAATGAAAACAGGCTTTCAATAGTAAATATAGATGAATATTCCACCTATAAATCTAATCTAAGGCTACTTCCAAGGTATTTATTTTTTTTAGTAAAGTATCGGTTTTAAAAGTAGTATTTAACTTTCAATAAGCTTCTCTGAATATTTTTAGTTAGTTTTAAAAAAAACTTCTCTTTTCAATTTTACAATACTACTACTGCTTAATCCATACTATATATTATCTTTGCATTCAAAAATTTATCACTAATGACATCACGTACCATTTCAGAATTATTATCACAAAACATTACCATAACCGAAGTAGAAGTAAAAGGTTGGGTAAGAACTTTTAGAGCAAATCGTTTTATTGCTGTAAATGATGGTTCTACAATAAATAACATTCAATGTGTTGTTGATTTTGAAAATACTGATGAAGCCCTATTGAAAAGGATTACAACAGGTGCTGCTGTACATATTAAAGGTGAATTAGTAGAAAGCCAAGGAAAAGGTCAAAAAGTAGAAATAAATGTAACTTCAATAGAAATTTTAGGAGATTCGGATGCTGAAACATTCCCTATTCAACCTAAAAAACACTCTTTTGAATTTTTACGTGAAAATGCACATTTACGCACTAGAACAAATACGTTTAGTGCAGTAATGCGTTTACGTTCGTCGTTATCGTTCGCAATTCATAAGTATTTTAATGATAATGGATTTTACTATATGCATGCGCCAATTATTACTGGTAGTGATGCAGAAGGTGCTGGCGAAATGTTTAAAGTAAGTAATCTAGACGCAAAAAATCCGCCATTAAATGATGATGGAAATATTGATTATTCTCAAGATTTCTTCGGAAAAGAAACCAATCTTACAGTTTCTGGACAATTAGAAGCTGAAACCTATGCCATGTCTTTAGGTAAAGTATATACTTTTGGACCAACATTTAGAGCTGAAAATTCAAATACATCACGTCATTTAGCAGAATTTTGGATGATTGAACCAGAGGTTGCTTTTATGGATTTAGCGGGTAATATGGATTTAGCTGAAGATTTTTTAAAGTCTGTAATAACCTATGTTTTAGAAAACAATAAAGATGATATTGCATTTTTAGAGCAACGCTTAATTCAAGAAGATAAATCTAAACCACAAACTGAACGCAGCGAAATGACACTTACAGAGAAATTAAACTTTGTAGCCAACAACAATTTTAAACGCGTAAGTTATACAGAAGCTATCGATATTTTACGAAACTGTAAACCAAATAAGAAAAAGAAATTCAAATATATAATTAACGAATGGGGCGCAGATTTACAAAGTGAACACGAACGCTTTTTAGTTGAAAAGCATTTTAAATGTCCTGTAATTTTATTTGATTATCCAGCAAACATAAAAGCATTTTATATGCGTTTAAATGAAGACGGAAAAACAGTTCGTGCTATGGATATATTATTTCCTGGCATTGGCGAAATAGTTGGAGGCGCTCAACGTGAAGAACGTTTAGACGTTTTAATAGAAAAAATGAAAGCCTTAGATATTGATGAAAAAGAATTATGGTGGTATTTAGATCTACGTAAATATGGTACTGCGGTACACTCTGGGTTCGGACTAGGTTTTGAGCGTCTAGTAATGTTCGCAACAGGAATGAGTAATATTAGAGATGTTATTCCTTTTCCTAGAACACCTCAAAACGCAGAATTTTAAAAAGAATTATTAGATGGCAATGAAGAGATAAAAAGAATTTTATACTTTTATCTTAAACCAAATCGCAATATGCTTAAACAATACTTACAGTTTAAATTATCGCAAAAATTATCACCGCAACAAATTCAATTAATGAAATTGATACAGTTGCCTACGCAAGCTTTTGAGCAACGTTTAAAACAAGAATTAGAAGAAAATCCTGCGCTTGAAGGTGGTAAAGAAGAAAAGGCTGATGATTATGATTCGGATTTGGATAATACTGCCGATGATATTAATGATAATGAAACTATAGACTCTGAAGATATAAATATTGACGAGTATTTAAGTGATGATGAAATTCCAGATTACCGAACTCAGGTAAACAATTACAGTGCAGATGATGAGGAAAAAACAATGCCTTATGCTGCTGGAACATCATTCACACAACATTTAATAAATCAACTAAACACTTATAGGTTATCTGACGATGAATACGATATTGCTGAATTTTTAGTTGGTAGTGTTGATGAAAGTGGATATATCCGCCGGTCGTTATCAGATATTACAGATGATTTAGCATTCACTCAAAACATTTTTACCACAGAAGAAAAAATTGAGAAAGTTTTAAAAATTGTACATCAATTAGACCCTTCGGGAGTTGGTGCGCGACATTTACAAGAGTGTTTAAGTATTCAATTACATAGGAAAGAAAAAAATCCAGATTGCGAGTTAGCAATAAATATAATAGATAATGCTTTCGACCAATTCACTAAAAAGCATTACAAAAAATTATTACATAAGTTTAGCATTACTGAGATTCAACTAAAAGATGCTATTTCAGAAATTGAACATTTAAACCCAAAACCTGGTGGTTCTTATGCTGGAAACAATAAAATTGTTGAACATGTTGTCCCAGATTTTGCTATTAGAATTACTAATGGTGAATTGAAATTAACACTTAATGGAAGAAACGCACCCGATCTTCATGTTTCTCGTGAGTATAATAATATGCTTAAAGGCTATAAGGAATCCAAAGAAAAATCGAAGTCTCAAAAAGATGCCGTAATATTCATTAAGCAAAAATTAGATGCAGCAAAATGGTTTATTGAGGCCATAAAACAACGTCAACAAACACTGTTTGTAACTATGAGTTCTATAATGCATTATCAAAAAGAATATTTTTTGACTGGTGATGAGCGTAAGCTAAGACCCATGATTCTTAAAGATATTGCCGATGAAATTTCTATGGATGTATCTACAGTTTCTAGAGTTGCAAATAGTAAATATGTTGATACACCTTACGGAACAAAACTTATAAAAGAGTTTTTCTCTGAATCGATGAAAAATTCTAAAGGTGAAGATGTTTCTACTAGAGAAATAAAAAAAATCCTTGAAACTGTTGTTGAAGAAGAAAGCAAAAAAAAGCCACTAACAGACGACGCTTTAGCTTCCATTTTAAAAGAAAAGGGCTATCCTATTGCGCGTAGAACCATTGCAAAATATAGAGAACAATTAGATATTCCTGTAGCACGTTTAAGAAAAAAAATATAATGAATCGGGTTTTAAAAAGCATATCGTATATTTTTCACCCATTATTAATGCCTTTATTTGGGGTTCTTTTTTATTTCCTAAAATCACCAAGATATTTACCCAAAGAAATTATTCAAGCAAAATTAATTTCTCTTTTTATACTTACAATTCTTTTACCTATTCTACTTTATTTTTTACTTAAAACACTAGGTAAAGTGAAGTCTATTCATTTAAATACAAGTAAAGAACGTATTTTTCCTTTAATGCTAAATTGTGTTGTAATTATTTTAGTTCTGCAAAGAATATTAACTCTAAATCAAATCATCGAACTTTACTTTTTCTTTGTTGGTATTTTAATATCTACATTAACGTGTTTAATGTTAGCTATCGTGAAGTTTAAAATCAGTATTCATATGATTGCTGTATCTGGATTGTTTATGTTTTTTATTGTCTTAAGCGTTCATTTTAATATAAATATTAATGGAACTTTAGCTTTAATGGCTATACTTACTGGAGCTATTGCAACATCGAGATTACATTTAAATGCGCACTCTTATAAAGAATTAATTATGGGCTTTTTTGTTGGAATGATTCCTCAATTACTTTTGGTTAATTATTGGTTATAAAATGTAAAACATTAATCCAATTTTAATAGCATTCATACCTATACTACTTCCATTCAGTTTTGCATCACTAGAAAAAATAGGATTTAAAGCATAATACATATAAACATTCCATGTACTATAACCCATACTAAGTGTTAAACCATACTGAATTTTATTAAAATCTTTAATGTTATTGTATTTGATAGTTCCCAAATCGCCTATATGTTTTGTAGTATTTGCAAATACATAACCAAATTTAAAACCTGTATAAATACGCCAAAAACTATATTCGGTTTCGGTTGATGTTCGCCATCTAAATTCTATTGGTATTTCTACCAAATGCATAGAAAATTTATTTTTAGTATAAACATTCCCTCCATCTAAAATACTGTAATTAAGATTTCCTGTATTATCTTTATTTACCAATATATTTTGATTAAACGAATTTGTTGAATAACCAATACCTAAACCTATAGCAACATTTCTGTTTTTGTTGATAGGCATATCTTTTATAAACCCAAAATGAAACCCTGTAGAAAATCCACTTTGAGAAATATCCGATTCCTTTTTTCCAAATAAATTATATGTTATTCCTGCATAAAACTGGTCTTCTTTATAATTTAAACCTCCGTTGATTACATCATCAGTTTGTTGTGAGAAAACAAACAATGTTGTAAAAAACAATACTATAAAGCCATATCTCTTTTTCATGGTACAAATATAGTTTATTAAAAATGTGCATAAAAAAACATCCTAATGAATTTCATTAGGATGTTTTAAATATACTTTTAACAAAAAAATTAATTCTGCTTTATTGCTGCATAATTTATTTTTAATGCATTTATCTTTCTAAGCTCTTGCTTAATATCACCTATTAAACCCATGTTAGCTTCCTTATCTACTTTTAATGATGTAGTTAGGTATGGTATTTCTTCTTCACGCTTAGAAGCTCTTTCTGCTGCAATAAACGCTGCTATTTCACTAATATCAGCAAACTTATCATTAAGCTGTATTTTTGCCTCTGTACCAAATTTTTTCTGGTAACGAGCACTAGGTTTACCTGCATAAATATACATTACCAAATTCTTTTTTTCAAGTTTTTCAACTTCAGATGCAGATGGTAATTTATTTTCAATCATAAGTGTATTATCTCTCATTACGGTTGCTACCATAAAGAAAAACAATAGCATAAATACAATATCTGGTAACGATGCTGTATTAATTGCAGGCATCTCGCCTCCCTTTTTCTTTTTAAATTTAGACATACTTTTCTGTTATATTAAATTCTAAATTATTTACTATTGGACTTCCGAAAGTTTTTGAGGATAATCAACTTTTATTTGATTAATTTTCTCTTTTAACTTCTCTTTATTTCCAAGCCAATTAACATCTTTATAGTTTTTTTGCATTTCTAAAAAAGTTATACCAAATTGTGCTTTAGCTCTTTTATTACGCAACTCATTATATGCTGCTACCAATTCATTTTGAACTGCTATATAAGTACCATACGATGTTAAACGTTCGTTCTTTAAAGAAATAATTGCTTTGTCTGGATTGTCTGATGAATTTGGATTTCTATCTCCAGTACAATATGTACATGAACCATCACCTCCATTATCTAAAAACTTAACAGCTGCAGCTCTTAAATTTTTAATATCCATTAGCTCATCTTCAACTAACATTTGATCATTACCATTTATTAATACAGTAAAAATATTTTTTTGCTTAATAATAACCTCTTCATTATCTTCTTCAATTGGAGGAAGTTTTCTGTTTATACCAGAATCTTTTTCCATTGTTGTTGTTACTAAGAAAAATATTAATAGTAAGAAAGCAATGTCTGCCATAGAGCCTGCATTTACTTCTGGTGCTGCTCGTTTTGCCATAATTTATTTATTAAATATTTTTTTTACTCCAGATAATAACATTGCGCCTATAGCTACAACAGCTAAAACATAAAATGCAATTAATCCTGCTCCTACCATATGCGAATCGGTTGCTGAAGCTACTCCTTCACTATGTTTATATATTGTAGTATCCCCACCTGAAACTAAATAAGCTATAATTAATACTGCAGCAAATGCTCCAATACCAATTAAAGTGCTTTTTAAAGATCCTGTATTTGTAAATAGATTTTTTATTACAAAAAATATTACTAAGGCTACTACTATAGCTAAAACAATATATCCTACATAAGACATATAATCTGTCATACCTGTTTCTGCTGCTGCTAACTGAATAGCTTCATCTCCTTTTGAGATAATAAGAGCCAAAAACACTACTCCTGTTAAACTTAAAACAGCAGCAATTATTTTAAAAATTTTATGAAAATTCATAATTACTTTATGTTTTTAGTTATTATTTTTTGTGTTTTGATAATAAATCAATCAATGAGATTGATGCATCCTCCATATCATTTACTATACTATCAATTTTTGAAATAATATAATTATAAAAAATTTGAAGAATAATTGCAACTACTAAACCAAATACGGTTGTTAAAAGTGCAATTTTAATACCACCTGCTACTAATGATGGATTCATATCTCCTGCTGCTTCAATTTTATCGAAAGCAGAAATCATCCCGATTACTGTCCCCATGAATCCTAACATAGGTGCTAGTGCTATAAATAATGAAATCCAAGATACATTCTTCTCTAATTGCCCCATTTGTACACCACCATAAGCTACAACAGCTTTTTCAGCAGCATCTACACCGTCATCTACACGATCTAACCCTTGATAGAATATCGAAGCAACTGGTCCTTTTGTATTTCTACAAACTTCTTTTGCAGCTTCTACACCTCCAGAAGATAATGCATCTTCAACATCTTGAGTTAATTTTTTTGAATTTGAAGTTGAAAGATTTAAAAAGATAATTCTTTCGATAGCAATTGCTAAACCTAATATTAAACATAATAATACAATGCCCATAAAGCCTGCACCACCTTCAATAAAACGTTTTTTAAGTTCTTGATGAAAACCTAATTCTTCAGCAGGCGCCGCATCATCTTGAGTAATAGTTGCTACAGTTGTTGTTGTAATTGTTGCTGCATTTGTAGTTGCATTAACAGTTCCGAATGCCATCATTACAGTTATGGCAAGGATAGAAAATAATCTTTTCATGTTCTAAATCTTAATTTTATTAGTTAAAGTGTTAAAGATATAAAAAAAAAGTAATTAAAAAACAAAAATCAGCAGAGAGAAAGGGATTCGAACCCTCGATACGCTATAAACGCATACACGCTTTCCAAGCGTGCGCCTTAAACCACTCGGCCACCTCTCTGTTTTTCAAGTGTTTTTCATTATACGGTGTTAAATAACAACAAATAACATTAGGATTAAAACTTTAACAATTTTATTTAAGATATTTCTCCCCTTAGTGAGGTTTTATACATTTTTTTAAAAGTTTTAACTGAAATATCAAGCCCTAACAAATACATTAATTTACTTATTGCGGCTTCTGTAGTAATATCTTTTCCAGAAATAACACCTATTTTAATTAGTTGCGCACTGGTTTCGTAATGTCCCATAATTACACTTCCACCTGAACATTGCGTAACATTAATAATATATGCACCTTCTTTAATTATTTTTTTAAGCAAATTGATAAACCACGTTTCTGTTGTACAGTTTCCTGCGCCATATGTTTCTAAAACAACACCTTTTAAATTTGGTGTATTAAAAATACTTTGTAATAAAGGTTCTGTAATTCCCGGAAACAGTTTAATAAGTGCAATATTTTTATCTAATTTTTTATGAACTAATAAACCCTTCTTTAAGTTAGGCTTAAACAAGTACTCTTTTTTAACTTTTAAGTGAACACCAGACTCTGCTAAATCTGGATAATTTAATGATGCAAAGGCCTCAAAATGTTCAGCATTAATTTTTGTAGTTCTGTTAGCACGATATAATTTGTATTCAAAATACAAACACACTTCTTTTATAATAGGTTTATTTCTGTATTGTAACGATGCCACTTGAATAGACGTTATTAAATTTTCTTTAGCATCGGTTCGTAAATCACCAATAGGTAATTGTGAACCCGTAAAAATAACTGGCTTTGCTAAATTTTCTAACATAAAGCTTAAAGCTGATGCTGTATAGCTCATAGTATCGCTTCCGTGTAAAACCACAAAACCATCAAAAGCATTATAATTTGTTTCAATTATTTCAGCAATTTGTACCCAGTATTCTGGATTCATATTACTAGAATCAATTGGTTTTTCAAACGAAATTGTTTCAATATTACAATCTAATAGGTTTAGTTCTGGAATTCTTTTTAGAAGATTATTAAAATCGAATGCACGAAGCACACCTGTTTTAAAATCTTTTATCATACCAATGGTTCCTCCAGTATAAACAAGTAATATGTTGGGTTTTGATGCGCTCATATTCTAAATTTTAAAAATGTATTTTGAGTTTTCTGTAGTAATACTTGCTATATTTTCTTTTGAAATATTATAAATTTCTGATAATTTATCCAACACTTTTAACACATATACACTTTCATTTCTCTTTCCTCTATATGGAGCTGGAGCTAAATATGGTGAATCGGTTTCTAAAACAATATGTTTAATATTTATCTGATTTAAAAACTTATCAATTTTCCCGTTTTTAAAAGTTACAACACCACCAATACCTAATTTCATATTATATGATATAGCTTGTTGAGCTTGCTCTATTGTTCCGGTAAAGCAATGAAAAATTCCGAATAAATCGTCACTTTTTTCGCTTTCTAACACTTCAAATACCTCATCGAAAGCATTACGACAATGAATAACTATTGGTAATTTATATTTTTTTGCTAGTTTAATTTGATAACGAAATGCCTCTTGTTGAATAGATAGGGTTGATTTATCCCAATATAAGTCTATTCCTATTTCTCCTATCGCATAAAATGGTCGTTTAGCTAGCATTTCTTCAACATGGTTCAACTCATCTTTATAATTATCTTTTACATGAGTTGGATGCAATCCCATCATTAAAAAAACATACTCTGGAAAGTCTTTTTCAAGTTGTAGCATTGATTCTGTATATGTTGAATCGATTGCTGGAATAAAAAATCGTGAAACACCTTCGTTTAATGCTCGTTTAATCATCTCGTTTCTATCCTCGTCAAAAGCTTCACTATATAAATGTGTATGAGTATCGGTAATTATCATTTTGTAAAAATAAAAAAGTCATCACATAATTGACGACTTCTTTTACTCTATTTTATTTATTTGTGCTTAAATACTAATCTAATTTCTTTATGAGTTTTTGAGCTTCATTATAATCATCGGCATCTTCGGGTATTGTTTTTAATAGTTCCAAACAGCTATTTTCATCTTCCTGTTTCAATTTACTTAATGCTAAATACCAAGTTGCTTTATTTTTATATACCGAATTTCCACTTCTTAAACCGTTCAATAAATCATCTGAAACTTCAAAATCATTTAATTCAATATTAGTAATCGCTCTGTAAAATTTTAGTTCTGAATTATCATTATCTAACTCTATTAAACTTTTAAAAGTTTCTTCCGCTTTAGTGAAATTTTTATTATTAAATTCAGTTTCTGCTGTTTTTAAAAGTTCATTATTATCACCTCTTACTGTTAAACTTATAGTTTCGTAATTTGCGTAATCGCCATAAACAGGATTAGAAAAATTATTAAACATAAAAAACCCCATTAACAACACAACACTTGCTGCCGCTGCATATTGCCATGGTTTAAAACGAATTACTTTTTGTGGCGCATTTTGTTTTTCAAAGTAGTTATTTGAAATGTTTTTTAAGTTATTTTGAAATTCTGTAGAAGCTTCTTCATTTTCAAATTTATGTTCTAAATAAGATGACAATTCTTTATAGGTATTGAAATTTTCTTGAAATTCTGAATCATCTTTTAAACGATTTTCAAAAGTTTCTATTTCGGTTTCAGAAAGACTTCCTAAAAGGTAATTTTCGAATAATATATAGTTTTGATCTTCCATGACAATTAATTATTAAGTTGGTTAAATTTTGGTGACTCTCGAACCAGCTCTGTTAATTTACCTATACATAAAGATTTCTTTTTTCTAGCATAAGCGTAAGTAACACCTAAACTTTTTGCTACTTCTTCCATAGGTTTTATTTTGAAAGTAGCCTTTAATAAATCTTTACAAGCGGTTCCTAATTTTTGAAACATTTCTTTAAATAAGGCTTGTTTTTCACCAAAAATCGATGTTTCAAAAGCCAGTTCTTGAGCTTCGTCATTTATAGATAAAACTTCTTCGTTAATTGTTACCTCTTTATTAGAAGATTTTTTTAATTCGTTTAACCACTTTCGTTTACACAGTAAAAAGAAATAGGCATCAAAAGGACATGTGAGTTGTAATTTTTTTTCGCTCGCTTGGTTATAAATGGTTATTAAAGTGTCTTGAATAACATCTTGTGCTTTATCTGCATCACCGCTATTTTGCTTTATATAATTAATAACTTTTGGCACAAACTTATCATATATAGCCTGTATAATAAATGAGTTATTTTTAAGTAACCCATCAACATATTTCTGGTCTTCGTGTATTTTTTTTTCACTCATTAACCCTTGTATTTACTGCTAAAGTAAAAAAACTTTAAAATAAATGGGTAACAATTTTTAAATGGTTTTTATATAAGGGTGTAACAGTCAAAAAAATGAATGACTAAACAAAAATTAATTAATCCATAAAATTAAAAATCATGAAAAAATCAATTTTAATTATCGCAACGGTAGTATTCTCAATATTAAGTGTAAATGCTACAAATGAAAAAATGACCCTTAACACTTCTTCTGAAGTTGTAGAAATCACTAAAAATGCAATCGCTCAAATTTTTGAGTGGAAAGTAGAAACAACTAAAAATATTTATTCTGGAACATCATTGTCTTTAGAAAACGCAAAAAAAATGATGGCTTTATCTGGTTCAGGTGAAATTATAACAGGGACAGAAATTACAAGCTATTTTGTTTTAAAATCTGAAATTAACAATAAAGATAAAAGAAACTATTTCTGGGAAGTTGAAACTGCTACAGGATTCTCAAAAGGATATTCGTCAACAGAAGCGTATGCAAATAAAATGATACAGTTAGTAGCATCAGGTGACGTTATTGTATCTAAAATAATCATAAGTCAACCTCAACAATAAAAATAATTACTAAAACAGGGTAACAAAATAGTTGCCCTGTTTATATAAACTTGAATAACAATTTAAAACCAAATTATCATGAAAAATTTAAAACACATTTTAGGAACATTTTTAATGACAACTTTATTATTTACAAGTTGTACAAAACACGACGACGATGTAAATATTTTAATTCGTCCAACTGCTGAAGATTTTAATGAGTTAAAAGATGAAGCTTTAGAAAACTTAACACAAAACTTTCAATTTGATGCCGAAGATGGCTCAGTATCATTCACATCTGATAAAGGTGTAGATATTCACATTAACGGATCTTGTTTAACCCTTAACGGAAATCCTGTAACAGGACAAGTAGATCTTGAATTTGTTGAATTATTTGACAAAGGAAACATGTTAATAACCAACAAACCAACTATGGGTACGCTACCAAATGGAGACAAAGCTCTGTTAATTTCAGGTGGTGAATTTTTTATTGAAGCTACACAAAACGGAAACATTCTTGAAACAACTTGTAACATACAATTAGGTATTCCAACAAATTTAACTGGTGGTGTAGACAACGATATGATTCTTTGGGAAGGTACTATAGATAACGACGGAAACTTAACTTGGGATGAAGCTGGTGATCCCGCTGCAGATCAAGGTGGTGTATTTGCTGAAGGAAACCAATACTATGCTTTCTTAGGAGACTTCGGATGGTCTAACGTTGATAGATTTTATAACGACCCACGTCCAAAAACAACCATTTTAGTTGGTGTGCCAGAAGGCTATAACAATACTAATAGTTCAGTTTTTCTGTCATATGATGGTGAAGATACTGGCTTAGCTAACTTAGACACTTACAATCCTGCTAGTGGATTATTTAGTGAGCATTACGGACAAATTCCAATAGGATTAGAATGTCATGTTATTTTCGTAACCGAAGAAGGTAATAACTGGAAATACGCTATCCAATCTGTAACTATAGCTGAAAATGATGTAATAACAATTACAGATGGTGAAACATCAATAGTTACCGAAGCTCAATTAACAGCTATAATCAATGGCTTACCATAAACAGTCTATTTATAAACACCTACTTACAGCACATTGCTTGCTTCAATTTTAGCCTACTTTTTTTTAGAAACCAGAAACGTGAGTTTCTGGTTTCTTTTTTTCAATATGAAACAAACATTATAAAAATGAAACGGAAAATCTTAATATTAATCATCGCTATTGTTATACTAGTATTAGGTGCTAATATTTTTATAATTGTTTCTAACTAAATACATAATACAATAGATTGCAATTTTTGTATATTTAAACCTTAGCAAATCCTAACAACATGAACAAACCGCTTTTCATAATTTGTAGTTTATTAATTAGCTCTTTTATTTGTGCTCAAAACCCTATTGTAAACGACACACTTACAAGAACTGCAAACATTAAACTAACTACTAATGGTAACGAAGTTGTTTTAACACCAGAAACACCAGCATTAAATCAAATAGCTGGTGCACCAAAAGCATTTTATACCCATTACTGGGAATTTGGCGACGGAAAATATAGTATTGAAGAAAACCCAAAACACACCTATAAAAAAACTGGAGAATACGAGATTAAATTATGGGCGACCAATAATTATGATACTGGAAAACCGCCAACTACAAGACCTAAAAAAGTTACCATAAATAACATAACTACAGATTATAATGATATAGCTTCTATGGATGAAGCCTTTTTATTAAAACGAAATCGAGAACCTATTCCAGAACAAGAAATGGTTGTAATTATGAGTTACAAAAACTATAAAAATTATGCTACAAACGGGAAACTATATCTATTTTATAATGAATTAAAATACAAGGCAAATAATTTTGAACTTACTGATACGAGAACGCATTACAACGAAAAAAATGTTTTAAATGAAAATATTGTTTACACACATAATATTGATGATGATGGTAGTTTTTTAGCATCTTCAAATGAAGATTTTATTGAAACTCGTACTACTTTACAAGACTCCACTGAAAAAACAAATTTACCTTTAACTATTGAAGAAACTAAAGCTATTTATAAAGATTGGAGTCTTTTAGAATTCAATAATATGGAACCTAATGAAGAACGCAACATCTTTTTCAGCTTAAAAACAACACCAGAAATGATAAAAGACACAAGTGCTATTATTTCTGTAAGAGGTATTTATGTGCCAGATTCAAACTACGACAATCATAAAATAAAGGATATGGAAATGGAAATTGTAACCTCTCACGATCCTAATAAAATGTCATCAAATGGTACGTTTATGAATTATCGTTTGGTGCGTTTTAAAACCTTAAAATATAAAATTAAGTTTCAAAATAATGGTGAAGGTCCAGCAAACACAATTCGTTTAGAAACGGACATTCCTGAGATGCTAGACAAGTCTACTTTAAAGATTTTAGACATGTATCCAAAATGTGATATTTGCCCAAAATACGAGGTTCAATATAGCTGTTTAGATACTACATTTACAGATACTCAAGCCATCTTCACATTCAAAAACATTTATCTTCCAGGAAGCCAACAAAAAAATGTAAAAGAATACGATTCTACAAAAGGCTTTGTTAAATACAGCATTAAGTTTGCTAAAGATTTTCATAAGAAAAAAACCAAAAGTAGAACCGCTATTATTTTCGATAAAAATGATCCTATAATCACCAATTATTCAACCACTCGTTTTTTACCAGGTATTTCTATTGGCGCCAAAGTTGGTTACAATTCATTTAGTGATTTAAAAAATTCTGAAAGCTACTTTTTAGGTGTTACCATATCACCTTACAAATCTTATAAATGGTATTGGCAAGTAGAGTTAATGAACAATTTCCATAATTACGATGCTGAAACAAATATTCGAGAAGAATTTATTGATAGCCCTCAAGGGTTTGTATTTCTGCAACGCACAACAACTAATACGTCTTATAAAAATATAGATTGGGATATTCCTGTTTTAATTCGCTACAACATTAATAACTATATTGGTCTTGGCGCAGGTTTACAGAACACTATTTCGATAAGTGAAAAACAACAGAAAAATATTTTTATTGAACAGTTTGAAGGCGATTCATCCAATGCACCAATTTTTAATACTATAAATAATTCTGAGAGTATTACTAATTCGTTTACTAATTTAAGAACTGACTTTTTATTAGAAGCTACCGCAGGTTTTGCAAGAATTGGCCCTAGTGTTGGCGCGCGGTACATAATGAATTTTGACAATAATTTTAATTATTGGCAATTTTATGCTATTTGGAAATTCTGAAGCTAAACTTTACTTCCTTTTCTTTCTTATGAAAAAACTAAGCTTTCTTTTATTCCTAATATCTCCCTTTTTGTTTTCACAAGAACTTGAAGAAAACATTTATGTCGCTGCGGAAACCTTTATAAAAAATAAAAATAGCACTTCACTAAAACGATTAAGTAAACAGGAAAGTATTTTTAAAACACAAGCTAAAACTAAAGAGGAACAATTAGCACTCGTTTTTTTACAATGTAATAAAGGATACTATTTAGGCGAAATTTCTAAACTAAAAGAAGCTATTATTACATTTGAAGATGCTTTAAAGCGGTTTAATAGTTATGAACTTTCAAGATTTTCAGATTTCGATATTATTGAAAGTTGCTTAAATCCATTGGGTAATTTGTATACCAAAACAGGCGATTACACTAATGCCGTTAGCACGATAACTCAGTACATTTTTTTAGCCGAAAAAAGCAAAAACACCAAACATCAAATAAGTGGCGCTATTAATCTTGCAAAGCTATATCAAACTATTGGCAAAAAAGAAACTGCTATTAAAATTATTGAAGATGCACTTAAATTATCTCGTATTTCCGAAGCTCAAAAAAGCAATCTTGAAACTATTAAAACTAACTATTTAATTACTTTAAATAAACAGAATAAAACATCTATTTTAAATAACACCTCAACAGTATCAACATACTTAAAACAAAAAAACGAGTATTTAATTGAACTGCAAAACGGCAATTATATTGAAGCATTAATAGCTTTTGAAAATGCGAAAAAACATCTATCAGAAGTTAATTTATCAAACAGATATTTAGCAAAATTTCATATTGAAGAAGCTCAATTATTTCATCTACTTAAAAAACAAAATAATGCTTTAAAAAGTTTACAAACTGCTATTAAAATATTACTACCAAACTTTAATGCTAATGGATTGCCAAAGAAATCCGATTTGTACGCAGAGAATACATTTATAGATATTTTCGATTTATATGCAGCCATTCAACCTAACTCAAAAATAGCTTTAGAGAGTTTAAATTTAAGTTTTTATGTATCAAAATTATTGCAACATAGTTGGACCTCGCAAGAAACTAAAATTCTAAACGAAACCAATAATAGAATTAGAAGTGAAGCATGTATAGATATTCTTTTTAATACTTATAATCAAACAAAAGATAAAAGCATTTTGTTTGAAGCTTTTCAATATTCAGAAAATAATAAAGCATCCGTTTTAAAGGAAAATTTTATAAAAAGACGACGCTTACAACGTTTCTCAAATGATAGTTTACTCATAAAAGAATTTAATTTATTACAAGAACAAGAACGTATTACAAACCTCTTAATTAACGAACGATTAAACGCGAATATAGCATTTAACATCAACTTATATAGTCAACAATTAAGTGATATCAGTCTTCAAATAAAACAATTAAAAATTGCTATTGAAAACAAATATCCAAAAACGGATAACGCTTACTTTTCTTTAAAAACATTACAGGATAAATTAACAAAAGACAATGCTATTTTGGTAGAATATTTTTACGGAAAAAACACCATTTACCAATTTGTAATATCTAATACAGGTATTGAACTTAATCCAATTCATCTAGACTCAAACACTAAAGAAAGTATAACAAATTTTATTAGCCTTTTTGATAATGCCTCGGTTATAAATAACGATATAAGCAACTTTACCTTTCAGGCATTTAATATGTTCAAATTATTAAAACTTGATGCTTCTTTAGCTTATAAAAATGTAATTATTATTCCAGATGGTTTATTAAATTTTATTCCTTTTGAGTCATTATTAACCTCAAAAACGAATACAACATCATTTTCTAAAATGCCCTTTATTATTAAAAATCAAAAGATTGCTTATAATTCTACTGTACTATTATATTTAAATGATACTCAAAAAAGTAATAACAATAATTTATTAGGTTTTTTTCCTGTGTTTGAAAACACCAATCAATCACTTATATATTCAATTGACGAGGCTAATACTATAAAAAACGAAATGTCTTCAACTATATTTATAAATGAAAACGCTTCAAAAATCAACTTTATTAAAAACATAACTAATTATGGCATTCTACACTTATCTACACATGCTAGCGGTGGCGGTTTTACAAAACCAGCAAACATATCGTTTTACGACGACACTATGTTTTTAAACGAATTATACAGTTTGAATTTAAAATCGGATTTAGTTGTTTTAAGCGCCTGCGAAACTGGTATTGGCAAATTACATAAAGGAGAAGGCGCAATGAGTATTGCTCGTGGTTTCCAGTATGCTGGAGCAGAAAATTTGCTTTTCTCGTTGTGGCAAATAAACGATTTGTCAACTTCTCAAATTATGCAATCATTCTATAAAAATTATAAGCAAAATCAATCTGGTTTTATTGCTAATCATAATTCAAAAATTGAATATTTAGAAAACAGTATTATTAGTAATAGTAAAAAATCACCCTATTTTTGGAGTGCTTTTGTTTATTATGGTTCATTAGAATCTACAAAATCGCAAAATTTCACACTTTATATCTTTTTTGGGGCAATAATTCTTTTGATTGCTTTATTTTTATTCTTCAAAAGAAAAAAAACATGACCGAAACGCTTCAACAATTTCTTCTTGAAAAAGGTTATACCAAAGTAAAATTGAAGCTTACTAAAACCAATCATTTTGAAGTTAAAGCAACAATAAATGGTGTAAAAGGCGTTTTTATTTTAGATACTGGCGCTTCTAGTTCTTGCGTTGGTTTTAATGCTATTAAAAACTTTAACCTCAACGCCGAAGATTCTTTAATTAAAGTTGCTGGCGCTGGAGCAACTGATATGAAAACTAAAATGGCTAAAAAAAATAAAGTAAAAATTGGGAAATGGAAACATAATAAAGTTGTTTTAGTTTTGTTTAATCTAACACATGTAAATACAGCACTTATAAATCATAACTCTACACCTGTTGATGGCATTATTGGTGCCGATATTTTAAAAAAAGCTAAAGCAGTTATAGATTATGAAAAGAAATTTCTATATTTAAAATTATAAAGTATCGCATTAAAATTAATAGCACTCAACCCTAAGAATTAATGAATACGTCCATAGTAATTGCAGACGACCATCCGCTTATGCTAAGAGGTCTCACCGACTTTTTAACCTCAAAAGGTTTTAATATTATTGGTAGTGCTGAAGACGGAAATGCGGCATACAATCTTATAGTAAAACTAAAACCAGAAATTGCTATTCTAGATATTAGAATGCCACATAAAACGGGTTTAGAAATTGCTGAAGCTGTTCAAAAAAACAATCTTTCAACTAAAGTAATTCTAATCACTTTTGATAAAGAAGAAGAGGTCTACGACCAAGCAAAAGCCTTTAATGTTTATGGTTATATTTTAAAAGAATTTGCCGTTGAAGAAATTGAAATTTGTATAGAAAGTGTAGTTAATAATAAGCCTTATTTTAGTGAAGAAATAGCGGCTTATTTAAGTGCCAAAAGTTTAGAAAAAAAACCTGAAATTTTAAATACATTAACCAAATCTGAATTGCGAATTATAAAACTTGTTTCTGAAAATATGACAAGTCAAAATATTGCAGATGAACTTTCAATATCTATAAAAACAGTACATAAACACAGAAGTCATATTGTTGCCAAACTAGGTTTGGATAATAAACCCACTTCACTTTCTATTTGGGCAAACCTAAATAAAGAGTTTCTTTAAAAATACGCACAAGTGCGTATTTTTCATATCGTTTATATCATATACATTTACAGTGCTATTAATTAGTTCTTAGGGAGAATTTGAAAGCTCTAAATTGTAATGATTTAGAGCTTTCTGTATTTTACATACTCGCCTTAATCTTTTTTTTAAAATACGCATAAGTGCGTATTTTTTTTCTTAAAGATACATATTACCTTTACAGTGCTATTAATCAAATTCTTTTTAAAGAGAGTTTATATTAAAGACTCTGTGTCGTAGTGATACAGAGTTTTTAATAACAAATGTAAACCCCAGAGCTACTTTTATATATATATAATGGAAAAAGAGAATCGTTTTCTCGACAAATTTTTTGCAATAGGTTTAATTGCATTAATTATAATAGTTATTTCAATTAATATATTAGTCTATTTTTTCAATAATTAGTTAGTTAATACCCAATTCTTAAATGAAAAAAAGAGCAACCAAATTGGTTGCTCTTTTTTATATAAAGTATTTATTATTTTAAAGTTCTAATGCTTTTTTAGCATCATTGTCCATTAATAATTCTACTGGATTTTCTAATGCTTCTTTTACAGCAACTAAGAAACCAACGCTTTCTTTACCATCAATAATTCGATGATCATATGATAAAGCAACAAACATTATTGGACGAATTTCAACCTTACCATCAATGGCTACAGGTCGTTCAACAATATTATGCATACCTAAAATAGCGCTTTGTGGTGGATTAATAATTGGCGTAGATAACATGCTACCAAAAACACCTCCATTAGAAATAGTGAATGTTCCTCCCGTCATTTCATCTACAGTAATTTTTCCATCACGTGCTCTAATTGCTAAACGTTTTACTTCTTCTTCAACACCTCTAAAGCTTAACTTTTCAGCATTACGCATTACGGGAACCATTAATCCTTTTGGACCAGAAACTGCGATACTAATATCACAAAAATCGTAGCTTAACATTTCTTTTCCATCAATCATAGAGTTTACCGCAGGGTACATTTTTAATGCTCTTACGATAGCTAAAGTAAAGAAACTCATAAAGCCTAAACTTACCCCAAATTTCTCTTTAAATGTTTCTTTGTATTCTTTACGTAAAGCAAAAATTGGCGACATATCAACCTCATTAAAAGTGGTTAGCATAGCCGTTGTATTTTTAGCTTCTACTAAACGCTCTGCCACTTTACGACGTAGCATTGACATTTTACTTCTTGATGTTCCACGACCTTCAACATTAACCTCTTGCCCCATTGACGGCACTGCTTTTACAGCATCATCCTTGGTTACTCTACCATCTTTTCCTGTTCCATGAATTGATGAAGCATCCATTCCTTTTTCAGCTAAAATCTTTTTTGCTGCTGGACTTGCAGTTCCTGTAGCATATGTTTTGTTCTCGACTGCGCTCGAACTAACAACCTTTTCAGTTTTTGGAGCATTATCTTTTTTAGCTTCTTTAGTTTCAGAACCTTCTGGTTTTTCTGCACTAGTATCAATTAAACATACTACAGCGCCAACTGCAACAGCATCGCCTTCTTCAGCTTTAAAAGTTATAGTTCCACTAGCTTCTGCAGGTAACTCAAGTGTTGCTTTATCACTATCAACTTCAGCAATAGCTTGGTCTTTTTCTACATAATCTCCTTCTTCAACTAACCATGTTGCTATTTCTACTTCTGTAATAGATTCACCTGGTGAAGGCACTTTCATTTCTAAAATCATTCTCTATAATTTTAATGTATTATGAATTTTAATTCTTTATTTTTCAACAATATCGAAAACTGCATTAATTACATTTTGCTGTCTTCTCTTATCTCTTGTACTTGACCCTGGTGCTGGAACTGATGCATATGGTCTTGTACACGCTTCTAGTTTAACCAAATCTAATCGTTCTGAAACATGACTCCAAGCTCCCATGTTTTTTGGTTCTTCTTGTGCCCAAACATAGTTTTTAACATTCGGGTAACCATTAATTATTTGTTGTATTTTTTCTAAATGTAAAGGAAATAATTGCTCAACTCTTACTAAAGCAACTTCATTATTATTTATAGTTTCACGTTCAGCTAACAAATCATAATAGAACTTACCTGTACAGAATACTAATTTTTTTACATTATTAGGATTTATTGAATCGTCAATTACTTCTTCAAAATTACCTGTTGATAATTTATTTAAAGATGATACTGCTTTTGGATGGCGTAATAAGCTTTTAGGCGTGAAAATAATTAATGGTTTTCTATAATTACGTTTCATTTGACGACGCAACAAATGATAAAAGTTAGCAGGTGTTGTACAGTTTGCAACAGTCATATTATCATTAGCACATAATTGTAAATAACGTTCGATTCTTGCAGATGAATGCTCAGAACCTTGCCCTTCGTAACCATGTGGCAACAACACTACAATACCATTTTGTGCTTTCCATTTATCTTCGGCTGCCGATAAATATTGGTCGAAAATAATTTGTGCTCCATTACTAAAATCTCCAAACTGTGCTTCCCAAATAGTTAATGTATTTGGGTTTGTCATAGCATAACCATAATCGAAACCAAGTACTCCATATTCTGATAAAAATGAATTATAAATCTCCATTTTACCTTTATTCTCTGGGTTTGTATTTAATAGATTGATGCGCTCTTCTGATATTTCATCACGTAATATGGCATGACGATGTGAGAACGTTCCTCTTTCAACATCTTGCCCAGAAATACGTATGTTAAACCCTTCTTCAAGTAAACTTCCGTAAGCTAAATTTTCTGCCATTCCCCAGTCTAAAGAATCGGTTTCAAAAACCATTTTTGCACGTCCTTTTAAAATTCTTTCAGCCTTACGCAAAAACTTAACGCCTTCGGGAACGGTTGAAACAATTTTTGAAATATCTTTAAGTCTATCTTCAGAGTAACTTGTTTCGACAGGCTTCAACATAGCATCTAATCCTTGTCTGTCAAAATCGGTCCAACGCTCTTGCATAAACTCGCGTACTTTAGACGATTCTGCAGCTTTAGACTTGGTGTATTCCTTTTCTAACATTGCTTTAAAATCTTTTACAATGTTTTCTGAATAAGCTTTATCAATTGTATTTTCTTCAATTAATTTATCTGAATATATTTTAAATGGGTTATCGTGTTTTGCTATGTTTTTATACAACTTTGGTTGTGTAAAACGTGGTTCGTCTCCTTCATTATGTCCATATTTTCTATAACCCAACAAATCGATATACACATCTTTTTTATATCGCATTCTGTATTCCAAAGCCATTTCAACAGCATGTACAACCGCCTCAGCATCATCAGAATTTACGTGTAAAACTGGTGATAAAGTTACCTTTGCAACATCTGTACAATAGGTACTTGAACGCGCATCTAAATAGTTGGTTGTAAACCCAATTTGATTATTTACTACAATATGAATTGTACCACCCGTTTTATAACCATTTAATTGGCTCATTTGGGCAACTTCATAAGCTATACCTTGACCAGCAATAGCTGCATCACCATGAACAATTATTGGTAAAATTTTGGAATTATCACCATTATAATCTGCATCAATTTTAGCACGTGTAATACCCTCTGCTACTGGAGCAACTGTTTCTAAATGTGATGGATTAGGCACTAAATTCATTTTAATTTTCTTACCATTTTGGTAAGTTTTATTTAGTGTTAAACCTAAATGGTATTTTACATCTCCATCTATATTTTCATCTTCAAAATCTTTTCCATCAAACTCACTAAAAAGCTCGTTCATTGGTTTTCTAAAAATATTTACAAGTGTACTTAAACGTCCACGATGTGCCATTCCTAAAACACATTCTTTAACATCAAATTTTTCAACCGAATAATAAAGTGCATTACTAATTGCTGGAATTAACGACTCGCCACCTTCTAAAGAAAAACGTTTTTGACCAACATATTTAGTTTGCAAAAAGTTTTCAAAAGTTACTGCATGATTTAATTTTGAAAGAATATATTTTTTAGTTTCAGCAGAATATTTAGGCTGATTATCATTTTCATTTATTTGATCCTGCCACCATTTAATTACATCAGGATTACGAAGATACATATACTCCACTCCAATAGAACTACAATAAATGTTTTCTAAATGTGTGATAATTACACGTAATGTTTGTGCGCCAATACCTAAAATATCACCAGCATCAAAAACAGTATTTAAGTCGTTATTTGAAAGTCCGAAATTTTCTATATCTAATGTTGGATTATACGTTCGTCTATCCCGAACTGGGTTTGTTTTGGTAAACAAATGCCCTCGCATTCTATAACCATCAATAAGTTTTACAACTTGAAATTCTTTTTGAACTTTTTCTGGAATCTGTGCAGAAACACCTTCAACAATTTCACCTTCTAATCCGTAATTCTCACTACCAAAATCATACCCTTGAAAAAAAGCTTTCCAACTAGGTTCAACCGTATCAGGGTTTTCTAAATATTGTTCATATAAATCAGCAAAATATGCTGTGTGTGCTGCGTTTAAAAAAGAAAATTTATCCATTATTTTTTTAATAGAATATGGCTTAGTTAAATTTTCACCAAAAATACAACTTTTGGTAAAATTAGATGTTTGTTTTAGTATATTTATAAGGAAATATTAACCATTTCAAAAATATATAACTATTTGTTATTAAATTTTTGATTATTCTGAATATCAATGTATACAAGCTCTTTTATTCGTAAAAAAACAGGTTCTCTTTTTTTAATCATTTTCTCTTTTGCTACCTTTAGTATTGCACAACAACAGGAAAGTCTTTTTTGGAAGCATGTTCGTTTTGGTGGTGGTTTAGGACTAAGTTTTGGCGATGGCTACTTTAGCGGTACCATTGCTCCAAGTGGTATTTATGAGTTTAATAATGCTTTTGCGTTAGGTTTGGGGTTAAATGCTACTTTTAATAATCAAAAAAATATTTATAAATCAACTATATTAGGCGGAAGCTTAATTGGTTTATTTAATATAATACCAGAACTACAGTTATCTGCGGAATTTGAACAACTTAATGTTAACAGAATTTACAATGTTAATTTGAATCTTGATAAGGATCATTATTGGGTTCCTGCTTTATTTATTGGTGCCGGTTATAGAAATGGCAATGTAACTTTTGGTATTAGATATGATGTTTTATATGATGAAAACGAAAGTATTTACTCTGAGGCTTGGGCTCCTTTTGTAAGGTTTTATTTTTGATTTATCAATCTATCTTTATTTGATATTGAGACAACAAACCAACAACATCTTTTAATGAAAATTTCGCTCCTTTTACCCTGTTTTGTTCTAGATTGATTTCATAATTATAAGAACTTCTAAAATCTGCTCTCTCAATAATAGTATTCTTAAACGTTGCTTTTAAAAAATCACAATTATCAAAACTTGCTTCAGTTAAATCTGAAGCTGTAAAGTCTACTTCTTGAAGTTTACAATTTTTAAATTTGGTTTTATTCAATTTCACCTCATAAAATGAAGAGTGATTAAGTTGACAATCATTTAATATTACAGCAAACCCAAACGAATTACAATCTTCAAATTGAAGCCCTAACATTTTACAATTTTGAAATAAGGCATCTTGAAATAAGGTTTCGTACAAATTAGCAGAACTAAAATTACAATCATAAAACTCGCATTCTACAAATTGAAAACCTGAAATATTTACATTTGAAAAAGCACAATTATTGAAAGTACAACATTCGTATTCTCCTTTAAATAAAGAGTTTTTTACAAAATTAACACCTTTAAATGTTTCGTTTTCTATATAATTTTGATTCATTTTATTATTGAGTTTAATACTGATTTTTAAACCACACTTTTTGCCATTCGCGTTGTAAAATTAAAAACATAACATCTTCTGATAGTTTTAAGGTATCATTTCCATCTAAAGCTTTTACTTTATTTTCTGGCACATCAATTATATAAAGCAAATTAAGGTAATCTGAAAAATTTTCTTGAATGAGCTTATAAACTGCTTCATGAAGTAATAATTTTAAGCTAGAAGCCAACGTGTCTTCATGAAAATCTAGGTCGATATTTGCTAATAAAAAGTCTTTATTAAGTTGAAGGATTAGTTTTTTGTATAAATCTAATTGATTTGCTTCTTCAATTAAATTATCAAAAGTTGATGGTAACTTCATTACACACTTCTATTCATAAGACTGTTCCCAAAAATCTTGAAAACTTCTTTTTTATCTTCCGAAATATTAATCGCATCTAATACTTCAAATGCTTTTTTGGTATAATTTTCAATAGCTTTTTTTGTTGCTTCAACCGAACCACTCGATATAAAAAATTGTTTTACAGTTTCAATTTTAGTTGTTATATTTTCTGGTGAAGATTCATATAACTTAATTAGGGTTTCTTTACTTGATTGATTTGAATTTTCAAGTGCCTTTATATATAGGTAGGTTTTTTTATTTTCAATAATGTCGCCTCCAACTTGTTTGCCAAACGTTTCAGGGTTTCCGAAAGCATCTAAATAATCATCTTGTAACTGAAATGCAATTCCTAAATTTTTCCCGAATTCATAAATATTATCTCGGTCTTCTTCCGAAGCATCAGCAACAATAGCGCCCATTTTCATAGCAGCACCAACTAAAACTGCTGTTTTATATTCAATCATTTTTAAATATTCATCTACTGTAACATCATCACGAGTTTCAAAATCTACATCATATTGCTGCCCTTCACAAACCTCTAAAGCCGTTTTACTAAATAATTTTGCTAATGCTTGAAATGTGTCTGCTTCATAATTTTCAAACAATTGATACGCCATTATTAACATCGCATCACCAGAAAGAATTCCTGTATTTATGTTCCACTTTTCATGCACCGATTTTTGTCCACGACGTAAAGGCGCAGCGTCCATAATATCATCATGTACTAACGAAAAATTATGAAACACTTCAATACTTAGTGCTGCATTTAATGCTTCATTATAATTACAATTAAAGGTTTCTGCAGTCATTAATGTTAAAACAGGGCGCAACCGCTTTCCTCCTAAATTTAAAATATATTGAATAGGCTCGTAAAGGTTTTTAGGTTGTTTTAAAGTTGAATAACTTTTAAGGTATTCTATAAACGTTTGCTGGTATTTTTCTATGGTAAGCATAAAACAAAAATAAAGTAATTAAAGATATTAAAAAGCTCTAGTATAAATTAAATGTTAAAAAATTATAAAACTAAGGAAACTTTTTAGGTTTCTAAAGTTTCCTTATATATATTTGCAGCCATATTTATTAGAAAATGAAGTGTGAAATTTTAGAAAAGGCTACAGAAATGTTCTTAAACTTTGGGTTTAAGAGTGTAACTATGGATGATATTGCCAACAAAATGGGGATTTCTAAAAAAACCATTTATGTCAATTATAAAAACAAAACAAAATTGATTGAGGCTTCAACTATACACATGTTTAATCTTATTTCGCATGGAATAGATTGTATTTGTGAATTAGGAAAAAATCCTATTGAAGAACTTTACGACATAAAACAATTTGTGATGGAGAATCTTAAAGATGAAAAATCATCACCACAATATCAACTACAAAAATATTATCCAAAAGTTTATGAAAACTTAAAAAACAAACATTTTGAGGTTATGCAAGACTGCGTAAAAGAGAATTTAGAACGTGGTATGAAACAAAAATTATATCGAGATACAATAAGTACAGATTTTATTTCTAGAATATATTTTAACTGTATTATGGCTTTAAAAGACAAAGATTTATTTCCACAAAAAGAATTTCCTGTAAGACCGCTAATGGAACAATATTTAGAATACCATTTAAGAGGTATTTGTACTACAAAAGGATTAAAGATTTTAAACAAATTTACTACATCAAATCAATCATAAAAATGAAAAACAAATTAATATTAATATTCAGTTTTTTGTTTTCTACAGTTATGTTTTCACAAGAAAACACACAAAGCTTCTCTTTACAAGAAGCTATAGACTATGCTTTAGAAAATAATAGAACGGCTAAAAATGCAGCACGAAATATTGAAGCTGCAAAACAACAAAAATGGGAAACTACAACTATTGGGTTACCGCAAATAAGTGCCGAAATTGGCTATAACAATTGGTTAAAACAACAGGTATCGTTATTGCCTGCTGAGTTTTTTGGAGGTAATCCAGGTGAATTTACCGAAGTTGCTTTTGGAACTAAGCAAACCATGAGTGCAACTGCTACAGTAAACCAGTTGTTATTTGATGGCTCATATTTAGTAGGTTTACAATCGGCAAAAGTCTTTTTAGAAATATCAAAAAACGCTAAAGAGAAAACCGATTTAGAAATACGTAAAGCAGTTATCTATGCATACGGAAATGTGCTTCTTGCTGAAGAAAGTGTAAATATTTTAGAACGTAATGTTAGTGTGCTTCAAAATAATTTAAATGAAACTACCAAAATTTTTGAAAATGGTTTAGGTGACCAAGAAAGTGTTGAACAATTACAAATTACATTATCTGGAGTTGAAAGCAGCTTAAATAATACATCACGTTTAAAAAACTTAGCATTACAAATGTTAAATATTACACTTGGTTTAGATATTAATAATAACACAATTCTTATCGATAATTTAGAAAGTTTAACCATTCAAAATACTGTTTTAAGCTTGCTTGATGCAGATGAAAATATTGAAAACACTATAGATTATAAAATTGCTGAAAACGATAAAACATCTAAAGAGCTTTTATTAAAGCTAGAGAAAAGTAAAGCTTTACCAACTTTAAGTGCATTTTTAAATGGTGCTTATAATGGTAATAGCGAAACATTTTCATTTTTAGAAAAAGACCAAAAATGGTTTGGTTCATCATTATTTGGAGTAAATATGAATATTCCAATATTTAGTTCTGGTAGAAGAAGTGCAGCAACACAACGCGCAAAAATCAATTTAGAAAAAGCTCAAGATGATTTAACTGAAACCGAACAGCAATTAAAACTTCAAATCGCATCTGCAAAAAGCAATTATAAGTTTTCACTTGAAGATTATAATAACAAAAAAGAAAACTTAAATCTTGCTGAACGCATTGAGAAAAAAAATCAAACCAAATTTTTTGAAGGTATTTCGTCAAGCTTTGAACTTCGACAAGCACAAATGCAGTTGTATGCTGCTCAACAAGAATTTTTACAAGCCATGCTAGATGTTATAAATAACAAAGCTGAATTAGAAACTATTTTAAATAAAATACCAAAAAATTAATCAATCAGAAAACACTAAAAAAATGAAACATATATTTTCAATAATACTAATAACACTTCTTTTAATTTCCTGTGGAAATAAAGAAAAAATGTCTAATGATTTATCGATATTAAATACTCAAAAGGAAGGATTAAAACATCAGCTAGATAGCATAAACACTAAATTACAAGCTGTTGAAGAAGCTATTTCAAAATTAGACACAATAAAAAAACTTGCTGTAGTTACAACATTTACCCCAAAAATTAAAGACTTCAATCATTATGTAGAAGTACAAGGTATAGTTATGGCAGATAAAAGTGTGGAGTTGCATCCTGAAATGGGCGGAACTGTTACACGTATTTATGTAAAAGTAGGTCAGCGAGTTTCTAAAGGACAAACACTTGCCCAACTAGATGCTTCAATTTTAAATAACAACATTGCACAAGTACAAACACAATTAAATTTAGCTATTACTGCGTTCGAACGTCAGTCACGTTTATGGGAACAAAAAATTGGTAGTGAAATGCAATATCTACAGGCAAAAGCTCAAAAAGAAGGTTTAGAAAATAACATTAAAGCCTTACGAGCTCAAGCACAAAAAATGAAAATTATTGCTCCTTTTTCTGGTACTATAGATGATGTTTTTGCTAAACAAGGCGCATTGGCTAATCCTCAAGCACCATTTTTAAGGATTATCAATTTAAATAAAATTTATCTAGAAAGTGAAATTACAGAAACCTATTTAAACGATGTTAAAAAAGGCACAAGTGTAATTATTAATTTCTCATCAATTAATAAAGAAATCAGCTCAAAAATCTCACAAGTTGGTAATTATATTAATCCTGGAAACCGAAGTTTTAAAACTAGAATTGATATTAATAATTCAAATAATGAAATAAAGGCGAATCAATTAGCAGATATAAAAATTAATGATTTTTCAGCAAAAGGTATTGTTATTCCTTCTAACTTAATTCAAAAAGACAGAGATGGTAATACATTTGTTTACACAATTCATAATAATGAATCTATGCATAAAGTGACAAAAAGTATGGTTACTGTTACTAAAGAGTACAACAATCTATCTTATATTTCTGATGGTCTTTCAGAAAGTGATTCGATCATAGATAAAGGCTCTCGTTTGGTTAAAAGTGATGACGAAGTTTTAATTGCACAATAAATAAAAACCATGAGTACAAATAAAATAAAAGAATTTAAACTTTCTAGTTGGGCGATTTCTAATCGCATGACAGTTGCTGTAATTACTGGTATTATTATTCTTGGAGGCATATTGTCTTACACAAGTATGCCAAGAGAAAATTTTCCAGAAATTGTAATACCCCAAATATATATTGCAACACCGTATCCAGGGAATTCTGCTTTAGATATTGAGAAATTAATAACAAAACCTTTAGAAAAGGAAATTAATGGTATAACTGGAGTCGATAAAATTACATCTAATTCTATCCAAGGTTTTTCTACTATTCAAGTTGAATTTACGTTTGATGTCACACCTTCTGAAGCTTTGCAAAAAGTAAAAGACAAAGTAGATATAGCGATGTCTGATAAAGATTTTCCAACAGATTTACCATCAGACCCAAGTGTTACAGAAATGAATTTTTCTGAAATGATTCCTATTATGAATATTAACCTATCTGGTGAATTTTCAATGGATCAACTCAAAGATTATGCTGAATATTTAGAAGATGAAATTGAAGAGATACCAGAAATTTCTAGTGTTGATATTCGTGGTGTGCAAGAAAAAGAAATTGAAATTGCCATTGATTTATATAAAATGGAAGCTTCTAAAATTAGCTTTACAGATATAGAAAACGCAATTGCTTTTGAAAACATGAGTATTTCTAGTGGTGATATTTTACAAAATGGTTTACGAAGAAACGTTAGAGTTCTAGGCGAATTTAAAAACGCAAAAGAGATTGAGAATATTATTGTAAAACAAGAAAACGGAGACATTGTTTATTTACGTGATATTGCTGATGTAAATTTTAAAGAACAAGAAAAAGAAAGTTATGCTCGCGAATATTTACAACCTGTTGTAATGCTCGATGTAAAAAAACGTGGTGGCGAAAACTTATTAGAAGCTTCGAGTAAAATAGATGCTATTATAGCCAAAGCAAAAGTTTCTCATTTTCCAAAAAACCTAGTTATCTCTAAAACAAACGATCAATCTAACGATACCAGAACCATGGTTTCAGATTTAGAAAACAGTATTATTCTTGGTGTTATTTTAGTAGTTTTAGTATTATATTTCTTTTTAGGATTTAGAAACGCATTATTTGTAGGTATTGCAATTCCGCTTTCTATGTTTTTATCTTTTGCCATTTTAAGTTTTATGGGAGTAACCTTAAATACTATGGTATTATTCTCATTAGTTATTGCATTAGGAATGCTTGTAGATAATGGTATTGTGGTCGTCGAAAATGTGTATCGCTTAATGGACGAAGGTTATTCACGCATTGAAGCTGCAAAGCTTGGTGTTGGTGAAGTAGCAATGCCAATTATTGCTTCTACGGCAACAACATTAGCAGCGTTTTTTCCACTTATTTTATGGGAAGGCATCATGGGAGAATTCATGAAATACTTACCTATAACTTTAATTATTGTTTTAAGTTCTTCATTATTTGTGGCTTTGGTTATCAACCCAATGCTTATTTCAATATACATGAAAGTAGTTCCAAAAAAAGAGGGTAAAAAAAGTATGCTTTCAAGGCTGGAAAACTTCTACGAAGGGTTTTTAAGTAAAACACTTTCTGGTTGGAGACCATATCTATTTGTAGCAGGAACTTTTGGATTGCTACTCTTTTCATTTTTCTTAATGTCTGTTTTCCCACCAAACACATTGTTTTTTCCAAATACACAAGCTAAACAAGTTTTTGTCTTTTTAGAGTACCCTATTGGAACAGATATTGAACAAACCAATATTATTTCAAAAAAAATAGAACAAGACATAGAAGACCATTTAAAGAAATATGAAAAAAATGGTAAAAACTTTTTAGTTACTTCAATTATTGGTCAAGTTGGAGAAGGGACTTCTGATCCAACTATGGGGCAACAAGGTGGATCTACACCTAACAAAGCTAGAATTACTGTTGATTTTGTGAAATTTCAAGATAGACAAGGTGTAAGTACCGAAAATGTTTTAAAAGAAATTCGTAGTGTAATTAAAGGTTATCCTGGATTAACAGTTATTGTAGACAAACCAAGTGATGGACCGCCAACAGGAGCGCCGATTAATATGGAAATTAAAGGAGATGATTATACTTTAATATTAAATACAGCTAATAAATTAAAAGAACATATTAATAATTCTAGTATTGCTGGAATTGAAGAATTAAAATTAGATATAGACCAAGGTAAACCTGAAATGCTGGTTGAAGTTGATAGACAAAAAGCAAGACGTTTAGGTGTGTCAACAGGACAAATAGGTAGTGCATTACGTACTGCGCTTTATGGTAAAGAAGTTTCAACATTTAAAGATTTAGATGATGATTATCCTATAAATATTCGTTTAAAAGACGCACAGCGTTATAACAAAAATATTTTACTAAATCAAAAAATAACGTTTAGAAATCAAAGTGATGGACAAATAAAACAAGTACCTATTTCCGCCATTGCAAAAACAACTAACACCTCAACATTTAGCGCTGTAAAACGATTAGATTTAGATCGTGTTGTTACTTTATATTCTAATGTCTTAACAGATTATAATCCTACGTTAGTAAATGATAAAATTAGAGCTACTGTAAAAGATTTTAATGTGCCAAACGGTATATCTATAAATTTTACTGGTGAACAAGAAGAACAAGCTAAAGAAATGGCATTTTTAAGCACCGCATTATTAATTGCTGTACTATTAATATTCTTAATTATGGTAGCACAATTTAATTCGGTTACAACGCCTATAATAATTTCAATTTCAGTATTGTTAAGTTTAATTGGAGTATTACTTGGGTTATTGATTTTTAGAATGGAATTCGTCATATTAATGACTATGATTGGTATTATTTCACTAGCAGGAATTGTAGTAAACAATGCCATTGTTTTAATAGATTATATCAATTTGATTATTAAAAGAAAACGTCGTGAAATGAATATACTAGATTCAGAAAAATTAACAACACAGCAGTTATTTGATAGTGTTGTTGAAGGCGGAAAAACACGTTTAAGACCTGTACTTTTAACGGCTATTACAACCGTTTTAGGATTATTACCATTAGCATTAGGTATAAACTTTAATTTCAGAACTCTACTTACAGAGTTTAATCCTCACTTTTATATTGGCGGAGAAAATGTTGCTTTTTGGGGTCCAATGAGTTGGGCTATTATTTTTGGTTTAACCTTTGCAACATTCTTAACTTTAATTATTGTACCAATTTTATTTTACATTATTAATAAACGTAAATTAAAAAATGAAGAAGACATTGTTTTACAAAGCAGTTAGAATAACTCATAACTAGCAAAAAGCCTCAACAAATGTTGAGGCTTTTTTATGCGAATAAACTAAAATGTTATTTTAAAAAAATTACCAAAAAAAATACACTACAAAACAATATCTTACTAAATTTGCACATCAATTTTTTTCTATGTACAGAAGTCATAATTGTGGTGAATTAAGAACATCACATATAAATACAGAAGTCACACTTTCAGGTTGGGTTCAAAAATCAAGAGACAAAGGTTTTATTGTTTGGATAGATTTACGCGACCGTTACGGAATTACACAATTAGTTTTTGACGAAGAACGTTCTTCAAAAGCATTAATCGAGCAAGCACAAAATCTTGGTCGGGAGTTTGTAGTTCAAGTTAAAGGAACTGTTATTGAACGTGCTTCAAAAAATCCAAATTTAGCTACTGGCGACATAGAAATATTAGTTTCAGAATTAAATATTTTAAATGAATCATTGCTTCCTCCTTTCACAATTGAAGATAATACGGATGGCGGTGAAGATATCAGAATGAAATATCGTTACCTTGATATTCGCCGTAATCCCGTAAAAAACAATTTAATCTTTAGAGCAAAAGTTGCTCAAGAAGTTAGAAACTATTTATCTAACGAAGATTTTATAGAAGTTGAAACACCTTATTTAATAAAATCTACACCAGAAGGCGCTCGTGATTTTGTTGTGCCTTCTCGTATGAATGAAGGTCAATTTTACGCACTTCCGCAATCGCCACAAACATTTAAACAATTGTTGATGGTTGGAGGCATGGATAAATATTTTCAGATTGTAAAATGTTTTAGAGATGAAGATTTACGTGCGGACAGACAACCAGAATTCACACAAATTGATTGTGAAATGGCGTTTGTTGAACAAGAAGATATTTTAAATGTTTTTGAAGGATTAACACGTCATTTATTAAAAGAAGTGAATGGTGTAGAAATTGATAAATTTCCAAGAATGCTCTATGACGATGCTATGCGCATCTATGGAAACGACAAACCAGATATTAGATTTGGAATGGAATTTGGAGAATTAAACGAGGTTGCACAGCATAAAGAATTCAATGTATTTAATTCTGCCGAATTAGTAGTTGGAATTGCAGTTCCCGAAGGAAATAGTTATTCAAGAAAAGAAATTGATAAACTAATCGATTGGGTAAAACGTCCACAAGTTGGTGCTTTAGGAATGGTATATTGTCGTTGTAATGATGATGGAACATTTAAATCTTCAGTCGATAAATTTTACAATCAAGAAGATTTAGCAAAATGGGCAAAAGTTACTGATGCCAAAGCTGGCGATTTAATATGTATACTCTCTGGTGACACCAATAAAGTACGTGCACAATTAAGCGCTTTGCGTATGGAATTAGCCGAACGTTTAGGATTAAGAAACCCTAAAGAGTTTGCTCCACTTTGGGTTATCGATTTCCCATTATTAGAATTAGATGAAGAAACAGGACATTACCACGCCATGCATCATCCATTTACATCACCAAAACCTGGGCAAATGGAATTGTTAGAAACAAATCCTGGAGACGTAAAAGCAAACGCTTACGATTTAGTGTTAAATGGAAATGAAATAGGTGGAGGTTCTATTAGAATTCACGATAAAAAAATACAAGCAACCATGTTAAAACATTTAGGTTTTTCAGATGAAGAAGCTAAAGCACAGTTTGGTTTTTTAATGGATGCGTTCGAATATGGCGCTCCACCACATGGTGGATTAGCATTTGGATTAGATAGATTAGTTGCCATTTTGGGCGGACAAGAAACTATTCGAGATTTTATTGCATTCCCAAAAAATAATTCTGGTCGCGATGTTATGATAGATGCGCCTGCACCAATTGATAAAGAACAATTAAAAGAATTAAATTTAAAACTTGATTTGTAGTTTATACCTTCAAATTAACTGTTTATAAATCAATCCCGCTTTTCGCGGGGTTTTTTATTAGTTTAGAATTATGAAACGAAAAAAGGTTTTTAAAACAATAGGGTTAATTCTCGGAATACTCTTATTCTCTTTTGCTTGTCTTATTACATACAAATATTTTGAGTTTAAAAAAGCTCACAATACAGAAAGCAAAGAATACAAAAACTATATTGGCTATATAAACCAAGAAACGGCTTTATTAAATAGCACTTATACACTTTGTGATAAAGGTCAACTAATGCATACCTATAGTAGTGCTGGAGCAAAAGCTTTTGCAGGAAGTAAAAAACATTTTCGAGAAACTATTCTTTCTGAATACAAAAATAATTACACAAATTCTGGCTATTTAAATTTTAGGTTTCTAGTTAATTGTGAAGGAAATGCCGGATGGTTTGAAATTATTGAAATGAATTTAGATTTAGAAGAATCATCTTTAAACGAAGAAATGGTTAATCAGTTATTTAAATTAACATCAAATTCAAAACATTGGAATATTATTAGTTATAAAGAAACACCAATGAATTATTATATGTACATATCTTACAGAATCGAACATGGAGAAATCACTGAAATACTACCTTAGTCTTATTTGTTTAGTTAGCTTCTTTTCATGCAAAAATGAAATTTCTAATTTAGATACGGCTCAAAAAACAGAACTTGCAGAAAAAACATATCAAGATGCCATTCAATTTCGTCAAGGCTCAACAGCATTTCAAAACGGAATTGCAGACGCAGTAAAAATTAATCCTGATTACCAAGCTGCTGTTTACGAATTATCTGTTGCTCATTTAAAACGAGGCATGCCTCATAAATGGTTACCTCAATATAACAAAGCTGTAAAGTTAGATTCTGTAACAAGAATTCCGTGGCGAGGTTATTTATATCTATGGTTTTATCGAGACTATAAAAAAGCCATTGCAGATTTTGATGCCTCTGACACATTAACACCAAACTTTATTGATGCACCTCAAGGTCATAGTGTCGATTATTGGAGAGGCATTGCTTATTTAGGTTTAAAAGATTATAAAAACTCACTTTTCTATTTTGATAAATACATTGCAAAAGAAATAAAAGATTCTGGTGAAGATTGGGTAGAACTAACTGCATTTTTATATCGAGGAATTGCCTATTACGAAATTGAAGATTACGATAATGCTCTTTTAAATTTCGACAAACAATTACAATATGGAAGAAACCTAAGTGCAGACGCTAAATATTACAAAGCTTTAATTTTTAAAAAGCAAAATCAAATTGATAAAGCTAAAGAATCTATTGAAGGTGCAATTAAAGATTACAATTTAGGTTACTATAATAACAGAGCGTACGTTGAAACATTACGACAAATCTATCCTGAAGATATAGAAGCACTTCAAAACTCAATAAAATAAGCTCAACACATTCAAAAATCAGGTTAGTTTTGTTAATTTTGCCCTATGCCAAAAAAAACATTACTAACGCGTTTTTTAATCTGGAAATATAAACATATTCCAGACAGACAATTTATATATATTCTAAGTATAATAATTGGCTTATTGGCAGGTCTTGGTGCTGTTGCATTAAAAAATTTAACACACTTAATTCAAAAATTACTTGAAGGAGAATTTATAAAAAA
>Ga0256845_1000330_pt1 | contig 45463 bp, 30 predicted proteins | sample RiftiametaG_FD_189101 | JGI IMG/M metagenome (GOLD analysis project Ga0256845, IMG submission 189101) | Tube worm associated microbial communities from hydrothermal vent at the East Pacific Rise, Pacific Ocean - Riftia | ecosystem: Host-associated > Annelida > Integument > Unclassified ...
GAGGCGGCTGTTCGCGAGGAGCTGGGCGAAGATTTTCTTCCTCTGCCACCTGCTGAAGAATGGACAATTCACCACAAAGACAGGCCCAGACGAAGCAGGCTTTATGCCCCGGGAAACAAACCGAGATTCATAGAAAAAGCTGCCGCAGCAAATGCAGACGGCATCATCCTTGATCTTGAGGACAGTGTAGCCCCTGGCCGGAAAGACGAAGCGCGTATACTTGTAGCTTACGCTCTGGCCAATGTTAACTTCGGTGACACGGAAGTAATGGTGCGAATTAACCAGGGAGAGAGAGCCGCTGACGACCTGAGCTGGATAGTTCCACAGCCTGTGCAGCATATACTTGTTCCCAAGGTTGAAGTTGCTGGAGATGTGTCAGCACTGCGGGATATGGTTGAAACCGTAATGGACCTCTGTGGAAGAACTGCCTTTCCATGGCTTATGCCTATTCTTGAATCTCCCAGGGGTATTCTGAATGCGCTTTCAATTGCCGACTCTGTTCCTGAAATGGCGGCACTCACACTTGGGCTTCAGGATCTTACAGCAGAAATAGGCATAATGCCTACTCCTGAAGGAACGGAAAGCTTCGCTGCCCGAAGTCTTGTTGTTCTTGCCGCAAGAGCAGCCGGGCTTCAACCCATAGACACCGTTTATGCCGACGTGAAGAATCTTGATGGCTTGCAGAAAAGCATTCGTGAAGCTAAAACTCTGGGGTTTGTTGGCAAGGGCTGTATTCATCCATCTCAGGTTCTGCCGGTAGAGCAGGGCTTTATGCCTTCCGAAGCACAGATAGACAAGGCCAGGAAAATTGTTGCAGCCATGCGTGAAGCTGATGAGAAGGGCCTTGGAGCTGTTGCTCTTGGTTCCAAAATGATCGACCCCCCTGTTGCCAGACAAGCTATGGCGGTTCTGAAGCTGATAGGAGAGTAACCTTTATTCCGAAGAAAACCTATAGACAACTTCACTGGCAAAGAGAGACGGCCACCTTGCAGGAAGTTTGAAAATGCCAGGCTTTCCTCGCAGACCAAGAACTTCCGGCTTGCTGTACCCCAGCTTCTGTGACCAGTAACAGAAATCTTTAACGCTCCAGTACCTCAGATGTTCCCTGGGATCAGAAATGTATGTTACTGGAAATCTGCCAAAGGTCATTCTCAGTCTGTGTGCGATGTAACCAAGGTTTGGTGTTGATATGTAAAGGCCTTTGTTGTAATGCCCTTTCAAGTTCTCGAGCATTACTTCCGTGTTCACCACATGCTCAGCCACCTCAAATATTACTATATGATCCCATGTTCCTTTCAGAGAAACACCTGGCATAGTCAGATCTTTGTTCAGAACAGCGAATCCCTTTTCTTTAACCACAGAAAGGGCTGTTTCGGAAATATCCAGTCCCGTTCCGTTTATCTGCCTCTTTTCTCTTAACACCTGGAGAGTTTCTCCTGTTCCACATCCAATATCCAACACAGAGTCTCCTGTGTCGATAAAACTAAGAATACCCCTTGCCCTGCGCTTTGCCGGGTCAGTTACGATGTGTTTCTCTTCCCTGTCTTTCCAATAATCTTCATAATTCATGGTATAAGCAGTGAGGTTATTCGGGAGAGGCATCTCACCAAATACTTCCTGGAAAGCACTTCTACCTTTTTCACCGCTAATTCTGGGATCTGCCATCGGTTTCCTTTCATTCTGTGAACACTGCAGGAATATACTGTTGCTGCCCCCCACGAAAAAGAAGGTGACGCATGTTAACCTGTTCCCCTTGACAATGGATATATTCCGTTTTCTAATAGAAGCCAGGAGGTATATATAATATCATGAATAAGATAAACCTGTTAATGGCTGCGCTTGCTTTGTGTTCTTCAAATGCTATGGGTTTCGTTTTTTATGATGATTTTGAAGACAATGACATTAATGACTGGGAAGCCAGATGTATTCCGGGATACTGGTCTGTATCCAATGGCAAGGTTCATGGGAGTACCGGCTCTTCTCCTTCTTTTTTGACCCCAATAGGAGCTACCTGGTTTGAAGACGGTGAAATTACCATTAATGCCGGTGGTATTCATGTTTTTGGTATCAGCGCTAGGGTAAATAATGATGACTGCGGTATTTACGCATATGTTTCCCCAAATGCCAATGTCGCCAGAATAAGGCGTGTTGTCAATGGCGTGCAGGGAGATCCTCTAAGTTCTCTCTATGCAAGTTTTCCTTCCAGTGTTTCTTATGAGCTAACACTTACCTGCGCCGGGGAAGATATTTCTTTGTCTATCCACATTCCTTCAACAGGAGACACCTGGGTTTTGAATGCCGTGGATCCATCCCCTCATTCCGGAACTTATGGTTTTCACATGGGCGACGAATCCAATGCCTGGTGGGACTGGATTGAGGTAAACGGAGTCGGGCTGACCAACGCGGATATTACATGGCTGATTACCGATGATCAAAGTCAGGGCGACGGAGATTTTGCCTTTGAACCTGGTGAAACCATCGACCTTGGTATACGGCTGACCAACAACGGCGATGAACCGCTGACGAATGCTTTCGGAATACTTCAAGCTTTGAACTCTGATCTAACTGTTACGCAAGACTATGTTTCTTACGGCACAATTAGCCCCGGAGAAACCCGGTACGGATCATCTGCGTTTGTCGTTCATGCTCCTTCTGTCACTCCGGCCGATGAAGTCTACGATATGAGACTAACGCTTATGGCCGACGGAGGTTTCCAGAAGCAGCTTCTCTTTTCTCTGCCTGTGGGTTGCGGCATTGAAACCAATGTTGAGTCCGGTCAGAGTGAATGGACATGGGAATCTGCCGCTAGCGGATGGGCGAACAACTGGCATGTTTCCTCTGAGAAGAATTACACCACAGGAGGACAATACAGTTTTAAGTGCGGAAGCACAGGTGCAGGCGACTACTCAAACCATCATTTTGCTTCCCTCTTTACCCCTCTCTTTAACCTGCCCCTGGGAAGTTCTCTGAGCTTCTGGATGTGGATTGATGCTCAGATGCTGGATTTTCCTGAAGCTCTTGATGGCGGAATAGTACAGTACCGACGAATCGGAGACTGGATTGATCTTACTCCTGCAGGCGGGTATACCCATGAAATTACTACAGGCTCTACTGGCCCTTTCTCTGACGGCACTGGTGTTTTCAGCGGTGCGCAATCCTGGGCTCTGTGCACCATTCCTCTGCCCGACTCTCTTGCAGGGCCGGGGCAGATCAGATTTTTGTTTGGGTCAGACAATGCCGGAACCAGAGAGGGCTGGTACCTGGATGATATCAACCTCGGCAGAGAAACAGCAATAGAGTCACCATACAGTGCTTCTTTGTATACATCACCTGTACTGACAGTCTCCAGAAATCCTTTCCAGACATCTGTAGGCTTTACCTGCTTTGCGCCGAGTGCCGGGAATTCCTGCATAGATATATACGATATCAACGGCAGACTGATCCGGTCAATAATGTTTACGCAGCAAGACGCTCTTCAAACGCTGTTATGGGATGGAACCAATTCCTCGGGAACACCTGTTTCCTCTGGTGTGTACCTGTCCCGATTGCACGGGTTGAACCAGACAACAGTCAAAGTTATGAAGATCTGAGCTTATCTTATTTATCGAATTCCTCGTCTGAATCGGGTTCGGGCTGTGCGGATCTGATTCCCTTCAGCCTGTTCCACAGCGTAAGCCTTGCAAGAATAGACTGTGCAGCTCCGTAGAAGCACAGATACTTGCAGAAGAACCTTCTGATAAAAATAGACATAATTATTGTCATTCCAGCAATTACGAGGCTGCCGGAAAGAAACAAAGTAAAGATCGTGTGAAATGGGTCGATGGAGCAGAACGGAGCAGGCCAGCCGATGGAGATTACACCATATCTATCAAGAAGAATGGAAGCTATCAGGGCAAACAAAATAAATGTATTGAGGTGCCGAAGCTTGTTGTGAACCTTTCCCGAAGGTGAAAATCTTCCCGGAACATGTATTTTGTAGAGAAACTCCTGCAAAGCCCCGAAAGGACAAACCCACCCACAGTAAACCCTGCCGAAAAATGCGGCAAAAATCAGAGGGAGAAGAAAAATGATTACACCACTAAGACCGAGAAACGCCAGGCCGCCTGCAGTAAAGGCATACTGGAAAGTACCGAGAGGGCAGAAGCACCCCTGCACTCCAAAACCCAGTATCATCAGCGATACACCGCGAACGATATGATGAGCTGAATTCCGTCTCAATCTGTCTTTAAGGCTTCTGCCGTAGTATTTTCTGGAAAGCCATGTTGAAACAGGAAGAAGAAAACCAAGAGCGATAAGAACAATGTTTATACGTCGTAATCCCCCTGAAGGATTGGAGCAAACAGTTCCATTAGTCACCCCGTACCAGTGAGGACACAGCGCAAGCGAATCCGGGCAGGCAGCAGCAGGCGGAAGGCCAAGCGGACAGCCAACCACTGATGGCGTTTGAAGACCCCTGGTAACCGTTGTGTCGGCACAAACTTCACTTGGCGACAAACCCGTGCCTGGATTATCGCAGAAACCGTTGTTATCGTCATCTACAAAGAAAGTACACTGCGGGTTCTCTGAATCGCAGGCTTCGCCTGCTGTGTAGCCAAGCGGGCATGAGTTTTGCTCATAATGAGGTCTGTTGTCTTCCAGTTCTATTACTGCAATTTCTGTAGTATCTGTATTCTCTACTGTATCTGGAAGTTCTGCTTCCGTCTCATATTCTTGTGTTTCATCTTCTGCAGTTTGCTCCTGATCTTCTTCGATGTCTGGAACACTCTCCGTCTCCTCGACAACCAGCGTAGGCTGAGGGCCGGGGTTATCGCAAAAACCATCTGAATCTGCGTCTGTATAAAAAGTGCATCTGGCCGTTTCAAGAACACAGGCATCTGAAGGAGGCAGATTAAGGGGACAGGACGGGCCTGCTGCTACAACAGTATCAGGGACAGATTCAGCAGTTGTGGTATCCGGCTCTGCCTCTGTTACTTCTTCAGGGTCTGTTTCGGTTTCGTTTTCCGCGCCCAGAACATCAGGGCGTGCGTTGTCGCAGAATCCGTCTCCGTTGGCATCGTTGAACAGGGCACACGAAGGGGCATCCGAACTGCACGCCCCTTCCGGTGTAAAGCCAAGAGGACACTGCGCGTAGAGGGCAGACACTGCAACAAGAAGAACGATAAGTTGTTTCACTGCCCCCCCGCAGATACTAGAGTTTGAAGGTTACCTGAAATTCGCCTTTATCCCGCCAAATGTTGCTTGGGAAAGATCCCATTCCCCATTCAAAAGGATGTGCGGAACTTCTGAATACTGTTCTCCGAACAAGGAATCATACGGCCCGTAAACACAAGTCATAAGAGATTCAGGCGAACTGTAGGTATATATTTCATCCCTTCCATCAGGCCACGCTATCTCGAAAAGTAGATTTCCTTTTGCCGGATCGTAGAAGAAAGGTGTGTCGAAGTAGATAGTGGGATCTGTGTCATAAAAAGTGACGGGCTCGGTTCTTTCAAACACCCTGTACCTCATCCCGTCTATGTAGTTGCTGTTGTAGTAAATTCCCAGCTCATTGCTTTCACAGTAGCCCATGGTCACATAGTATTCGAAAAATGTAACCCTATCTTCCGTTGCTCCCGGAGCTTTGAAAAAAGAAATGGAGTTGATAAGCATCGGCTCAGCAAACAAACTGCTTGGCACTACCACCTGGTAGCGCAGTGAGAGGGTTCAATTGCCGCAAAAAGGTTTTGTGCTTGAAAGCCAGGAAGTGCCCAATTCGGCAGAACCGGCGAACATTACGGGAACCAACAACATCAGGAAAAGCAGCGACTTTTTCATTTTCCTGTTTCCTTTCTAAACCAATTTCTGTGCCAACCCAGCACAATCCATATTTCGTGGAACTATAAGTTATTCTGTTGCGCAGCGGTAGCCCCGACCAAACAAAGCTTCCGAACCTTCCGTTAATAGTACACTTCAACCGCGCTGAAGTTTCCGCGGCTCTTTCATGTCTCAGACAACAACCTCAAAGCCGTACGTATAGCCTATCTAAACGATGGCTTAATACCTGCAAAAGTCAACTGATTGAAAGCAAGAATTCCATTCGGAAGATCATAAGCCCCTGATACGGAAGAAATCCCAGATGTTGCAAAATTGACAGAACAGAATTCTCTTTTCGCCTGGCCAGATCAGATATACCGCAAGGTTACCCAATGCTGATCGTAAAAGAATGGTTTTTACACGGAAAATCAGCAGTTCCAGCTTCCACAGTGGTCGCGAAAATAGCAGAGACAACAAAACCCAAAACAACCAGGCAGTATCGCATCCAACAATTCCTTTTTATCAGACAGCGCACAATGCGTTTCGTGAAACTATATTCTGTTCTTGCTTTTTCAACAAACAGCAGATGGATACCGCTTTTCAGAAGCCATAAGCCTTTCAGGAACAGGGCTTGACAAAGAAAAATAAAATGAGATATTCCCAGTCCTTGAGTGGCCCGGTAGTTCAATTGGTTAGAGCACCGGCCTGTCACGCCGGAAGTTACGAGTTCGAGTCTCGTTCGGGTCGCCAAGGAAATCTTTTTGGGGGCATCCGGCCCCCTTTTTTACTTTCCCGGTAAGGGCTTGACTTTTCAATATCGTTGTTTAAGATTTGGGAACTGGTTTCTAGAAACGTTGTAAGAACCAGTTTAAGACTCATATTTTCCTGGGCTTCACCGTATGGTATCCTCCCTCTTTACCAGGGAAGTCCAGTTGCCCGCCCCCTCCCACCGGGGGCGGGTTTTATGTATTATTACTTCTGTTTTTTCTACGGGTTATATTTTCCTTCCAGACAATAGCTAAACCCCAAGGGAGTATTATGAAAACTGCCGTAACTCTGTTTTTTACAATGATGTTTCTTGCCTGCGGTAAGGAAGCACCGATCGAAGCACAGAATGAAGTTGAAAACCATACTGCCCGTGTTCTTGAACTTGAGGCAGAGATTGGGCTTGAACTGGGCGACTCCAACTATGTCTTTGGAGTAATACAGGATCTCGATTTCACCTCAGATGGAAATATCGCAGTTCTGGATGCCGGGAAAAATGTTGTTAAGGTATTCTCTTCCCAGGGTGATTTCATGGGAAAGCTTGGAGGAGAGGGAGAGGCTCCTGGTGAATTCCTTAATCCCCGTGGCATAGCCTGCCTTTCCGATGGCAGAATTGCCGTTACAGATCCATTCAGCGGCGAGGTAGAACTGTTTACCTGCAACATGCAGTACTCGGAAACTTTCTCCGGGTTCACTTCAAGAGCTCCTTTTGTGATTACTGCTGCTGGAAACGGTTTTGCCGGAGAATTGGGCGGGATGAACAGAGATGCGGGTATTGTTACAACCTCGGTTGCCCTTTGGGATATGGAATCAGACTCTTCCACTAAATTCTCTGAGATTGAAAACACTTTTTCGCCCGAATTTATGCTTCAGCGGATAATGAAACCGGAAGCAGCCATGTGCGCAGACGAGGAAAACATATACTACGCAACCCCGGCAACAGAACACTACTCGGTCTCAGTATACCCAATGGATCTTTCAACCCCGTATGAGCTTTCCTTTCCCGGCTACACTCCTGTCGAAAAAACTGCCGAAGACCTTGAAGCGGATATTCAGGCATACGAATACAGGATGCAGGGTATGGCTGCTGCCGGTAGGGGCGGGCGTCTCGCCAGTATTACCTATAGCCCGCCTGAGAACTACTACGCAACAGGCTCCATTGGCATCGATTCTGGGGGAAACCTGTGGGTACAACGGGGCTGGGAATCAAACCCCACTTTCGATCTTTTCCCCCCCGGAGCTACAGAACCAGCAGAAACCGTGACGGCTGATCCGGAACTTCACCTTGAAGATTTCACTTTTGTGATAACTCCAAACGGTATCGCTGCTTTCGAGTCAAATCCTGAAGACTTTCCCAGGGTGCTGGTTCTTTCCCTACAGTGATCAATTGACCGACATTGGCTCTGTGGGTAGATTGCCCTGGTATAGCGTTTACTCGTGGCAGTTAACAAAGGAGGGAACATGCGGGGTCTTGTGTTTTTGGGCGTTCTTGCCATGGCAACTGGTCTTGTACAGGCTGGTAATATTGACATTCTGGGAATAAGAAGTGCCGAATACCTTATGGAGCTATCCAGAAATGCTGTTACAGACTGCGCAGACGGAGTTACCTACAACCCGGCTGGTCTTGCTTTCATGGATAATGGTATTCATCTGAATTTCAGCGGCCAGTATATCGGAAAAGACTACACGATAACTGGAACTCTGTTGGGCTCCACCAGTGAGACTGAACTCTCCACAAACAAACCCACCCCCTTCATACCCAACTTCTATGCTGTGTACAAATCAGGCAAACTCGCGGCTTTCGGAGGTTTTACCATTCCCGCCGGAGGTGGCAGTGTAGATTATACAGACGGTCTTTTCATCATGCCTCTGCTGCAGACTGCTCTTGTTCAGGCACAGTACGGACCAACCCATATTGCTGTTTTGAATGACGGACACATGGAGGGAACTTCCGTGTATTACAGAGGTTTGGGTGGTATTGCCTATGCATTCAACGACAAGTTCAGTGCCGGTCTTTCCGGCAGATTCACATCAGGGCACAGAAACTTCAAAGGCGAGGGTTCTTTCTCCGTAATTGATCTCTCCACAGGATCTCCTGTTGGAACAACCTCTGCTGAACTTGATGTAGACAGAGCCGCAAGCGGTTTTTCCGGTGTAATTAGTGTCGACTACAGACCCTCCAACAGAATAAATCTGACTGCTAGATACGAAACAGCAACCGAACTTGATTTTGAGTCTACCGCCAATGTTACATCTACCTGGGACGTGATAATGCCTTACATGGCCAACGGCGCAAAGCAGAGAAGAGATCTTCCAGCTGTTGCGGCAATCGGTGTGGAAATGGTTGTTAACAACAAGTTCCGCCTGGGTGGTTCCGGCAACTACTACTTCATTCAAGCTTCAGATCAAGGCGAAGATGACGGTATTGCCGATGCATACAAAGACGGATGGGAAGCAAACATAAGTGGGCGCTATCAGTTCAATGATATTCTTGCAGGTGCTCTGGGATACAGCTACTCCAACTACGGTGGCTGTGATTCCACCTACACAGATCTGGAATACAACCTTAACGCCGGTCTGCTTTCCGGTGGAATCAACTGGCAAGCCAGCAGCGCGATAGACTTCACCCTTGCCGGTGGTACTACTTTCTTCAGCGAAGGCAAGGGAACCGGTATATACGCAGATGAATCTTTTAACAAAAAGGTTTTATTTGTCGCAGCAGGAGTGAACGCTTCTTTCTGACACAATTAAGTCACGCAGGGGAGGCCAACTGCCTCCCCTTTGTGTTAGGGTTTCTCCGCAGGCAAGGGGAAGGTTTCGGAGCCTTCCCTTTTTTCGTATTTATCAAGGGGAGGGAAAATATGTATTTTGCCGATCTTCAGGAAATAACAGAAGCAGCCGAAAAAGCTGCGGAACGTGAGGGAATTCCATTCTTAATTATCTGCAATCCATCAAGGAAGGAAAAACAGTACACCGCACTGCCATCCAGGGGATTCGGGCTTCCGGAAGGCTTCTTTATAGAGAGGATGGTAAGGCCTTCAGAGGAAAGAGAAGAGCTTGACCCTCCAGAAAAAACCAGCACCAACGGTTTCTAAAAGGCCGCCCGGAAGAAATCGAGCGACCTTTGTGTAAACTGTGTATCAGTGAAGAACCAGCATCTGTGTGGCAGCAGAGCCGGATTGAGAGTTGATAACAACGCTGTAGTATCCGGAAGGAAGACCGGAAGCATCGAAACTGAGGCTTCCGGTTCCTTCTGAAAGAACTCCGTCATGAACCGTTGCTGCAACTCTGCCGGAAACATCGTAAACAAGAACGGTTGCTGATGATGTGGCTGGCATTGTGAAGTTCACTGCGCAAGTTCCGCTTACCGGGTTGGGCACTGGAGTAAAAACTTCAGGAGAAGATGCAAGAGGGGTTCCCTGCCCTTCTTCAATACCTGTCTGGGCAGCAACGAACATAAGCGCAGGGTCTCCGAGAAGGTTGTTCTCCTCCAGAACCCAGTTCTGCATTGAAATACAAACATTGGCCTTAAACTGATCTTTTGAAATAGAGTGTGTTACGCCGATTTCATACTGATGGTCAACAAACAGAACCTGAGCGAAGTAAAGTTCAAGCCACTCACTGGCCCCCAGGTTAGGAGCAGCTCCCCATCCGTAGTTTGAGTTGAACATAACCGCAACAGCTCCACCCTGCCCCCGAAACATCAGCCTTTCGGCTATTGATGCAATGTTTTGTATACTGCCGGCAAGGCAGGCAATTGAGTGCATAACCGGTGGAATGGTAGCGTTTGTTAGTTGAGTGTAGTTAGTACCGCCTATCAAAGTTACTGGCGGGTGCTCAAGCCAGTTGATACCGGATTCAAACCCATGCCCGTTGGGGCTGCAGTACGAAACACCCTGGTTCAGGATATCAATCTGGTTGTTCGGATGACCGGGTGCTGTTTCGTATAACTTGTGTATCGTCCACGAGGATGGAATTCTTACAGCAATGGAATCACAGACCTTCGCTCCGGAATATGGAGGCCACAGAAGGGCTCCCGCCAGCAATGCTGTAGTCTGCCAGTCTCCCGGGGGAGATGTTGTGCTGTAGGCAACTGTTCTGTTAACCATAACAGCAAGCCGTGAGACAACATCTGTGCTGTACCTTCCGATGTAAATATCGCTGTAATAGTCGAGACCGTCGTTGAGTTCACCAAAGACATTATCGTTGTCAGCGTCCCAGGTTCCGTCAAGATCGGAATAGTACAGGTCTGCGACAGAGTTCATAGGCCCCTGAGAACCAATCTTTATCCCGGAAACTCTTGTTGTTTCCCCAAAATCACCTACGATAAGAGCATATACAAGACCCTGGTTTTCGTAGGCATCTATGAGATAGTTGCGAATCTGTTCCTGTGTATCGCGGCCAGCGTAGTTGGCATATATCCACTGGGTCGATTTGAACTCTGACCCGTGGGTTGTGGCTCTCAGATCGAGCAGAGGCTGCAGCGTTGACAGCAGGGCTTCATCTGCGATCAACACCCAGGGAGCACCATCAACACCACTTGCAACTTCAGGAGCGCAAGCTTCCAGCATTTCGGGGTTATGAACAACGGAATGAAGAGCCGAAACTGCAGTTCTTACCTGATATTCAGAAAGGCAGAGCCTGGGCGCATCCGCTGCGGGTACAGTTACCGGGGTAAGTATGGCACTTGTAACGAGAGAGAGCTTTCCAGTGGCCGGATCCCATGAAAACGGGACATAGGTAAAGGAAGCTATTCTGAAACCAGTTTTGTTTCCTGTATTTACATTCTGAATGGCATCAGACGGAAACTCTCCCCCCTGGTAATCAGTTGAGTGGGGTATGAGCAGCGGAATCGGCTGGCTCAGAGCAACCGAAAGAACAGGGGCAATACTGTGAATTCCCGGAATATCTACTTCTGATTGTACTTCCACTTTAACACTCTCAAGGCGGGTGCCCTGAGGAATAACCATGGAGTAACCAACACCGGGAAGCCCCGGTTCTCCATCTGCAAATGGAGAAGCTCCTCCTGGAATGTATACAGCCTCTTCTCCGTGAAACATGGTAAATGCCACATCAGACGGGTTAATTGTAAAGGAAAAATCCGTAGCCTGTACAGACATCAGAACCATTGCGACTTGCAAAAACAACGTCATACTCAACCTTTCTTGTGCAGGGGAGTCTGGAAAGACAAACGACCGGAGGATGAATCTAACCACCACGGGTAAAACAGAAAAGGGACAAAAAATAGTTTCATACTTATTGGCTCACTAAGACAACAGGTGTTGACGATTTCGAAAGCATGAATATATTTTTACTTACTCGTAAGTAAGAAAGCAGAGAATAATGCAGAAAAATACAGAGAAAATGGAACGGCTGCTGAATGCCGGTCTGCTGCTTCTGATGGAGCACCTGCCGGACAGTATTTCCATGGATGACATCGCCGCAAAAGCTGGTGTTACCAAGCCCATGGTATACTACTATTTCGGCAGCAAACTCGGCTACTATCAGCAACTTGTTGAGTACGTAGAAGACTCTATGCAGGAAATGCTTGAGGACTGTTTCAAAACAGACATTTCTTTCAGGGAGTTTCTAAGAAAGGTGATCGAGAAGAGAATTATTCTACTTATCAACCATCCGGAGATATCCAACGCTGTACAGATTATGGTAACCAGGAAAACCGTTGGCGGAGCCAGTTCCCGGGATCGCATTATCGCCGTCTTCACCCGATTTCAATCTGTATTCAACCGTGCGGTATCCAATGGAGAGATAAGAGAAGATGCAGAGCTTCACCTTGTAATGGCTCTGGTAAACTCACTTCTGGACGGCGCTCTTCGTATGCACGGCAAGGAATTCTTTGACGACAAACAACCTGCCTTTTTGGCGGAAATGCTCATTCGGCAGGTCTTTGACGGTATAGGAACAGGAAAGAGGTCCTGAAAAATGAAAGCTCTGATAACTCTCCTTCTTATTCTCTCCATGCAGATTTCTGCATACACACTGGAAGAAGCGGTGCAAACCGCCCTCGAACGTCGCGGCGACGTCACAGCCGCCCGAAATGCGGTAGAAAGCAGCCGCTGGAGCAGAAATGCTGCTCATACGTGGTTTTTACCCCAGGTGGACTTCTCTGTTTCTTACCAGCAAAGCCACGATATTCAACATTTGTCTCTCCCAGGCATGGGTTCTATTCCCATGGGAACTGAATGGTCTTCACGATACGGAATATCAGCTACCCTTCCTATCACCCTCAGCGGACCTGCAGCAGCCTCCGTTTCTTCAAGCGCTTTAACTCTGTCTGAGATTTCTCTTAAGGAAACCGAGCAGAATGCTGTATCCGGCGTAATAACTTCCTTCTACGGGGTTCTTCTAGCTGAAATGATGTCTGACGTAACCACAGAGGCTATCAACATAGCCAGGGAAGGTTACCTTCTTGCTGAACAGAGATATGAAGCTGGAACAATAAGCAGATTCGAACTGCTCCAGAGCCAGGTTGCCTACGAGAACCGACGGCCGGATTCCATCGCAGCCACAGCAGCCGTAGTAAATGCCAGGGCCGCCTTTTCAGTGAATCTTGGTTTTGATCAAAGCCACCAGGCAGCAATAGAGGGAGAACTTACCGACCCTTTTCCCATTGCTCTTCCGGAAACCTTTGAGGAAGCACAGGAGATAATGCAGCACAACAACAACACTCTGGCCTCTGCCGAAGAGATGAGAAATCTCAGCAATGCTCAGGTCGCTCTGTCTTCTACAAGCTTTGCTCCTCAACTTGTTTTTCAGACAAACTACGGGTTCCAGGCTGGCGTGGATGATATCTCCAAAATCAGCAGCGATGATTACTCTAGAAACTGGACAACCTCAGCATCCCTTCAAATCCCTATTTTCCACGGGTTGAACGATTACAGCAGCTACAGATCTGCAACAGCGAACAGACGGGCCACCATGGCGCAGGCAAATGACATGGAAAACTTTGCTTCAATGCAACTTACAGCAACGTGGAACTCTCTGCATCAGGCAACAGAAACTGTTCAAGCAGCAGAATCCACTGTTCAACAGGCTGCTGAAGGTTCTGAAATTGCCAGAGTGTCCTATGAGGCCGGGATAATAACAAGACTGGACATGGACGGTGCCTTTCTTGCTCTTACCCAGGCAAGAACAAACTATGCTTCCGCTCTGTACTCACTGCGTAAAGCCCAGACGGAACTGGCCAGCTCTCTCGGAATCCTGAATATCGTTTCAGAGGAGGCAAAATAATGAAAAAACTTACTGCTCTGAGTTTGCTACCTGTGCTTTTTGCCCTTGCCTGTGGACCGGGAAATGACGAAGAAGATGAGCGAGTTGTCCGAGTTAGAATACAAACGGTTGAGCCATCAACCATCTCAGCTGAAGTTTATGCCAACACCAGGCTTGAAGGAGCACAGGAAGCCCTGATATTCGCTTCGATTCCTGGAACAGTGGAAGAGGTTCTTGTTACTGAAGGAGAGGAGATTCAAGCTGGCGAGAGACTGATTAAAATGAATTCCGATCAGCAGGTTAATGCAGGCACCTCCGCAGCCCTTGCCTCTGTCAGCGCAGCCAGGGCAAATGCTGAAAATGCCAGGGCAAACTACTCGAGGATGGAAACTCTTTTTGAAGCCGGAGCACTGAGCTCACAGGAACTTGATGGTGCTGGTGTTGCCCTTCAGGCGGCAGAGGCACAGCTTAACCAGGCTTACGCAGGCTACACTCAGGCAAGAACAGCGCGTGATAATGCCTGGATAGTGGCACCCTTCTCGGGCAAAGTAGGTCGCATATGGGCCAGAGCAGGAAACGCCAGCGGAGCCTCCCCCTTGCTTTCCATATCAGGGAACAGCGGAGTGGTTGCGAAAATCCTTCTTCCTGAGTCTGATATCTTCAGTCTTGAAGTTGGTCAACCTGCCTATGTTACCGTTTCAGCCATAGGCCAGCAGTCTGTTCCCGGTATTGTTACAGCTGTATCTCCAACAGTAGATCCCGTAAGCGGGCAGGTATCTGCCGAAGTGCGTTTTGATGACCCTGAAAACCTGCTTCGACCAGGTCTTTCAGGACGAGTTTCAATAGTAACGAAGTCTATTACAAGCACAGTTGTTCTTCCGGTGAATGTGCTCAGGCGCACAAGAAACGGATATCAGGTCGCTGTTGAAGTAGAGGGCAAAGCAGAACTGAGAGATATTGAAACAGGGCTTATCAGCCAGGGGAATGTACAAATCACCTCCGGAGTTGAAATAGGTGACAGGGTGATAATCCTTGGGCAAAACAGTGTCATTCAAGGCGGGGCCGTTGAGGTGGTGAACTGATGAGTTTATCCAGCTTATCTGTAAGAAGAAGAATCACATTTATGATGGTGTTTATCTTCATCATCGGGGTGGGCTTTTTCGGTCTTTCCAAGCTCGGGATTGACCTGTTCCCAAAGCTGGAATTTCCCATGGTTATAGTTGCCAGCACAATGCAGGGGGCAGGCCCAGAAGAGATGGAAAACCTTGTTACCAAATATCTTGAAGAGGCCGTTTCAAGAGTTGAAAATGTGAAAGAGGTAAACTCCATATCCTCTAACGGCTCCAGCGTTATCATGGCAGAGTTTCAGTGGGGACACAGCCTTGAAACAGCAGAAACAGATATAAGAAGACAGCTTGACCTCTACGGAAGTGCTCTTCCGGAAGACTGTTCTGACCCAATGGTTCTGGCTCTTGATCCATCAATGCAGCCTATTCTGTTCATTGGTCTTTCCAGCCCTGTTCTGGATGACTTTGCCCTGCGCAACCTCATTGAAAACGAAATAGAACCCAGGCTTGCCCGCCAGGAAGGTGTAGGCTCTGTTAATGTTGCCGGAGGTCTTGTCAGGGAAATACAGATAGAGGTTGATCCGGCAAAGCTTGAAAGTAGCGGTCTTTCCATCAGTCAGGTTGTCGCCGCTCTGGCAAGGGTAAGGAACGATAGACCGGCAGGAACTCTCAATTCCGGGGGAGAACGCATAAACATCAGGGTTGAAGCAAGCGTAACTTCCCTTGCTGATCTGGAGCAGCTTGTTGTTGGCAACAATCAGAACGGTACTGTTCTTCTTCGGGATGTTGCTGACGTAGTAGATGGTGAAGCCGAAGTATACGAACACATCAGAATGAACCAGACCCCTTCACTTTTTGTCTTCATTCAGAGAAGAAGCGATGCCAACACGGTAAATGTTTGCCGGGAAGTAACAGCAGAGCTTAATAGAATAGCAGAAGAGTACAGCGGACAAGTTGTTCCATATGTTATGTACGACCAGTCAACCTTTATCACTCAGTCTATAGGCAACCTTGCAAGCACTGCCGTAACAGCCACTCTTCTTGCTTTTCTTGTACTTCTGATTTTTCTCAGATCCCCCAGGGGAGCTGCAATTGCCGGTTCCGCCATCCCTATTTCTGTTGTAGTTACCTTCGCTGCTATGCATTTCTTCAATGTAGATCTTAACATGATTTCCCTGGCTGGCCTTGCCCTTGCCGTGGGAATGCTGGTTGACAACTCAATAGTTGTGCTGGAAAACATCTACAGACATCGTGGGATGAAAGACTCTGCAATAGATTCTGCCGTGAGCGGCTCGCAAGAGGTAGGAATGGCTATTACCGCATCAACCCTCACAACTCTGGCTGTTTTCGTGCCTATTCTGTTTGTGCCGGGTCTTGCCGGCCAGATGTTCAGGGAAATGGTGTTAACCATCGTTTTCAGCCTTGTTGTTTCCCTGTTCGTGGCATTAAGCCTTGTACCTCTGCTCAGTTCATTCGCCGCAAAACTGGTACCCCTGCACAAAAAGGGTTCTCCTGGAGCAAGAATAAAGACATGGTTTGAAAATCTGGAGACGAAGTACAGCCTGCTGGCTTCAAAACTGGTACAGAAAAAAAAGCGCACACTGATTGTTACTGCTATTGCGTTTTTTGCCTCCCTCGCCCTGATATCTATTATAAAAACGGAATTCCTTCCGGCGAACGATGACGGGATGATTAAGATAAACCTTGAGGCAGCAATTGGAACAGACCTTGAAACCACCACTGCCATGGCTGAAGTCCTAGAAGACAGCATTGCGGCCATTTTTGAGGAAGGCGACCTTATCACACTTTACACACAGGTTGGAACAGCCGGTGGTATGGATGCGATATTCGGTGGAGACAAGGGCAGCTACTCTGTGGAACTGATGCTGAGACTTGTTCCCGTTACCCAGCGAAGTATCGGACAGCAGGAGTATGAAGAACGAATTCGTGCGCTTCTGGATAATACAGCAGGGTTTGAATACGATATCTCAGGCGGTAATTTCATGGGAGGCAGCGCCATTGAAGTTCGGGTATTCGGTGATGACATAGATGTACTTTCCTCAGAAAGCGAACGAATGAGGGAAGCTATTTCCTCCGTTGAAGGGGTTAGAGAACCAAAAACAACCATGGAAAACATGATTCCGGAGCTCACCTTCCGACAGAACTACACCATGCTTGCCCTCCACGGAATTCACCCCGCCAGCATCGCCAGCGAGCTGAGCAATGCGTTCGGGAATTCACCTGCAACTATCTTCAGGGAAGACGGAAACGAGTACAATGTTGTTGTGAAATATCCCGAATCAGTTCGGGATTCCCGAGAAGAACTGGACTACCTTTCTGTTTTTGGCTCTCCTGCAGTAAATTTCGGATACTTTGCGGAAAGGCTTATTTCAACAAGTATTCGCAGAACAAACCAGCAGAGGTGTGTTACTATCTCCTGCGATGTATCCGGCAGAAGCCTGGATGATGTCGCTGCCGACGTTAGAAGAATAGTAGAGGAAAACAACGACTACAACCTCAGAATCGAATTCGGCGGAGAGATGAAGGACCAGAAAGAGACTTTTCTATACCTGGGTATAGCAATTATTGTTGCAGCTCTTCTGGTATACATGGTTATGGCCAGCCAGTTTGAGTCTCTCCTGGAACCTTTCATAATAATATTCACCGTTCCCATGGCCATTATTGGTGTGCTTTTGGGTCTTTTCATAACCGGAACCCCTCTGTCAGTGATGTCTCTGATAGGGGTACTCATGCTGGCTGGTATTGTAGTTAATAACGGTATTGTAATGATTGACTACGCTAACCAGGTTCTTCGTAAAAAGCAAAACAGCCTTGAAGAAGCAATTGTTGAAGCGGCAACCACAAGGCTTAGACCAATACTGATGACTGCTCTCACTACCATGCTGGCCATGACTCCTCTCGCGCTAGGCATCGGAGAGGGCGCGGAAACATGGGCTCCTATGGCAATTACAGTAATCTTCGGGCTTGCAGCCGCAACCGTTCTCACCCTTCTTGTAGAACCCTGTATCTACGTTGTAATGGGTAAGAAAATTGCAAAGAAAGTGTCTGGAGCTATAGGGAAATAGTTACTCCTGTTAAAAGTCTCTGCGCTTCGGCGCGGGGACTTCCTTCTGTTTCCTGCCGTATGTACATTATAAGGGTGGGGATGGTGTTATGCAGAATCCTTTTGAAATATTCGCCAGAGAGTACGACGAAACAGGTATTGCTGTTTACGACTACCAAATGAAATTCCTTGAGAGCAACCAGGCTTTCGACAGCTTTTTTGGTTCATGCAGAACTGACTCCCTCTCTGTTCTCATGGGCCGTATGGCCAGCGGCGATGATTTTCTGTCCCAGATGATGATGTATGTGGAAATGGATCAGGGTGAGGGTTCCTGCAATGTAGCCTACAACTCAGACGGAGACAGAAAAGAATTCAAAGTAAGACTGATTGCCAGGGGCAGCGGAGATACCAGGAAATACATCTGCTCTTTCAAAGATGTTACGGAGTATCTATTTTTTCAGAAAGTGCTGATGCGCCGATCTGACAACCTGGAAAACCTTGACAGAAACTCCCCGGTAGGGGTGTTCAAGGCCGCAGTCACCGGGGGTGTTCTGTATGTGAACAAGGGTATTGTCGCAATGCTCGGATACGACAATGAACACCAGCTGTACAATATGCATCTCTCTGAAGTGTGGGCGACTCTGTCGGATAGAGCAAAGCTTCTTGATTCTCTCAGCAGGAACAACTCTGTTAACGGGTTCGAAACACGGTGGCGCAGGAAAAATGGAAACCTGTTCTGGGTTTCTCTTACAGCAACCTGCCAGCACGATAAATCGGGGGAAATAGCCTACTTCGAGGTTGTTGTTATCGATATCGATCAAAAAAAGAAAGCGGAAGAAGACCTTAAAAGACTACAGAACAAACTGCACACCCTGATTGACTCAAAAACCGCCGAGCTCAAGAGAGCCAATGATCTGCTGCTTAAAGAAGTAGCTGTAAGACAGAAGGCAGAGTCCATCTATTCTGTTCTTCATGCCATTGCGGAAGAGACCATAAGAACACAATCTCTGCCTGACCTTCTTAAATTTATCCACAGCCAACTGTCGAAAGTTTTACACACACCAAACCTTTACTTTGCTTTTTACAACAGGTCAACAGATACCTACACCTTCCCTTATTCTGTAGACAGGGAGGACGGCGTTGATGCTTTCATCGGCTCAGAGTCCATGAAAGGCAGTCTGACCGATTATGTAAGAACAACAGGTCAACCACTTCTCATCGATGGTGAAACTTATGGAAAAATGCTGGATGAGGGTCGCATTCTTCCCATTGGAAACCCCAGCGATCAGTGGATGGGTGTTCCTCTTCGAGGGTCGGAAGGAATCTGGGGAGTACTGGTTGTTCAAAGCTATACCATGAAAAATGTTTTTTCCAGTACAGATCTTGTTCTTTTCTCCGGTCTGGCAGAGAGTATTTCTATGGGCATCGACCGGTATCGTACTGATCAAAATCGCAGGAGAATTGAGTCTCTGTACAACACCGTGGTAAACAATCTGAGTCAGGGCGTTCTTATGTGCGATCCGGAAGACCGAATTCTGTTTGCCAACAATGCCTTCTCCCGTATTGCCGGAATACCCGCCGGACAGTTAACGGGTATGGATTTGAGTTCTCTGATCTCCCCAAAAGATGTAGGACGAATAAAAGGAGTGCGGGAAATGAGAAGCATGGGGGAACGAAGTTCCTACCAGCTTGCACTTATCAGACCTGACGGGGAAACAATACCCGTTACCGTGAACGGCATACCGAGATTTGACGAGAACGATAATTTCCAGGGAACAATAGGTCTGTTTGAGGTGATTGAAGAAGTGGAGAGTCTTCTGGAATAGCTCAGCTCCGAAGAACCTTCTTTACCTCGGCCCGAAGAGCTTCCAAACCGTAGGGTTTCTTGAGGTAACCAGCTATTTCTTCAAGATGAATTCTGTTTTCAACTTCCTGTTGATTGTATCCGCTGGACAGGATAACTTTTACGGAAGGATCGATTTTCTTCAATTCTCTGAGACAATCAACACCATCCATCACCGGCATGGTCAAGTCGAGAATTACACAGTCAATTGCATTTCTGTTGCTTTTGTACTTTTCAACCGCCTTTTCTCCATCGGCCGCAGTGTACACAACATAGCCAGCTTTGGTCAATGTGTGCTTACCCACAAAGAGGATATTTTTTTCATCGTCAACAAAAAGAACCCCAATCTCTGTCTTCTCTTTTGCAGAAGATACTCTTTCTTCGTCAAACAAAGGTTCCGCTGCTGCTTCCTCTAATCCGGGAATAAACACCTTCAGCGATGAACCGTATCCAAGCTTACTGTTTACCTCAATAAAACCGTTGTGCCCCTCTACAATTCCCTGAACAACCGCCATTCCAAGCCCTCTGCCGGTGAACTTGGTCGTAAAGAAAGGCTCAAACAATTTTCGAAGAACCTCATCAGACATACCGGTACCTGTGTCTTCTACCTGAATAAATACGTAAACCCTCTTCTCTTCTTGCCTTTCCCGTCCACCGGGAGAAAACCTTGTTTCCTTACCTGTTGTAACAATGATTTTCCCGGAAGAAGAGCCTATTGCTTCGGAGGCATTTGTCAGCAGGTTCAGAATAACCTGCTCCATCTGCGTACTGTCAACCCGCACACGGGGCAGATTTCCTTCCAGACGAAGCTTAAGCTCGGCTTTTCGGGAAACAGACACCTGAAACATAGGTTTCAGCTTCTCTATAATGTCATTGATACTGGCAGTTTCGATAACGAAGTTCCCCCTGCCGGAGTAGGCGAGCATCTGACCGCTGAGTTCACTTGCAGTTCTCACAGATTTGTTGATTTCGTTCAGATACATAAATATCTGATCCTGCTTGTTTACGCAGGAAAGAGCCAAATCGGTATAACCTCTGATTGCCATTAGAATATTATTAAAATCGTGGGCAATTCCCCCCGCCAGAACACCGAGACTTTCCAGTTTCTGCGTGTGTTGAACCTTCTTCTCCATTTCTTGCTGTTTCTTTTCTGCCGATTTTCTGGAAGTAATATTCCGCGCCACATGTATTATTCTGATAGAGCCGTCTTCCGGGTCTTCCGATGTTGCCATACTTATTTCATAATCCCCGTTAAGTCTTTGTATGTACAACTCTAAAAGCTGCGCATCTTTGATTTTCCCTGAAAGAAGATCAGGTATTCTGGAGAGATGCGTTTCGTCTCCGGGAAACATCAAGGAGCAGAGATTTTCCCCCTTGCATTCTTCCCTGCTAAGTCCAAGAGCCTGGGCCTGCGCTTTGTTTACACGAAGAATCTTTCCCTCAGAGTCAAGCACTGCTATTAACTCCGGAAGAGCATCAAAGGTTTCTTCCCAGTCTTTCACAGCTGTTTTTGCTCTGAACTCTGAATGCTTTCTTCTTGTAACATCCTGATGAATACCAGCTATTCTTATGGGCTTTCCATTGTGATCCCTCTCTGTAACCCCACCACGGGAATGAATTGTTACCCATTTCCCGTCTTTTGTTTTCATTCGGTATTCGTTTTCAAACTGCCCTCTTCTCCCTTCGAGAAACTCCATCATATAGGGTTCAAGCACTTTTCTGTCGTCAGGATGAATCTGATTAAGCCAACCGGACATGGAAAAATTTGTCTCGCCGGGCGAATACCCCAGCATCAGTGAGTAGCGGTCATTGTTTACAACTTCTCCTGTTACTATATCGCAATCCCACAAACCCAGGTTCGCCTGATCAAGGGCCTGATGAAGTCTGTTCTCGCTGATTTTAATAAACTCTGTTTTCTTTTCCACCACATGACGAAGTCGGAGGTTCCACAAAAAAACCAGAACTGCAGCAGAAAAAAGAACTGCAAAAACCACCAGAATCGGAACGAGATAAGGAAATTTGCTTCTCTCTGAGATATGGAAAGGGCTGCCCTGCCATTTACTAGAAATACCGGAGATAATGCCTTCTTTCTCTGCAAACATTATTCCCTTGTTCACTATGGAACAGAGCAGGCTGTCTTCCTCTGAAACACCCATGCAGATATACTCTGTGTAAAGATAATCACCAACGGCAACAGCATCATCCAGGCTGTGATGGTTCGAGAGATGAAACTCAACTATCGGTTGTTCTCCAATAATCGCATCCACTTCTCCATCAAGCAGAAGGTGCAGGGCACCTGTTGAATTGTCTGCTTCTACAATGATGCAGTCAACAGCTTCTTCCTGTAAAAAAACGGCTGAATAGCCGCCTGCCGAAACAGCTACGGTTTTTCCCTGAAGACCAGAAACAGATGAGATATCAGTCTTTCCCGGAAGAACGTAAATTCTGGCAACCAGATCAAACAAAGGTTCTGAAAAAGCAAACATGCTGTCAGCCGAAGCAGTGTAAACACAGCTGGCGATAACATCAGCCTCGCCGGAGACTACCGCCTCCCGGGCTTCCTGTTCTGTCATATCAATAAAAACTGCCTGAAAGCCAAACTCGGTAGAAATCCACCTGATCAGCTCTATGGACATTCCCTGGCGCTCTCCGTTGTCATCAATAAACTCAAAGGGAGGACAATCAGTTAAGGTTGCAAACTGTATTTCGGGGTTTTGCTGAAGGTACAGCCTCTCACCAGAAGAGAGAATCTCTCCCCGGGCGACAACCGGAAACAGCAGAACAAACAAACAGAAACCTTTAAAGAAAGAATACATTCACAGGCCCCCTGTTAAGCAGCAAGTATGCATGAAAACCTGTTTTTGCGCAACGGGGATGCTCCAAATATATACGTATGTAAAATACTGTGTGCCTGAATAGGCTGGACTCCCGCTTGGCACGCCCGAAGGGACTCGAACCCCAAACCTTCTGGTCCGTAGCCAGATGCTCTATCCAATTGAGCTACGGGCGCACCGCAGGAACGCTATTCTAGCAAATACACAGCAAATGGTCAAGGAGCGGTACTGTTAGTAAAGCTCTTTGTACAGTATTGTAACTGATTCTCCGGAAGAGAGATTGAACGATTCGATACCCGGTTCTACGTTGGCTCCCCTTGGAAGAGTTTCGGGCCAGACAATTCTCCAGCGCATCTCTTGATCTGTTCGGGATACCGCTTCCATGAAGCAGTGGTATTTACGGGGAAACTGCTGCCAGGTAAGATCAAGCTCTATCAGGGAATCAGCAGGGAACCACAGTGTATCGTTTCTCTGGTAAACTGTCTGTGTCCAGTTCTCTACCCTGCCTGCAGAAGGGCAGTATACCGCTATCATTGGGTTCCACCTGCCGTGAACAGGCCAGCCGTATATGATTACAGCCTCTGGAACCCCGGCAGGGGCGTTCCACCACGGTATGGGGTATGTGCCGGGTCTCACTGTAATGTGACCTGTTGCCGTGGTTACTATGCTGTTCTCCGGGTCTGTGAACCTTACGGTGTCTGTCTGCCAGACCTGTTCTGTTGTGTTGTTCAACATAGCTGAAGCAAAAACTCTTCGTGTCGAACCTTCAACCTCAATTGCATATGATGGAGACCACCGCAGCCCTGCGTACAGCATTGTTACCGTTGCCACACCCTGTGCTGCTCCGCGACTGATTGTAACAGGAAAACCTGCCAGATTGTTTGCCCGGGCAAAACCGCTGGTATCCGCCTGGGAAGAAAGCTGAAAAGCAATACCTCTGACCTGCGCTGAGTCTACTGCAAGAACAAACTCTGCTGGTTTGCCGGAAGGAAGCGTTCCTGTTATTGTGGCCGGGTCGGAATCGCTGAATGTAATGGATGTAACATGGAGGTCAACTGAGCCAAGTCCTGTATATTCCTCACCGCATGCTGCTAAAAAAAGCAGTGCGGAAATGGCTAGTAACTTCTTCATTTTGTCCAATCGGTTAAGACTGGGTAATATTCCCGTCTGGGAGCACAAAGGAAAGGCTGACCGTGGCAAACAAATCTCACCCTCTTTTGAAAAGCTTGAACAACACACTGCGACTTAAATGGCTGGTTCCATTTCTAACAGTTCCTGTACTGTTTATCGCTTCAACTCTTATTGAGTCGTGGTTACAGGAGTCCGGCGTGGCCCCCTACACACCCGTAGGAAAAAGATCCGTTCTTTCAATATGGCGAACAGTAATGCTCACCGGCGCCGTGGCGACTCCTGTTGCCTCAATCTATCTGAGTGAGCTTTGGAAACGATGGAGAGAAAGTGGAGAGAGTTTCTCCGGCTACTTTTTCAGAGCTGTTGTTTCCGTCTTCCTTCTTGTCACAACCGCAATGACTCTAAACGGGCTGGGAATACTGGCTCCTCTGGGAGTTCCATCTTCCCTGATCATTCAGATGATATTCACCAGATGTGTTTTCGCAGCCCTGTGGATCGTAGCTGCCGCCACCATGTGTTCCTCTGTTAACAGCGGCACCGGAGGCGCAGCACTTGCGTTCGGTCTTTTCAACATGGCTCTGCTTCCTGGTCTTTCAGGCTCATCTGTAAGCTGGTGGATTATTGCTCCTCTGGGTACAATGGTTTTCTGTGCAGATTCTGTAGCCACCGGATGGGATACATCACTGTTTGCAGCTGCTCACTCTGTGTTCTACTTTGCGGCAGGATACTTTCTTTTAAGAAAGGCTACCGACTGAGAACCGCCATGTTCACAATCTGTTCAAGAAAGTTTTGAGGATTGATTCCAGAAGGACCATATATAATTACAAGCACAGCGTATCCGTTTCTGAATATTCCGTATACACGTCCCCTGCCCATTACTCCATCCGGAGGAGAAAAGGTAAAGTTAATACGTGACATAAGCCCGAGAGATCTGGTTCCCCTTGTTTCCGTATCCATGCTGCCCTCTACCCACACAGGAGCAGAATAGTGAATTGATTCCATCAGGTTCGGAGGAATTACACTGGAAAGTTTCGCCTCTATCCAGAGAGTTTTGTCTTCAATAGCTTCTTCAACTTTCCAGTAGTAGCACCCGAAATTTACTCCCATGCTGTTCGGCTGCCCTACAACAGCACCGGTTTGTTCTGTCATTGTACCCTCGATCAACGGGCATATCTCTGCCGGAAGGTAATTGAATTCTATACCCACAGGTTCCAGTGTATATACTGGAACGTCCTGCTGCACAGGCATGACCAATGTAAGCACTGCCACTATAAGTTCCATACTTACCCTTTCTGAAAAGGTTGTTTCATTGTTCCGAGAGCCATAGAATAGAAGAGGCTCACCTATTGTCAACAGGAAGAACTATGCAGGAAAAGATACTCATTGTGGAGGACGATGTTCCAATCACATCCCTTCTTCCAGAATCTTTCCCTTGATAAAGTTGCAAAACAGAAAACTTGATGTATACCTCCCTCTCAGCGAAGAGTAGCGCGGAACTGTTCTGTTCAGAGCAAAGAACAACTGAGCCAGAGCTACTGTTTCAATACCGCTGAAAAAGGGGAGAGCCAAAGCCCTCCCCTTTCTTAGAAAGTGCCCTACTTCTTCTTCAGTCTTGCGTGCCAGTCGATAAGAATGGGGCTTGCAACAAAGATTGATGAATAGGTTCCAACAATGATACCTATCATCAGCGTGAGGGCAAAGTTTCTTATGTCTCCGGTACCAAAGATGAAAAGCATCAGCACAGCAACAAATGTAGTAACAGATGTAACAATGGTTCTGCTGAGTGTTTCGTTGATACCCTTGTTTACCGTTTCCTCAAAAGTTTTTGCTTTTCTGAGCCTGTTGTCTTCTCTGATCCGGTCGAACACCACGATGGTGTCGTTGATCGAGTATCCCACAATTGTAAGCAGTGCCGCTATGATGGTAAGGCTTACATTCACCTGGAGCAGAGCGAGAATTCCCACTGTGATCAGAACATCGTGCACAAGGGCAACAACAGCAGCAACTCCCCACTTGAACTGGAATCTGTACCAGATGTAGAGAACGATGAAGAACATAGCCATAAGAATTGAATCAACGGCCTTCGATCTCAGTTCAGCCCCCACGCGGGGTCCTATCTGTTTGATGAAAGAGGCTTCGGAGTTTCCTCCCTCGTCTTCCATCAGGGTACAGCTTTCCTGATCGAGAGCACCATACACTGTTTCCTTGTCACTTGTGGATGTTCTTATTACAAAGGCGTTGCCATCTCCAGCCCAATCCTGAAGAGCCTGCACCTGCACACTCTCAAGACCCTGTGCTTCAAGAGCACCGGCAAGCTGATCTGTGGTGCTGTGCTCCTGAGAGATAACATTGGTTTCAAGACCTCCTGTGAAGTCGATGGACAGGTTAAGCCCTCCGTGAGCGAAAAAGGCAATAAGCCCTATAAGTATCATGGCAAGCGAAGCGAAATATGTTTTCTTGCGCATAGAGGTAATATCGTAGTGGGCATCTCTTACAAGAGTCATCTTGCCTATACTGATTTTTGTTCTCTTTACCTGTGCCAGCATGATGCTGAAAATAGATCTGGTGAACACAAGAGAACAGAACATCGATGCCATAATTCCAATGGAAAGAGTAACGGCAAAACCTCTTATGGGGCCAGTTCCAAACTTGTACAGAACTAGCGCAGTAATAAAGGTTGTCAGGTTTGCATCCATAATGGTAACAAAGGCTCTTGCATAACCGGCACTAACTGCGGTTCTGATGCCCTTACCGGAACGAAGTTCCTCACGGATACGCTCATAGATAAGCACACTTGCATCCACAGCCATACCGATGGTAAGAATAATACCGGCGATACCAGGAAGGGTGAGCGTGGCGTTGAGCCCGGTGATTCCCAGTTTTGCAAACGGTCCTGGGAAACACAGGAATCCAAGGATGATCAACATATCAAACAGAAGAGCGAGTACGGCTATAAATCCGCTTACCCCATAATAGACCATCATAAACACCGCAATAAGTACCAACCCAACAATACCGGCAAGCATGCCGTTGCTGATAGCCTTCTGCCCAAGGCTGGGGCCTATTGTCTGTTCTTCAGCTATTACCAGCCTGGCTGGCAGACTTCCCGCTTTAAGAACCAGCCTGAGATCTCTGGCTTCTTCCACAGAAAAAGACCCGGAAAGCCTTGTTCCGCTTCCGGTAATTCTTTCCCGGATAGTGGCAACAGAGTAAATTCTGCCGTCTAAGAGTATGGAGACGCGCTCGTCTACATTATCACCAGTTATCCTTGCCCAGTTGGAAGCACCGGCGTCGTCAAACTCCAGCAAAAGATATGGATCTCTGCTCATGGAGTTGGCATCTCCCATTCTGATACGAACATCTGTAAGATTTGCCCCTGTAAGCCTGTAGTAGGGCAAGTCCATATCTGACTGCCTATCCCAGCCGCGACCAGAATCTTCCGGCACGAGGAAAACGCTCATGAGTACAGTTCCATCAGCTATTGCCGTTGGTTTTCCGAAGACAAAGATAAGATTTGCTTCCGAAAGAATCGCTTTTACATCATCACGATTGATTATAGACTGGAAAGTATCGAATTCTTCTCCCTGTGAAATCACCCAATCGCCCGGCATAAGGCTGAGAACTGCTGCGTCATTCTCGTTCACTGCAGTGAGAAGTGAGCTGAGAGTACCGGCAACCTCTATGGAAGGAAGAACCTGCTCGTCGCCTATTTCCGGAGCCGGGAGGGTCAAATTGTCTCCTCCGGCAGGAAGAGAAAATTCTTCGTCAACAGAGGGCTCCTCTGTCGTTTCTTCAGGCAATTCGTTTCCAAGAACTGCTTCAATTTCCCTGATCACCGGAATACTGGAGGGAGATGGATGTTCCGCATTGGGGTACGCTACTATCTTGAACTCAAGAAGAGCTTGTCTTTCAACAATCGAACGAGCCCTTGCAGGGTCTCTTACACCTGGAAGCTGAACAATTATTCTGTCGCTTCCCTGGCGGGTAATAGATGGTTCAGAAACACCGAACTCATCAATTCGGTTTCTGATAATTTCAAGAGCCTGGTCGAGAGCCTCGTCAGCATCAAGACCTGCTGTTGGTTCCACGGTGTAAGCCAGATACATACCACCCTGAAGGTCAAGCCCGAGCTTTATAGTTCCCATGCTGGACTGATACAGCTGCCTGTACTGTTCCAGCACGGGCTCTCCGCCCTCTTCCTCCATGCTGTCGATTAGCCCTCTCAGATAAGGGTTTGTTGTCTCCGGTTGAACACTGGCTTCTGCACGGTCTCTCTCTACAGCCGGCAGCGAATACCACTTCACTGTGGGCCAGATGAGAAACAGTGCCAGCACAAGCACAAACGCGGAGCTGTAAATTCTCCATCTGTCGGTTCTCTTCATAGAATTCCCCTTCATCTGTGATCAACAATCCAGCTAACTCTTTATTATATCTGCAGTTACAAAGCAATCGTCTGGCCGGAAGTGTTCGCACACCCCTGCAACACAACCTTCCGGAAGAGATGGAAGATAAATAAAGTCAGAAGAATTGACCACCTCAAGCGAAACGCTCTACCGGACAGTCAGTTTCTTCGCGGTGATGTAAAATGAATCTGCAGAGGTTGACCGTTGGGAAACAACGCACTGAAAACAATTCCCCCTGCCTGCCTCTCCCCGGCAATAATACTGCTGAAATTCAGTCTTCTGAGAATTCTTGTTACATACAGATCGGCCTGAAACAGACTGTACATATTGTGATCCAGATCTACAACCCACACGGTTGTGTCTCCAGAGAAAGACTCCCGGGGAACATTACCGAAGTGATACGGTTGTATCTCTGTCTTTAGTTGATCGTAAACAGACAGTTCTGCTAGCGGCATGTTTTCAGGATACAGTTCCGTAATATCCGGCATATCAGTCATTGCAGTAAAGATTCCACCAGACAAAAATGCCGCGGCAGAAACCACAATCCATACCTCGCCAGCTCTCATTATCACCTCCTTCAACTGGAACCTATATTCCCGGTGTAGTACATTTCCATAAAAAGGTAGTGAATGTCAACCCCGGAGGAGTAATGAGAAATACTTTAGCGCTGCTTGCGGTGACTGCTGCTGCATTTTCTGCATCATGGTCTGTTGGCCCGGCTGGTCTTTCCGGCTGGTCAGGTCTTCCAGGTTCAGATATTCTTGAGAAAGGTCTGCTACGGGCAGGAATGGAGTTTCAGTTTGTCTCCACCGATAACGGTACAATTCTCCGTACCCCGCTGAAAGCTTGCTGGGGAGTGGAAAACAACATAGAGGCTGGCATTGATATCCCGGTTTTTCCCGTTGACAACGCGTACAGCGGTTCTGCTATAGGAGACATCACCCTGTCTGGAGGATGGCTTTACGAAAAAGCCCGCGGAGGCACCGCCCTCAAGTTCACTGGAAGACTCACTGTTCCGTCAGGAGAAGAATACAGAGACAGAGGATCAGAGCTGGCTTTCGGAGCGGTAACAAGCACCACTTTTCTTGACTTCCGCCTGTCCATGTCTGCAGAGTATGCTTTGAACGGAGGCCGAAATCCCTTTAGCGGCTCTGTGGTTGATGTGATGTACTTCAACGCAGGAGGATCGAGTTTCATAACACACGACATTCTGCTGTACGCTGCCATAAACGGATCAACGTCCTCAAAGCTGATGCTGGGCTGCGGCGGGGAGTATCTGCTTACCGACGGGATAGCCTTTAACGGCGGGCTACGAACCGGCACAGACAATTTTGAAACCTTTGAATTGTATGTCGGGGCAAGCTGGACAGGGCAGGGCTTTTAGGTAAAAACTCCACACTCTGCCTGCTTCTTGCACAGCCAGGGCAATTGTGTGATATTTTTCCAGGCTAGGGCAGATTGATTTCTTTTGACCGGGTTTGCCTGGTCAGCCGCATAGATTCCAGAATCGGTGTACACATCTTTCCGCGGGTCACCGACCCTGTACCTGACTCGTTGTACACACTGGAGGGGGGAAGAATCTGTTTGAAAAATCTGATACCCTTTGTTGGCAGACAAAAAGAACTTGGATTACTGGACGGATACTTTGAAGATGCCCTCAATTACAACGGCGGATTTATTCTTGTCAAAGGTGAAATAGGCTCCGGGAAAACCCGGCTTCTACAGCATTTCGAAGAAAGAACCAGAGACCACAATCTACACATTCTGCGGGGAAGAGCATTGAAGGCTGAAACCAGACCTTTTTCCCCATTTACCCTTATGGTAAAACATTTTCTGTGTGACCTCGAACACGATCGCAGGTGGATGGTAAAATATCTGGAACCTGAAATCTCCTCTTACTTTCTAAACCTGATTCCGGAACTCCGCAGGTATTACCCACTTGATTCTCCAGAACCCGCTTCCTCTTCAACAAATCTCTCTTTTCTCTACTCATTTCAGCGTTTTTTTGAGAATCTAGCCGGATCCAGACCTTTGCTCATTATTCTGGATGACATTCAGTGGATGAGTGACGATTCACTGGAACTGCTGAATTACCTAGTAAAACGAATTGACGGTTTGCCTGTTCTGCTGCTGGCAACAATGCGTTTGCACGAAAACAACACAAAACTCGAAAAAATCATAGACCGTTTCAAAGCAGACAGGCTTATCCACTGCATAGACCTGGGTAATTTATCTTCTACCAACACTAAACAGCTTCTGGAAAAGAAGTTTGATACAATTTTCCCTACTCAGTTTTCAGAGTGGCTTTTCTCTGTAACCGGCGGGAACCCCCTCTTCACCGGTGAAACACTGAAGGGTCTGATCCGCGGGAATATCCTTCATACTGTTTCAAGCGGGAATCTCTGGGTTCTTGAGGAAGACTACAAAGAATTTCTTATATCAGATACCGTTGAAAGTGTTGTAAACTACCATCTCAACAGTTTATCCGGCAGGGAACTGAACTTGCTTCAGAAGGCTTCCGTAACAGGAGAGCATTTCCAGACTGATCTTCTTCGAAAGCTGGCTGATGAAATAGATAACAGCCAGTTTCTGGGTTCCTTGAATATACTTATGGCAACAGGTATTCTGGAAGATTCCGATAGTGGAATGAGGTGCTTCTCACACCCTCTGGTGCACACGATACTGTACCGGAAAATGGAACCAGGGAAAAGACGCAGTATTCATCGAAAACTGGCAGCAATTCTTAAGCAATCGGGGCAGCAGCCCGATGAAGTGGCTCGCCATCTCACCGAGGATCTGCAACCTTCAGAGGAAACCATTGAACTTGCCCACTATCTGTTTGATCTGTCTCTGGGCTATATAAATACCGGCTGCAACTACCGGAACGCCTGGAAATATCTGACTATTGCCAGCAGAATTACCGAGCGCCGTGAATCTGCAGGCCTGTTAAGACTACAGATAAGAGCTGGCCTCAATCATCTGTCCTGGATAATGGGAAGGAATTCTCTTTCAATCAGCGAGGCGGAAGCTTTTGTTTCTGAACTCGTAAACAGCAAGCTCCTGAAGGAAGCAGCTGTGGTATACAGGATGCTTTTCCACAGTGCTCTGGGCTCCGGGAACATTCTGGAAGCAGAGGATTATCTGAAAAAAGGTATTTCTGTATCCAAAAAGGACGATCCTGTCCACTGGACTATGGCAGTTGAACGATGTCTTTTAAACAGACGGAAAGGACTTCTGGAAGAGTCCCGGAGGGAAGCTCTTTCGCTTATTGCCAAAATGCCCGGAGAGAAGGTACCGGAAGCTCTGTACAAGGCGTACACCAATATTGGCTTTGTTTCGTATGTCAGGGGTGACCAGGAGGAAGCACTTCATAGTTTTGCCAGGGCCCAGGAGATTGTAGAGGAGTACCATCTTCTTATGTACAGAGCAGATTCACATTCGAATCTTGGTCTTATCAAAATGACAATGGGTAAACTGGATACAGCCATAGATGAAATCAACTATTCCCTGAGAGAGGCTGATCTGCTTCAGAAAAAGCCGCGCAAAGGTATTAATCTTATGTACCTGGGATACTGTTACTACAACAGAGGAGATCTGCGCCGTGCTTCTTCTTATCTTGAACAGGCAAGAATAGTGGCAGCAGACACAGAGAATCACCGACTGATGTCCATCATCCTGAGATTAGCAGCAAGAATACACATCAGATCCAGCCAGTTTGACAAAGCTGAAGCTGTTCTAAAAAGAATTCCTGACCAGAACTTATCCAAAGCCGATTTCAGCGATCTGCAGAAAGTTTTCATTACTCTTCACATAAATAAGGGGGAGATGGATCTGGCCGAAAAAACCGTAAACCGCACACTGGTTCTTCTGAAAGAGCTTGGTGCAGAAACACGGTTCGCACACGTGCTCGGGCAGAAAGCTCTGATTCTTCTTCACAAAAAACAAACAGACAAGGCAAGGAATCTCCTTGAACAATCGTTGAAAATACTCAAAGAGAAGCAGGCAAAACCTTTTATCAGCGAAACACTAGTTGAATATGGGCTGGCTCTGGGTGGAACTGCTGGAGAAAAATACTTAATAGACGGACTAAAAATTCTTCTGGAGATAAATGCCTTCGAGAGAATCACCCGGCTGAAGGAAAAGATGGAAGACCGAGGATTTCAGAAAGCTCTGAAATTCGCGAGAGACCAGATGGAAGAACCTGCTGATGAGAAACTTGAAATTGTCACATTCGGAGGCCTTTCGGTGAAAAGGCCAGGCGAGCTGAAAGCAGTCACTGGAAAAAGCTGGCCATCAAGGAAAGCGCGGGAACTGCTGGCTCTGCTTCTTGTTCTAACTGAAAACAGGCAGGTAACCAGAGAAGTTCTTGCCCTCCATCTCTGGCCGGAAGCGACAGAGAAAAAATCTCTGGCTAACCTCCGTGTGGTCCTCACTCACCTGAACCACGTTCTGCTGGGCCACTTCATTGTTTCCGATGGTCCCTTCCTTTTTCTCGACAAAGAAAATATTCTTGTAGATTTTTGGGAGTTCAACTCCCTCTCTAAACAATGGCGGGATTCTTTACGACAGGGGAAACTCCATATTGCTGAAGACAGAGCTCGAAGAGCTTTGTCTCTTTACAGAAGCTACCTGCTGCCCGAATTCTACAGTCTTCCAATTGTAGATATGCAGTTGAGTCTGGAGAATGTCATGAGGGATCTGCTTCTCTGGCTGGCGAACAGATGTATGATGCGGGCTGAATGGCGTGAAGCAATTCTACTCGCAAGGAAACTGGCTGCTTCCGACAGCTGTAGCGAACAGGCTTTCCGCATAATAATGCAGGGTCTTTTCAACCTTGGAAACAGAACCGGTGCCATAAGGCAATACAAACAACTGCTGGTAAATCTTAGAGAAAACCTCGGAGTTTCTCCCGAAAAAGAAACTGTCGACCTCTTCATGCAGATTAGCTCTCAAACTCAATTATAGCTCCGATTCTCCTGTTTTAACGCTTTTTTAACGCCCTCTCTCGATGATACCCGCATGAACAACACACAAAAGCGAATATGCCCGAAATGCAACTACCCTGGTGACAAACAGGACAGTGTTTGCCCCTGCTGTGGAGTCAGCCTGATTTCACCGTGCCCCTGGCGCAAAGCCCCCATAAGAGTTGCATTTGCCAAATACTGCTACAGGTGCGGTGTTCAGTTCAGCGAAGCCATCGCTACCCGGAACAGGTTGAATTTTAGGGAAGAATGTCTGCAAACCGGAGAGGCTGCAGGCGCAGACATTCGTGATGGATGTTTGTCAGCCAAAGGAGTATCAAAATGATGCGAGTGTTCTTTACTGTTGTTGTCTTCGCCGCTGTTGCTTTTTCTGCAACCGCAGCTGAAGATGTATCTCTTGACAACCCCGATGGTGCTGTTGACGTGCAGTCACCACCGGCAACAATTTTCACAGACAGTGACGCAGTTCCCTGGGTTCAGGCGGACTGCTCCCCGGTGGCGCACCCGGAAAGGGATGAGGGTTCCGGAGGTTGGCCTGAGTACGACTGGGACAACGATATTCTTGTTTCTTCCAGCCATGTGGGCTCCGGCCAGGATTTCGATATAGACCCTGCAAACGGCGATATCTACGCCATCTACGACACCGGCCATGCCACACAGGACAGTGTCATAGTCTACCGCTCCCAGGACGGCGGCGCCACATGGACATTCTGGCAAAGAAGCTACGATCCTTCAGGTGAGATGAATAACCCTCGGATAAGAGTGGTTCGCGACACCTCCGGTCAAAGCTATGTGTGTATGTTTTTTCTTAACGATAACCACTACCTTATAATGCAGTACATAGCCACAGACCTGTCTGCCAGCGGCTGGACAACTGTCACCTCGAGCGATGTCATCTACTACGATGTAGACGGAGAGGCTGACAACAGCGGCTGGCTGTATGCCACTTATGTTGTAGCAGCTTCCGGCAATGATATCTGGGTAGCAAGATGCTCCATTGACAATCACAACTGGGTAGATCACACTATGCTGTTTAATAATCCGCAAATGATCCCGTACCCTTCAATAGCCGCTGCTGTCTGCGGTACTGTTTCCGTTGCCTTCCTTGACGACCGCCTAACAACCAACCAGAACATCCGAATCAGGCGAAGTACGGACTACGGTGCAACCTGGAGCCTTTCCGTTCAGGTTGGAGACAACACCGAAGGGTACGATCTCAGCTGGACATCCATGGCCTATAACTACGCTACAGCCGATGCAGGCTGGATATTCGCAACCTGCGAGGATACCGGCACCGGCGACGATCTGGTTTATTACTACACAACCAACGCCGGTTCGTCGTGGACTTATGGCCAGACAATAGGTGGGCCTGGCGATCAGAACATGCCGAACGTCCGTTGTCGTAAAGCTGGCTCAGCAGTAACTCTGGCCTTCAACAGTGATCCCGGTGATTCAACCATGTTCAGTTGGGCAACCGGCTCTTTCCCAAACTACTTTACTGCTCCTGAACGCATCAACGACTTCTACGTAACTGGATCCTGGCCTCCGACAGCAGGATGGACCGGCTCTATGCCTGCGGTTCTTTACTCCGGCGGCTACACCGGGCTTCTCTTCGACTGGTTCGGGAACACAGGTATAGAAGACCAGCCATCAGCAACTTGTGGTGAGATCATCGCAAGCCCCAACCCGTTCACCACAACAGCCAGTATTTCTTTCAGTGTTACCGGGTCTGAGTCTGTTTCTGTCTCCATCTACAACATCTCAGGCCGTCTGGTTAAAACCATCGTTGACAACCAGTACCTCTCCGCAGGAGATCATTCCGTACAGTGGAACGGCGTAGACTACAGCGGTGCTTCTGTTGCCCCTGGTGTTTACTTCTGCCGCCTCAACATAGGTGCATCTGTTCTTTCCACAAGACTGGTAATGGTTCCATAGCAGCCATCGGCAACAGTCACGGGAGCCCTCTGCGGAAAACAGGGGGCTCTTCCCAATGTTCGAGAAGGTCTTAAGCCCGGCAATAAAGCGGTTTCCTCTGTTTTAACGCTTTTTTAGCGGCCTCTCCCGATGATACCCGCATGAACAACACAGAAAAGCGAATATGCCCGAAATGCAACTACCTTGGTGGTAACCAGGACAATGTCTGCCCCTACTGTGGAATCCGTCTGATCTCACGATGTCCTGAATGCCGGGCCCCTGTAAGAGTTGCATTTGCTAAATACTGCTACAGGTGCGGTATTCAATTCAGCAAAACCGTTGATAACCGGAACAAGGGAGAGAAGGACACCGGCAGTTCAACCCGAAACCCGGTCTTAACCGCGACGGAAAGACCGGAAAGCAATCAGGAGGACAAATGAGATATTTATTAGGAACAGTTTTGATTATTTCAATACTGGCAGCATCGGCTGCAGCGGACACCTGCAGCCTTATCCCCACGGCCTATACCCGGGTTTGGTCCAGAAGTGGCCTCCGGGAATACAGCCCTACTCTCGGAACCAACGATATTGTCTATGCCGATCATGATGTTGTTACGCGGTCAGACCTTCCCTCTACTCCTTCGCTTGCAAACCAGATCGATCAGAATCAGCCGAGTGCTACATCCTTTATGGCTGGCTTTGATCAGATCGATCTTGCCCAGTCTTTCCAGCAGACACACACGAACATTTCCGGTGCTGGAATCAATTTGTATGTCTATCTAGGTTCCACAGACACTGTTACAATACAACTTTGGGAAAACGGGCTTCCCAATGCTTCGGGAACAATGCTCACTGAAGCAAGTGCTATTGGCACTGCCGGGCAATGGGTGGATGTATTTTGGACCCCTGTTCCTGTTGTTCCAGGAACAACCTACTACCTTGTGTTCACAGGTAACACCACGCTGGGAATTAATGGCGACTCAAACAACCCCTACCCTTACGGCTGTGTTTACGCGAATCCAGGATACAATCAATTCGCAAACTACGATTACACATTTCGTACCTACTACGATAACACTGTAAGCCTTGAACGCTACTCCTGGGCAGAGGTAAAGACTTTCTTTAACCAGTAGTAAGCTACTGCCCCGTCAGGTCAGCCTGACGGGGTTCCTTTTTACCTCCGTTCTTCTTCCTTCAACAGCAAAAGATCTCAGAGAAAAGCGAATATGCCCAAGATGCAACTACCCTGGCTGCCGCCAGGACAATGTCTGCAAACTGGAGGGACTGTGGGCGCAGACACTCATGATTGGGTTTTGCCAACCGAAGGAGTATCAAAATGATGCGAGTGTTCTTTACCGTTGTTATCTTCGCCGCTGTTGCCTTTTCTGCAACCGCTGCTGAAGATGTTTCTCTCGATAATCCCGATGGTGCCGTTTCCGTTTCGTTACCCCCGGCAACAATTTTCACAGACAGTGACGCCGATCCATGGAGTCAGGCATTCTCTTCACCGGTGGTGCACCCGGTAAGAGACGAAGGTTCTAGTGTTTGGCCGGAATATGACTGGGGCAGTGACATTCTTATTTCTCCTGGCCGTGTAGGTTCCGGCCAGGATTTCGATGTAGACCCCGCTAACGGTGATATTTACGCCATCTACGACACCGACCATTCCTCACAAGACAGTGCCATTGTCTATCGCTCTGAGGATTTCGGAGCTACATGGACATACTGGCGCTCCAGCTACAGCTTCATGAGCGAGGTTAACAGCCCTCATATAAGAGTGGTTCGCGACACCTCCGGGCGAAGCTGGGTGTGTATGTTCTTCCTTATCGACAAAACGCTCAGAATGAGGTACATGACCCCCGATCAGTCCGTAAACGGCTGGACAACCGTTACCTCGAACGATGTTATCTACTACGATGTTGACGGAGAAACAGACAACAGTGGCTGGGTATACGCCACTTACGTTGTTCACGCTTCCGGCAATGATATTAGGGCTACAAGATGCTCTATGGACAACCACAACTGGGTAAATGACATTTCCCTGTTTACAAATCCGGGAATAACTCCTTACCCTTCAATCGCCGCCACTACTGGTGGAATCGTTGCTGTTGCTTTCCTTGACGACCGCATGACAAACAACCAGAACATCAGGATCAAAAGAAGTGCAAGCTATGGTTCAACCTGGAACAGTTCCATCCAGGTTGGAGATAACACCGGAGGGTACGATCTCAGCTGGGCATCCATTGCCTATAGCTACACTTCAGCCGGTGCAGGCTGGGTATTCGCTACCTACGAAGGAACAGGCACGGGCGATAATCTGGCTTATTACTTCACTACCAACGCCGGTTCATCGTGGACTTATGGCCATACGATAGGTGGCTCTGGCGACCAGAACATGCCGAACATCCGTTGCTATAAAGCTGGCTCAGCAGTAACCCTGGCCTTCAACAGCGATCCAGGTGATTCAACTATGTTCTGTTGGGCAACCGACTCTTCCCCAAATTCATTCTCAACTCCTGAACGTATCAACGACTTCAACGCAACTGGGTTCTGGCCTCCAACAGCAGGCTGGTGCGGCAATCAGTCAGCTGTTCTTTACACCAACTATAACTTCAACTACCGGCTTCTGATCGACTGGTTCGGGAACACAGGTATAGAAGACCAGTCATCCACAATTTGTGGTGAGATCATCGCCAGCCCCAACCCTTTCACCACAATAGCCACTATTTCTTTCAATGTTACCGGGTCTGAACCTGTTTCGGTCTCTATCTACAACATCTCGGGCCGTCTGATTAAAACCATCGTAGACAACCAGCACCTTTCCGCCGGAGATCATTCCGTACAGTGGAATGGTGTAGATTCCCACGGAGCATCTGTTGCCCCCGGTGTTTACCTCTGCCGCCTCAATACAGGCGGCACGGGTTTTTCCACCAGGCTGGTAATGGTTCCATAGCAGAAGCCATTCTCGCAAGAGCCCTCTGTTGAAGAGCAGGGGGCTCTTTTTTCAAAAAGGCGAAAGCTCTCAGAACTGACCGCAGCACGGTTTTCTTTAACGCTTTTTAGCGCCTACACCAAACGGTATTTCCATGGACAGCAAACAAAAGCGAATATGCCCGAAATGCAACTACCTTGGCAACCAGCAAGACAATGTCTGCCCCTACCGTGGAATCCGTCTGATTTCACTGTACCCTGAGTGCCAGGCCCCGAAAAGAGTTGCATTTGCCAAATTCTGTTACAGGTGCGGTGCATTAAAGCGGTACCCGGAGTCTCCATCTGAATTCCCAGTTATCCTCTCCTGTTACCGGATGGGAAACCCACAGGGGGAAAATGACCTCTACCAGGGCGACATCCAGAACAACACCGCCGTTTGACAACAAAGAACCGTCAGACAAATCTTCCAGGGAGTTGCCAACCCATCCGATTCCGGCAAAAACGCCCAGGGGAACAAACCCTAACATCAACCTCTGCTCCAGTGAAAAACCAATTCTGCCTGTGACTGTGTTGTTCCAGTACCCGGGAAGTGCCGGACCTGTACGCACAAAGTAGTGTTCCTGCGGGCTAAGTAAACCATCCGGAGGAAGCAAAGCCCCAACCAGGGAATTATTCGCAAACAGACCTCCAGAAGACCGAACAAGACGATGAACAGGAGTGTTTTCAGTTACGCCTTCCATGTTCACTCTGGTTGAAGCTGTAAAGCCACCAGGCAGCCTGTTGTTCAGTTCAGCATCAAAGCTTACACCCGCATAGGCATCACTAGTAAGCCCGAGGTCGGCAAAAAATTTCAACCCCACTGCATATGACATATTGAACATGCGCTGGCTGAACCTCAGGCCGGACTGAATTTCCATTGAATTCCCCACCTGTAGATTGCTGCCTCCGTAAACGGTTGTATCGGTAACACTGAATATCTCTGTTCCAAAAGAGATTTCTCTTCGCCTGTCGACGGCAAGCGCACCCTTTGTGTGCCAGCTGATGCCGGTGCTGAGTCTGTTAATCCCGTAACCGGTAAAGAACCTGGAGTTGCTGATAATGTTGTCTGTGCTGTTTTTTAACAGAGGAACAGAAAGGGAAAGCCCAAGCGCTGCAGAGGCATCTCTCTTAAATGGCAGGGATACAGTCGAAGCAAATGTGTATGGGCCACCGGCTTCCGCTGGAACGGGAGTTGACAGAAGAATTGCGTTTGCTCTCCATGAACCGCCGGCATAGCCGGGGTAAGGCAGCATCCATATGCTGTGGTAACCTGGCTCGGGAAAAGGTACTATCAGAGGCTTGTACCTGACAATGGCAGGCTCAGAATTGTTCCAGGGAGCCTTGTCCGGAAAACGCATGAGGGGATCAGCCACTGCCCTGCTCCACACTCCGGGAACCGTAACTGTTGTTTCCTCACCTGGCAGAACTGCAATCATCAGATCAAGAGTATCCGTAGTGGTGGTAAATTCTACGGGAACCGGCATTTCGTATGGAATAGAACCTCCCAGAACCACGGTGGTAGAATCGTTACAGACCCGCAGATCCGAAAGCCTGACATCCATGGAACCGGTGCCTCTCAACCAGAAATCGAATTCCTCCTGCCAGCTTTCACCGGAAAGCTCTTCCACCACCGCCTGAAAATCATCGGTGTGGGGATGGTGCCAGGCAAACCTCTGGAAGTAAGTATCCATTACTTCATTAAACAGGCTGTCTCCAAGCTGCGACTGCATCATGGAGAGAAACAGTGCCGGTTTTGTGTAGTAGGTATAACCGGTGGAATAACTGCCGTCGCCTGCGTCGGTGGCCGTACTGAGCACTGGGGTAACATCGCTGCTGGCTCCGGAAACAAACGATACCAGATGTATATCCCTGTCGCCGGCATCGAGAAGCCAGACTGGTGTTTTTGTCATATTGCCATGAAAACCGTACATCCGCTCCATGTAGCGGAGTTCGCTGAATGTATTCATTCCCTCATCCAGCCATGCTTCCTCTGCTTCGTTGTTGCCCAGAAGCCCGTAGAACCACTGGTGCCCAACCTCGTGAATGGTAACCATCTCCAACACTCTGGTCAGGGGAATGTTTTTGTACGCAAAAACAAACTGCGGATACTCCATTCCTCCTGAACCCGGCTCCACCGGGTCTACAACCCACAGATCATCGTATGGGTACGGCGTGTACCATTCCCCATAGTAGGCCAGCGTAGAGTCAACGGCATCGGGAATATCTACCCAGTAATCTTCGCTGTCATCAAGCAGCACAAGATGTACCTGTACCGTTCCACCGCTGTCGGGGTAGGTAAACGAATGGGTTCTGATGGTGTAATCCGGACTGGAGCACCAGGCGAAATCGTGTACATTTTCAGCGGTCCAGGTATCAATCCTTGTTGTGGAATCTGCTCTGAAGTTTGTGCACTGTACCCTTCCGGTTGCAGCAGTTACGAACTCTGAGGGAACTTCAACAGCAACAGAATAACTGCCGTAGTCACTGTAGAACTCTCCAGCAGCATGATATCGGGATCGGTGCCATCCATCTGAATCCAGAACACACATTTTGGGATACCACTGTGTTATCTGGTATGTGTCTTCGCTGTGCCCCATCCTGCTCCAAAACTTCGGGATTTCTACCAAAAAATCACCTGCCAGAGAAACTGACTGTCCTCCTGGAAGTGGATCGTCCAGAACGATAAAGCCAAGAGATCCATCGACATGAATTTCGACTGGCTCACCGTTCATGCGCCAGCCCGATAGCTCTATCCATCCTCTATCCGAAACATCGGAGCGTCTGAAACTAAAACTGCCCTGACTTTCAATATCCTGAGCAAAAGCGGTTGTGCAGTCTCTGTAGGCATTGGGATACAGATGAAGCCACAGACTGTCCACAGGAAAATTAACACCGCTTGTAAATACTATTTCCATGGTACCATGTAGCCGGGTTGAATCGGGATCAAGCGAAACCTCAATAGTGTAATCAGCTGTGCTTTCAGCACCTGGATACCCCTGGGAAGACAACATGAGAGATACTAATAGTGTAAGCGTAAGCATAGCCGACAGATCCTTCCTTCAGGGTAACCTGTTAGGTTCTCTTGCAGCGATAAAGTAGCTGTGTTTATTCAGTGTACGGAGAGATTCTTCTTAGTCTTTCCACAATTGACGCCAGAAGCTTCACTGTGTGGTCAAGTTCCTCTTCCGTGGTGTATCTGCTGAGGCTGAACCGGAGAGCACTGTTAGACAGATTGAAATCAACCCCCATGGCTGTCAGAACATGGCTCGAGTTTTTGCTGCCTGTGCTGCAGGCAGATCCGGAAGAGGCGTAAACCCCCTGCATATCAAGCAGGGTGAGAACAGCTTCACTCTCAATCCCCTTGAAAATAATAGTTACCGTTCCGGGAAGACGGTGGACAGCTTTCTCTGATACAATGAAGGAGCCGGGACAGTTCTCAACAACCTTCTTTTCAAAAGCCTCTCTCAGAGCCCGTTCTTTTACTGCTGTATCATCAAGGTGCGTAAGGGCAAGTTCAGCAGCCTTTCCAAGCCCTGCAATTCCAGGGGTGTTGTAGGTGCCGGACCGAAAGCCCTTCTCCTGGTGACCACCTGTGAGAACAGGCGGCAGCTGTATTCCTTTTCTTATGTAAATTGCACCTACTCCTTTGGGCCCGTGAAGTTTGTGCGCTGAGAGGCTAAGCATGTCTATCCCCAGAGAGTGAACATCCATGGGCACCTTGCCAACCATTTGAACTGCATCTGTGTGAAACAATGCACCTGACCGGTGGGCAATCTCTGCTGATTCTTTCAGAGGCATTACCACACCTGTTTCATTGTTGGCCGCCATAATGGAAACTATTGCTGTCTCTGTATTAACCAGTTCCTGCAGGTTACTTAGGTTCAGTTCTCCATTTGCGTCAACTGCTGCTATTTCCAGCGGGCACCCTTCTTTGGCAAGTGTTCTTGCAGTATCCAGTACGGCAGGGTGTTCAACGGCAGAGATAACAATACCACTGCGGGTGTTGTCTATCTTCACCGCACCACGAAGGGCGTGATTATCGCTTTCTGTTCCCCCTGATGTAAAATAGATTTCTTCACTCTTTGCGCCTAGAAGTCGGGCAACCTGACCCCGTGCCGTCTCGATGGCTTCCATTTGAGAACTTCCGAAAGAATGAAAACTGGAAGGATTGCCGTAGCTTCCTGTCAGAAAAGGCATCATCGCTTCAAGTACTTCCGGAGCTATCTTTGTTGTAGCCGCGTTATCAAGGTATACGGTTTTCATTACCTTACCTCTACTGATATTTTTCTTTCAAGCCTCTCATCAAGAGCCTTCTTCACGGCATCAATGTCATCACCGGCTTTCAGATATACCCTTCCAGGCCTGATCAGCACTGGTTCAATTCCCAGTTCACCGATAATCCCATTGATTTCGTCACACTTTGCCCTGAAGTCTTCAACTGCCGCTTTTAGTGCCTGGTGACCCATAACAGAGCAATGAAACTTCTCCGGAGGCATTCCACCAAGGAATTCGGCAATCTGGCTGTTTCTGATACCGAGGGCTTCCTCTATTGGAAGACCCCGTACCATTTCCGTAAGGGCAGACGCACTGGCTATTGCTCCTGCACAACCAAAAGTCTTGAACGCTATATCTGCTATTCTTCCTTTATCGTCTATGTCAATGTCGAGAAACATAGCGTCTCCGCATTGCGGAGAACCAACCTCCGAGTGCCCGTCCGGGGTGTCAAGGTTACCTACATTTCTGGGATTCATGAAGTGGTCCATGAGTATGTCAGAATACTGCCACATTGTACGGTTACTCCATTTCAAGCGATCCGTTAGACAGATCTGCAAGTGAATTGTTACGAAGATATGTTTCGCATATCACCTTAATATCGGTCCAGAGTTTTTTGGTAGGACATCTGTCTTCTCTGGAACAGCACGGGATTCTTCCCTTTGGACTTCCTTCTTTCTGTTTAAAGTCAGGGCATTGAAGAACGCAGTCTGTGTGAAAGAATTCTGTTTCCAGCACCCTAATAACCTCAAGAAGCGTAATTTCAGAGGCACATCTGCTTAAAACATAACCTCCACCCGGACCTCTGCGACCTATTACAAAATCTGCACTGCGAAGCCTTCCGAATATCTGTTCGAGATACCTGATCGGAATTTCTTCTTCCTTTGCAATGCCAGACAAACTCAGAGGATTGGCCTGCCCGTTTCTTGCCAGTTGAACCATAGCTCTAAGCCCGTATCTGCTTCTTGTCGATATAAACATCAGGCCTCCTTCCTCTATAATATATCAATGTGGTCAAGTTTTGCTGGAAGACATTTTCTTAAGAGTGATCAGAACAGCAGCCAGCACCACTCCAATAGCCAGAATACTCATCAAAAGGGTCATTCCAAACGGCAGAGAATCATACTGTACGCCCGAGCCTTTGTAGGCTACAGACAGGTCTGCCTGAAGGGTAACTGAAGCGGTGTTACCCCGGTTGCTTATTATAAGAACAAAATCTCCAAAATCCGGGATATCCATAAAAAGCGATCCGTTTTCTGCGTAAACAACTCCCAGAGTGTCTATCTCTCCGCGCCCTTCCCATCCTCTGCGGTAATCAAGTTCTGTTATAAGAATGAACTCCATTTTTGTGGGAACCGGTTCTGTAAAAAACTCTCCGGAAATACATGTGCTGTCTGCCATCTGGGGAGTAATTCTAAACTTAACAGAACGGTATGTGCCAACGCCCAGTTCAAGAGTATCGGAAAGCAGGGGAAACGACCCGGCAACAACTGGAAGAGCAAGCAAGGAAAGCAACAGCAAAACAACTCTCATTTTTCAACCTGCCCTTTCACCAGTTTTCGAATCATGATCCCCGTGAAAATCTGGTAGAGTCCGGCAAGAAACATCAGAATACCAAGCCCAACCATGGAGAGCGAGACAACATCTGTAAAAGTTCCGCTCTCTAGGGAAGAGGCAACTTCGTTCATTTTGCCGGCAGCATCGCCAAAAGACCCTTCCGCTGAAAGAAAATCCTGTTCCATAGCCTCTACGGAAACCGCGACCTCTCCTATGGATTCCCCTGCGAACGACACATCTCCTGAAAGATTTTCCAGTTGCGTATTTAAAAACCCAAGCTCGGTTGAAACTGTTTCTGTTCTCTCTGCCACTTCATCAAAATGGTTGGCTGGCATCATGTTTCTCACCATGGGCGGCATCGAAGCCATGTCGTTTGCCAGTGCGGGCAAAATTACTTTCAACTCTTCCAGAATAGCAACCGTCTGCAGAATAACATCTCCCGTACTTATTACTATGCTTGATGTGTTCTCTAGGGATACCCTTACCTCCTCAATCATTCCTGTTGAACCGGAAACTCCCGCTGTCGATGTGCTTATGGCATTGCCTGCTGTTCTCAGCCCATGTGATAATTCCTGAAGGGTGGAATCAAGCCGGGAGTTCACCAGTGGACCTCCTATGCTGAAAATGATTCCCAACAGAACGAAGACAGTTCCGGTAATAAAACCAAGGGCATTAACAAATCCTGATCCTTTCATATCTACCTTTCAGCGATTACAACAACTCTGGTGCCTGGCTCTACTGGCATCTTCTTCCAGGCCGGAGGATTCAGGCTTACCTTTGATTCACTTCCAAACCCCTCAAGCCAGCCCAGAACCACTTCACCTCTCTGGGCTCCCTGAGCCGAAACACCGGCAAAATCTCCCTGTGTGTACAGCGACGCATCCCTCAACTCTATTTCACAACCAGGAGGATTAAATAACTCTTCGTAAACAAGCCTCATCTCCGGCTGTATAACAAGCTGTGCCATGATCATACTGCACACTTCGTTTGAAATTACAAAGTCATCTATTCCCGCCGCGGAGGCAAGCCTTCTGTTCTTGGGGTTCCTTATTTCCGATACCACCGTTGTGCTCCAGGAGCCACCAAACCCGGTCGAAATCTCTCTGATAATTAACAGCGTGATTATACACTCAGAATCTGCGTCTTCATCAGACATTACTGAACTCTTTCCTGATATTACCATTATGCTGTCATACTGCTCCAGGTGCAATCGTTCCACCGCCTCGGGATTCGTTCGCTCCATCCGAATGTAACTTTTCCTGCAGTTACGGTAGCTAACCTGATTCAGCAGTTTGGTTCCATCTTCCACAGGAATTGAACCTGCAACAACGATTTCAGAACCGGAATTAGAGTATTTGTCCAGAAGCTTAAGCATAAAATTGAAATTCCTGCTCTGCCCGGAAAGAATCAGCACTCGTGACGGTTTCTGAATCTTTTCCTCAGCTTTTGCAGCCGGAAGATTCACCTGGCTGTGTCTGTGTTTTCCCAAAACACATGAACCCCTGTTTTCTTCAAGAATTAAAAGACTGTCCTGCTCCTGAACTATCAAATCACGTGGGGGGTTCAGAACAAGCTTCCCTTTGCTAAGCACTCCGGAAATGATTCCTCCTGAAGCTCTTCTGGAAACTTCATCAATAGTCAT
>Ga0256845_1000331_pt1 | contig 45461 bp, 39 predicted proteins | sample RiftiametaG_FD_189101 | JGI IMG/M metagenome (GOLD analysis project Ga0256845, IMG submission 189101) | Tube worm associated microbial communities from hydrothermal vent at the East Pacific Rise, Pacific Ocean - Riftia | ecosystem: Host-associated > Annelida > Integument > Unclassified ...
ATCGAGATGTTCTACAATGCCGAGCGTCTCCACTCGACCTTAGGTTACCTTTCTCCCAATCAGTTTGAATCCCAACACGCTGCCACAATCTTGGCTGCCTGAAATCAAAACTGTCCGAATTTGCGGAGCATGGTCAATGTTGTTACAGCGATGCCGCTAGAGAGGCGGCACTGGCCGGCACTGGCCGGCACTGGCCGGCACTGGCAATCATGCGTATGCCATGTCTACTCCCTATAGTCTTCACTGGGTATTTTATGTCGCATTCCGTGAAGACGAATGTCGGGTCTATGCGGCCAACGCTGCTGAAAACCTGGTCGTTGTCAGGCATATTACCTTGAACCTCTTACGCTCGGTGAAAGGCCGGAGCGGCGGGCTTGCATCGAAGCGAAATCAAGCCGCATGGACCGATGACGTACGCGAGAGGGTGCTTTCGGCCTCGCTCGGATGACATGCGATTGCCCTGGCTCATACTCCAACCACAGTAAGATGATTGTCCCAGTGAATGTGTTCGATGAATATTTCGCGCTGAAGTTTGATCGTATTTGCCATGATGAATCGGATATAACCATCGCCTCCAGAGATGACAAAATAGTTGCCAAGCACCGTGACTCCGGCCATGTTTTTGCCGTGGATCTTTCCAAGAAAATTACCATCAGCATCGAAGAACACGGTCTGATTACCACGTGGCGAGGTTGCCGCGAAATGACCGGTTGACTCGTGTATAACCACACTTCCGATGTACTGATCGAGCTCAATAAGCGTTTGTTGTGGAGTTTTCAACAAAGTCGTTTTTCCATGTTTGTGCATAGCGATTAACGGAGTGACTTTGCTTGAGGATCCCTCATATTGTAGCCCGAGGATGACCGTATCGTCGTTGCGAACAGAGATGTGCCGAATGCTGAGTTGATAATCATCGAGACGATGTTCCGAAACAAGATTTCCGTTTGTGACGTCGACGAAGACAAGAGAGGGGTCCATCGTGCCTATGTTTAGCTTCTGGCGACCAAATGTTGGATGTGTGTATATTCCACCATTGGCCAACACTAAAGTTTTTCCATCGGACATGAAATCGATCGAATGGGTGCCGATGCCGAAAGCGCTTATCTCGCCAACCCGCCGGTAGCGATTGTTCGCATCATAAACACCGACGCAAGCAAGTAGGGGCTCAATATTAATATTGGGAACATCTTTAACAATATTCTCCGTAGCATAGAGATATCGTCCTTCGTTATCGAATACAGCATGTCCGAAAAAATGACGATTGGATGGGGCCTGGACCCTTTGGATGCACTCTCCGTGTTCCCAGTCAATTACTCGAAATTCTCTTCCGGGTCGGCGAGCGATGATTGCGACGTGTCGACGTGTGGGATGTAAGACGGGCGCATGGCCTCGGATGGGTAAGGGGATACAAAATTCTATACCGGTCTTGAGATCAATTCCACCAAAAAAATGGTCGCCTCCGGACCGATCGTATGCACTGAGAAGCATGCCCTCACTTGCGATGCAATCTTCATCGCATCCAGCTAAGAAGGAGGCCAGACACACCATGGATCCTGCTTCTGCCATCATCGAAGCGAATTTTCACCGAGACCAACTCATGTCTGACCTGTTGTAAATCTATTGTTTGTGATCGAATTAATATTCGCCATGCTAGTCACCATCGCTATTATTGAATGTGGATGCTAAAGAGAGTGCTCCTATGATGTCAATTTGTATGAAACGCTGAAGATCTCGGAGTCTATCTGACAATCGGACGACATCACCGGGAGAATCTACAATGGATTGAGTCAGCGGGATTTGAATATTATCGAGTGCGCTACGACTCTTCGTGAGATGTTCATTCATTTTGGTTCCCAAATCGATGCCTCGTGAATGGATGAGATCATCTAGACTCATGCTTGATGTGCTAGATAATCCAAAATATATATTTTCGATGCCGAGAAGATTGTCACGAATATCTTCAAGTGATCTCCCACTAAATTGTGATTCGACCTTTGTCGGCTGAGGGTTTCCAGTCGGAGGAAATCCAAGTGGTCGACCAAGTTTTTCAGACCGAATATTATCCACGGTGAAGGCCATTCGATTGACAACTTCTTCCACGGCTGCGTTAAGCGAAGTAAATGTCGTGCTTCCCGCTCCGGCATCTGTGAGCTCAGAGATGAAATCGTCATAGTTTGGGTCCCATGCTCTCCGCATCTCTTTTGCACCCCGTTCAAGATCGATAACAGCGACAAGCAGGTACGCGCACCGTTGCTGGTCTGCCGAAAATGTATCGACGATGTCGATTTTGGATGGGTATAAGAGGTATTCAATAGCCGGAAAACCTTTTTGAAATGTTCCGAGTCCATCGATAGATATGGCATCTTCGTTCTGAAGAACTTGTTCAATACGGCTGACACGAACGGGCCACGAATCGATTCGTGGCCCAATACGCCATGGTTCATTAATGAAGGGGCCAAATGCGAATATCTCCATTTGTTTCCAAGGAGATCGGGCATTCCACCATGCGATCTGGGCACGGCGAAGTGTTTTCTCTGACGGTTCCTTACATAAATCTATAGTCAGATTTCGTAGGATGAGAGCGCGTGATTCAAATTCGTTATATGTAGGAATTATTATATCTTTACCCCACGCCTCGATTAGGGCACGGCGAGAATCATATTGTTCTTCGGCAAAACATCCTGAGCACATACTGAGGGCAAGAATCGATAAAAGTGCCGACTTGTTCATAGTGATTCCACGAATTGTACAAGAAGATTTCGATCTTCGAGAGAAATATTTTTGAACTCGTCCCTCGAATATTTGGCTTCACCACCGTGCCAGAGGATGGCTTCTTCGATGCCTCGAGCACGGCCATCGTGAAGTAATCGCTGGTGACCATTCACGACACGATAAAACCGAAGGCCCCATAAGGGAGGGGTCCTCCACTCGGTACCCATTGCATCAAAAACCGGTCGGTTGTCAGACAGGTTTTCACCGAGATCGTGAAGAAGTAAATCTGTATATGGCCAAATGGTTTGTTCACGGAGTTCTACAAGATCAAAGTCGGTGCTCGTGCGGTGACTTGGAACATGACATGAGGCGCACCCTATATCGCCGAATATTTTCTTTCCTCGTAACGTTGCGGGATCGTTGTATCGCTGGCGACCTGGCACGGCAAGCAGGCGGGTGTAGGTGACAACACGTTCGAGTATGGAGTCCGAAAGTTCTGGATTTCCACCGTCCCGAGCTTCTGCGCATTCCAACTGAAAATTGGTACATGGTTGTATGGGGAAAATGTGACTCGTGATTCCCATGTCACCGATGAAGGCACCTGCCGATTGCTGAAGCACGCTTGGTTGTTCAGACTTCCAACCAAATCTTCCGATCGTTAGGGCTTCGGAGGTCACATCCCACACCCAATTGATACGCCCTGAAATTCCATCATCATTGTTGTCATTTTCATCTTGCATAGCCAAAAGTTTTTTTTCATCGATGGCTTCCAGGAGTCCTAACCCGACGACGGATGGCGCTACGCGGGGCGAGATGCGAAGCGTTGAGTCCATTGGACCATGAGCTAGATCTGAGATTTCATATGTAGGATGAATCAGTTCATAGGGAGTGCCATCCGGGTATAAACCGGGGTGGTGGACGTATGTTACGGAAGGAGTTCCTTCGGCAGGGACTCCAAGTATTGTGAAGGGCTGGAGCTGGTTTCCGTAGACCGGGTCGGGTACAGGTCCGCCGTGAGGCCCTTCTCCATCGATACTCAGGCGGAGCAATAGACTCGAAAAATGTGATTCATGTTTTAGAGGAGGGCGTCCTCTTCCATCTTTGAAGTGACATGAGGAACATGATCTTGCGTTGTAGAGCGGACCTAGGCCATCTCGATTTTTTGTGCTTGCGGGCGCCTGAACCCAGCTTTGGTTAAAAAAACCATTTCCGGAGAAAAATAATGATTCGTGTTCAGGAGTAATATTTGAGACCGGCATGGTGAACGCATTGCTTCCAAATAAAAAGTTGTTCGTTGTAGTTCCACCTGGAAACTCCTCCCCGAGTTCGTAGACTGAAATATCCGATAAGGTTTCGGCTTCGCATGAAATGAGTGTTGTAAGTATCGCTGCTCTCCACGAGAAGAATATGAAGAGTGATTGGGTAGATCTAAAATGCCGTCGGAGAATCGTTTGTTTTTGTCTGTGTGAGTATATAGGTGTCACCATGGCCTCCTGCTTATTAATCTGGATCTGGAATTGTTAACTCGAATCGCTGGAAGACATCCTGGAGAAGATTCTCTTGATCTCGCAGGGAATTGATCAGCCTTTGAACACGTGCACGGCCTTCAATGTTTTTAAGAGAGATTTCTTGGTCAAACGGAGGCGAAAGTTTATTTGCCAATTCTAAGCTTTCTACGATTCTATTACCAAGTTTTGTTGCCAGTTCTGGTTCGACGTATTTTACGATATCTACGATGCCGATGCCAGAGATCGTGCTGCCGTCGATGCGGGTGTAGCTTCCAAGCCATATGTTTAGAACACCTTGTATGTCTTGTACCATATCTCTGTGGGTGTTATCGCTAAAGCATGAGTGTTCATCCTCTTGATCGCCAGAGTCAAGTGCGGTCTGAAGTCGCTCTCCACCTGTCTCGAATCCACTGAGAATAATCATTCCTGTTAGTATGCGGCGAATGGCCTCAGGGTTGTCGAGATTTTCGAACTGTGCTCGGTAGTTCTCTGGTTCATGGGGAATCCACGAGGAAACTATTGACTCGAAGTGATCTTCGAGCATGCTGGTGACCGTGGAGAGGTAACGGCCGCGTCTGTCTTGATTTGTTGCCGTTCCGTTCCCATTTGTTAGATAGTCGGTGTATGGACGATCTCCTGGTCCGATCGCGGATGTGTCCTGTCCCCACAGCAGGAATTCAATTGCATGAAACCCCGTGGCTATGTTTTCCTCTCCGCCGTATTCATTCAACGACTCCAGATTAGTCGCGTTGATTGGGATCGTGCGATCGTTGATAATTCCTGTAGAAATATCATCATTGACATAATCAACATAGGCTTCGTCTAGAGGCCATGCGTTCATCATGCCTTCCGGTCCCCTGTCTGGTTCGTCGATCGGTCCATCGTAGAATCGGTAGACTTCAGTTTGTAGGTATGTTTCGCGGGATGCGAGCCAATCTTCTTTTGCCTTGATCATGGTTTGGTCATTTGGTTCTGAAATGAAAATCTGTATGGATTTGTTGAGTGTGGATGTCGTGAGAAGAGAATCTTCATAACTGGCAAAGACGATCTGAGAATAGGTCTCGATGGCCTTGCTCGTGTTATATGGCAAGGTCGAGGTCTCAGTTCCAGCATCACAGGCCATCGCGGCCATCGCGGCCATCGCGGCCATCGTGGCCATCGCGGCCATCGCGGCTATCGGATATTTTATCTTCTGACAATAATTATTCATTGGTGTTCTAATTCTGTGGGGTGTTAGTGTGATATGTGCGGAGAGAGGACGGCTTTTAGATGGCCATTTTCGTAATGGCTACTTCCGCTTCGGCAGAGAGTCTGGCGATCATCGGTTCGAGTGCAGGCTCGCGTTGTCGCACGAATGCCCAGAGGAGGGCCGCAAAATCCATGGCCTGCCAAACAAGTCGACCCTCGTGGGCGGCCTCCACGAGTTCACGGGGAGGACGATCGATGAACCTTCGTAGCTGGGGAGAAAGACGTTGCTCAAGAACCGAAGTGGCACGATTCCAACTTCGTTGGGAGTCGATCATCTCCTGTGCTAGACAGTCGTAAATCGCTGATGGCCACAACGATGATTGTTCATGGTTGTGTGAAGACTCCATCAACCGGCAAGCTTCCTCTTGTGCAAGAACCACCATAAGGACGAGATGTAGGGCTTTTACGGAGGGCTCATAGTGGCACAGCGTGTCACGGCCCATGTCTCTGGAAGAGTGACGATCTCGCCATCGTCGTCTCACGATCGCTTGCCCCGGATCGACACGGGCAGTGACGATAACGATACGAATAGAAGCCAAATAAATGCGGCTGCAAGGCTGCGGGAGATCCAAGGCTTGTGGCGGGGACGAATGGGGTCAACGGGTGCAAAAAAGATTCGGTCTTCTCTGCATCTAAACCGATCATGCGGAATATGACGTGGGAGATGTCGTTGCGCGACATGACGGCTGTTCATGCTTCGCCTCGGCTGAGCCGCAGAAAAGGGGAATTGTCGCCATGTGCGTTGTGGGTGTGATTGGGGGCGGCGTATCGAGCGATCGCAAGGGAGAGCATTTTAGCGATTTCGGCGACGGCATCTGGAGTCATCCGAATGGTAAGGGCTCCAATGTGTACATGCATCATTTTGCAGTCACATCGTTCGACCGAGGCCACGGCGATGGTTGCCAATCTCGTTCGGTGACATGTGTTTCGGGAGGGCGAATAGTCCGATATGTTGTTGTGATTCATGTGCGTCCTTGTTCCTTTGCGTAGAGCCCTTGGTCTTCTACGTTTCAGGGCGCTGGACGCTGGGTCGCGGGCCGCTTCGAGTGGGGGGATCTCGGCTTATGTTGAGCTCGGAGCTCCCGAATTAGGGTTGCCTGTGATCGGAATAATCACAGATCGCTTGCATCTCCGACACTTGAGTTCCACGCCGCCTAGAACATAGCGAGCAAGAAGGGCGCCGCACTGACAACGTAATACGCTGTCTCGATCTGGGCGGTCCCCACTGTTGTCGTGGACGCAACGCCCTCCGATGGGGACCGGCGTGTCGGGCGTTGAGGGATTCAGGATGACCCCATTTGTGTTCTGAAGATAGTGAGACTTAAATTCATTATGACACCTGATAGAATTGCCGTTGGCAAGCAATTTGCTGAAAATGCAATTGAATATCAATATCAATATCGTAGCTGGGATTTTCCTTGCTGTCAAACGGAGTACACCCATTTTTCGACGCTGTTCTGCCAAATCAAAGGCTCAAAGCTCGTGCAACGACGAGTCACGCCATAGGACGCAAAAAGGCGAGCCGTCGATTTCCCTATGAGATCGATGGCGACGGCGGTCGTGCCCGCTTTTTCGCGCGCAGAGGCCCAGTCGGCTGAACCGGTCGTCGAAGGTGTGCCGGAATCTCTCGAAGGCCCACGAGCGAAAAGATTGGTAGGGCCTGGGATTTTCCCTTCACCCTTACGGCATCACGCGCCTCGGCGATGCCGTAGGGGTGGCACGCACCAGCGGTCGATTCGCTGATGATGATCTCGCCGGCGCTAGCGACGGAGCACAGCCGAGCCGCGATGTTTACGGGGTCGCCGATCACCGTGTATTGCAGGGTCTGGGAGGAGCCGATCGCTCCTGCGATCACATGACCTGTGTTGAGGCCGATACCGACATGAATTTCTTCGGCGCCTCTTGAGATCCGTATTTGATTGAAGTCCCGCAGGGCCTTCATCATGTCGAGAGCGCATCGTGCGGCTCTGAGCGGGGCGTCGGGCATCGACACAGGGGCTCCAAAAAGACCGATGATCTCATCACCAACATACTTGTCGAGGGTGCCTCCGTGCAGAAAGAGCACATCGACCATGACCTCGAAGTAGTCGTTGAGGACCTGGACCATCTCTCGCGGTGAGTGGCGCTCACTCATGCTGGTAAAGCCTCGAATGTCGGCGAAGAGCATCGTGACTTCACGCTCTTCACCGGCCTGGTCGAGAGCGAGTGCGCCGCTGACGATTTGGTCGACGAGATTGGGGGATAGAAGGCGTTGAAACTGGGCGCGAGTCGCAGCCTCGTGCTCAATCTTTTTTACCAGATGGTGGTTTTGGATGGCGACCGCTGCCTGGGTGGCGATGCCTGAGAAAAGCAGAAGGTCTTTTTCGGTAAAAGCTCCTGTGGCGAGTAGTGAGTCCATGTGGAACACACCCACGAGTTGATCCTGGACCAAGAGAGGCACACACATGGTGGAGCGGATCCCTTGCATGATGATGCTCTGGGCCGCTTTGAACCGTTCATCCACCATGGCATCGGAGGACAGCACTGCGGTTCGGCTGCGCTTGACCTCATCGAGGATCGAGCGCGAGAGATGAATTTCTTCGTCGCGGTGCTGTCGGACGTAGCGAGGGCTAAGCTTGTCTAGATCCGCATCGTAGAGCAGGATCACTGCCCGATCTGCCCGAATTAACTGAAAGGTCTCGTCGACAATCCGCTGCAGCAGTCCGTCGAGATCGGTACTGACGGCGAGTTTTTGAGAAAGCTCGTGGGCGACACGAAGTTTCTCGTAGTCCGCTCGCAGAGTGTCGAGATCGCGGACCTCGTGGGCGGGCAAAAACCGGCTGTCGGCCGCGATGGGCTGGTGCAGCTCGCTCTGCGCTTGTCCCGGCATCATCGTGACTCGTGGCAGGTCCCAGGGAACCTGGGAGTCCTCCTGGTCGAAGCGGAACGACGTGTTTCCCAGCGTGATTCGATCTCCGTGCACGAGGGTATGTGCGGTGTGGCGTTCGCCGTTGATCAGCGTTCCGTTGAGGCTGCCCGCATCTCGGACGACGTAGCGACCCATGGGTCCGAGGGTGATTCGAGCATGCTCTTTGGAAACGATACGATCGAGCACCTGGATCGTATTGTCGGGGTGGCGACCCAGCGTGTTGAAGGCCGCGAGCGTGTACTCCACAGGCGGGTCAACCAACAAGATGAGTTTCCCGACCATTTCCTATCTGGGATCTTAGGGGAACGGAAGCACGAGATCAACCGTGATTCACGGCGCCTAGGAGTCGCTATGCCGCGTTTGGGAGGGCAAGTAGCTCCTTGACCCGCCTGGCCAGCTCTCGGGGAGAGACTGGTTTGGAGAGGTAGTCATCGCATCCAGCTCCGAGCGCGCGTTCTCGATCTCCCCGCATCGCGTGGGCCGTGAGCGCGACAATCTTTACACGTGCTTTCGTCGGATCTGAGTGTTTTCGAATGGTCTGGGCCACGGTCCAGCCGTCGATTTTTGGAATCGAGAGGTCGAGAAGTACGAGGTCGGCGGGCATGGACTCGAATTTTTCGAGGGCAATTTCGCCATCTTCGGCCAGAGTGACCTCGTGACCGTGATGGGACAGGGTCGTGATGAATAGATTTTGATTGTGGGTGTTGTCTTCGACAAGGAGAATATTGGCCATGGTTCAAGAACCTGTAGCGAGCTGAGGGGTGGATTGTGGTGAGGAGTCGGTCGACGAGGATGGGTCGCTGCCGAGAGGCATCTTTTTGGGTAGCTCGAGAGAAAACACGCTGCCCTTCCCTGGTGAGCTTTCAACGCGGAGACTGCCCCCGAGAGCGGTAGCGAGCCGTTGGCTGATCGCCAACCCAAGGCCGACGCCATCTCGCGCCCGTGTAGACGAGCCGTCAACCTGGCGAAATTCTTCGAAAATCATTTCGAGGTCGTTCTTGGCGATGCCAATTCCGGTGTCTCGAATGGATACGATTGCACCTCCGTCGGCGCGAGTCTCGATCGTCGCGGTGACGCTGCCATGTTCCGTGAACTTGATGGCATTGTTCAGTAAGTTCGTCAGGATTTGGTGAACTCGCTCCGAGTCGGTCTCGATCGGGATTTTTACCGAATCCGGTGTCAGAAGCCGAGGACGATAGGGGAGGTCACGCGCCAGGGGGGCGGCAAGCGCGACGCTATGGGCGACCAGCTCCCGTAGATCACAAGGCGAGGATTCAACCGTCATATGACCGGCCTCCATGGTGTTGAGATCGAGTACCTGGTTCACGAGGTCAAGAAGATGTTGTGCAGCCTGGCCGACGTTGTCGACGGCCTCGCGCTGTCCCTGATTCACGGGGCCGTAGACTTCGTCGCCGATCAACTCCGAGTAGCCGAGAATGGCGTTGAGCGGGGTGCGAAGCTCGTGAGACATGTTGGCGACAAACTGAGCGCGCAGTCGATTGACGCTCTCGAGTTGATCGCGCTGCTCGGCGAGGCGGGTATTTTGCTCCTCCAACCTACGGCTCAGAGCCACGAGCTCTCCGTAGGCCTGTTGGTTGGCGATAGCGATCGCCATGGGTAGCGAGGCGTCGACGAGATAGTCGAGATCGGATGTTGGAAGCGCCGAGCGTGTTGCGAGGACCACGACCGCGACGAGCTGGTTGTCGAAGGTCAACGGTACAGAAATGACACCCTCCAGTGGCACTTTTCGTTTGCTGAGCTGCATCCAGGGATGGTCGATAGCGAGGGCTGGGAGGTGAGCGATTTCGAGACTTTTGATCGACGATGCCAGAGCCCCGTGGAGCGTCGACTCAAGCTCGATTGCGCTCTTGTTGGGGACGCCGATGGCCGTGGCACAGACCAACGATGCGGACGCTTCGGCGGTGGATCCCGGTTGGGGGACAAAGAGCAGGGCAAGGGACGCGGAAACGTCTTGAGCGAGCGAGTCGAGCGCTTGGCGAAAACGGAGCTGTTCAGACAGGGGCGAGACCAAGATGGCCATAAAATCGGCGAGGCGCTCAATTCGAGCTTCCTGAACGGTTACGTCGCGGAGCAGGGTGGCGTTGCGGCCGTGCACCCGCTGAACTTGTTCGCGGACGAGTACAGAAATTTCGGAGAGGTTCCCGGCGATCCACGATATTTCGTCGTTGCCACGCAGGCGTGGAATATCGTCGAGCTCTCCACGGGCGAGGGCGCTCGCTATTTTTCCGAGCTGAAGAAGCCGATGACGAAGAAGCAGGGCGACGGCCGCGAAACTCAAAAAGATCGCCGCGAGCGTCCCGTACATGGCCAGCGATAGATTGATCTCGGAGGTGCCGGTGAGCAGTCCCGAAGCTCTGAGGGTGGTCAGCTGCAGCGAACCGAGTCGAGGGGCGGGCTCGCTTGCTCGTTCAAGCGCGGTGGCAGGACGATTGCCGTAGAGAAGGACCTCGGCGGGCAGGGGCGTATGACCGTGAACTTCGAGACTTGAGACGATCCCATCCTTGGGGAATGAGCCGACGGTCACGAGAGCGCCATCTTGGAGTTCGACGCTCAGTCCGACGACGGCTTCATCGCTGCGGAGCAGATCCTCAGCCACTTTACGAACCAGGGCGGGGTCTGCGAGCGCCATCGCCATGGTCAGCGAGAGCGCGCTTTGTCGAGCCAAGCGCTCTGAGGCATGATGCTCTGCGCGCTGGGCCTGGGCCGTGGTGAGCGCTGAAAGCTCGTGACGGATGCCGAAATAGAAGGCGGCGGTAGCGAGCAACGGCAGCGCCATGAGAAGCAAGGAGAACCGCGTGGGGGGGCGAATGTCGCTGTTTAGTCCGTTCGACACGCCAAGTAACTCTCGGTTTGTTTTCTTGTGTGGCCGCGTCGTTTTCGACGGGTTTTTGTCGGTCGAGTGGCCCATTTGGCCAGGTCGCGTGCACTTTGTTCAACGTCGGGAGAGACCCAATTTTCGAAGCCAAAATGTTGGAGTTCGGCAATGCTGCTGCCGACTGAAAATCCCGGGAGTCGTCCGACCGTGCCGAGTCTCTCAAGCCAGAGTGGTTGCGCGGTCTCGGGTCCTGGACGGAGCCAGATCTTTGTTCCTGGACGGAGCGGAACATTCAGGAGCGCTTGTGTGATTTGGGCGGGGCCGCCTTGTACCAGTGTGGCGTGCAAGGCATCTGCGAGTTCGTGGGCTCGTATGTCGTGCGAGTCTGCGATCACCACCCACGGGTGTTCAGAGTCCATGGCAAGCAGCGCCCGCGAGACGCACTGGGTGTCCAGTGATGCGGATATCCACAGAGCCGAGTTGGGATCGGGTGTCCAAGTGAGCAGTTCTGCACGTTCTTGGCGAGGCCACCGGCGCAGGACGTAGCTGCGGGCCTGGGTGCCGATGCTGATCACACGGTGCGGCGCTTCGTCGAGTGGCCAGCTCTCGCCAGGGCTTAGGATAATCGTGCGAGGGAGTTTCGCTTGGGCCGTATAGGCGTCGACAAGGGCGCGGTGAAGCGGAAGCGCCGGATCATGGACCAGGGCGATTGGACCGCGCTGGCGATTGGACTTTCGTTTCGCTTCGGCCTCCATGACGGAGACTGAAAGCGCCGCCATGAGGCCCGCGAACATCGCAATGATGGCGTTTGGCAGGCGGCGACGACGAGGCGCCGCCGGGACTGGCCACAGATAGCGGAAACACGCCATATACTTTCATCGGCGGTGGCGTCCGCGATCTGTAAGAGACGCAGGCGGTTTTCCCGTCCTGGGTCGCTGCATCTCGTTGGGGTTTCTCGATGGGTCGGGTTCTGACGGCTATTGGCCGGAATCCTGCGTTGATGCCGCGCAATTCCAGATCCGCCTGATGGAGATACGCGTGCAGGTGATTTCAAGCTCGTTGATCTGCTCGTGGCGTTCCGCCAGGTCAAAGGGCCACTCGAGGTAGGCGGAGTAGAGGGCACCGAAGCGGACTTCGAGGCTGTTGGGCTCGGATTCGATCCAGGTTTCAAGATCGGGGTCGCTTACACCGTTGCGCCGGATCTCTTTAACCAATTCACGTTTGAGCTTGGTCAACTCCGATTCAGAATGCAGATACCGCGCCGCAGAGCCCGAGAACTTTGAGGCGGTTTCGTCCACGACTCGGTAGACTTCCTGACGCTGTAGAAAGAGCGGCAGGTACTGATACACCACGTAGGCCCCGAGCGAGAACGCGACTACGAGTCCCACCGACACCGGATTGATCAGACGCGGTCTCTTGTACTTGACTGGTTTGGCCATGGGTTTCCTAGGCGCCGCGAGGCTGCAGATGAACAGCGAGGGCACGAACAATAGCAGGGCGCTTCAAATGGAACCAGAGGTTGGCCGGCGAGCAGAAACGGGCGCTCTTGGACGAAACGATCTTGTTTTGTGTTTCCGAGAGTGACTGGTGGTTCGCGGGGCAGCCCGAGTCGATCAGATAGAAGATTGACGACTCTATTGTGCGAGGACGGCTTGAGGGTCGATGGGACAGGAGTGGTCGAGCAAGGGCACGTGAGCCGGCGGGTGGCGGGGCGAAGGCGATGTGCTGGCATGGCGCCGGTTCGCATAGCGCGCTCGGCAGCACAGACTCACGCGACGTCATCCGAATCTCCGCGAGGAGGTTGGCTCGAGGTGAACGGCTCGGTTCGGACGTGGGGTCCAAGAATCTTGTGCTTCGGCATTGACGCCGGGCATCACCCCGACTAGATTCGGAGCCCGCGCGAGAGTGGCGGAATTGGTAGACGCGCATGGTTCAGGTCCATGTGTCCTTTCGGACGTGGGGGTTCAAGTCCCTTTTCTCGCACAGCAAGGAGGCACCTTTCGTGGGTGCCTCCTTTTTATTTTGGGAGGGGTCGTTCGGGTCGTTCGAGGGCGGAGCGTTGTTGCTGGCCCTAGAGGATCTCTAGCGCGTCGATCTTGAGTGAGGGTCCCGACATTTGGATCCCAAAGCCACCAGACTCGACGGTTCCGGTGATTTGTGCCCGTTGACCCGCGGTCGCGTTCGCGGCCAGCGGACCGGTGAGGCGATAGGTGTCCCCTGAATCGGTGACAAGTTCGAAGAAGCCTCCTTCGAGGTCGTTGTGCTGGATCTTTCCACGGTAGGTAGCCATCGTCCGCAGTGTACCTGAGCTGCGGCACTGCGCTACTGTTCGGCGGTGCAGCCCGTGCGCTCCTCGCTACATCCTTTGTGGGTCGCTCTTTTCTGTCTGACCAGTCTTCGATGCGGCGGTATGAACGATGGAGATCGGCCCGAAGAGATGGCCGCAGCAGAGCACTTGCCGTCCAGCGGAAAGATCCCGATCTCTCCAGGAGCGTGGGGACATGCGCCACATTTGCCACAATCTTTGTCGTCGTCGGCCAGGGATGGGCTTCGTCGTGCGGAGCTTGAGCGAGATGAGCAAGGCGTATCGCTCCGCAAAGGCCTCGCGCACGGCGACCCAGCGTGGGTCGATTTCTCGATCTGGACAGTGGCGCGGATCGGTGGAAGGCAGGCCGCCACGCGGTTGCTCGGGCTCCTTGATGGAGGACAAGGTCCCCAGACACTCGCGGCCGTGGCTCTGCTGCTTGCCCCGGTCGACAGCGAGGGTAATCCGCGGGTGCCGTCCGAGGTCTGGAAACAACTGGAGGACAGCCTCTGGACTCGTTACGCAGTTACCGAAGATCCGCTTGAGGCCGAAGGCCTGTTGTTTGCGATCGCTCGGCTGGGGGGTCCCGAATCCGTAGCGAGGTTGGCGGTGGATCTTGAGGGGAGTTCACACGCGAACGCACCTGCGCGAAGCGCACGGATGGAAGCGCTTGGGCTGCTTTGTGTTCGTGGCTGGTCCCTCGACCCCGCGGCGCGCGATGTCGTCGTGGGAGGCCTCGATGCTGAGGAGGGGAGCGTGCGACAGGCATCGCTCTACACCCTCGGTCGCTGCGTCTCGGCTTCGTCGGAGTTGTTGGCGATCGCCGCCGAGCGGGAGAAGATCGTCAAGCGCCTCGCCGGCCTCGTTCGGGGCGCGCCCGTCGTTGCTGCGCTCGCCTGGAAGGTGCTCGCAGCCATAGGGGAGGTCCCTCCGTCCATTCCCGAGATGGTGCTTTCTCCGGTCGCAGATCGTTTGACTTGGAAGGTCGAGGTCGAGGCTGTCCGGGCGCTGGCTGCCAGTCCGAAGGGGCGTCAAACCATGCTCGAACGCCTTCGTACGTTCCCCGTGACCGACGACACGGTGCTGGCAAGCGCGCGGGTGCATGGTTTGCTTGAGGCGCTTCGGGCCCTTCGACCCCACGCGGGCGGTGCCCTCGAAATCTCGGCCTTGGCGGAGCGGTGGTTGAGTGAGTTGGCTCACCGGGAGGACTCGCTGGATTCCTTGGGGTCCGAGCTTGCTCGGGTACATCTGCGTTTGGAGTTGGAGACTCTTGGCGCGATCGCTGCGGGGGATCTTCGACGACTTCCCGATTGTAGCAGCGCGTTCTATCGGGGCTCGAACTCCGCGAATCAGGCGCTACCCGTCTTCTTGCCGAGGGGGTACTGCGAGCGGGCCCATGTCGAGGGCATTATGCACATGACGCAAGTCAGGCGCGTGGCCTTGGCCGCCGTTGAGTCGAAGGACCTGAGACCGCTGTTGCCGGATTCATCGGGGGGCGATCGCGGAGCCGAAACGGAGGATCCTCGGAGTTCCCGCGTAGCGAGGATCTTGCTCTTGGCAGAGGATCCTGACCCCTCAATGGCGGCGCCTGCACTCGAGGCTCTGGCTGAGATTGCAGATCCTCGGGCTAAAAAAATTCTACGTGATGCCCTGCAGCGTGAAGATCTTGGGGTCCGTGCCGCGGCGGCGACATCTCTCGCAACACGCTCGGTGGACGCGGAAAGGCGCGATCTAGAAGCCGTCGGCGTTCTGCGCCAGGCGGTGCTCGAGTCAACAAACTCGGAGGCGATCGAAGTTCGGCTCGCCTCGATACGAGCGCTTGGAGCACTTGCTCGAACGGCACGAAGTTCGCTGGTGGAAGGAGGAGAGTCGAGGCCGTCGCCCGTCGCCAGCCCGTGGCTACAGACCGTTTTGGTTCCCCTCGCGGCGGATCCAAACGCGTCGATTCGCGCGGAAGCTCGACGTGCGCTGGGTGGAGGAGTGACGGCGCCCACGTTGCTTGAGTCCTTTCAGCGCGCGGTGAGCACCAGCGGCCGGGAGATGACCGTGGATCTCAAGGAGCGGGACCATGACGCGGTGGGTCTGCGGTTTGAGACGACCCGAGGTGCTGTTACCATTCGTTTTGATGGGGTCTATGCACCCATCAACCAGGCGAATCTTGTTCATCTTGCCGAGCAGGGGGTGTTTGATGGCCTCCGTTTTCATCGTGTTGTCCCAAATTTTGTTGTCCAAGGGGGGGACCCGCATGGCGATGGCTATGGTGGACCGGGGTACCTTGTCCCCTGCGAGTGGTCGAACCTGCGATATCTCCGAGGAACAGTTGGAATGGCCCTTGCCGGAAAAGACACTGGCGGTTCTCAATTTTTTGTCACCCAGTCACCTCAACCGCATCTCGATGGCCGATACACGGTGGTGGGGAACGTGAGCGAGGGAATGGAGGTGATCGATCTCCTACTCCCGGGGGATAGAATCGAATCGGTCGAGGTCCTGCGGCGGTGAGCAGTCGCGGTGAAGGTCGGCGGCTGATCCTAGTCGGAGGTATGGACCCGAGTGGCGGTGCGGGCTTGCTGCGAGACTCGTGGGTCGCCCAAAAATGGCTGTGCGCCGACGACTATTCTCGTCATCGCGGCGTGCTCACCGCGTGGACGCATCAGGGATACGGTCGGGCTGCCACCGCAGAGCCCTGTGATCTTCGAAACCTAGACTGGGTGCTTAGGGAATGGACGACGGAACTTTTGTCTCGTGACCTTCGAAGTGGCGAGAGGCCCCGCTGGGTGATCAAACTCGGTTTGATCCCAGGCCCATGTTGCCCGAGGCTGGGTGAATGGCTGTGCGATCTCCGGTCGAAGGTTTGCCTGCAGGTGGTTTTGGATCCCGTGCTGCGAGCCAGCGATGGCGGCCAACTGGGATCCCGTGTTTCCGCATTGATGGCGCTGATGGATCAGGTGGATCTCTTGACGCCGAACGGCGACGAGGCACGAGCTTTGTCGCTCAAGAGCGAGCCTCTTGGCACGAGAAAAAAAGGGAGGTCGCCGGCTGCCGTTCTCTTCAAAAATCTCGCCTGTGACGACTCGTACATTTGCGACCGTCTTGAGTCGATCGGGGGCGAATATGACTTTATTCGGCCAAAAATCTCTGGACCCGATCCGCGGGGCACCGGCTGCAGCCTAGCGACTGCAATTGCTTGCGCGCTCTTGCAGGGCCGCGAGATGCGAGCGGCGGTCCAGGAGGCGATCACTTGGCTCGACAGCGCCCGGACGAGGCTTCGTCGCGCCCCAGACGGTCGTTATCATCTTGAATGAAGCGAGGCTCAGCGCTTTCGATTTGTTTGCCCCCGTACCCGGGTACCCTCGAGATTGAGCGCACGGAGGGAAGGAAGAAGACGTAGTCTTGGTAGCGCAGCATCGGAGACGACGGTGTTGGCGAGATTGAGGTGGGTCAGTTCGTGAAGCCCGGCCAGCGAGTCTATGGAGGCATCGGTGATCAGCGTCGCATCCAGCCGTAGATCTTGCAGATGGACGAGCTTCGCAAGGTGGGAAACTCCGGCATCGACGAGATCTGTGTGGTCGAGTTCGAGTCGACGCAGCTTTGTGAGCCCGCTGATGTTCGAGATTCCCCGGTTGGTGATCTGCGTATGGTGAAGTCGAAGATCTTCAAGTTGGGTGAGTGTCTTGAGCGAGGCGAGGCCAACATCCGATATGCGAGTGTGGCCGAGGTCCAAACTACGCAGGTTGATGAGAGTCGCGAGTTGGGGGGCCGCTCGGTCGTCAAAACTCGAGAGGTCTAGCGTCAGATTTTCGAGGCCGATCAGCTCGCCCAGTCGTTTGGCCTCGGGGTCGATCAGGGGACCGCCCTCAAGGTGGAGCCGTCGTAGCGATTTGATTTTCGCCAAGGCCTCAAAGGTCTGCTCGTCAACCTCGCGATAGCCGATATGAAGCGTCTCCAGGTTTTTGAGATCTGTCAGCGAATTGAGTCCTGCTCCCGATATTTGTGACTTGAGGAGATCGATACGCCGCAGCTTAGACGACAGGCGTAGGATACGAAGTCCGCCGTCGCCGAAGCGGGGGCAGGAACAACGGAAGTGCTCGACGGAGAGGTCTCGGAGATAGATCGGCGAATTGTTGTTGAAGTTCGAACCTGTCCAATCCACCTTTCGAAGGTGGGTTAATGCCCGAATCCGATTGAGAGAAAAATTTCCGATCGAGGTCTCGACGAGGGTCAGCGATTCGAGGCGTGAGGCCTTCGCTAGGGAGAGCATCGCTCGGTGCCCCGCCCACGCTCCTTCGAGTTTGGCGTGCGTGAGGCCGGGAAGATCGCCGAGAAGATCCGCGAGAACCGAGTCTCGATTCAGCTCCCGCAGCGTGAGGTGCGAGATTGGGAGCGTCCGGGTCAATGGAGAGTAGGACACGGCTTCCGGATTGACCCGGGTTAACGTGAGCTTCTTGAGATTAACGAGCTGTACGAGCCGGGCGACGGTCATGCCATCGAGATTGAGATCGGCGAGCTCAATCTCGAGAAGCCGCCGTCCGAAGGCGCCAAGACCTACGTGCACGGCGGTTTGACAGCCGGAGATCCGCAAGGTGTGTAGTCGAGGTGTTTGTCGGGCCAGCGCAACCAGATCGAGACCCTGGCACCTTTGGGCTTGGGCCTCGGGCCCTGAGAGGGGCGCGGTGTCGTCGAGGCGCAGCTCATGTTCGGGGTATTCGTAGGAATCTGGAATCGAGAGTGCGAGGTCCAGGGTTGTAAGGCGAGAAAGATCGAGGTCTTCGAGTTGCGAGACTCGGCTCACCACCAGTTGGTCAGGCGGGGCCTTGGTCTTTTTTTGCCCCGCCGTGGGCACGGGCATCTCGGCGTTCTGCTTGACGTCGAGAGGAATGTGTCGGGCCGGGGGGGGACTTTCATCGGTCGTTGCTCCACCTGCCTGCTCACGGCAAGCAAGCAGAGCGACGAGCGGCGCAAATGCGAAGAACCAAAAAAAGCATGCGCTGTGATGGGGGGTGAAACGGCGCCGTTTGTCTCTCATCGATGGGGGCCTTGGATCGGACTGGCGGATGCATCCAATTGGAAGAATCGGCAGGCGTTGCGAAAGGTTGCGTGGGCGACCTCGTCGAGGGTCGTGCCGCGGGCAGTCGCCAGCGCGCGCGCGGTATCGACAATAAACTCAGGGCGGCAGGCCGCGGGTCTGTGCCTCAAGGGCGACTGGTTGGGACTGTCACTCTCGATCAGCATGTGGCGAGCGCAGACGATTCGTGCAGATTCCATCGCCCTTCGGGCATTCGGCAAGGTCAGCGCTCCTGAAAAGGAAATGAAGTGCCCCTTCGCACTGAGTTGTCTCGCTAACTCCGCACTTCCGCTCCACGAGTGAAAGAGAATCGGCGGAGTTGGCGCTTCACCAAGAAGTTCCAAGAGTGCGCCGTGGGCACGCACGCAATGAACAACCGACGGCAACCCTCGCTTTCTGGCCAGTTGGAGGTGCGCTCGGACAATGTGGCATTGTCGCGAGCGATTTGCGCGGGTCGAGAGCCGAACGAAGTCTAGGCCAAATTCGCCAATCGCTCGAAATGTCTCCGGGGGATCTCGGCAGATTTGCGAGAGCTCCGCGAGGTGTCGGTCCGACTGCTCCGGAGAGATCTCTTCCAAGGCGAAGGGATGAATTCCCAAACTAAATGAAAGTGAGAGCCCAGAAATGAGGGGCAGCGACCGGAGCGCGCCCCAGTCGCTCGGGCCTGCGGACGAGATATGAATCGCGCGAATCACGATGTCTGAGCCCGTATTCGGGCGAATTAGGCGCAATCGATCATTTTGAGAAAGCCCCTCGGAGAGATGTGCATGGCTATCAAAAAAGTGCACTTTTACTGTACTTCTCGCGCCTTTGACGCTAGCGTCAACCTCGGATAGAACATCGGCATCTACCCGCTTCACGTGACACCCATGGCAAATAGCAGAATTGAACGCGTCTTGCGCCACGATGGTATCGTGGCCGTCCTCGATTGGTACACCGACCCCACCCAAGGCGGCACAGAGCAGCCCCACTGGGTCGGCGACGATCGCTGGAATCCTATCGTCCTCGAAGCCGTCAAGCTTCGCCAAATCGCCAACGAGCCCTCCGTACGAGTACTTGTCGGTGACCACGCGGTGCTTGTTTCCGGCGACGACAAACATGTTGTGGGCGTGGTGTTCATCAAGGGTCATCCCGTGGTGAAGTCTGTGGTTCGCATGGTGCGTCAGTTGCTCCGTCCAGCCAATCCCCAGCCCACCGCAACGCTCTAATACCCATTAGAAGCCATCCTAACGGTGGTTTTTACTCGAAAAAGGATGCATGCCCACGGGCGTGTGTCCTTTTTTTTGTTTGCTAGGGCAGACCACCGCTCAGAGCCCCAGGGGGCCGGTTGGTCTTCGCGCAGAAAAACTAGAGAGGGCCCGGAGACTTGATAGGATCTCACTTCATGCCTCAGAAAATTCCAGTCGCACTGAAACGCGCATTGTTCGATATTCTCGGTGCACAGGGGCTAATTCTGGAGGGCCAGGACTTGATTTACTACGGCGCAGATCGCTGCCGTGGCGATTGGCAGCCCCGAGCAGGGGCCATCGCGCGTCCTTCTTGCCTAGGGGAGCTTGAGGCTGTGATCTGCGCATGCGCTCTTTACGAGTACCCGATGGTGCCCTCTGGCGGCCGTACCGGTCTCGCCGGCGCGGCCACGGCGATCGCCGGTGAGGTCGTGGTCTCCCTGTCGCGTATGGCACGAATCTTGAGCGTGGATCCTTCGTCAAGATTATTATGTTGCGAGGCGGGGGCGACGGTTCAGGCGGTGCAGGAGGCTGCAGCGACGCATGGCTTGATCTATCCCATCGATTTTGCCGCGAAAGGAAGTGCGCAAATCGGTGGGACCGTCGCCACAAATGCGGGAGGCGTGAAGGTCATTCGTTACGGTTCGACCCGGGCGTGGGTGCAGGGCATGAAGGTGATCCTCGCGGACGGCGAGCGCCTCGATCTCGGCGGAGCGTTGGAAAAGGACAACACCGGCATCGATCTTCGCCAACTTTTTGTGGGTAGCGAAGGCACCTTGGGCGTAATCGCTGAGCTGACATTGCGTCTGTGTCCGCCTCCCGCCGCTCAGAAAGTTGCGCTTTGTCGGCTGGATAGGGAACTCGCGGTTCTCGAGCTTTTTTCTCGGTTGCGGGCGAGCGGTCTGACACTGAGCGCCTTTGAGTGTTTTGATCGAGCGTCGCTCGAGCGAGTTCTAGCCCACAGGACTGTTCGCACCGGTCCCTTCGAAGAGTCTGGTACCCAGCACGTCTTGGTCGAGGTGATCTGCGAGGATGTCTCCGGCGCCGAAGCGATGGAGGATCGCCTCATGAATGAGCTGGCGGATGCCCAAGAGGCCGGAGAGATTTCGGATGCGTTGCTGGCCGCAGGATCCAAACAAGAGGCTGCTCTTTGGGCTTGGCGGGAAGACATCAGCGAATCACTGCACGGACACTCTCCCCACAAAGCAGATGTTTCTGTGCCGGTGGCGAAGATCGGGTCGTTCATCGAGCGCTGGCGTCGAGAGGTCGCTCAGTGGATTCCCGAAGTGCCGTCCGTGATTTTTGGTCATGTTGGCGACGGAAATCTTCATCTTAACTTGCTCCGACCACAGGAGATCACGCCGGAGGAATTTCTTCGCAAGATGCGTGACTTCGACGAGATCACCTATGCCTTGGTTGGTTCGTACTCGGGAAGCATCTCCGCGGAGCACGGTATCGGGCTGCTCAAACGCGAACATCTGCACTACAGCCGCAGTCCACGCGAGATCGATGCCATGCGCTCGATCAAGCGGGCACTCGACCCTCATGGGATCATGAATCCCGGCAAGGTGCTGTAGAAAACGCCGTGCAGTGGCAACTAGATGGTGCGGTGGACTTCAAGGTCGAGAGAAAAAAGATGCTCATCGACCGAGAACACCAGTCGGTAGCCGCCATTCTCGATTCGAGCGAGCACACCCCGGGCGCTCAGGTGAACACGACGTGTGGGATCGCGTCCGAAGAGACGATGGCGACGGCTCACGACTTCGATCGTGTGTTCCAGCAGGAGCACCGGCGCCCGGGTCCGCCCCGTTTTGGCGACGAGACGGGGTGTCGCGTCGACCGAGACGTCGATCTCGAGATCGCCATTTTCTAGACGTATGGTCTGATCGACGGTGGCATTCATGCCTAGGATCGTCGTGACCACCGGCTGAGAAAGAAGCTGCGCGGTGTCGTCAATTTCGGGGTTAGGACGTCCAATGTCCAGGTCGTTGTGGGCGTGTAGCCGGAGCGTCGCGCGAAGCTGCACGGCCTGGCGGGCGCCCATGGTCTCGGAGAACTCGTGCGCTGGCGCCTCGCCCACGACAGATACGTTGGCCCTTGGATCGATACGTACCTTTTGCGGAGCCTCAAACTCGACGACTTTCGTGAGTACCAGGGCTGCGCCTGCCGCGATGCATAAGTACGTGTAGCGACCTATCCAGGCCTGCGTTCGTGCGAGCGTGCGAGTTTTTTTTGGCACTGTTGTGGGCCGTTCCGACACAGTTCGAAGGTGTCATGGCGGCTCTTGCTGTGCGAATTTTGAGCAGATTTTGAGGGTCATCGGCGGTCGCGTGATTTGCGGACGAACGGACATCGAGCCGCCACGTAGGGCCTGGCCAGCGGCTATCGGACATAGCCGCTATTATTCTGGGCATGCTCGATTCACAGATGCCGGTACTGGCCACGCTGTTGGCCTCGTCGCTGCTCTCGCCGCTTGCTTGCAGTCTGAGTTCAGAGCCAACAGCGCAGGACACGAAGATCTCCGGGCACGCCGAGGAGACCATCACCTTGCAGTTGGAGGCCAAGGGGAGTCGCGTTGGGTCGAGCGATTCACTCGGTCGTTTGACGAAGGGCGATGTTGTTCCCCTCGCAAAAATTCTAAATCGGACCCTGCAAGAGGCGGAGAAGGTCCTGGGGGAGCCGACGGATAGAGGGTCCGGGAGGATTAGCTGTGTCCGATTTGTTCCAGATCGCGTGTTTTTTAAGTGTGAGCAAGAAACGCGTGTTTACGATGGCTCAAAACTCAATTTGAAATTCGTCGATGTAGAGTACGAGGATGGAAGGGCCGCTTCCGTCTCGTTGATCGGTCTGCCTGGCGATGGACCCTTTGACCTTGAGCGTGCATTGTCTCTGGTTGGCCTGGACCTCCCCGGTGAGCCTCACCACAAGCAACCCACCGAGTTCTTACCCGGTGATGCCAGTGATGTACGTGTCTGGGACTTCGGAAACTCGGCGGCAAGGTTGCTGGTGGACGGCCTGCAACATCGAGTGCAGGTGTCCGTCGTCGATTCAGATTGGGCGCGGGCGAAGATCAAAGTGATCGTCAACCATCCGTTGAATGCCGACCAGACGGCGAGGATTCGTCCTGTGTCGCGGGTCGGCTCCGAAGCTAAAAATTAGCCGAGAGATCGACGATTATGGACACTGATGCGCCGAGAGGGATGTGACGGCGTGGACTGGGAAACTTTCGCTCGACGTCAGCGAGGAAATCGTTGAGGCGCATCGAAACCGATGGAGCGTTTCGCTGCGCTTCCCGCTTCAGGCTCGATTGTGTGGGGTCAAGAAGTCGAGAGCCGGGCCGAGCGGAACGATCCGCGTGGGATTGATCGAGTCATGGCTCCCAAAATAGTGATTCTTGATGTGATGCAGCGATACCGTGGCCGCGACGCCCGGCTGTTGGTAGAGGTCGCGCACGTAGCCCGAGAGGTTGGGGTAGTCGATGATACGGCGCAGATTGCATTTGAAATGACTGAAGTAGACGGCATCGAAGCGAATCAACGTTGTAAACAGGCGCCAGTCGGCTTCTGTGATCGTGGTCCCGAGTAGGAAACGGGCGCGTCCCAGCTTGTCTTCGAGCCAGTTGAGGGTGTCGAAAAGAGGCGTGACCGATTCTTCGTAGGCCGCCTGACTCGTGGCAAATCCTGCTCGGTAGACTCCGTTGTTGAGCGTGGTGTAGACCCGTTCATTGATCTCATCGATCTCAGAACGTTGCTCAATCGGATAGCTGTCGCCGGGTAGGGCCCCGACTTGGTCAAAGGCGCTTCCGAACATTCGCATAATCTCGGACGACTCATTCGATACGATCGTGCCGGTCTTTTTGTCCCATAAGATAGGGACGGTGACCCGACCGCTGTAGTCAGCCTGGGCTGCGGTGTAGATCTGGTAAAGAAAACGAGCGTTGTGAACGGGGTCTTTGATCACGCCGGGGCCATCGGCGAAGGTCCAGCCATCTCCTGCCATGAACCAGTGCACGACGGATATCGAGATCGCCTCCTCTAGACCCTTTTGAGCGCGCATGATCAGGGCTCGATGGGCCCATGGGCAGGCCAGGGACACATACAAGTGGTAGCGCTCATGCTCCGCCTTGAAACCCGATTCTCCCGTGGGACCCGCGGAGCCATCGGGGGTGATCCAACTGCGAAAACTGGAGGACTTACGAACGAAATGTCCCCCAGTAGACGCGGTTTCGTACCATTGGTCGACCCATTTTCCAGCTTGAAGAAGTCCCATGGTAGTGCCTCTAAAATCGCCCGGCTTGAAAGTCAAGGATCGCCTGTCGGATCTCCTCTTGGGTGTTCATCACAAAGGGACCGTGGCGGGCGATGGGCTCACCAATTTTTCGTCCCGCCACCAACAACAACCGCGTGTCAGAGGCTCGTGATTTCAAGAACACATGGTCACCGGGCCCGAGCACACCGAGAGATCCCTTTGAGAGTTCTTTGGCCTGCGGCCCGGCGACAACGTGGCCTTCGATGACATAGATGAATCCGAGATGGCTCGTAGAAATCTTCTGAGTAAAGACTTCGTCCATGCCGAGCGAAACATCAAAAAATGTCGGGGTCACGGTCTCGATCTGAATGGGGCCGACGGTCCCAGCATCCGTCGTGCCCGAGATGACCTTTATGGAGCCACCGTGTTTAAGAAGTTCGACGGGGATCTGTGTATCTCGAAGTGCCCGGTAGGTGGGAGCCGTCATCTTCTCGCGTGCCGGGAGATTCACCCAGAGTTGGAACCCTTTCATCAGGCCTTCGCTTTGTTCAGGAAGTTCAGAGTGAACGATCCCCCGACCCGCGGTCATCCACTGTACATCGCCGGGCCCGATCACATCTTCGTGCCCCGTGCTGTCTTTGTGGTGCATGCGGCCCGCGAGCATATAGGTGACGGTCTCAAATCCGCGATGGGGATGGTTGGGAAACCCCCGGATGTAATCCTTCGGGTCGTCTGAGCTGAAACAATCGAGCAACAAGAATGGATCGACGAGCGGCAAGTCAGAGCCACCGATCAGGCGCGTGAGACGGACACCATCGCCATCGAAGGCGGGGGTGCCTTCGGTGATTTGTATGAGGTCGCGCTCTGTGTTGGGAGAAGAATTGTCGTTGCTCTTCATCTTGTTTCACCAGTCGTTCGCGCCAAAGGGCGGAAGAATCACGAGACTGGCGGTGCCAATCGTCGAGTTGCCGATCCGTGTTGCGATTGAAAAAGTAGGTCTGTCGATGTATCACGTAAACCGGCATAAATATGATTTCAACTATCAGAAAATATGATGGTGTGGTGTGATCGAGATTGACGCGCTGACTTTCGACCAGCTCTCGCTTTTCGTGAGCGTTGTCGACGACGGGAGTTTTTCGGCCACGGCGCGTAGGCTTCACCGCGCTCAATCCGCAGTGAGCTACGGAATTGGAAATCTTGAGAAAAATCTCGACGTCCAGCTCTTTGACCGCTCTGGGCGTCGGCCAGTGCTGACGCCGATCGGCAAGAGTTTACTCTCTGACGCGCGTGAGGTGATGAGCGCTGTCCATCGCTTTGGCGCCAAGGCCTCTGCGGTGGCGGAGGCTTTGGAGTTAGAAGTGAGCGTCGCGGTCTCGGCGATATGTCCGCCCGCGCTTCTCATCGCCATTGGCTGTGCATTCCACGAACAGTTTCCCACGGTGGCGCTGCGTGTGCAGACCGAGGTGATGGAGGCAGTGGCAACATTGGTGCTCGATGGCACCTGTCAGCTTGGGATCTCAGGACCTTTTGCGGAGCATGAACCGAGGCTTGAGCGGCGATTTTTGACCAAGATCTCATTGGTGCCCGTCGCGGGCACAGAACATGTTTTGGCGCAAAAAATGTCTCCCTTGTCTCGCTCTGACGTTCGTAATCAGGTGCAGATCGTGATCGCCCAACGTGCTCAAACCGAGTTGGATCTGACCATCAGTGTATTTTCGACAAAGACATGGCGGGTCGCGGATGCCTCGACCAAGCTCGGACTCATTCGTGCAGGGCTAGGTTGGGGCTACTTGCCGGTGGACCTAGTTCAAGAAGATCTGGATCGAGGTACGTTGGTCCCGTTGATTCTTGAGGAAAGGGGACCCGATCCTACGCTTGTATCGCTCGTGGGGATTACGAGGTGTCAAGCACCACCGGGTCCCGCGGGACGGTGGCTCCTTAATAAGATGGTGGCGATCTGCGAGGAACGTCCGACCGCAAATCTGTGAGTTCAAAAGCTGCGATCAAAAGAAAAGATCCAAGGAACACAAAATGATGACAACAAAAAAGCAACGACTCCCGATTGTCGCCGGAAATTCGCCGATCGCAATGGAACTCATAAAAGGGACCGAGTACTATTTTTGTACCTGCGGTCGATCACGGTCGCAGCCGCTATGTGATGGATCCCATAGCGGGACCGATTTTACGCCAAAATCCTTTGTTGCCGAGGAGACGACCACGGGGTTTCTTTGTGCTTGTAAACATACGGGCAACGCACCGTTTTGTGATGGAACCCACAAAAAATTTACGAGCGATGACGTCGGTAAGCCCGGCCCAGGGGTGAACACAGAGGGGGCCGGGCCAGCCCCTGTGCCCACCCCGGAGGAGCCCCATGTCGCATTGATTCATCAGCTTGCGCGTGAGGGCCTCACAAAACTTGGACATCACGGTCCGATGACAGCGATGGGGGTCGCGCGGGATCTACTGCCGAAGTGGGACGATATCCAAATCATCACCGCTCAGCTTGCAACGAAGCCGCTGATGGAGACCGTTGAGGTCGCTTCGAGCCTGGTTATCGGCCCAAGGGCCGACAAGCCCCTGCGCATTGAGATTCCACTTTTTGTGTCGGACATGAGCTTTGGCGCATTGTCCGAGGAAGCCAAGGTGGCTCTCGCGCGGGGAGCGGAACGCGTAGGGACCGGAATTTGTTCGGGCGAGGGGGGAATGCTCCCTGAGGAACAGCAGGAAAACAGCCGCTACTTCTATGAGCTGGCGAGCGCGAAGTTTGGGTTTGAAGAGGCTCTGCTGGAGCGTGTACAAGCCTTTCATTTCAAGGGCGGACAAGGGGCGAAGACCGGCACCGGAGGGCATCTTCCGGGAAATAAGAATCGTGGGAAGATCTCGAAGGTGCGGGGTATTCCGGAGGGGCAGCCCGCGGTCTCGCCCCCAACCTTCGCAGACCTGTCGACCCCGGATGATTTTCGGCGATTTGCCGACCGTGTACGCGAACTCACCGGCGGTATCCCGATCGGGTTCAAACTTAGCGGGAACCATATCGAGCGCGACATGAAGTTCGCTGTCGATGCCAGTGCCGACTATATTATTTTGGATGGTCGAGGTGGCGGTACCGGTGCTGCGCCAGCGATTTTCCGAGACCATATCAGTGTGCCGACGATTCCGGCGCTCGCGCGTGCGAGATGTTTTTTGGATGATCTGGGGCGTTCAGGAGAAATTACGCTTCTCATCACGGGCGGTTTAAGATCTCCCACGGATTTCATCAAAGCTTTGTGCCTGGGAGCGGACGGCATCGCGGTGTCGAATGCGGCCATGCAGGCGATCGGTTGTGTTGGGGCGCGTATTTGCAACACCAACAACTGTCCTGTTGGAATCGCCACACAGAGAGAGGACCTGCGCGCGAGGATGGATGTTCAGGTCGGGGCTGAGCGTTTGGAGCGCTTCTTTGGGGCCACCACAGAGCTGATGAAGGTGATGGCCCGAGCTTGCGGCCATGATGATCTTTCTAAATTTTGTCTGGACGACATCGCTACGTGGAATCATGAGCTATCGAGGCTTGCGAGCATCCCGTATTCCGGGACACGCCTGCCTTAGTTCCAGGGGCCAGGATCCCGAGGGCAGACAAGGGAGGGGCCGAGCGAGCGCCGGTGGATGAGTGAACCCTCCTCGATGATGACGACAGAGGTCTCATTTTTGTTCGGGCCCACGGGGGTCGGTGGAGTGCCCCCCATGTTCGCGGTGTTGTTCGGCGGGGCCCATGTGGGTCATGAGATAGACCGCGACACCAAACGCGACTCCAACATTGAGCGATCCTTTCACTCCCGCCATGGGCAGATGCACAACTCGTGCGGAGCGTTCAACGATTCGTGGATCGACACCGGAGACTTCGTGGCCGACAACGAGCACGATGGGCGTTTCGGCGTGAGTATCGTCGAGGTTTCTGTCGTGCAGAACATCGAAGAGCGACTGAGAGCGAGGTCCCCCCTCCAGCGCCCATAGAGTCGCACCGCCGGCCACGAGGGCTTCCGCCCCCTCGTAGGCATCTCGGTGATGAGTCCATGGGACCGCGCGTTCCGCACCGAGCGCCGTCTTTGCGAGTTTTGGATGATCGGGTGTTGGGGTGAATCCGCCGAGATGAAGGCGGCGGATGCCAGCGCCATCCGCGGTTCTAAAGATCGATCCAACATTTCGGAGGCTACGGATGTTGTCGAGCAGGGCGTGGACATTGGGTCCATTTTTTTGGGGATCGCTACGGATCTGGTGGGTGAGATAGCTGTCGTCGACAAACTGGGTGGGCTCTCCGCAGATTGGGCAGCTTTTTCCCAATGGACTGTCTTCCTCGACAGGAAACCGAAGTCCGCAGCTCGGGCTCTCGCATTTTCGCGCATGGTATCTCACGGAGTCAGCGTATCCGGGCGGCGGTGCGGGGTCACGGTCGCCCGCTCTCAAGCGGGCGCGATGCACGACATTTCTTGATCGCGCTCACTTCACTCCACAATCGCGGATCTTCCGCGACTTTAGAAAGCGGCAAAGGAGCCCAAATGGGGTGCAATGACCACTTGGATTCATAATGGGAAGTCAATTGCGGCCAGTGTCGATTTTTTTATCGGACACCCCAGATTTTAGGTGGCCTGAAGATTCTCGAGGTCTTAAGTGGGGTGAGTGCCACGTATTATCGCTCTAGTCCCCGCTCGAGGCGGCTCCAAAGGAGTCCCGCGCAAGAACCTCGAGACCGTAGGCGGGTTGTCGCTCGTTGAACGAACGATCCGCCACGCACTTGCGGTTACGAGCCTAGACGGCATCTACGTGAGCACTGAAGACGCGGAGATCGCAGAAATCGCGCGTGGCGCGGGAGCGAGTGTGCTCGCGCGCCCCATTGCACTCGCGGGAGACGTCTCGACCACCGAGTCCGTCATCACACATGCTCTGGAAGTCTTGGAGCGAGCGGGTGAAGCCCCGGATATTGTCGTGTTGTTGCAGTGTACTTCGCCCTTTAGAAGTCCAGGACAGTTGCAGCGTGCACTCGATACGTTTGAAACCCGTGGCTGTGATTCGATGCTCTCGGTATGCCGATTTCATGGATTTTTGTGGTCGAAGGCGGGGGTTGGAGGCGGCTATAGGGCAAACAATTACAGCCCTGCAGATCGTCCAAGACGCCAAGATCTCGATGACAGCTACCTGGAGACCGGGTCGTTCTACATATTTCGTCGAAGTCTTTTTGAGTCGGTCGGGGTGCGGTTGGGTGGTCACGTCGAGGTTTTTGTGGTTCCGGAGAGTGATGCATTGGAGATCGACGACCCTCAACAACTTGAGCAAGCCCGACGCATTGCCGATGACGAAGCGTTGAGCCTCCCTCCTGGCGATCTGTCGCGACTACGGTGGCTGATCCTCGATGTCGACGGGACCTTGACCGACGGCGCGATGTATTACGGAGAGGATGGCAGCGAGCAAAAACGCTTTGATACCGGGGACGGCATGGGGATCGCTCGCTGGAAGGCTGCAGGAGGCAAGGTCGCTTTTATCACCGGAGAGAACAGTCAGGCAGCGCGCCGCCGAGGAGAAAAGCTCCAAATCGATCACATCGTTCTCGGGTGCAAGGACAAATCGAGAGCGATCCGGGAACTGTGTCGCCGCTTTGAGACAAGACGTTGTGAGTTGGTGGCGATGGGCGACGATATCAACGATCTACCAATGGCCGATGAAGTCGCTATGTTCGCCGCGCCCGCCAACGCGCAACCTCAGGTCTGCGCACGAGCGGACGCCGTAACTCGGCGCAGCGGTGGGCATGGAGCCGTTCGAGAGTTGATCGAAGACTTACTCTTCGCAGGAGCGCTGGCTTCCACTCATGATGCCGAGGCGATCGGGCGTTCTGCGGCCTAGGCACGCTCGGATTCCATTGCGGTCCTGCGCCTTAGGGGGCGAGCAAACCCACCGAGCGAAAGATCCGACAGACCGCCAAGAGCGGCAAGCCGATGATACCGGTGTGGTCCTCTCCGCGGATCTCCTCAAAGAGCTTGATACCGGGATCTTCGATCCTGTAGCTGCCGACACATTCAAGGGGCCGGTGCCGGTTGACGTATTGGGCAGCTTGCTCGCGACTAAAGTTGCGCATACGAAGGTGCTGAATGTCGACAGCGGTTTCGATCACTTCGCTATCGCTCCGCAGGAGCACGATCCCCGTCACGAGCTGATGGGTTTTTCCTGCCATGCTCATGAGTTGATCGAGGGCGGCGCCGGGTGATTCGGGCTTGTGAAGAAGCTGACGGTCGCCGCCCTCCGGCACTGCGATTTGATCCGCGGCGAGGATCCATGCGTTTGGGTGCTTTTCGGTCAGTGATCGGGCTTTTCCTTGCGCGAGCATGAGCGCAAAATCCTGCGGAGAGAGCGTCGCGAACAGAGCGTCGTGTCGGCGTTCATCGAAGTTGGGTGTCGCCTGAATGAAGGGAAGTTCAAGTCGGGACAACAACTCGGCGCGCGCCTTCGAGGAGGAGGCGAGCACGAGAGACGGGGGAGACGGGGGAGACGGGGGAGACACGGTCTATCGGTTGAACGAATTTCCAAATTTTTGAAAGAAATTTCCCCGTCTTTTATTTTTCGTTTTTCCGTCTTCCGGCGAATCCTCGTCGCCCTCGTCTTTCGCTTGATCTTGAGTGGACTTCCGCCCACGCGAGTTGGAGGATTCTCGTTTCTTTCGGGTCCTCGTCGAGGACGCTCGCTCTTCGTCTCGGCTTGAGAAGTCGCCAAACATGACCTCGTGGTCGAGTAGGAGCGCTGCGAGCTGCCCAGCGAGAGGGGGGCAGACGACGGCATCGCGTCCTTCTTCGACCGACGGGAGCTTCGCCTTGCGCAGCGGAAGCAGGTAGTAGCCGCTTGGGGCGGAGTAGATGTCCCCGAGGGCCAGGGCGAAGGCCTCACAGGGGCTAGGGGCAGTTCGGGCCTGCCAAAGATCGCGAGCGAGGTTTAGCGGGCCGTTGATCAAGCCGAGACTCTCGGGGTCGCCTCCGAGTTCATCGAGGGCGCGATGGCGGTCGATGTACGCGAGAGCCCGTCGGGGTTCTTCGTCGTTGACACGTTCCAACAAAAATTTGTGCCCGTGTTTCCCCATGCGTTGCACAGCGACATTGACAGCCTCGTCGCGTAGGCGACGTTGCCCGAGGAGGGCGTATATTTCTGCGTAGAACTCCTGGTCGTTCATCAGTTCCGAATCTCGCTCTAGGGCATCGGCGTAGCGGGCGAGCGCGAGCGATTGTTTTCCCCTTTGGAGCGAGAGAGAGCGGCCTTCGAACCACAAGAGCGTGGGGTCTTCGGGAAAGCGGTCGCGCAGAGGTCGAATAAGAACGAGAGCATCGTCAGGATTTTTGGCGAGCAGCGCCTTGCGGATCGGGCTGATCTCTGCGTCGGTCGCGTGCTCGACCTCCGTGTTTGTCGCTCGGCCGACGCTGGGGGCATCGCCTGTCTTGCTTTGATTCGTGGGTTCGTCCGAGGATGTGACCCAGAACAGCAGTGAGAGAGACAGCACTGTGCCAAGCGCTCCCGCGAAGAGGTGCAGGGGAGGCTGCGCCATAAGGCGAGCGAGGGGCGATACGGCGCTCGAATCCGGCTCGACGGCGAGCGCCGCGAAGGTGTGAACGCCCCGCGCGGCGCGATCCTCTGGGTTGCCAACATCGATGTTGGCGAGGCCTCCGGGGGAAGCGAGCTGGTCGCGGGCATGGGAGATCGCTACACGAACTTCGTGGGCGCTTGAGTAGCGCTCGTCTCGGTTCTTGTTGAGCAGGCGCTCGACGATGGTGGCGACCTCGGCGGGCACCAATTTGGTGAGCGAGGGGGCGGCAACAGTGACCTGCATGCGCGCGAGAGCCATGGGGTCATCATTCTCGAAGGGCGGGCGACCGGTCAGCATCTCGAACAAGATGGTTCCCGCTGAGTAGAGGTCGGTACGGGCATCGACCTCTACTCCCGTGGCCTGCTCGGGACTCATGTATTGCGGGGTCCCGAAAATGAGGCCAACCCGGGTCAGGGGGGCTTTGGCCTGAGCGAGCGCCTCGCCGGACAGCTCGTCTCCGAGCATTTTAGCGATGCCAAAATCGACCAGCTTGAGGACTTCGTTGTTCTCGTGATCTCGGGTGACAAAGACATTTTCGGGTTTGAGGTCCCGATGGATGACCCCCCGGTCATGAGCATGCTCGAGGCCAGCAAAGATCTGGTCGATCAGCACGAGAGCATCGTCAGGATCGATCGGTGCGCCGAGCTTGGCGACCAACTCATCGCCATGCAGGACCGGCATGACCATGTATTTTAGTCCGCTTGATGTGGTCCCGACGTCCTTGATGTCGATGATGTTCGGGTGCGCGAGGCGAGCGGCGCTTTGGCCCTCCCGGTCGAAGCGCATGGCAATGTCCTCATTTGCAGACAGATGCGTGTGCAAAATCTTGACCGCCACGTCCTGCTTGAGCAGGAGGTGATGCGCCTGATAAACGGCGCCCATGCCGCCGACTCCCAATATTTTGTCGAGCCGGTAGCGTTCCGCGATCACGTCTCCAAGACGTGCCTCAAGCTCAGCTTCGATCTCGGCAGCATCGGTCACGACGATTCGCCCGGATACTATCAGGCCCGCGTGGCGAAGCTAGGGGCGATCGATCGTGTAGCTATGTTGATCGCCAGTGCCGGGTACAAGGTCAAAATGGGGTTGGGTTGTTCGCTGTCCGAGGGGGAGGCGAGAGTTTTCCGGGCGCGGGGACAACAAGAGACAGAGTTGCTGGGCCGCGTGGGACAATCTCCAGCTTCGAGCGACCGGCGCCGACCTCGTTCATTCCCTATGCTGCGGTCGCAAGGTGATTCAAGAACACTCATTTTACCCATACCATTTGTCTAGGTAGCGTGACGACGATCGGCTTATTGGGCGTTGGGGCCGCAACCACCGGATTCCGGTCCGCTGGAAATATCGTGTTCAGCGCATAGGTTTTGTACGCACGGTATCGTTTTCGGGGTCGCTGGCCGGCTCTGCCTCCTGCGGATTTTCGATGAAACTCGCGCCGAGATCTCGCTCGATTCTCGAGAGCGTCTCTTGGGCCTGGTGCGCGTACGTAACCTCATTGCTCGAATTAAAATCAGCAAGCATCTCTTCGAGTTGCCGGCGCGCTCGGGCACTTTGGCCCATGAGATGGGCGACCTCGGCATCCATCAACCGAAGCTGTTGCAGGGAGACTTGCTCCGAAGAGATCTTCGACATGCCATCGAGCGCCTCGGAGAGGAGAGCGGCTCCCTCCTCGGGGTCGCCCATGCGGGCGAGGCTGTAGCCTAGAAAACCGCGGTTGAGATGGACTGAAGTATCGAGGCCGAGCAGGCTGGAGATACGAATGGCCTCGCTAAAAGCATTGACGGCAGAAGGCATGTCACCGCTGCGGAGGGAGAGGTCTCCGAGGTTGTGGAGTGGCCTGATCAACAGGCGCTGAACATTGGCGGCACGCAGTTGCTCGACGGCCATTTGTATCTCGGGGATGCCTCGTGCTGGTTCTTCACCAAGCACTGCGAGGTAGGCGACGCCCGAGAGGTAGCTGATTCGTTGGGCGACCCGGATGCGAGCTGCGATTGGTTTGGCCATTTCGTGCAGCTGGCGTGCATCATCGAGTTGGCCGGAGAGGGCGAGGCAGCGTAGGCGCACGCCAATGATGTGGCAGACGTCGACGTCGGACGAAGTCGGGAGATCGACGATTTCCATTGCCTTACGTGAATAGCAACCAGCCTGCTCGATCTCTCCAAGACCGAGCATCACCTCTGCGCGGCGGTTGGCGATACGAAGCTCGAGCACACGGTCATCGGCGTGGGTCGCCGTTTGCGCAGCTCGGTCGAGGCGGTGCAGGATGAGGTCGATATCCTCGCCGGCATCGATGCGGGTGCGATCTGCCAAACTCAGCCAGAACAGCGACTGCGCCTTAAAATCCTGGAGAAGTTCGGCCACGAGGATGCCGGCTTCAAAATGGGCGGCCTCCCGGCGAGGGTCGTCGATGGCCCCCGAAGCCTGTCGCAGAAGCTTCAGCTTGGTGGCCAGCAATCGCGGGAGACCCTCGGTCCCGCCAAAGGCTCGCAGGCGCTGAATCATTCGCTCCAAGACCTTCGCGCCCAGTTGGGCCTGACCCGCTTCAAAAAGCTTGTCGGCCGCATCGCTCAGGTTGTCGATCGATTCCATCCGGTCTGCGGCATCGTCGAGCAGTCGAGCGCGAAGGAAGATTAGGTGAGGATCCGGGCTCTCAAGCTCCTCGATGCTGGTAGCGAGGTCGACCCTGGTTTCGTCGAGAGAATCGGCATAGCGCTGTTTCACCGCCTGGATGACCGACTCATGGGCCAAGGAGATCAAGCTCGATCCACTGGTCGCGGCGCGAACGATCAACCCCTCGCCTTCGAGGCGATCGAGCGTACGCTCGAAGCGGCCGCGCCGTACGTCCACAAGGCTTGCCAGTTGCTTTTCATCGATCGGAGCCTCGATCAAGTAGAGCACGCTGGCGATCTCCCACGCGCTGACCCCCTGACCATCGAGGCGGGATTCCGACCGTTGAGCGAGCGTTTGATGGAGAGCCTCGGCCGCCGTGGATGCCGCCCGAAGATTCCAACCGCTTGCATCGCGGGCGAGGATCGACTCTTCGATCAGCACCCTCAAAGTCTCGCGGAAACTTAGTGGATGACCGCCGGTGAGCTTGTCGAGCATCTCGACAAGATCTGAGATTGCGGGTCCGTCGCCGAGTATCCCGGTGAGGATCGAGCGCATCTCTGGGGAGGTGAAGGGCCGAAGGTTCCAGACTTCGGCCACCTGATCCTTGGAGAGCGAGCCGAGCAGGGGGACCAACTTGCGGTGGGGGACCGTGGTCGCGCAGAGCAGGACAGGCGCACAGGAATGTTCCAACGCTCGGCAGAGCTGCTCGATTCGTGGGAGCTCAGCGGGGGACTGGGCGAGGTCGGAGACGTGAATGACAAAGGGACGCCGGGCCGCTGCGGCAACGATGAACTCCATGATCTTTCCACCGACGAGTTCGTCCGAGCCCTTGTCGCGGGCCAGCGCAACAAGGTCGGCGAACTCTTTGACGACCGAAGAACGATCTCCGAGGGCCGAGGCGATCTGTCGAACGACCGGACCAAAGGGTCCAAGAACGGTCGAGTCGGTATGCCAACAGCTCGTCTGGACAAAAAAACCGCCGCCGAGCTGAACCTCGCGCCGCAGTTCGGCCATGAGCCGCTGTTTTCCCATGCCTTCGGGGGCCTCGATGATGATCGAGCGGATGAGCCGGCTGCGAGATCCAGAGCGGCTCGCCCCGGGGTCGGTGTTCTCTGCAGGCAGCAGGATCTCAGAGGCCCGCGTTAGCAGCAGCTCAAGAGCCCCGCTTCGGTCGACAAAGGGTAGGTGTTCGACGAGCACTCGGGCGAACTCGCGCCGCTCATCGCTCGATTTCTCGTGTTCGCGGATGGGAGCGACCTCGCGGCGGAGCAGCTCGAGGACAATCGAACGGGTGCTTTGCGGTCGGTCCGTTGGCTCCGGTTGCAACATGCGGCCGATCAGCTCGGCCACGACGGGCCCGCATTGTTGAAGAAGCGACCCGGCCAGCTCCGGGCGCCAGTCTCGCTGCGCCCTGAGGGCCTGCTTGAAGTCACGGGCCGGAAAGGGGCGAGTTCCACGGATCGCCGTGTACATCGTCGCTGCAAGCGAATAGATGTCTGAGCGGCTGTCCGTAAGTTTTCCACGGACTTTTTCAGGGGCCGAAAAGCCGGGGGTACCGAGAACGACGACTGCGCTGGTGTCCTCGAGGTCGACCTGCCTTGGATTTCGAAACATGCGGGCCAAACCAAAATCGATCAGCTTGGCTTGCGGCTGCCCATCGGCGTTCTTGGTCACCAAAACATTGGTGGGTTTGATATCCTCATGCACTAGCCCCAGTGTATGGATGTAATCCAGGGCACGACCGAGCTGAACGAAGATCTCGACGATGGTCTCTCGGCTTGCATCTCGCAAGAACTCGGTGAGGTAAACGCCCCTAACGAGTTCTTGGGTAAAAAATACACCTTCGGCCTCGTCGCAGAGGCCAAACTCGTAGACCCCGGCGAGGTTGGGATGGTGGAGCTGTGTGAGCAGCCGGAACTCGTCCTTGAACGCCTCAGTGACGTCGCTGCCCGAGGACGGCGTGGCACCGAAGGCTCGTGTGGCGCCCCGCGATTGAATCGCCGAGCTGGCGCTCGCCGTCGAACTGGGTCTGATCGCGGAGCTGCTTCGCTCCGCCGAAATGTGGGATTCCACACTTCGTGAGCGTGTCTGACGCGGATCGAAGGTAGCGTCGTGGCGGATGACCTTGAGTGCGACGGCCTGGTCCTCGAGCTCGTCGTGGGCCTGGTAGACCGCGCCGAAGCCCCCTTGGCCCAAGAGCTTTTCAATTCGATAGCGCCCGGCAATCTTTCCGGGAAGGCTGTCAGAAGAAGGGGGAGTCGAGAGCATGGAGCCCGGGGATGCGCTTTGCGCGGCTGGAGCGTAGCGATGGGGGGGAGTGGCGACAACCGTTCAAATTCGAGCGTACACTTTGATCGAAGAACAATTTATGGCCTTGCTCACACTTTATAGAACAATTGAAGTGCTGCGCTACTGGAAAGACATGCAGGTAGGTAGGACAAACTCTTCAAGTTGGATTCGGCGGCCTCTGCGGCCAATTTTGTTCGAAATATTGTTTTTGAGAGGTGAGAATTCTCAAGCCATGGGTCTACTTCGATGAGTCCGTCATCGCGGCGTCCATGGTGGTCGCTTGCCCGCGCGGATCTCGGAAAAGTGTGCACGGCCGATAGCGGCATCTCCGCTGTCTACGCATCGCTCATAGGCTGCCGCTTCGAGCGCCACGCGGTCTTGTTCGCTTTGCCCAGAGGCGTCGAGCACCGCGCGCTTAAATATAGCGACCGCCGTGGGGGAGCGAAGGCGCAGCAGGCTGGCCAAAACACGGACTCGTTCGAGCCCTGCGTCGATGTCGTCGACCGTTTCTTGGATGAGACCGATCCGCAGCGCCTCTTGGGCGCTCACGCTCTCGCCGGCGCAGCCAAGCCGCATCGTCTGGGCTGGGCCAATGAGGGCCGCGAGTTCGGCGGTTCCCCGGGCGCCTGGCATGATGCCCAAGCCCGTCTCAGGAAGGGCGAAGCTCGCCTCAGGGGTGGCGAGGCTGTAGTCGCAAGTCAGGAGAAACTCAACGCCCCATCCAAGCGTCACACCATGTGTGAGGGCGACAGTGAAGACCGGGAGCCTGCGCATCCGCTGCATCAAGCTTCGTTGGCGGATGACATGGGCTTTGACCCTGGTATCGTCCCAGTCGGTTCGCTCGGTAACGTTGGCGCCCGCGATGAAGATCGTCTTCCCCTTTCGACTTCGACGACGGCTGGTGGTGCAGATGCAGGAAATCGAAGTCTCGTTTTCCACGAGATCACACAGCGCCGCGAAGGTCTCGAGAGCCGAGCTTCCGATTTCGTTGGCCTTTCCGTGGTCCAGATTTAGGACCAGCAAAGAACGAGACTCGTCGAACTGAGGATGAAAAGCTTCGAGTGAGCTGAGGTCCATGGGCCCGACAGATTAGGTGAAAGGAGTAGAGAGCGAAACCATGGCGAAAATCTAGGGTTTCGCTTCGCGGTTGGCGATGATCACTGCGGTCGCCGAATCACCGACAACGTTGAGCGCGCTGCGGCACATATCCAAGATTCGGTCCATGCCCAGAATCAGTGCGATTCCCTGAGGGATGATGGCTTCAGGGACTTCGATGGTTGCGAGAACGACGTAGAGCAGGGGGATGACGCCTCCAGGCACGCCTGCAGCGCCGATGGCCATGAGCATGGCGACAAGAATCAGAGTGAGCATCGTCCCGATGCTGAGTTCGATACCCCATACCTGCGCGATGAATTGGGCGGCGATGATCTGATAGATGGTCGTGCCATCCATGTTCACCGTCGCGCCTAGAGGGAGCACGAAGCTAGCGATCGGTCGCGGGACGTCGAGTTTTTCTTCCACGACCCGCATCGTCGTCGGAAGGGTTGCGCTAGAGGAAGATGTTGAGAACGCTGTGATCCAAATTTCTTTGGTGGCGGTTAGAAAAACTCGCGGGCTCTTGCGTCCGAGGGTCCAGACGAGGGGCAGAAGGATCCCGCAGAGATGAACGAGCAGGGCGAGCAGCACGACGCCCGTGTAGGCCAAAAGGGCATAGAGAACATCGACGCCAAAACGGAGGACGACCATGAAGACGAGTGAGAAGACCCCCAAAGGGGCAAGTTTCATCGTCAGCGAGATGATCTTGATCATCGCCTCATTGATTCCGTCGAGAATGGTAGTGACCGCGATCGCCTTGTCTTTGTCGATGAGGGTCAGTGCGATCCCGAAGATGACGGCAAACAAGATGACCTTGAGGAGCTCGTTGTTCTTGCTCGATGCGTCGATCAGGTTCTCAGGCACGAGGCTGAGCAAGATTTGAAACAAGGACCCGTCAAAACGCTGTGCGGCCACGGTCGCGGCCGCACCTTTTGCCGTCGCGCTCTGTTGAAACTGTGCGGCGATAGCCTCGGTGGTCTCGGGAGAGAGTGCGCCGCCTGGTTGTATGATCTGATAGAGGAGGGTGGCGACGCAGGCGCCCACAAATGCTGTGCCCATAAAGAGCAACAGGGTGCGCGAGCCCATACGTCCGAGCGCTCGCAGGTCGCCGAGCCCGTGGATACCGACGGTGATCGAGGTGAAGACAAGCGGAACAACGGTGAGGATGATCGCGCGGATGAAGAGTTGCCCTAGCGGCTCGATCCAACGTTCACCAAAGAGGATGATTTCCTGGTGAGTGACAAGAGGGCCGAGCCATGCTTGCTCACCCACGATAAGGAGCTTGAGCAGCCCGGAGAACACGCTTCCAAGCACAAGGGCGAGTAAAATTTTGGTGTGGAGCTGAAGCCCCGTGGGAGCGCCTTCGCGCGGAGATTTAGCCACAGCGAACTCTTTCATACCCCGCTGGCGAAGACCAGCCGTGGTGGGACGGTCGGGGCCGCATGTGCGGCTGGTATTACTCCATCTGTCGAACGAGTTGTTCGATGTAGTCCACGTAGGCCGCTGGGGTCGAGTCTTTGGCGTGGACGGGGAGGTTGCCGAGGACGGGCGCCAGAGTGGAGGTGGGGTCGATTCTCGCCCCAGCCCACTGCAAGAGATAGACCCGCCCATTTTCGTCGCGGACAGACTTTCCGGCAAAAGGGCATGCTGCGAGGCGTTTGGACCACGGGAGGACGCGGCGGATCAATGCCCTCGACCAGGCCTTGGTTTGGGCCCGAAGCTGCTGTTCTGCCCCGGGATTCAGCTCGATCAAGGCGTTTCGGATATTGGCCGCGACCTTCGTGGCGTTGCGCGGATCATCGAGAAAACGGCCGCGGGCATCGCCTTCACCCTTGAGCCGGAGTGTCTCGGTGATGTCGAAGTTCACGTTTTCTACGCGAATCCCCCCGTCGTCGAGTTTCTCGACGGCGAGCCGGGGCTGGACCATGGACCCACCGACGGCGGCGACGATCGCCCCAATGTTGTGATTTTTGACCTCCACTTGGAGTGGCTCGGCGCCGTGGGAGCGGCGGGAACCGAGAACGAACCCGGTACCGGCGAGGCTCGGGAGTGTGGCGGCTGCAAGGCTGCGGCGGATCCAGTTGCGACGCGTCAGCATGAGCTCGTGAGTGTACAGCACGGATCATGGATGCGCCGGGGTACCGGCGTCCCAAACTCTCTCCGTGGCGCTATTCGGCTGGAGCATTCCACTGCCGCGAAAACTGAAGCTCTGGATGGAGTCCGAATCCGCGCCGATTGTCGGTGAGTTTTGCCCAAGTCAGCTGCAGGCCATAGAGTTGATGGGTCGCCCCACAAGCGAGGGTGGCGGCAGCGAGGGGATGGCGCGCCAGGTATATCGAGAGAGCCGCTTCCCGCGCAAAATGGCTCGTGGGGAGCATGATCGCCTTGCCGCGCATCTGCACCCCCCGGATCTCATCGAATTTCGGCGTGGCGTGGTGGATCGAGGCGGCCACCGCGGAGGAGAGACGAAGCTGCCGACTGTGGAGACTGCGCGGGTCGCTCGCATGGATAAGAATCGGTGAAAAATGGTCGCCCAGAGAATTCGGGGGGGCCACCGCGTAGAAAATCAGGCTGCTGTGCATCACTGAGGGGCGGTGGTGGTGGCCTTGTTTGGGCCCTGCAGGCCCATTGGTTGCCAAGCTCATGACCCATTGCTCGGTCAACAGCATCATGAGCGCACTCACATGGTCGTCGGTCGTGTCTGCCACCTTCGACCTTTAGCATCTCGTGCGTGAGCTTGTCGGTCCGGGCTTGGCCCCGTCGCTGACCTGGAGCGCTTAGGGCACACGGTCACAGCGGCCATGCGGTGATCCGCCCTGTATCGAGAGGCCCCGGAGATCGTAGTTTTACGCCTTCAGTGACCTCTTGCGACGATTATGGCCCCGTTCCTCAACGCCGGGGTCTGGGTCTGGAAGTCCGCGCGGGACATCGTCGGAATTTTCAGCACCGTCGGCTAGGAAGCGGCCTTGCGGGTGATAGTCTTGGCCCATGAGTGAAGAACTCGCCCCTGTCATCGCCCGCGGCTTGGAGGCCTTTGAGCGCGAAGATTTCGACAAGACGGCTGCCGCCCTTGAGACTGCGGTCACCATCGCTGGCGAGAATCACCCGGATGTTTTGCATCTTCGAGGGATGCTTGCCTGGGCCGAAGGCGATCTGGATCGCGCCGGAGGTTTCTTGTTGCAAGCCGTAGACGCCGGACCGTCGAATCCCACCGCCTATCTGGACTGCGCGGAGCTGCTGTTGCTTACCCAAGACGACCTGAGCGAAGCGGAGGCTGCCGTTCGCGAGATGCTGGCGATTCCAGATCTCGAGACTGTGCGCGCCGAACAAGCCAAGCTCTTGCTGGCTCAGATTCGATTTGACCATGTCGATTCCGACCCCGAGGAAGCGCTGGAATTGCTCGACACGATCTCATCCGAGCTGCGCAAGGAACCCTACTACCAAAGCCTGCGCGCAAACGTGTTGATGCATCTTGGCCGACTCGACGACGCGATCACCGAGCTTCGCAAGGCCGTCGAAGTGCATGGGGACGTCGATCTCAAGTATCAACTTGGAGTGACCTTGCGCGCCGCAGAACAAGAAGAGTCGGCGATCGCCACGTTTCTCGAGGTGCTTGCCGAGGACGCCGAGGAGCATGGCGATACAGCCCTCGAATATGCCGAAATTCAGGACTTGCGGGGTCGGGTCGAGGACGCGCTGGAGGAGCTTCCGGATCCGCTCTTACGACGTGTGGCGAACGTCCCAATCACGGTGCAGGTGGGTCCAACGAAGACTCAAATTCGTGCCGGCATCGATCCTAGGGCGGTGATCGCGTTTGAAGGAAATCCTGCCCCTGAGGGAGAAGAGGGAGCGCTAGAGGAAGAGGCGGAGTTGCTCGGGCTCGTGATCATGCGTAATTCACTGATCGAAGAGATCGGTGACGACGAAGACATCCCTGATGCGATCCTGATGGGAATCGTCGAGGAAATGCGGCGATTCTTTGGTGTTGACGACATTCACATTGGGGTCGGGTGAGCGGCCGATGACCGAACGAGGACCGGACAATAATTCAGCGATCGTCGACTCGACGGCGCTCGTTTACGACTGGAACCAGCTCGATCGCCGCGGGCCGGTTCTTTCGAAGGTCCCGAGGTTCGTCGACGAGACCATTCGAGATGGGCTTCAGTCGCCATCGGTAAGGGACCCCAGCATCGACCAAAAGATGGAGCTGCTGCGGTTGATGGATCGTTTGGGAATCCATGTGGTTAACCTCGGCCTTCCCGGCGCAGGGAAACGGGCCCAGAAAGATGTCGAACAGTTGCTTCGTTGCATCGTCGACGAGAAGTTGAAAATCGTACCGAACTGCGCCGCGCGGACGATGGCGGCCGACATTGCCCCGATCATCGATATTTCGCAGAAGGTCGGAGTGGCAATTGAAGTCACTGCGTTTATCGGCTCGAGTCCAATTCGTGCTTTCGCGGAGAAATGGGACATGGAGCGTATGCAAGAGCACACCCGTGACGCGATCAAACTGATCGTCGACAACGGTCTGCCCGCCTCGTTTGTCACCGAGGACACGACTCGCTCGCATCCCACGGCGCTCGATACCCTGTTTCGGACCGCGATCGATCATGGCGCCACACGCCTGGTACTTTGCGACACCTGCGGTCACGCCACGCCGGACGGGCTCCGCAATCTTCTCAATTTTACGAAGGGATTGTTGCGTGCGATGGGCGTCGAGGACAGGGTTGAGCTCGACTGGCACGGACATAACGATCGAGGGCACGCGCTGTCGTTGGCATTGCATGCCCTCGAATGGGGTGTCGACCGCGCACACGGTTGCGCGCTGGGTATCGGCGAGCGGGTGGGCAACACCTCGATGGATCTCATGTTGCTCAATCTATATTTGTTGGGCGAACTGGATTCGGAGCGCCACGATTTGTCTTGCCTCGTGGAGTACGTGCAGAAGGTGAGTGAGTACACCGGGGTGCCTGTGCACCCTTCGTACCCCCTCTCCGGACGGGATGCTTTCAGAACCGCCACGGGTGTGCACGCGGCAGCGATCATCAAGGCCGAGCGAATGGGGCAGATCGAGTTGGCGGACAAGGTGTATTCCGCCGTCCCTGCGCGCGTGTTTGGCCGCCGACAGGAGATCGAGATCGGCCACTACAGCGGCAAGTCCAACGTCGAATATTGGCTGCGGAACCATGGATTCGAGCCGACGCAGTCCCTGGTCGAGCATGTGTTTCAGGCCGCCAAAAAGGGGGATCACACGCTGAGTGAGCAGGAAGTTCGGGCGATCATCGCGGCTCAATGATCGCGTGATTCTGTTGCGCACGCCACTCGTCCATCGACGGACGGGGGGCGTCGCTAGAGCCGCTAGCTTAGATGATAGCCGGCCTTGAGGGCTTGAAGGGCCTGCCAGGCGTTGAAGCCCAGCATGCCAAAGATGATCCCGAGAAACACCTGATTGAGCACAAAGAGGGAGAGCGCGGCGACGGCAACCGAGACCCCGACCGAGACCTGGTAGGTAAGGACCTGCGCATTGTCAGGATGGACCTTGCGAATGATGGCCGCGCTCACCGTTCCGCCATCCAAGGGCTTGATCGGTAGTAGGTTCATGATGCCCCAGAAAAAATTCACCATGAGCAGCATCTGAACAAACACGCCAAGTCGACTCTGACCGGCGTGGCGGGTAAACAAATGGAGTTGCACGGCGCCCGCGCTGTCCGGGTCTCCGATGGTGGCCACGGCTGACATCGCCGCAAGGACCAACCCGCCAAAGAGGAAGCCCGCGCCCGGCCCGGCCAGGGCGATGAGTACCTCTTGTTTACGAGTCTGATGATGCGGGGTGTAGTGAGCGAGCCCACCCATGGCGTAGAGCGAAATTCGGGGAGGCCAACCGTAGTGGCGGGCGAGCAGGGCGTGTCCCATCTCATGCACCAGCAATGAAGTGAGGACCGCCACGGTCCACATCGCTACCGACGCGAAGTTCGAGTGGCCGCCGGCGCTGTTGAGCCCAAAGAGCATCGATACGATCCAAAACAGCGGATGGATGCGGACGGGCACACCCATCAGCGAAAAATGTACATCGAAACGAGTCGGCTGTTCGAGATTCACGTCCCCTTTGGTTTAGCACGCCTTTCGCGGCGCGATTTCTGTTCGGCCTTCTCTTTTATGATTTGACGTTGGCTGGCGGCCCAGCCGCATATTGGGCAGCCCTCAAGCGAGTGGCCCCGTGCTGGGCACTGGGCCCTGCCGAACATGATGAATTGCAGGTGAAGGGTGTTCCAGCATTTGCGGGGAAAGACTTTCTTGAGATCCTTCTCCGTCTGGACAACGTTGCGTCCGCCCGTCAGGCCCCAGCGGGTTGCGAGTCGATGGATATGGGTATCGACAGGAAACGCGGCCACCCCGAAGGCCTGGGCCATGACGACACTCGCGGTCTTGTGGCCGACCCCGGGCAATGCCTCAAGATCTTCGAAGTTTTTTGGCACCTCCCCGGCGTGACGCTCGATGAGCAGCCCAGAGAGTGCATGGATATTTTTGGCTTTGGTGGGCGCAAGTCCACAGCTGCGAATTTTTGAGAGAATTTCTTTGGCGGACAACTGCGCCATGGCCTGCGGACTCGAGGCCGCTGCGAACAGGGCTGGAGTGACGACGTTGACCTGGGCATCGGTTGTCTGTGCTGACATCAACACCGCGACAAGCAAGGTGAAGGCGTCGGTGTGGTCGAGAGGAATGGGCGGATTTGGATGCAGAGCGTCAAAAATCGTCTGGATGCGTCTTGCCTTCTCGGCGCGAGTCATTGCGTTGGGGACTGTAACATTGTGGGTGGTGTCTTCGCATGGTGTGGTTCGTCGTGAGCCTATGTGGGGGTCGATCATGCGCCAGGACGACTTTGCGCAAGCAGGCCATGGAGAGAGCATGGTATTGCGACGTCAGCCGTGGGCTCCTCGGCCACAGATTGTCGCTGCCGCGCTGGCGGCGACAACGTTGTGCGCTTGTTCGGCGGGATCCGACGGTGAAGCCGGTCATGCCGAGACGGAGCAAGTGGCGGCTGATCCGCCAGCGATTCCACTGCTGGCGACTTACGTGACCGCCTGCCTTGAGCTTCACCCAAAGCGGGGGCAAGTGGGCCCCGACTTGGACGTCGACGCCCTGCGTAACATGTGTCTGGAAGTCGACATCAGGGAGCCGGTGCATGAGCCCAAGCCCGGTCTATGTGATCCCGGCCGATGGATCAGCGTCGATGCTGCCGTTTGCATCGCAAAGTCGTCAGGGTTGCCCGTCTCGGGGAAGTGGAAGGTTCACCTTGAGATGCAAAAATTCCCGAGAGTGTTGCATTGGTGGGTCTCTCTCGAGGGGGAAATGCCAGAGTTTCGGCGTATCGACGTCCTCAACGGCGAGGTCATGGAATTTGGAAATATGACCAAGACCGTGTTTGGAAACACCTGGCCCTAGCGGTCTCCGCGGGTGACGTTGGCGCGTATCGTCACGAACGGCGCTGGGGCCGGAAGTAAACTGTTCGATTTGGCTTACGTTCTCAACACAATTTGGCAGCGTTGGAGGTTCTGAGCCGTCAATGTGGAGCGATCGAAACTGTTTCTCGAATGGAATGAACACTCCGATCGAGAAGGCGTGGGTTACGCTCGCCCGGTGTTGAGCCATTCTAGACGGATCGATCTTTGTCTTATCCTTGCGTCCGCGGGATCCGTGAGTGGCGCGACGGGATGTTACTTCGGTGTTCCCGGGAGTTCCGCCCTGCAGGGTGAAACGGGGGAGACGACCGGGGATGGAGACGGGGACGGGGACGGGGACGGCGACGGGGACGGGGATGGCGA
>Ga0256845_1000332_pt1 | contig 45460 bp, 35 predicted proteins | sample RiftiametaG_FD_189101 | JGI IMG/M metagenome (GOLD analysis project Ga0256845, IMG submission 189101) | Tube worm associated microbial communities from hydrothermal vent at the East Pacific Rise, Pacific Ocean - Riftia | ecosystem: Host-associated > Annelida > Integument > Unclassified ...
TCAGCTAAAGTGGGTTGTTTTTGTATTTTCATATACAAATATAACAACTATAATGCTGATAATTAAATGATTACACAATTAAAACAAACCAATTTATAAATAATTTACCGTGCAACGGTCTTAAGTTCTCTTTCTGCTCAATTAGTCCTCGTAATGTTTTTAAATAATCTTCTATTTCAATTTCAGAATCAAAAGCTTTAGAAATTAACGTTTCATCAAAAACACGTTTAGCCATTAAACCCATTTTAATCTTATTTCTCCCCCACTTTTTTATCCTAAATTTTCCTCTCACAAAAGCTTCAATATAACGTTCTTCGTTCAAGTAGTTTTCATCTATTAAATAATCAACTAGCTTATCCCAGTTATCTTTCTCTACATTCCAAGCTCTAAAACGGTTTTCTACATCTAGCAAACAACGCTCTTGAAAAGAACAATACCACATTGCTTTTTGCAAAGCCTTGTCGTAACTCATTATTTTATTACTTCTTTGCATTTAATTTCTTTGTTTTCCCTCTTGGAGAAAGCCTGTGCCGAATTTATTTCGGTAAGGGTTAGGGAGATTGATTTAAAACTACTTTCCACTTACTTTCACTCCTCTCTCAAAGCGAGAATTCCTTTCGTTCATCCCTTAAAAAAAGATTACTTTTACGCTTCAAAAATACTCAATGCAAAACAAAAGTGCCCTATATTTATTAATTGCTGCCAATGCTGTTTCAGGATTTGCTCAAGGGATTAGTATGTTGGCAATTCCTTGGTATTTTTCTGACATTTTAAAATCTAGTTCTACATTTGGTATTATTTATGGCGGAGCAACATTTTTAACGCTATTTTGGGGCTTATATGTTGGCACACTGGTAGATCGTTTTCCCCGTAAAAACATCTTTTTACTCATTACCTTAATTGGAGGTAGCATTATTGCTTCTGTAGCTGGTGTTGGGTTTTATTTAGGAGAAGTGCCTATGCCCTTAATTGCATTAGTTTTTTGCACTACTATGTTTATTTACAATGTGCACTACCCTACACTTTATGCATTTGGACAAGAGATTACCGAGAAAAAGAACTACGGAAAAATCAATTCCATTATCGAAGTGCAAGGACAAGCAACAAGTGTTTTATCAGGTGCTTTTGCTGCAATATTAATAACAGGTGTTAATCAAGAGTTTTTAGCCAATATAGGGTTAGAAAACTTTACCAACATTAGTATTCAACCTTGGGCACTACACGAAATATTTTTGATGGATGCTGGTACTTACTTTTTGGCTTTTATTTTAATTGCCTTAATAAAATATATGCCCGTTAAAAAGAAAACGATAGATACAGGCTCTATGTTTACCCGATTAAAACAAGGAATTGATTTTTTAAAGCAACACCCTTTAATTTTCCATTTTGGAGTTGGTTCTTTCGCCATATTTGCGATGTTACTATTACACATTCATCAATTAATGCCCATTTATATTAGCAATCATTTACAAGGTAATTCTGCTATTTATGCTGGTGCAGAAATGCTTTATGCCCTGGGAGCTTTATTTGCGGGTATTGGTATCCGTTGGGTATTTAAAAAAACCAATACTGTTAAAGCCATTATTATTATGATGGTATTGAGCTTTATAGTTTTTGAACTATTGGCATTTACGCAATCTTCAGCAGTATTGATATTTGTTTGTTTTGTATTAGGGTTAACCAATGCAGGTACACGTGTTTTACGAATTACGTATATTTTTAATCACATTCCCAATCATATTATTGGCCGTACAGGCAGTGTGTTCCAAACCTTAAATGTAATGATGCGCTTTACATTTATTAGCATTTTCTCTCTTACCTTTTTTGCCGAAGAAAATAACATTACTTGGGCTTATGTGATTAGTGGTTTATTTATTTTTATTGCTATCTTTCCGTTGGTAATTTATTACAAACGATTGATTCAACTAAAAATAGAAGATTAAACAATGAAACTTTTCAAAAACAAGTGGGTTTATGCGGTATTGGCAATATTTTTAGCTGTTGTATGCTATATTTTAGTTCCGAATACTGAACACCCCAATGCTCCAATTATGGCTGCTGTAGTAGTTATTATGGCTGTTTTTTGGATTTTTGAAGTTGTGCCTATTGCTGTTACTTCTTTATTTCCCATTTTTCTTTTTCCTTTATTTGGAATTTTAGATACTAAAGCCACCGCCCTATTTTATGGCAAAGAAATTATCTTCTTATTTTTAGGAGGGATGATGTTAGCCAAAGGAATTCAAAATTCTAATTTACACAAACGAATTGCTTTACACATTGTAAAAATTATAGGAAGTAAACCTTCAAGTTTAATTTTAGGATTTATGATAGCCACAGCAAGTTTAAGCATGTGGATTTCTAATACAGCTTCTGTAATGGTGATGATGCCAATTGGTTTATCCATTATCGAAGAAATTGCAAGCGTTAAAGACAATCAAAAATTCTTATCCAAATTTGCTGTGGCTTTAATGTTAGGAATTGCCTATGCTGCTGATATTGGTGGAATGGCAACATTAATTGGAACTCCTCCAAATCTCGTTTTTATGGAAATGTATCACGAACTATTTCCTGAGTTACCTAAAATTGGCTTTGCGCAATGGATGCTAATGGGACTACCTATTACCATTACATTTTTAATTACAGGTTGGCTTTTAATGACTAAAGTAATTTTTAGAATGCCTAAAATTCAAATCTTCAAAAACACCAATGTGATCAAAGATTTACTTGCCGACTTAGGTAAATTAAGAAGAGATGAAATCGCTTCGGGTTTAATTTTTACGTTAGCTGCTCTATTATGGATAACGGGTTCTGACATTACATTAAGCGAATCATTTAGTATACACGGTTGGCGAAGCACTTTTAATTTGGAAATGGTAAGCGATGCATCTATTGCTATTGCTACATCGCTATTATTATTTATGATACCATCTAAAGACAGACCCAAAGAAATGTTATTAACCTGGGCAAAAGCTAAGGAAATTCCTTGGGGAATTTTATTTTTATTTGGAGGAGGTTTTTCCATTGCTGGTGGTTTTAACAGTTCAGGATTATCTACCATTATTGGAAACTTAATTAGCAACATCGGAATCGATTCGCCAATATTAATTATTGTTATCATTTGTTTTGCATTAACCTTTTTAACAGAAATAACTTCTAATACAGCAACCACCAATTTAATATTACCCATTTTAGCCAAAGCTAGTGCAGTATTGGGGTTAGACCCTCGTATTTTAATGATTCCGGCAACACTATCGGCAAGTTGTGCTTTTATGACACCCATAGCCTCTCCTACTCAAGCAATTGTTTTTGGATCGGGGCATATAAAAATTAAGCAAATGATAAGAGCCGGTATACTCTTTAATTTTTTAGGCATCCTTATTGTAACCTCCGTTTTTTACTTGTTAGCCAAGTTTGTTTTTGGGATAGAAATTTAACTCAACACAATAATGTAACTTTTTTAACATTCTTTATTATATAAGAAACTCTTTTACTTCATATGAAAATAATTTTAGTTACAATAACCTTCTTCCTTTCACTCCTAACTATTGCTCAAAACGAGCAAAACATTAAATACCTTGACATTAATAAGGCTACAAATTCTCCCGATTCAGTTGAATTTCTTTTTTTAGATTGCGCAACAGATGACTGTACAAAAATTATTCAAGATTTTAATCAGTTTACAAATCTAAAAGGTTTATACATTTCTAATTTCGATGGAAAGGCTATTGGAGAAAGCATAGAGCAACTCAATAGTTTAACTACGTTAACCATTGAGAAATCATCTGAATTAAACCTCACTAAATTATTTAGCAGCCTAGCTAAACTCACTAACCTTAAAAACCTTTCACTAAAAGATAATGAACTAACCAAATTACCATCCAACATAAAAAACCTAACGCAATTAAAATCCATCAACATTTCTAATAACAACAACCTAAATTTAGAAAAAACAATAGAGCAACTTGCAGCACTTAATAATTTAGAAGAAATCTATTTACCCGTTAATAGCATTACAGATTTGCCCGACAATATCGGTAAATTAAGTAGCCTTAAAATTTTAGATATTAGTAATAATTATTTAGAAGATTTACCTGATGGAATTAGTGAAATGAGAAGTTTAGAAGAACTTTCTATTGAGGGTAACCTATTGCAAAATGTTACAAACACGCTATCAAAAGCTCAAAATATAAACTTAAAATACATTGCTTTAGATGAAGGTTTAACTGATAAAGAAAAAAAGCGTTTAAAAGAGCTTTTTCCTAATGCAGAAATTAAAGAGGTTGATGCTGATGCATCGTTAGATGAACAAATAGATAAAATTATAGAGGAGAATGAAGACAGTACTGTTTCAGCACCTATAGAACAAAAACAAGAAAATAATATTGTTAAAGAAAAGGAAACCAACAACATTAATTTTGGAGAAATTACTGTTGAAAAAAATAAGCTGAAAATTTATTCTCAGGCTTATGCGCATTACCCTGAAGTGTTTCAATTAAGACGGTTTTCTAATTTTGATTCTACGATGTTTGAAGAGCGGTTTTTAGATACTACCTATGCCAACATTACTAAAATTGAATTTACTAACATATTTGCAAGTAGCTATGAGCGTATTGCTTTATTTGAAAGTAAAGGAGGTAATAATAATGATACTTATTTCTACTTTTCTAAATACAATACCTCTTCAATTAATAGATCAAACCCTGAACTAAATGCTTTTACAGGTATGGTTTGGGTATACAAAGGGAATCTTGATAAAAAAGAATTTAAAAAGCAAATTCTTAAAAGAAAACGAGATCGTTATAAATGGTACAGAATAAATACTTGGGGTTTTTGGTATAAATATAAATTTTGGACAGACGTTAGAATAACTTACAACAATGAAAAACAAAATTTTAATATCAAATTAAAAGATGTTGATGGATTTACAGACCTTACTGATTTTGTTGCCTATCCAGTGTATAAATCTTCAAGTAGATCTGTAGAAGATGCACAACAAACTTATGTAAAAAGATATGCTAGGTATTCTAAATCTTTAGACAGAAGAAAAAATAAGTTTGAAAAACATAACTTAAAAGATCATGTACAATACAATAAAAGTAATCGTATTGCTGAAGAAAAAAGATGGAAATCATTCCAGAAAAATTATATGAGTGAAGCCGAAAGAGAATTAACAAGAGAAGAATGGTTGATTTATTACGATAAAGTAATTGCCAATGAAAGAAAAGCAATGGGTAATGCTGTAGCAAGTGCAAGAAACATTGAAAGAAGCATTAACTTAGATGGATATAAAAGAGGGTATTTATGGCAAAACCCAAATATAGAAAACACTGGAAATCCAACTATTACTTCAGTAAAAACGCTGTATCAAGATGTGGATAGCAATATGCTCGCTGTTAAACGTATTATCATTATAGATAAAGACGATAAAACCTATCAAACTTACGAAGGTAGCTTAGGCATTAAAACGATACGCTTAAACCTGATACAGGGTGGCAATTACGTTTTTATTGTACAGTTAAGAAATGATGATATTGGTTACATTAAAAATGATGAGTATCAAAAAATAAAATTTCCTAAAAACAATAAATATAAGTTTACACTAAAAACTGTAAACAGTAAGTTTGGAACGGTTCAAATGGTTAGAGAAGAACTGAATTTTTAAGTTTTTTTATTTATTCCTGTAACTTTTTATTAATTAGTTCTTATAGTTTAAACAGCCAATATGAACACAGCCAAATCGGAACATCATTTTAGCCCTCAACAACTTTCTTCTGAAGAGAAAGACATCAAAAGAGCTAAAAAAGATCTCAAGCATTTTAATGTACTTTATGATAGGTATTATGTACGGATTTTTCAATACATCTACCAACGAGTACAAACAGAAAGCCAAGCAGCAGATATTACTTCAGAAACTTTTATTAAAGCTATGGAGAACCTTCCTAACTATAAATTTATGGGAGTGCCTTTTGCTAGTTGGCTTTTTAGAATAGCTCGTAATGAAGTTTACCTGCAACATAAGCAGAACAAAAATGTACGGCAGGTCAACTACTCCACAGAAAATGTAACTGATATTGCTGAAGAAATTAATGAAGATGTACCTAATAAAACGGACATTTTAATTAAAGCAATCACTCAATTAACTGATGAAGAAACAGAATTAATTGAAATGAAATACTTCGAAAAACGCTCGTATGCAGAAATCGGAAGCATTTTAAAAATGACTACCAATAACGCAAAAGTTAAAACTTTTAGAGTCGTTCAGAAATTAAAAACATTCATCAAATCCTAACCTACCCCTAAAACTAAAAAATTATGAATAATTCATCATATAAAAAAGACAGACCACAGTTAACAGAAGAACAAATTTTAAAAAATAAAGACTTTAATGCTACTCTTAAAAATGTAAAACCAACAGGTAATACCTACCTAAAGTCTATAAAATATTGGGGCGCTGGAGGAGTTGCTACAATAGTAATAATAGCTTCTATATTTTTATTAAACAACAATAGCAACATTCAAAATGATACGCCTAAAGGAGAATTTACGTATCAACCAAGTGATGGAGCTATTGCGCAAATAACAAGCATAAAACCTCCTTTTGCAAAGCATGATATTGATTATGAAGTGTTTGAAATAGATTGCAATAAAGATGAAGTTATTACTTCTAAAAGCGGCACTCAATTTACTGTTCCAAAAAATAGTTTAATTGATGCTGAAGGTAACCCGATAACAGGAAAAGCTGAAATTCATTACCGAGAATTAAGAAATCCTGTGGATTTCTTTTTAAGTGGAATACCTATGGATTATGATTCTGCGGGAACAACTTATACTTTTGAGTCTGCAGGAATGTTAGACATCAAGGCTTTTCAAAATGAAGTTCCTTTACAGTTAGCAAATAACAAAACCATAGATTTTGAATTTAATTCTACCACAGAAGATGATGGATATAACTTTTATAGTTTAAATGAGGCAACTGGTGTTTGGACCAATGAAAACCAACACATTGAAGTTGCTAAAACTGATGAAACAGTTACTGATCAAGAAAACCCTAAACAAATCGCTATTAATCACCAAGTTGCAAAAAGTGATTTAATTAAACCGATAAAACAAAACAAGGTAAAATACAGCTTAAATATAGCGGTAAACAAAGATAACTATCCAGAATTAGAAAAATATGAAGGAACTATTTTTGAGATAAATGAAACAAATGAAAAGTTTGATCCTATCATTTATAAAATACAATGGGAAGGTGCTGAATTGTCTAATTCTAAAGTTAAAGACAATTACACCTTAAAACTTACACGAGAAGATTCTAGCATTTACTTAACTGTTTATCCCGTTGTAAACGATGAGTATTATGAACAAGCGATAAAACAATACCGTAAAGATAAAACAGCTTATGCTTCAAATAACACACAAGATGATTTTGATGCTTACACCTCTTATGAGAGTGTGAGTGCACAAAATGAAGTTGGAATGGCTGTAATTAGAACATTTACTATCGCTGGTTTTGGAATTTATAATTGTGATGCACCAAGAATGCAACCCCGTATTTTAGCAAAAAAGAAAGTTGTTGACAGTGACAGTAATCCTATTAATTTTGCATCCTACTATGTTGCCAATCCTAAAAAAAACTCTGTAGTCACTTTGTATAATAACCCGAATAAAGGAAAAGTAAAATATTATAAAAAAGGGACTACGATAGTATGGTTTATTGATGGAAATGGAATGATTTCTATTATTAACCCTGAGCAATTTGCAAACATTAAAGATATCAAGTATTTACAATTTGATAGTTTCCCTCCTTCGCAAGGAATTGAAGTGCTGAGAAACTTAATGGCTTATAAATAATATAATTTGTGAAAGCTAAAATGGCTAGTCCCTCGTATTTTAATATTTCTGGCAATACTCTTAGCAAGCTGAGCTTATGACACCTATATCCTCTCCTACCAAAGCAATTATTTTTGGAGTAGAAATTTAACCCAGCACAGTAATTTTGTTTTAAGCCATAACTAAAAGCAAGAGAGTCTTCTCTCTTGCTTTTGGTATATCTAATTATTAAAACAAAACTCTATAAGTCATCATTGGAAAAAAGCCCATCTGATACTCTGTTTTTAATTGTTTTTGTTGAGGATCGTAAATTACTTGTAAAATATTTTTATGATTGGTGAAATTTTGTAAATCTATTGTTATTTCTTGAGTTACTTTTTTACCATTTCTTTTATATCCAAACTTAATATCGCTTCTAAAATAGTCATCATATCTTTTTTTATAAGCATTATCGTAATCATAAACAGTAAAACCAATATTATTACTTTGTTCTAAATCTATAGGAACATACCTTTTGCCACCAGCTGCAGTTAATTTAAAACTAAAAGTTAGTGCATTTTTACTTGTTTTATCTAATTTAAGCTCATAACCAAATAAAGTATTTACGGTGTAATTACCATTAAAAGCAGTATTTCTTCTAGTATTATCGTTTGATGTATATTTTGCTTCATAAAACGAGACTGTTACCAAGAAAAAATAATTCTTATTAAAAAATTTCTCTAACGTTAGCTCTAATCCATAATTTTCTCCAACGCCACTATTTTCTAAACTATCCACATTATTTGTTCCAAAATCTGCTCCATTATTTAAAGCTGTATAAGTAGAAGGTTTAATTTCTACTGGTACATCAAATAAATCTTGAAAGTAAGTTTCAACTTTTAACCTTAAATTATTACTAAAACTATAATCATACCCTAACACATAGTGGTTACTTTTAGAAAACGACAAATCTTTATTGGTTTTTTCTGAAGTTCCATCTGCTAATTGAGTTTCTAAAAAATACATATTCATAGGCTGCATTTGCGAGTGCATTCCCATAGCAAAACTAACTGTTTGTTTTTCAGAAAAATTCCATTTAATACCTGCTCTCGGTTCTATAGAATACGTATTATTTAAAGAAAATTGTTGATAATGCAACCCTGTATTTAAGGTTAATAAATTTGTAAAACGATGTTGCCATTGAATATGAGTCTGAAACAAGTTAGCTGATCCTTCAAAATTTGTTATTGTTCTATATTTACCTATATCATATATACTGTCTGCATAAAAATAGGTCATCCTATCTGCAATTACGCCTATATTTACGGTGTTTTTTGCACTAAATTTTTTAGTTAAACTATAAATCAAAGAATATTTAACTTCATGAGAATCATCCCCATAATTAATGATTTTTTCTTTTTTATCATTAAATAAACTATCAACTTTGGTTTTACTACGAGTTCCCGAAACGGCTATACTTAGTTTACCTCTTACTTTTTCATTAAAAAAATACAAGTGAGATAATCCTATTACCCCCATATCTGAAGAAAAATAGACATCTGATGGATTTAATACGTAAGATTTATCTGTAGAATCTTTTTTACTATCCAATAACTCTATATAGCTAATTCCTCCAATACCAAACAAAGAGAATCTTCCGTATTTCATCCCTGTAGGTAAATCTATTTTAAAAGATAAATCTTGATATTGAGGTATTCCTCCAAAATTAAAATCTACCATTTTACTCATTAAATCCAATGAAGAATAGCGATAACTAGCTAAATATGAACCTTTTTTTCCTAAAGGACCTTCAGCCCCTAATTCAAAACCATTAAACCCCACTTGCCCAATAAACTCTCTTTTTTCATTATTCCCTGTTCTCATGTTTAGGTCAAAAACTCCACTATTTGCATTTCCGTATTGAGCAGGAAATGCGCCTGTCATAAAATCTGAATTTGCCAATAAATTATTATTTAAAATACTTATTGGTCCTCCAGTAGATCCTCTTGTTCCAAAATGATTAGGATTTGGTATGTTAATACCATCTAAACGCCACAATAATCCTAAAGGTGAGTTTCCTCTAATTACAATATCATTTCTATCATCTCCCACACCAGATACTCCAGCATAATTTAATGCCATTCGAGACGGATCTCCCAACGAACCTGCATAACGATTGGTTTCTTCCACAGTAAAAACTCTTGCGCTTACTGTTGCCATATCATTTAAAGCTTTCTTTTTATCATCTTTAGCAATTATTTCCACTTCTTTTAAATTACTAACAGACTCTTCTATCTCAACATTTAAAACCAACTCTTTAGCTGATGATAAAATTAAATTATTGAGCGTAATTGTTCGGTAACCAATAAAAGATATTTTTAAACTTACTCTTCCTACAGGAACATTAGTTAATTTAAATTCACCTTCAAAATCAGTTGCAACACCAATTATTGGTTCAGAACCTAATAATATAACTGTAACACCAGGAATAGACATTTGAGAATGCTTATCTACAATTGTTCCTCGTATTGTTTGTGTTATTTCTTGAGCATTTACATCTATTATAAAAAATGTAATGATAAATAGAAGTATTATTTTTTTCATATTAGTTGATGATTATAAGCAAAGGTAATAGAAGCTAAATGATTAAAAAAAATTAAATTCCATGATAATAAAATTATAGTGTTTAAGATTGTTAATAAGTTATAACATCTAAAATGGCTCAATAATTATCGATTAATTAGATTTGTTTTCCAATTAAAAATAAGAATTATGAGTTTAGCAGTAAAAGGAAGAATCACAAAAGTATTAGCAGTAGAAAGCGGTACAAGTAAAGCAGGTAAAGAATGGAAAAAACAAGGTTTTGTAATTGATACAGGAGCTCAGTACAATCCAGAAGTTTGTTTTAGCTTATTTGGTGATGATAAAATAGCGATGTTGAGAAATTTTGGTGAAGGACAAGAAGTTGAAGTTGCTTTCAACATCTCTTCAAGAGAATTTAATGGTAAATATTACCACAACATTGATGCATGGAAAATTAATCCTGCAGGACAAGCTGCAGCAGTTGCAGGTGGTGCTGCTCCAGCTCCAGCAATTAACGATGCTCCTGCTGAAGATGATGATTTACCGTTCTAAATCAACACAAACAATATTTAGTAAAGCCACTCGTTCAATTCGAGTGGCTTTTTTTATGCAAAAAAAATTATCTTACATCTATATCTTAAAACACTAAAACTTACCTTATGAAAACCTTATTTAAAAGTGCATTAATTCTATTTGTATTCACTCTCTTTTCTTGTAATTCTTCTGATGAAAATAAAGCCTCTTCTGGCTCTTATTATGCAGAAGCAGAGGCAAGTGCTATGGTTGAAGAAATGATGGGAGGCCTAGAAGAATCTATGGATAAGTCAGCTCCAATAAATCAATCTTCTGACAACAATAAAATTGGAAATAGCACCAATGTAAAAAGAAAATTAATTAAGACTGGAGACATTGAGTTTGAGACCAAAAACCTTGCTCAAACCAACCTAAACATCAAAAAAATTATTAAACAATTTGATGGATACATTGCTAATGAAACTGAAGATAAATACAGTCACAAAACTTCTCAACGGATAGAAATACGATTACCTGCCAAAAATTTTGACAAGCTCTTAGCCGAAATATCTAAAGGAGTAGAAAATTTTGACAGCAAAAATATTCGCGTAAAAGATGTTACTGAAGAATTTGTAGATATACAAGCTCGAATAAAAACTAAAAAAGAATTAGAAGCAAGGTATATTGAACTATTAAGCAAAGCTAAAAATGTTGGAGAAATATTAGAAATTGAACGAGAAATTGGCAGCTTAAGAGCTGACATTGAGTCTTTTGAAGGAAGATTGAAATATTTAAAAGATCAAATTTCTTTTTCTACTCTTGATGTTTATTTTTATGAGACTGTTCCTTTTGAGTATGAACATAAATTTGCAGAAAAGTTTAAAGATGGTTTTGGAAATGGTTGGGAAAATTTACTTTACTTTTTCATCGGATTAATAAATATTTGGCCTTTTGTTCTAATTACTATAGTGGTAATCTATTTTGTTAGAAAAAAATTGAAACAACGTAGATTAAAAAAGCAATAAAATTAAATTGGTATTAGAACTTAAAAATACTAAAGCACAAAAAAACCGATTAAGATAAACTTAATCGGTTTTTTATTTATTCTCTTTATCCTATTAAAAAGAAGCTACTGATTCAGATTGGTAATCTCCATTCTTCAATTTAGCTTGCACTTCTTTAAATGTGTTAATAGTATATTCAACATCTTCTAAGGTATGCATTGCTGTTGGTATTAAACGCAACATCAATATTCCTTTAGGAACAATTGGATACAATACTATTGAACAAAATAAGTTGTAATTCTCTCTTAAATCAACTGTTAAATTAGTTGCTTCAGGAATAGTACCGTCTAAAATAACTGGTGTTACTTGTGTAGATGTACTTCCTAAATTAAATCCAGCTTCTCTAAGTCCTTTTTGTAAAGCATTAGCTACTGTCCATAATTTTTCTCTAATTTCTGGACTGTTCTTCAACATGTCTAATCTTTTTAAATTACCTATTACTAAAGGCATTGGTAAAGATTTAGCATAAACTTGAGAACGCATGTTATATCTTAAGTAGTCAATAATATCTTCTGTAGAAGCAATAAAACCACCGATACTAGCCATTGCTTTCGCAAAAGTACCAAAGTAAACATCTACACCATCTTGACAACCTTGTTTTTCTCCTGTTCCTGCACCTGTTGGTCCCATAGTACCAAAACCATGTGCATCATCAACAAATAATCTAAAAGGTACTTTTTCTTTTAAAGCAATAATATCTTTTAAATTCCCTTCATTACCAGACATTCCGAAAACACCTTCAGTAATTACTAAAATTGCTCCTTTAGTTTTATTTGCTATTTTTTCAGCTTTGTAAAGCATTTTTTCAAGGCTTTCCATATCGTTATGCTGATATACTAACCTTTTTCCTAAATGCAATCTCAAACCATCCATAATACAAGCATGAGATTCTGCATCATAAACAATTACGTCATTTCTATCAACTAACGCATCAATAGCAGATAACATTCCTTGATATCCGAAGTTTAATAAAACTGAAGCTTCTTTACTTTCAAATTCAGCTAATTCTTCTTCTAATTGCTCATGATATTTGGTATTACCAGACATCATTCTTGCTCCCATAGGATAAGCTAATCCCCAATCTTTTGATGCTTCAGCATCAACTTTTCTTACTTCTGGATGATTTGCTAAACCTAAATAGTTATTTAAACTCCATTGTAAAACTTCTTTACCTCTAAAGGTCATTTTATTATTAATAGGACCTTCTAATTTAGGAAATGAAAAATATCCATGCGCCTCTTTAGACCATTTTCCTAAAGGACCTCTATTTTCTTTTATTTTTTCAAATAAATCTGCCATACTTGTAATTTTTTTCTTATAATATTGCCGCAAATGTAACTATTCTTAAGCTGATTTTATTAATTTGACAGCCTTACTTTTAACATTAAATTGTTAGTCTGCTTTAAGTTGATTTAATCTTAAATAAATTACATTTGCTTTTATCCAATGAAAATAAATTTAATCAATAAAATTCCTCTTCTAGTAACTATTTTAATAGTGCTTTTATTCGTGTTTTTTGGTTTAGATTTATTTTTAGGATCTGTAAACATTCCTTTTAAAAGTATTGTCTCCATTTTGTTGGGCGAAACTGATGTAAAACAAAGCTGGAGTGTTATTGTGTTAGAATCTCGTTTACCAAAAGCCATTGCTGCTGTGTTGGCAGGTTCTGCATTATCTGTTAGTGGGTTACAAATGCAAACCTTATTTAGAAACCCGCTTGCAGGTCCTTATATATTAGGGATAAGTTCTGGTGCAGGTTTAGGTGTTGCTTTATTTATTATGGGATTAAGCATTTTAGGTATTTCATTGTCCGATTGGGAAGTGTTAACCAGCTACGGTATCATCATTTTTTCTGTTTTAGGATCCGTTAGTGTTTTACTTATTTTATTAGCAATCATTAATCGTTTAAAAGATGTAATGACTGTTTTAATTGTTGGTATTATGATTGGAAGTGTTATTACTGCTTTAATCGGAATTATTCAGGCTTTTAGTTACGATGCTCAACTAAAATCTTTTATTATGTGGACCATGGGAGATTTAAGTGCAGTAACCATCTCTAAAGCAAAAATCCTTGCCGTTGTTGTTGTTATTGGTTTGATTGTTTCTTTTGCCATTTCAAAAAAATTGAATGCTTATTTATTAGGAGAAAACTATGCAAAAAGTTTAGGGGTAAACATTAAGTCTACTCGTTTTATGATTGTGCTAACAACAGCGTTATTAGCTGGTAGTGTAACTGCTTTTTGTGGTCCTATTGGTTTTGTAGGAATAATTATTCCTCATCTTGCACGTATGCTTAGCAAATCTGCCGACCACAGAATTTTAACCGTTTTATCTATTTTATTAGGAATTAATGTGATGTTGATTGCTGATGTGATTGCTCAAATGCCTGGTTCTGAAATTTCTTTGCCCATCAACTCCATTACCTCAATAATTGGTATCCCTTTTATTATTTGGATAATTATTAAAAACAAAAGCATAAAATCTAGCTCCTGAAACCTACCTTAAACATATCAAATTTAACCATTGGGTACGGTAATAAAGCTATCGTAAAAGAAATTAATATTTCTTCAAAAACTAATGGATTAATTGCATTAATTGGTAGAAACGGAAAAGGAAAATCAACCTTATTAAAAACCATTTGTGGCTTACTCCCTCCTATTACTGGAAAAATAAATTATAACGATCAACAATTAACGACTATCTCTGACAAACAAAGAGCCAAACTGTTAAGCATCGTATTAACAAACAATACTAGCTTAGATAATATTACTGTTAAAGATTTTGTTGCCTATGGCAGATATCCATACACCAATTGGTTAGGAATTAACACACCTAAAGACAATCAGATTATTAATGAAGCCATTTCGCTTTGTGCTATACAACCTTTTAAAGATAGATTTTACACCACTTTAAGTGATGGAGAAAAACAAAAAGTAAACATTGCTAGAGCCATAGCTCAAGATACTCCTTTTATAATTTTAGATGAGCCAACAGCTCATTTAGATTTAATTAATAAGGTAGAAATTTTAAAACTACTGAAAGAGCTATCAGTAAAGCAAAACAAAATGATTATCATCTCAACGCACCAGATAGATATGGCTTTACAAATTTGTGATGAAATTTGGACCTTAGAAAAAGAACAACTTATTGTAAACACTCCTCAAACACTTATTGAAAGTAATAAATTAGAAGAGCTTTTTGGTAACGAACACGTTACTTTTAATCCTCAAACTAAAAGTTTTGAAATAAAATAAATCTTTTCCCTCTCTCTTTACTATATTAAGATTTAACAAAGCTCCATCTTGAACTGATTTTCATTAATTTTGTTTCTATAAAATTTAGCCTAATGATGCAGCCAAAAGATAAAATAAAAACTATAGTCGCTTTAAGTTTAGTATCCATATTAATGATTGTTTTTTTTGTATTCGGTAAAGAAGCTCAAATAACGAAGTATGTTAGTGGATTTTGTTTAATTGCATGGCTTGCTGTGATGGTAATTATAAATCGTAAATACAATTGATATGTTCGGAAATATGATGAATAAAAAAATGATGGGAAAGATGCAGGAGCAGATGGAAGTTGTTAAAGAAAAATTAAATAACATTAGTGTTATTGGTGAGGCTGACAATGGAAATGTAAAAGCTGTTGCAAATGGAAATCGCTTATTAAATAGCGTTACTATAAACGAAGCGTTTTTTAAAACTGCCACAAAAGAACAATTAGAAGAATTAATTGTTACTGCTTCCAATAGAGCATTAGAACAAGCTGAAAGAGTTGAAAAATCAGAAATGAGTCATTCTATGATGGGTATGCTACCCGGTATGGGATAATTTAAAAAATAGCTACAAAAAAAGTGTAAGAAATTTCTTACACTTTTTTTTATATACTTTTTTGATTTCAAATCTTTACACCAGCACCTCTTTCGCTTTTTCAGCGTTAATAACAGGGTTAGCATACATTTTTAAGAAAATATCTTTAGCCAACTCATGCCCTTCAAATTTAGCTAGTCGCTTATTCATATATGCAGTAAATTCTTCCTTACCTCCTATGCTATAATTAGCTTCATATTTATTTGTATCATGCAATAAATCATAAGCTACATAATTAGAATTCCATAGTTTATAATTAAGATAAATTTCATTATCTATAATCTCTGCAATAGCTTTTAATAATTGATTACGGTTTTTTATATCCGTTAACCCTTCTATTTTATCATTAATACAAGCTCCAAATTCTAAATGAACATTTCCTTTTTCTCCCTGAATTCCTAAAGCCATACTCATTTCATCTTCGCCTTCTGCTTTAATGTACTCACGGCCTTCAGCTTTAGCAACTAATTCTGCTAGTTTAAATCCATCACAAGGATCTAATTCATAAGAAATACTTACCGGAGTAATATTTAAACTCATCAACTGATCTAAAATATGACCATCAGAAACCATCCCAAACATTTTTAATAACCCTGGTGCTGTTTTATCAAAACCATCTTTAGCTCTTCCTTCTCGTTGGGCAATCCAAATAGATTGCTTTTTTTCTTTAATGGTATAATCGATATAAGCTGATAAGTTTTTTGATGCTTCAAACATTTCTTGTTTAGGAATGTTTCTTTTTACAATAAAACTTTTATTTATTCTTACTAATCTTTTAACCCAAGGTTCTTTTAACAGATTACTTCCAATGGCTATTTCACAAGTGTTATTACCATTCATATCTAAACAATAATTAACCAAAGCAGAATCCAAAACAATATCTCTATGATTAGTAATTAAAAGCTGAGAAACACTTTTATCAATCAGTTCTACACCATTATTACTAAACTCTTTAGCCGATTTATTAAGTGATGCTTCAATAATTCTACAGATCATTTTACTCTGAAACTCTTGAATCGAGTTATAAGAATAGAGTTCATCTTTCAGCTCTTGCACCGATAATTCAGGAACATATTGCTGAAGTAATATCATTAACTGTTCCTTATCAAACAATACTTTTATTGCCTCCTTATATTCACTATCATTATAAGGTCTTATATCTTCAAATTTGGTAATATCTCGCATAAAGTCAAAGGTAGAAATTTAATTAAAACTGTACATTTTATTTTTATTGTTTATTCATTTATTTACTTTTAAGATTTAAACACAATTTTATATGCGATTTCTTACCCTTTTTGTACTTTTTTTGATAGGAATTATTTTTACGGCCTGCCCGTACGAATCTGACATTGCCATAACTACTTCTAAATCTGCATTAAAAATTGAGCCAAGTTTTAAAGGCGAATGGGTTGCCTACCATGAAGATGGAGCAAAAGAAGAATTACAAATAATTAAAGTCGACAAAACTACTTATGGTGTTTTACACAAACATTTTGCTCCTAAAAACAAGCTAAAAGCCAATTATAAATATACGGTTCATTTCACATCAATAAATCAAACAAAAATTTTAAACATCAAAAATAAAGCAGGAAAATTTTTATTCTCTAAATACAATTGGGAAGGAAAAAACATTTTTACGTTAGAAAGTATCAATGCTGATTTTATGAACACTAACTTTAAAGCTGATACAGTTAGCACAGTAAGTCTTCGAAACTTCTTATCAGAAAATATAAGCAATGAAAAATTGTACGATGAAGGCTTAGAGTTTTACAGGAAATATTCTCCTGAATACGAAAAAGTAAGAATGTATTTGAATAGATCGGGGTTTTAAAATTTCACTCTATTTCTACCTTTATTCAATTTTTTAGCAGTTTTAGATAAGCCTTTCTTTTTCTTCTTTTTCTTTGAAGTAGAGTTGCTCGATTTTTTTATTTTAAACCCTGAAGTTTTTGTTTTCTCTTCTTCTTTAACTTCAATGGTTACTGCTTCTTTTTCTGCTTTTAAACGCTCTGCTTCTTTAGCTTTTTGTGCAGCCTCAGCTTGTATTCGTTCTGCTTCAATCTTTTTATTTAGCTCATCAATCTTTAATTGATTAGCCAATTGTGCCTCTTCTGCTTGTTTTGCTGCTAAAGCTGCCTTTTCTTTTTCTAATCGTTCCGATTCCATTTTAACCGTTTGCAATTCCGCTTCTTTTCTTAAACGCTCTTCTTCTTTTGCTCTTTCTACTACTTTTTCATCTGCTAACTCTCTTGCAATTTTAGCGTCAGCTTCTTTTTGCTTAACAATTTCTTTCTCTGCTTTTAATTTCGCTTCGGCTTCTTTTCTTGCTAAAACATCTGCTTTTGCTTGTTCTTTCGCTAACCTTTTTTCTTCTTCCTCTTTTTGTTTAGCTAACTTTTTAGTTTCTGCTGCCAACATAGCATCATTGGCTGTTTTAACTTTTTCTTCTGCTTTTAATTTAGCTAAACGCTCCTCCTCTTGTTGTTGCGCCAATGCTGCAGCTTCAACTTTCAATTTAGCCTCTGCTTCAGCTTTTATTTTAGCTTCGGCTAGCGCAGCATCTTTAGCTAATTTGAGTTCCTTTTCTTTTTGCTTGGCAATTTCTTTTTCAGCCTTAGCTTTTGCTTCAGCTTCTTTTCGTGCTAAAGCCTCTGCGTTAGCTTTTTCTTTCTCCAACTTTTTATCTTCTTGAGCCTTTAGTTTGGTTAATTTTTCGGTTTCTGCAGCCAGCATTGCTTCATTTGCTTTTTTCACTTTTGCTTCAGCTCTTTCTTTTGCCAATCGTTCTTCCTCTGCTTGTTTATTTGCTAATTCCGCTGCAACTTTACTTTTCGCTTCCTCTGCTGCTTTCTTTTTAGCCAACTCCTCCGCTTTTTCTTTCGCTAATTTTGCAGTTTTTTCTTTCTCTTGTACTACTTCCTTTTCTGCTTTTGCTTTGGCTTCTGCTTCTTTATTTGCTATCGCTGCTGCAGTTAATTTTTCTTTGGCTAATTTTTTCTCAGCTTCTTCTTTTTCTTTAGCCAAAGCTGCTGCTTTAGATTTTTCTTCTGCTGCACGTTGTTTTTTCACTTCTTCCTCTGCTTTCGCTTGAGCTTTTAACTCTTCATTTTTTTGCTTTTCTGCAGCTTCTTTTTCTGCCTTGGCTTTTGCTTCAGCTAAAGCTGCTGCCTTGGCTTCTTTTTCAGCCAATTTTTTAGCTTTTTCATCTGCAGCCTTTTTAACTGCCAGCTCAGCTTTCTCCTTTAGTTTTCGTTCCTCTTCTTCTTTTTTTGCTGCTAACTCTTCTTCTTTTTTTGATTTCTCCGCTAATAATTTTGCTTCAGCTGCATCCTTTTCAGCTTGTTCTTTTGCTTTTCGTTCTTCCTCTTGTTGTTTTGCGATAACTTCTGCTTCAGCTTTTAGTTTCGCTTCCTCTTCAGCTTTTGCTTTAGATGCTGCTTCTGCTGCTTCTTTGGCTGTGCGCACTTCCTCTTGCTGTTGCGCCAATGCTTCAGCTTCTGCTTTTAGCTTCGTCTCTTCTTCAGCTTTTGCTTTTGCTTCCGCTTCGGCTACTTCTTTAGCAATACGTTCTTTTTCTTGCTGTTGCGCCAATGCTTCAGCTTCTGCTTTTAACTTAGCCTCTTCTGCAGCTTTCGCTTTTGCTTCTGCTTCGGCTGCTTCTTTAGCGATACGTTCTTCTTCTTGTTTTTGTGCTAACGCTTCTGCTTCAGCTTTTAGTTTAGCTTCTTCTGCAGCTTTTGCTTTTGCTTCGGCTTCGGCTGCCTCTTTAGCGATACGTTCTTCTTCTTGTTTTTGTGCTAACGCTTCTGCTTCAGCTTTTAGTTTAGCTTCTTCTGCAGCTTTTGCTTTTGCTTCGGCTTCGGCTGCTTCTTTAGCAATACGCTCTTCTTCTTGTTGTTGCGCCAATACTTCTGCTTCTGCTTTTAGCTTCGCTTCTGCTTCGGCTTTCGCTTTTGCTTCGGCCTCGGCTGCTTCTTTAGCTATACGTTCTTCTTCTTGCTGTTGTGCCAATGCTTCAGCTTCAGCTTTCAACTTAGCTTCTTCTGCAGCTTTCGCTTTTGCTTCGGCTTCGGCAGCTTCTTTAGCGATACGTTCTACCTCTTCTTGTTGTGCCAATGCTTCCGCTTCAGCTTTCAATTTAGCTTCTTCTGCAGCTTTTGCTTTTGCATCTGCTTCGGCTGCTTCTTTGGCTAATCGCTCTTCTTCTGCTTTTTTCTCTGCGGCTTCCGCTTTCGCTTTCGCCTCTGCTTCTGCTGCTGCGCGCTCTTCCTCTTCTTTCTTTAAACGCTCTGCTTCTGCTTTCTTTTTAACAACAACATTAATTAATGTTAACCTGTTTGTTGGATCTGCTTTGGTAGGGTCAATACTAACTGCTTTTTGATAAGCAATTTTTGCAGCATCCATATCTTTTTTAAAGAAAGCCTTATCTCCCTCTTTCATTGCAGCAATGTATTGCTTCTCTTTTAATTTTTCTGCTTCAATTTTAGCTTGTTGCTGCTGTTTAAAATTGCTTAAAATCCCATTTAATTTCTGAGCAATAGGTGCAGTATACCCCATATTCCAATCTATCTCATTGGTTTGAGACATGTATTGAGCTTTACCAATTGGTTTAGCTAAAAAATCAACATTTAAATTAGCATCTTTTTTAAAAATGGTCATCTCAACCTCTAAATCATTTAATGAAGTACGTTTTGCTGGAGGCACACCTTTAGTGCTAATAATAATTTTTTTAGCCACATATCCTGCTTTCTCATAAACCACGACAAATTCATAGTCAAAATCTAAAAACACTTGATATTTTCCTTTACCATCAGAAATAACATTAGTAACATAAGCTCCTTTTTCAGTTACCTTTATACTTATACCAGCTAAGCTTTTCCCTGAAAAATAATCTTTAACTACTCCTGTAAGCATTACTTTATCATTATTTTCCTGAGAAAATGAAGATAAAGAAAGCATTAGTAAGGATAATATAAAAAGTAATCTATTGTACATCAAATTATTGTTTTTTTAGCAATACAAATATCATTATTCATTAGCAAAAAGAGAATACTCAATTAGCTTAATTACTAACAAGTTGTTAAGATTTAAAACTTTACATTTGTCGCCTAATTAATTCATCTTAAAATGAACGGAATTTTTGCAAGTTGTTATTGTGCGCCTATCCAATATTATGCTTTACTTATTAAACAAGATAAAGCTATAATTGATATTCACGAAAATTATGTAAAACAAACCTATCGCAACCGTTGCAACATTATGAGCCCTAACGGAAAACAGAATCTAAGTATTCCTTTGGTAAAAGCTAAGCTTAAAAAAGTAATGAAAAATGCAAAGATTTTTAATGTAGATAAATGGCAACACGTACATTGGCGATCATTAGAAGCTGCCTACAGAAGCTCTCCATATTTTGAATTTTACGAAGATGAATTCTATCCTTTTTACAACGAAAAAACTTACACTACTTTAGAAGAATTTAATACGGATTTGCATCTTAAAATTGTTGAACTATTAGGAATTGATACCAACTTTGAAAACAGCGAAAAATACACTTCTACAGAAGAAGGTTTAGTAGATTATAGAAATGAAATTTCGCCAAGAACAGCACATGATATTTCAATTTACCCTCACTACATTCAAGTATTTAAAGATAGAAACAACTTTATTCCCAATTTAAGTATTTTAGACTTATTGTTTAACGAAGGTCCAAACAGCGTTAACTATTTAAAATCTATACCATTATAGGATGTCTAAATTAGCTCCTGAAAATAAATTTATTGACATTTCTGATTACGGCAGATTTATAGCAAAAAGGTTTGCTAAATTGTTAGTTAACACCCATGTAACCCCTGTTCATGTAACGCTATTGTTTTTTATTACAGGTTTAGCAGCAATCTACTGCATACTTCACGCTTATTATTGGGGAGCTTTAATTCTCTTAATCTTAAAGTCGATTATTGATGCCGCAGATGGCGAATTGGCTCGGTTAAGAAAAAAACCATCCTACATTGGGCGCTACCTCGATTCTAATTTAGATTTAGTATTAAATTTTCTAATATTATTATCTATCTCAAACTTAACCAACACTCCCTTTTGGATTATGTTTACTGCTTTTTTTGCAATGCAATTACAAGGCACTGTTTTTAATTATTACTACACCATTTTACGAAACAATTCTAAAGGTGGAGATACAACTAGCAGGATTGAAGAAAATTCTTTCCCTATAGCTTTACATGGCGAAAATCAACAAATGGTAAATGTGTTATTTATTGCCTACACTATTTTTTATGGAGGATTTGATCGCATCATTATTGCCTTAGATCGCAATGCAAAAAACTGTAATTCTTTACCCAATTGGTTTATGAGTTTTGTTTCTATTTATGGTTTAGGTTTCCAACTATTAATAATAGGAATAATGTTAGCTGTTGGGTTTATTCATTTTATCATCCCTTTTTTTATTGGATACTCCATCTTTATCGTTGTTTTAATTGCCATTAGAAAATTGATGTTTAAAGCTTCTTAAAAAGTTCTCTTTATAATCTATAGCTATTGGTTATTTTTGTTTTCAAACAACTATTTTACCCTTAATATGAAAAAATTACTATTCCCACTACTCCTTCTCTTTAGTATCCAAAGTTTTACTCAAACCGATTCTACATTTATCAGAAAAATATATGATGAAGCTTTAGAAAATGGAGAGTCTTATCAAAACTTAAAAAATTTATGTAAAGATATTGGAGCAAGAATTACAGGTTCTGCAGAAGCAGAAATGGCGGTTAAATGGAGTGAGAAATTACTTAAATCGTATAATTTTGACAAGGTATATTTACAAGAAATTAAAGTACCTCATTGGGAAAGAGGAACAAAAGAAGCTGCTTGGATAACCAACACTAAAGGCGAAATAATAAAACTAGATATTTTGGCTCTTGGTGGTTCTGTTGGTACGGACGGTTTACTTGAAGCAGAAATATTAATGGTAGAGGATATTGAAAGCTTAAAAAAACTAACACATCAACAGGTTGAAGGAAAAATAGTGTATTTGAATAAAGCATTTAATCAAAAAGAAATAAACACTTTTAGAGCTTACGGTGCCTGCTACCCCATTAGAGGAAATGGAGCTAGCGAAGCCGGAAAACTTGGTGCAATAGCAGTAATTATTCGATCATTAGCTTCTCCAACAGATAATTTTGCACATACAGGAACTATGCATTATGATGATGATGTAAAAAAAATACCTGCCGCAGCAATAAGTACTCAACATGCAGAATTATTAAACGAGTGGTTAAAAAATGGGAAAGTAAACTTAAATATAGAAATGGATTGTAGTATTTACCCTGATGTTACTTCTTACAACGTTATTGCCGAAATAACGGGTAAAGATGCTCAAATTATTACTTGGGGCGGGCATTTAGATTCTTGGGATGTTGGTGAAGGAGCCCATGATGATGGTGCTGGAGTTGCACATTCTATTGAAGCTTTACGCATCTTAAAAAAATTAAATTACCAACCACAGCACACCTTACGCTGCGTTTTATTTATGAATGAAGAAAATGGAAATATGGGCGGAAAAAGTTATGCTAAAATTGCATCCGAAAAAAATGAAAAACACATTTGTGCCATAGAAAGTGATAGAGGTGGTTTTTTACCATTAGGCTTTGATATTAGCGGAACAAGCGAACAAGTTGCATTAGTTAATCAATATGCCAACTTGCTAGCCAACTTTGAATTATACAGGTTTAGAAAAGGATATGGAGGTGTAGATATCGGTCCTTTAAAAGAGTTTTACCCCGAAATGATACAATTGGGAATGGCAATAAATTCTCAACAGTATTTTGATTACCACCATTCGCACAACGATGTGTTTGAAAACGTAAACAAAAGAGAATTAGAATTAGGTGCTGCTGCAATGGCTGCAATGATTTACTTAATGGATAAAACACTATAAAACTCAACACCTAACAATCCTACATTTATTTACACAACAACATGAGCAAACAAAAAGTTGGTATCACACAAGCATTTAAAGAGTTTATTTGGCCGCGTAGAGGTATTGTAGCTATTGGACTAGTTTTAATAGTTATTAGCCGTTTATCTAGCTTAATTCTACCTTTAAAAAGTAAAGAGTTGTTAGATGATATTATTCCAAATAAGGACATGGATGGCTTAATACAACTCGTATTAATTGTTAGTGGAGCCATTTTACTACAAGCCACAACCTCTTTTGCATTAACACGCTTATTAAGTGTAGAAGCGCAGTTATTGATTTCAAAATTGAGGGCTAAAGTTCAAAAACAAATATTATCCTTACCCATTTCTTATTTTGATAACAATAAATCGGGGGCTTTAGTATCGCGAATAATGAGCGATGTAGAAGGTGTTAGAAATTTAATTGGTACAGGTTTGGTTCAACTTTTTGGAGGAACAATAACAGCCATCATCTCTTTAATTCTGTTAATTAATATTAGCCCTAAAATGACCTTATTTGTTTTAGCTCCTATCGGAATATTTGCCATTATTGCGTTAAAAGCATTCGGATACATTCGTCCTATTTTCAGAAAAAGAGGAGTTATTAATGCTGAGGTAACAGGCAGATTAACAGAAACATTAAATGATGTTAGAGTAATTAAAGGTTTCAATGCTGAAAATCAAGAAAATGCCTCTTTTGAGAAAGGTGTAGATCGCTTATTTCAAAATGTAAAAAAGAGTTTAACAGCTACCGCAATTATGACTAGTTCTTCTGCTTTTTTATTAGGATTAGCTTCTGTTGGTATTATGGGAATTGGTGGTGCAATGATTATTGATGGCAAATTAACTACCGGAGATTTTTTAGCTTTTACACTCCTTTTAGGTTTTATGATTGCACCCATAGTTCAGATGAGTAACATTGGCAGCCAACTAACCGAAGCCTTTGCAGGTTTAGATAGAACGGAAGAAATTATGAACATGCATCCCGAGGATGATCCTACTGTTCGTACAGAAAGCATTCCTAATATTCATGGAGATATCGAATTTAAGGATGTTTCTTTTTCTTACGAAGAGAACAAAGAGGTGATTCATAACATTAGCTTTAAAGCTCCTAAAGGTTCTGTTACCGCTTTGGTTGGTTCTTCAGGTTCAGGAAAATCTACTATAGCAGGCTTAGTAGCTACATTTATTAACCTCGATTCGGGCTTGATAACTATTGATGGTTATGATTTATCAAAAGTAAGTTTAAACTCCTTTAGAAGTCAGTTAGGGGTTGTTTTACAAGATGATTTTTTGTTTGAAGGAACCATTAAAGAAAATATTTTATTTCCGAGACCAAATGCATCACAAAAAGAACTAACCGAAGCTGTTAATGCGGCATATGTTAATGAATTTACCGATAGGTTTGATGATGGTTTAGATACTTTAATTGGAGAACGTGGTGTTAAACTATCTGGTGGTCAGCGACAACGTATAGCTATTGCTAGAGCAGTTTTAGCCAATCCTAGAATCTTAATTTTAGATGAAGCCACCTCTAACCTTGATACAGAAAGTGAAGCGTTAATACAAAAAAGTTTAGCCGAATTAATGAAAGGACGAACCACCTTTGTAATTGCTCACCGATTAAGCACCATTAGACAAGCCAACCAAATATTGGTGATAGAACAAGGTGAAATTGTTGAGCAAGGCAAACATGATGATTTGATTAGCAGCAAAGGCAGGTATTATGAGTTATTTACCTATCAAAGTAGAATATAGTATTAGAAGTACGTTTCAATTCGAGTTTTTTAAGCAAACCAATAAACACATATTATCAATCCCCCTTAGTCCCCCTCCTCCAAGGAGGAAGACATCGCACATCCTTTTTTTGAGTAACTTTCCCTCTTAGAAAAGAGGGTTAGGGAGATTGACTCTAAACTATATTTTTATAGAAAAAAAGTCAATACAAATAACACTTATTTATAAAGCGCTATTAAATTAAGGTTTATTGATTGTAGTTAACTTTTTTAAAAGATTTTCAATATCTAGGATAGGCATTTTCACAACAGACTGAATTATCTCTTCACCAATATGAATATTTAAACAACCCATCTGATCTTCAATATACCCTATTGTTCTGTAAGAGAAAGTAAGGTGATCTTTTCTTATGTAATTTTTCTTGTCTCTAAAAAATTTGTAATCAGTAATGTATGAAATTGTTTCTGAACCTAATTCAATTATTTCTTTACCAAATGAGTTCCATAAGGCATATCTTAAAATATAAAATCCTAAAAGTGATGAAGCAATCATCCCAAACACATATTTAAAATGAAAAGGTTTTCCAACATTAATAGAAATAATAAACCCAATAATTGGTCCAAGAAAGATTATGGAAAACATAGCATAAAACAAGAACCTTAGAATAGGATGAGCCTTCTTTACCTTTAAAATAATCTTATTTTTTTCAACAGCGTATTGCATTATTTTATTTCTGCAGTCAAAATCTACCTCTTATTCTTATTGTGTCTGTTCGCTATTTTATCCCCTTTAGTTTTAGGCTTTTTGTATTTCTTTTTGATTTCTCTTTTGTAAGAACCTCCTTGATTGGTTTTCTGATTTTTCAGTTTTTTCTCATGAAAACCAGGACCTCTATCGTTAGCTTTTGTATTTCTATTGTAATTACTTTCCTGATCTTTAGGCATTTCTTCAGGAGTTAACTCTGTAGAAATTTCAACATCATCTTTCGGGAAATCTAATTTAGGAATTTTGTAGTTCATCAATTCCTCTATGCTATCTTTAGATTCTTTTTCTGCCTCTGTATAAAACAAAATAGTTTTACCTTCTTGCTCTGCCCTACCTGTTCTACCAATACGGTGCATGTAGTTTTCAGGAAAAGTTGGCGTATCAAAATTAATAACGTGAGTAATTTTATCTAAATCTAACCCACGAGCCATTACATCTGTAGCTACTAAAACTCTATTTACACCAGTTTCAAAATCTTCTATAGATTTTATACGGTAATTTTGAGATTTATTGGAGTGTATCACACAAACGCCTGACCCCATTTCTTCTTCTAACTTCTCAAACAAACGATCGGCACTCTTTTTATTGGCAACAAATACCAACACTTTACTAAACTCCTCTTTATTTTGTAAAAGATGATGTAATAAATTTACTTTGGTATAAAAATTTTGTACCGGATAAGATTGTTGAGCAATATTATCTAGCGGAGTACCACTTACAGCGATAGCAATTTTATGTGGAGCAATAAAAAAATCATCAATCAACGCATCAATTTCTTCGGTCATGGTTGCCGAAAACATAATGTTTTGTCTTCGTTCTGGCATCAATTCAAAAATATTGGTAATCTGATGGCGAAAACCTAAATCTAACATCACATCTACTTCATCAATCACCAATTTTTTAATGGCTTTTAATTGTAGCGATCTATTCAATACTAAATCATACAAACGCCCTGGAGTAGCAACAACAATATCACACCCTTGCAACAATGCCTGACGTTGTAAATTGATGTTTGCACCACCATAAATAGGCAATGTACGCACACTCATAAATTTGGTAAATTCACCTATTCTATCTGCTACTTGCAATACCAATTCTCTAGTTGGCACTAGCACTAAAACTCTAGGGTTAATTTGTTTAGAGAACTTTAAATCTTGTAAAATTGGCAACATAAAAGCCAAGGTTTTTCCTGTACCTGTCTGAGAAATACCTACAATATCTTTACCCGATAAAATAACCGGATAAGCTTCTTTTTGTATCGGAGTTGGTGTATCAAACCCCAATTCATCAACACCAAATTGTAATTGCCTAGATATGTTTAATTGCTGAAATGTGCTCATTGTTTGTTGTATATAAAAAAAAGGAGATTACTCTCCTTTTTAACTAATTCATTTATGTAGGTGTATTAAACCTTTTTTACCTGAACGGCATTCATTCCTTTTAACCCTTTCTCTAACACAAAAGTTACTTTATCTCCTTCTACAATCTCTTCTAACGTAGCACTAACGTGTACAAAATAACGATCTGAAGTTCTGCTATCAATAATAAATCCAAATCCTTTAGATGAATCAAAGAAATCAACTTTACCTGTTAAATCTCCATCAAAACTATCTCCTTCTTCTTTTTTAGGGATTCCGATTTCAATATCTTCAGCCTTAATTTTTTTCTTTTTTAATGTTGGATCTGGTGGAGTATCTGTAATATTTCCAAACTCATCAACATACGCCATCATACTATCTAAATCACCACCAGCAGAGTTTTCTCTTCTTTGTTCAGCTTTTTTCTTCTTCTCTTCACGCTTTTTTAAACGTTTTTTCTCTTTCTCTTTCTTGTTAAATGATTGTTGCGATTTTGCCATTATTGTTGATATAGTTTTTGTTAGATTCGTGCAAATTTAAGCTTCCTTTTGGTATTTATCAATTTTTAGACAAAAATGTTGACTACACCTCGTTATTTTAGGATAAAATAATTATATAAAAACGAAAAAACTGCCTATTACAATGTTTTGACAAAAAAATTAAAACACTTAAACATACCAATTATTAAGAAGTTTTTTTAGTGCCCATAACTTTTATGAATAGCTTTAGCTCATGTTTATTTGTTTTTAGAAAACTCGCTGATTTCCGTTACACTCCAATTCAAAATTGTATCATTTAAAGATGAAAGACAACAATAGATTTAAAATGTATGTTAATGGGGTGGTTGTGAATAGCTTTAGCTCATTCTTATTTATTTTAAAGGGTATTCGCTGATTTCCGCTACGCTCCAATTCAAAATTGTATCTTTAAAGATGAAAGACAACTTCTTCATCTTAGTTTATTTTTAATACGGTGTTGTGAATAGCTTTCAAAATTGTATCTTTAAAGATGAAAGACAACCAATATCTTTTAAAGTCTTATCCATTAATAGTTGTGAATAGCTTTCAAAATTGTATCTTTAAAGATGAAAGACAACAAATCTAAAGAAGAAGTTATTAGTTTCATAGTTGTGAATAGCTTTCAAAATTGTATCTTTAAAGATGAAAGACAACAAGGACGAATTTGTTAAGCAATTAACAGGTGTTGTGAATAGCTTTCAAAATTGTATCTTTAAAGATGAAAGACAACAGGTGCTTTATACTTCATATGGAACATCTAGTTGTGAATAGCTTTCAAAATTGTATCTTTAAAGATGAAAGACAACATTACACGATGAAGTAATCTATAAGGTAATGTTGTGAATAGCTTTCAAAATTGTATCTTTAAAGATGAAAGACAACAACAACATACTTGTTTCAATAGCATTCGCAGTTGTGAATAGCTTTCAAAATTGTATCTTTAAAGATGAAAGACAACTTATAGTAGTGAAATAAAACCTCACGCAATGTTGTGAATAGCTTTCAAAATTGTATCTTTAAAGATGAAAGACAACATGAATCTGTAATGATTTCTGAAACAGATAGTTGTGAATAGCTTTCAAAATTGTATCTTTAAAGATGAAAGACAACTAAAGAGGCTTTAAAAGATAGCTCATTATTGTTGTGAATAGCTTTCAAAATTGTATCTTTAAAGATGAAAGACAACAATGGAAGTGAAATCTCGTGTAAAAATTGAGTTGTGAATAGCTTTCAAAATTGTATCTTTAAAGATGAAAGACAACTGCCTGCAATTATCGATCAATGGGAAAGGAGTTGTGAATAGCTTTCAAAATTGTATCTTTAAAGATGAAAGACAACAATGAGTGTGTTGAAGTTTCCATACGTGCAGTTGTGAATAGCTTTCAAAATTGTATCTTTAAAGATGAAAGACAACAAGAAATTAAACTAGATAAGAACCACCATAGTTGTGAATAGCTTTCAAAATTGTATCTTTAAAGATGAAAGACAACATTGTGTTCCGGAATCATCAGGAATAGTAAGTTGTGAATAGCTTTCAAAATTGTATCTTTAAAGATGAAAGACAACAGTTCCAAAATGAGAGTAAAATGATTTACCGTTGTGAATAGCTTTCAAAATTGTATCTTTAAAGATGAAAGACAACTAAAAAGAGACTTACTGCAGCCGAGCAGAAGTTGTGAATAGCTTTCAAAATTGTATCTTTAAAGATGAAAGACAACATACCCCACGTTAAGTGATTGGTATGTTGTTTTTTACCTCTTAAAATAGAATTAAAAAACAACACTTTTTTTCATAGTAATTACAGCTACTAACTTGGTTTTTATTTTTCTTCTCAAATATACTTTTCCTCTTTATTTATACATAACCCTATCTTATTGTAAATAGCTTTAGCTCATTCTTATTTATTTTTACGGGTATTCGCTGTTTTCCGCTACGCTCCAATTCAAGATTCCACCGTTAAAGATGAAAGGCTACACAGCCCACGTTAAGTGTTTGATATGTTGCTTTTTATACATCAAAATAGAATTGAAAAAAAGTTCTCTTTCTCAAATCAATTTTAACAACTATATGGATTTTCTCTTTTCAACTCTATGTTTATTCCAAAAAAGCTTTACTCTTATGAATAGCTTTAAGCTTAATACGCTGTGTCTGGATTCCCGTCTGCACGGGAAAGGAGTAAGATGCAGAACTAAAACTAACTATTTTTTTAGCATCTAAAAAAAAGGCTATTTTATGTAACAAAATATTTAGTTGTTTAAAACAATTCTAATTGCTGACTGGGCTTTTCTGTAGCTGTTTTTTTATCACCAATAAACATCTCCATCATCCCAAATTGTTTATCGGTAATATTTAAAATCCCTACATGACCATGTTCAGGTAAACTAATTTTTACTCGTCTAATATGGACTTCAGCATTTTCTCTACTGGCACAAAAGCGCATGTAAATAGAAAACTGAAACATTCGAAAACCATCGTCTAACAAATCTTTACGAAAACGACCTGCTGCTTTCCGTTCTTTTTTTGTTTCTGTTGGCAAATCAAAAAATACAAATACCCACATACTTCTATATTGGTTTAATCGTGAAAATTTTTCGTCCATGATTATAGTAAATGCCTTAAAGGTTTTTAAACCTTTTCAGGTTTGGTTAATACGTTGGGAACAACAACTTCCTACTGTATCCAGCATAACATTCGTATAACGAATAGGTGGTACGGCTCATCGCATTCATCAAAGGACTTTTTTTACCATCAATTACCACATCTAATGCAGGTATGCTCAACAATTCTTTTTTCAACTCAGTCGTTAACTCTTCTACCTCATCATAATTATCAAGTAAATAACATACCACCATATCCACATAAGGTCGATAAGGCTCCATTATATCATCTACCAAACAATACGCATTGTATTTATTGGCATGATGTATCCCTAACACAGGCAATAACCCTGTAGCTACAATTGCTCTGGAACAAACCGCTCTTAAAATGGCATAACCATAATTTAATAAATTATTGGGGGCCTCTTCCTTTCTCCCTCGAGTAAAGTTTGGCACATCAAAAATAGTACTCCAATAATAAGCTGCGGCTCTTGCTTCATGGTTTAACACATCTCCGCTGGTTACTTCTTTAGCCCAATAGTGCATATTCTTTACCTCCACTCCTCTTTCTGACAATAAAGCTGCTTGGTTTTTTATTTTTGCTTGTATGGTTTGTTGCCACAAATTCTTTTTTAAGGGTAACGATGCTTCTAGCTGAATGCGTACTCGCTCGTTTTGTTCGGTATTTCCATTAAAGGGCATTACCATACCTATTGGCATGTGCTTTTCGTTACAATTAATTATAGCAACATTGTTAAGGGTCAGTTTTTCGAGTAAGCGATTGGTAATGGTAATTTGAGGATCTTCTAACACCACAAAACCTATATCTTCTATGGGTATTGTTCTACTCTCTTTTTCTTTATCAGGAAAAGTAATGAGCAGCTGCTTATTTTTAGTACTTAAATAAACAGGATTCCCAAAAAATAAGGTTCTTTTTATCATATCTTCTTTACAATGTTATTCACCTATTTTAGTTATCACTCCAATATGGTTGATTCTGACTTTTATAATTTTACTTAAATTATTTGCACTTTGTATTACCTTATAACTTATATTCTTTAACTCTTTCTTTTTATCCACAGTCGTTTCCAAATGATGCCTAAACCAAAAACCTGAAAGTAAAGAACCTATTTTTTGCACTCTAAATAAATTAGGGCTTATTGTATTAAGGTTATCAGGGTTTTGCAAATCAATTTCATCAGGATTAAAGCCTGTTTCTTTATTCGGAAAAATGAAGTATTCATTCTGTTTCATCGTAAACAAAAATTCCCATTCAGGGTTATCAGGATGATTTTTTAGAATAACATCCATCCCCGCGTTTTTACGCATTACCGCTTCGTAAAAAGAAACTACTTCTTCTTGTAAGTTTCCTTTTTCATCTCTGTAAATAGCTACATGATGATTATTACCTGTACTTACATAATCAGTAGGTATTGGGCTTCCATTTTTGTCTAAAATTTCATTACCAAAATGATCTTTTTTGTGATGTAATGCCTCTGCATTACTTACACCTGTTATTGTTACTCGTTTAATTTGTATTCCTTTTTCTTTATTTAACCAAATAGGGTTCTCCTCTAAATTTACAAATGCTTTTTTAGCATCTCCATTAAATTCAGTTAATCGGTTTTGCAAAAGGTTTCTCACTCCCACATCAATTACTTTATCAATTTTCAGTTCATGCGTAATGTCTTTTCTAATGGTAAATTGATTAACAACGCTTACTATTTTTACTTTTTCAGGTAATTCAATAGTTTTATCCCCATCTAAATAGATAGGACTTTTACTTAACGCATTTTTACCTCCAAATGCTTTTTTGGGGCCATTACCAAATTCAGCTAATCGATTTAATAAAGCTTCTCTATGTGTTTTTTTGGCTACTGTTTTAATTTTTTCTATATCAAACTTAGCTCCAATTTTTTCTAACTTAGTTTCATAATGTTTAGACTTACCATAAACAGTTTCCTTATGTAACTGCCCTCTTGGGGTTAATGTTTCTTGAGGTTTATCTTTCCCTCTAATTTTATTTTTATTTCTGGTAACTACTTTATTTTTTGCTTTAAAAGAAATCAACGTATTTTCTAAATGCTTTTTAGCTTCAATTCTAAATTCATTAATTGGCATTGGTGGTTTCATTACTGTTTTATCCTTACCTTTTTTATCTTTTATCGTTTCTTTAATGCTTTTTTCTATCTTAACAATTTTACCATATTCTTTATGACTTTCATCTCTTCTTGCATTTAAAAAATTATAGTATTGTATATGATTATGTTGAGTAAAAGCAACCGTTAAAGCATCCATTGCATGATGTCTGTGGTCATTCCTTTTTGTCCAATCAACAATTCTTGGTATTTTTTGATTTAATTTATTGGTTTCATATTTAGTTAATCCAAGTTTATCGTATTTATCCCAATTTAACTCTTGCAACACATTTGTCAATTGCCATTCCTCTCTTAACTTACTCGTTACAATACCTGTAATTGGTACAACTGTTCTAAAAACTTCTTCCAACATTTCTTTGGCTTTTTTAGAGATGTATTGCGTGTTTCTTAAATCTCGCTCAATAAAACCATCGGGTATTTCTGTTCCTTTCATTAATAGCTTATTGTACTTGGCTTTACCAATCTTCTTGTCTTTATAAAGTTTTTCAATGGTTGATGTATATCTATTAAAGTCACCTGAATTCTCTCCATACTTTTCTACAATAGCATCAATTCCTGTTTTACTGCTTTTAAATCGGTTAAAATCTCTTACAGAAAGTGTTTTATTAGAAAATGAGTCATCAAATAATACCGCTCTTGGGATAATATGTTCTATATCAAATTCTTTAGAAAATAATTTACCTAATTCTACATATGTATTCGTATAAATAGTTTTGTAGCCTGTAGCTTCTAATTCTTGATATAATTTATACTTTAAAATATCGTTTTTTGTAATTCTTACACCAGCATTAAAAGGGTAAATACCTTCTAATTTTTCTCGAATACCATAATTAATTTTTGTTGCTTTTGCAATACCACTTGTCGCCTCTGCTCTTTCTTTTGAGCTTTTCTTTAATTCACGAGCTAACTCAATTCTAATTTCGTCTGGTTTTCTATATTCCTTAATAATAGCATTAATTACATTTACCATCTGATTAAGTATCTTCTCTACAACAGGGTTACGTAAACTATTTTTAGGTAGTAATTCTAAAACTTCTTTTAACTCACGTTTTTCATTTTCTTCTTTAGTTCGTGAGTTAGAATGATTGTATCCAGCCAATGTGCAAGCTTCTGAATAATCATTTCCTTCTTTTAAATAATGAATTATATTTTTAATTGCTTTTGCACTTAAACTACCATAATCATCTTGAAACGTAACATTTACCAAAGCGTTTGCATATTCTTTTTCAAAACCAAATTTTGCTTTTAAATGGGTGTACAATTTATCGTTTCCTGTATTAGAATTATCTCCCTCGTAAGAATATAACAAATGCCACAATTGATATGATAATTGTTGCTCAAATTCTTTTCCTTCTAATTCTGCATCAAAATCAAGAATTTCTTTTTTAATACCTAAAGATTCAAATATTTCAGCAACCGTATTTTTATCATTAAAATCAACCTTTTCATAACCCGCTAACTCTAAGATACTTTTATATGCTTTAAATAATATTTGATTGGTATTATTCCCCTCTATTTCTTGATAATTAGTAAGCTCCCATTCTTTTGGTTTATTAAATACAGCTTTTAAAATTTCAGTTGAAGACATTTTACCTTTCGCGTTTAAAACCTCAAACATTTGTTTTCTTATTTCTAAGTCTTCATCTAATTTAGAAACATTATGAGTTATTTTTGTTTTGAGTTCTATAAACTGTAAATTATTAAGTATGCTCCAGATTTTAAATTCTTGAAACAAAGGAGATGACCTAGGTATAACTTTTGGTCCAACAACCTTTTTTTTAAGTTTACCATCAGCTTCTATTTCAATTTCTCGTCCTTCTAATTCACAAATACTTATTAATCCTTTTTGAGACTTTAACCTACGTTGATAAAAAATAACAACATCACTAATTTCCTTTTTTAATTCACCTGTTAATTCCGAATGAAATTGAGCTTGTGTTTTCCATATTTTATTAAACTCATTTAAATAATCTTGTCTATAAAAAACTTGATTTTTTAATCGAGTATGAGGGTTCTCTTTTATTTGTTGATATAAATACTGCCCTACAGTAAGTCCCTCTATAATTAGCTTCTTACTTCTATCGCTAATCTCTCCTAAATATCCACTAGAATTGCTAATCTGCCCATTAATTTCTTGTAGCACAACAACCAACTGTTCTAAAGTTAACTGTTGATTTAATCCATCTACACGCCATCTGTAATTTTCTAATTTTAACTCTTTTCCTTTTGTGTGCCTTTTCACTCCAACGAGTTCAAAAGGAGCTTCACAAATTTTGTAAGTATGCCCTTTTTTCTTTCCATTTACTTCTTCTTTCAGTTCATCTGTTAAAACATTTACATAAAATTGCTGTTGAAAATTCCAAATTTTATTAAATTCATCTTGCAAATCTGAACGATAAAATTCTGGAATGTATTTTTTATCTTGACTTAATAAATCGTACGCATATTGTCCTGGTGTTATCTGTTTCTCATATAACACATTAGCAACCTCCATTCCATCAATAGCGGTTCCTTCATCATCTCCTTGTGCTTTTCTATTACTTTTATAGCCTCTTTTTTTATTAATTGCTAAAAGAATTCGTGTAAAATCATTTAAACTAACTTCTTCTGTTGCTGCTTTTGCTCTTAATTTCCAAAGTGAATGAGTACTCTCTTTCCCTTCTTCAGCTAAAATTGAATTGTCAGTAATTAAGTTGTGTTGCTTTAATAATTTAATTAACTCTATTCTCCTTAGTTTATAACGCTGTAAACTTCTTCTTGCTCCTCTTTTTAGTGTTCTTCCCGCATTTGGTGATATTCCATTACCACTAATAAAATCTTTTAATGGATCTTTAGACTCTTTACCTGATGAAGTACTTACAAAATTATCCATATGAATAATTCTAACCCCAGTTTTAATAATCGTTGACTTCTCTTTCTCGCTTTCTTTTTCATTTACTAAAGCCCAACCAATAGAGGTTGTCCCCAAATCCAATCCTAATATTTTTTTCATGCTTGCTAAATTTTAGAATCTAAATTTAAGAAAATGATAGGAACTACAAAAATTATTATTGCCTGTTTATTTAAAATATTTACTATATTTGTTGTACAATTTTGAAGCTATTCACAATAAGGATTATTCCGTTGTGAAAACATTTAAAGCGGCCTTTACGGGTCGCTTTCTTCATTCCCATTCTTTTCTAGTCATATTAAACATACCTTTCCTTTTTTGTAAGAATTGTTAATTAATTTCTATAAAACAAGCTAAAACCAAGCAATTTATTGAATAGTTTTGAGCTTATGCAGGGATATCCCATTCAATATCACGAACCACTTTTTAGTCCGCCAAGCGAAGGTCGTTCGGTAATTATACAAATTACCTTAGGTTGCTCTTGGAACAAATGTTCGTTTTGTGAGATGTACACCTCTAAACAATTTAAAGCGAGAAGCGAGGAAGCTATTTTTAAAGATATTGATGCTTTTATTCCTTATGCCGATCAGATTACCAAAGTTTTTTTAGCAGATGGTGATCCGCTCGTTTTATCCAACAACAGGTTACTTCCTATTTTAGATAAAATAACTGCTACATTTCCTAAATTAAGAAGAATATCTACTTATGCTTCGCCAAGTAATTTAAGCAGAAAATCTACCGAAGAACTAACTGCACTTAAAAATGCAGGTTTAACATTATTGTATGTAGGTATCGAATCTGGCGATAGCGATGTGTTACACGCCATCCAAAAAGGAGAAACATACGAAACAACGATAGAAGGTTTAAACAAATCTAAAGCTGTGGGTATGGATAGTTCGGTAATGATTATTAATGGTGTTGGTGGTAAATTATTAACAGAGCAAAATGCTATCCATTCTGCCGAAGTTTTAAATGCTACACAACCTAAATTTGCTTCTACCCTAGTTTTAACTGCTCATAAAGGAATGCCTCATTATAAAGACCGCTACCAAGGTGAGTTTATCGAATTATCTAACATAGAGTTATATCAAGAAATGTTAGTTTTCATGAATCACCTAAACTTAAATGAAACTATTTTTAGGAGCGACCATGCTTCTAACAAATTAGTTTTAAAAGGTATTTTAGGTAGAGATAAAGAAAAATTTATTACTCAAATACAACATGCTATTGATGATCCTAACGGAGATTCAATTCGTGATTTTAATTATGTTGGATATTAACCTATGAAAGTCTGTATAGCCGAAAAGCCGAGTGTTGCTAGAGAAATAGCAACCGTATTAGGAGCAAATACCAAACGCGATGGGTATTTTGAAGGGAATGGCTATGCCGTAACGTATACTTTTGGGCATTTATGTACTTTATTAGAACCTAACGATTACAACCCCCGTTGGAAAAGTTGGACCTTAGATAGCTTACCTATGTTGCCAGATAAGTTTAAAACTAAAGTTACCAAAAACGGAGGAATACAAAAACAATTTAAAATTGTAAAAAAATTATTTAGCCAAGCAAGTTTGGTTATCAATTGTGGGGATGCTGGTACAGAAGGAGAATTGATACAACGATGGGTAATAGACCAAGCAGGTTATAAAGGTGAAGTGCAGCGTTTATGGATTTCGTCATTAACAACCGAAGCCATAAAAGAAGGTTTTGAAAAATTAGAACCCTCAGAAAAATACGACAACTTATATTACGCAGCTTTTTCTAGAGCTATTGGCGATTGGTTATTAGGCATGAATGCCACTCGTTTATACACCTTAAAACATGGTGGCTACAAACAAGTTTTATCTATCGGAAGGGTGCAAACCCCTACTCTTGCTATGGTGGTTAACCGTTTTAAAGAGATAGAAAATTTTAAACCACAAGCCTATTGGGAACTACAAACATTATATAGAGAAACATTATTTAGCTGTGAAGAAGGTAGGTTTACCAATAAAGAGGAAGGGGAAACGTATGCCAACAAGGTAAAAGCTAGTGATTTTGAAATTGTTTCTACCACCAAAAAACAAGGAAAAGAATATGCACCTAAATTGTTTGATTTAACGGGTTTACAAGTGTATTGTAATACTAAATTTGGATTTTCGGCAGATGACACCTTAAAGATTGTTCAGAAATTATACGAACAAAAATTGGTTACCTACCCTAGGGTTGATACTACCTTTTTACCAAATGATGTTTATCCTAAAGTACAAGGGATTTTACAAAACCTAACAGAATATAGTACGCTAACACAACCGTTATTAGGGAAGAAAATTAAAAAATCGAGTAAAACCTTTAACGATAAAAAAGTTACCGATCACCATGCTATTATCCCTACAGGACAACAAAGTCAGCTATACGGACAATTGCAGCAAGTTTATGATATTATTACCAGGCGTTTTATTGCTGTTTTTCATGATGATTGTATTGTAGATAATACTGCTGTTATTGGAAAGGCTGCTGATGTTACCTTTAGAACCACAGGAAAAGTAATTATTGATAAAGGCTGGAGAATAGTCTTTGAGAATCCTAATGCTCCAGCAAATAAAGAAGAAGGTTTACTTCCTGCTTTTGAAGAAGGAGAAAAAGGTCCACACGAACCTTCATTTACAGAAAAAGCTACCAAACCACCTAAAATGTTTACAGAGGCTACATTGTTAAGAGCCATGGAAACTGCAGGTAAACAAGTGGACGATGAAGAATTAAGAGATTTAATGAAAGACAATGGTATTGGTAGACCTTCTACTAGAGCCAACATTATCGAAACACTTTTTAGACGAAAATACGTACAGCGAAATAAAAAACAATTGGTCCCTACTTCTACAGGAATTCAATTGATAGATACCATTAAAAATAAAATGTTAACCTCTGCTGAACTAACAGGAACTTGGGAAAAGCAATTGAAAGAAATTGAACAAGGAACGTTTAAAGCTGCTACTTTTATTCGCAATATGAAACAAATGGTTGATGCTTTAGTGTATGAAGTTAGAATGGAAGAAAGAGCCAACATATCTCATACAACAGCAAGAGCATCAAAATCAAAAAGAACAACAAAAGTAAAAGCTAAAACAACCAACAAATGCCCTAAATGTAAAGAAGGGACAGTTATAAAAGGTAAAGCAGTTTTTGGTTGTAGTGCTTATAAAACAGGTTGCAATTTTAGAATGCCTTTTAGTTTTATGGTTAAGAAAATTCCTACTAAGCAAATTACTAGATTACTAACCAAAGGAAGTACGGTTAATTTAAAAGGATTTAAAACTGATAGCGGAAAAGCTGAAGGAAGCATTGCTTTTGATGCGCAATTTAACTTGGTATTTACACCAAAATCAGCAACAGCTAAAAACACAAGTGAGAGTTTAACTTGTCCTAAATGTAAAAAAGGAACCGTTATAAAAGGTAAAACAGCTTTTGGATGCAGCGCTTATGCAACGGGGTGTGATTTTAAAGTATTGTTTGATGAAATTAAAGCCAAAGCTAACGGAGAAAAGCTAACCAAAGAGTTAGTTTACAAGATTATCTCTTCTTTATAAATAACAATTCAGAACAATAAACGGTAAAATTCAAATTAAATGATAGATGTCATTTAAAATCCCAACGAATAACATTAATTTTATTGATTAATACTAACACCTATTCTTATGAAAAATAAATACTTTTTTATTGCTTCTATCATAATTAGTTTATTGTTTGTTTTACCCAAAGAAAGTAACGCCCAATTTTTTAAAAAACTAGGAGATAAAGCCAAAGCAAAAATTGAAGGGGAAGCTGATAAGCGTTCTGAAAAAATGGTGAACAAAAAAATTGATGAAGGCTACGATAAAGCCGAAGATCAAATTGAAGGGACAGGAAAGAAAAAAGATAAAAGCGAGAAAGAAGCAAAAAAAGAAAAACCAAAAAATACTGTTAATCAAAATCAGCAAGCAGACAAAGCTGATAAACAGCCAAATGTTGTATGGTCTAAATTTGATTTTGTTCCTGGTGACCAAGTAATTTTTGAAGACGGACCAAGTACTGATGAAGAGAATGGGGAGTTCCCCAGTCGTTGGGATTTAAAAGAAGGGAATGCTGAAATAGCTGAGATAGATGGGGTTAATGCTATTGTGTTTCCGCATGGAGGAGTTATTGTTCCTTACCTTAAAAACCCTAAAGAAGATTATTTACCAGATGTTTTTACCATAGAGTTTGATGCTTATTTTGATAAAGACAATAAACATAGATTCTGGATTACCTTTTATGATGAAAAAAATCAACCTCGTACTAGTAATGCTCACCAAGTAACATTTTATCCAAACAGTATTAGCTTTAATAACAGTACCGGTCAATATCCAGAAGAATTACCACTAAGTGGATGGCGTCATTTTTCTGTTGCCTTTACCAAAGGGAAACTCAAAGTTTATTTAAATGATACCAGGTTAATTAATATACCACATGCTGAACTTAAACCTACAGGAATTACATTTGAAAATGATGGTTATTCTGCTGATAAAACTTTTCAGTACATGAAAAACTTTAGAGTTGCCAAAGGTGGTGTAAAGTATTACGATAGAGTTTTATCTGACGGAAAAATTGTTGTTAACGGAATTAAATTTGATATTAATGAAGCTACGCTTCGTCCGGAAAGTATGGGTCCAATCAATAAAATTTATAAGCTGATGGTTAAAAATCCTGACATTAAATTTAGTGTAGAGGGTCATACTGATAGTGATGGTGATGATGCTACCAACTTAACATTATCTAAAGCTCGTGGTAAAAGTGTTATGGATAAATTAATTAGTATGGGAATTAATAAATCAAGGTTAAAATCTAATGGTTTTGGAGAAAGCAAACCTATTGATACCAATGGAACACCTGAAGGAAAAGCAAACAATAGAAGGGTTGAATTTGTTAAATTTTAAAGCGCTTTCTTTTCGCTTTCACCTAACATTACTGTCGCTTCCATAACAATCATTTTGGCTTGGTTGTCATAAAGATAAACCAAATCTTTAAGCACGTTTATTCTATTTCTATCTACAACAATAAATAAAATATCTTTGTTTTCTGATAGTTTAAAATCATCTCCATGAACGATAGTTCCGCACACTCCTATTGCTTCAGAAATTTTTAAACTTAATTCATTTAGATTTTTATAAGAAGAGATATGTACAATTTTCTGACTAGATTTTCCTGTTAATACTGCATCAATCAATTTTGCTGCGGCAAATATGCTTATTAAACTCCATAAAGCTAACTCTACACTATTAAACACAAAACCTGCTGAGCATACCACAACTGCATCTAACACTAAAATAACATCACTCGTTTTTACATCAAATTTTGAAGTAATTATTTTTGCAATAATTGTTCCGCCACCAGCAGATCCACCACCTTTAAAAATCAATCCCAAGCCTACTCCAACAGCTACACCTCCGTACAAAGTAGCCAACAAAAGGTTATCACTCATACTTGGTAATTGAATAATTTCTGCTAAAAAATCGATAAAAAGAACAATAAATGTTATTGCTACAATGGATTTAATAGCAAATTTTTTACCTAAAAATTTAATACTTACTAGTAATAATGGAATATTAATTAATGCCATTAAAACTCCTGTAGGTAAATTAAAAATATAATGTAAAATAATAGCCAAACCTGCAGTACCACCAGTTGCAACTTTATTGGGAGATAAAAATGCTACAACCCCTAAAGCCAAAGAAAAACTACCTATTAAAATATAAAGGTAATTGAGTAACTCATATTTGTTAATTGTTTTCATTCTAAAATTTAAAGCTGCAAATGTACAAGCAAATTTTGATTAAGAATATGATAAATCTTATAAAATACTTTCCATACTTTTGATGAAAAATAAGAACCAATGGCTTTAAATATCGTTTTAGTAGAACCCGAAATACACACCAACACAGGTAATATTGGCAGATTAAGTTTAGCCTCTGGTGCTAACCTCCATTTAGTTAAACCTTTTGGTTTTGAACTAACAGATAGCCGGTTAAAACGTGCTGGATTAGATTATTGGCAACATATTTCTTTAACTGTTTATGAAAACATAGCTGAGTTTTATGAAAAAAATCCTGATGCTAAACTTTCTTATTTTTCTAGTCATGGAGAAAAAACACATTGGGACATTGAGTTTGAAGATAATCAGTTTTTAGTTTTTGGTAAAGAATCTAAAGGTTTAGCTCCTGAGATTATTGAAAACAACTTAGATAAAACCTACAAAATACCTTTGTATAGCGATAAAGTTCGAAGCATTAATTTAGCCAATGCGGTTAGTATTGTTGTTTACGAAGGAAATAGACAGCTGTTCCATAAATAGAAATAGACGTTAAGACAAAAGATTTTAAGAAAGCAGATGCCTGATTTAAAAGAACATTACCATTACATGATTAATAAACCTTACGGTTATTTAAGTCAGTTTGTAAATAATGGCCCTAAAAAGAATAGTAAAAAATTATTAGGTGAATTAGCAGATTTTCCTGAAGGAATTATGGCTATTGGTAGGTTAGATGAGAAATCTGAAGGTTTATTACTCTTAACAACCAATGGTAAAACAAGTAGTAATATCCGAAGTAAAAAAGTAGAGAAAGAATATTACGCTCAAGTAGATGGCGAAATTACTAGCGAAGCCATTGAACTATTAAAAAATGGTGTAGAAATTGGTTTTGATGGTAAAAAATATCAAACCTTACCTTGCGAAGTTAAAAAAATTGAAACGCCTAATTTCCCTGAAAGAAGCAGAAAAATTCGTGACGATCGCCATGGGCCAACCTCTTGGGTCAGCATCACTTTACGTGAAGGAAAATTCAGGCAAGTTAGAAAAATGACTTCTGCAGTAAAATTCCCTACTCTACGTTTGGTTAGAGTAAGAATTGGTGATATTCATTTAAATGACATGAAAGTTGGGGAGGTTAAAGCATCTGATGATTTTAGTGCTTAACATATTCAAAACCTAAACAAACCTGTTCAACTAACCCATTATAAAAATTAGCAGGACAATGCTGTTTTTTTTTATGAGTATAATTCACAGAGTAAAAAAAACCACCATTCGTATAAGTATATATTAAGCCTTCTTTATTTTTACGTTTAACAATGTTCCACACTCCCTGACTACATTTAATATTATAATTCCATTCTCCTATCATAATTCCGTGTTCAAAACTTCCTTCCTCCATTAAGCTTCCATCTTCATAATTCCTTTTAAGCGATTGCATTGAACCTTCTTTGATTAGGTAATTAGCATATACTTTCCCATTATCATAACAGCTAACCTGTTCACCTTCTAAAACTCCATTTTTAAAATTTCTGTTTGCTTTTAACTTTCCATTCTCATAATAAAATTTAAACAAGCCTTCACACTTCCCATTTTTCATTATCCCAGCAAAACTTTTTTTACCGTTTGGATGATACTCAATTATTTTTCCATTAGCGATACCATTAACATAGTTAGCTTTTAATTGATGTAATGAATTCTTAGTGCTTATCTCTCCAGTAAACTTCTTATTAAAACTTTCTGTTTCTTTTTGAATAGCAATAGCCATAAGAGGGTCTAATTTTACTGAAAATTCGTAATCATTTTTATATTTAGATTGGTAAGAATAACTATAGCTTGGTAATTCTTCTAAGCTATCTATCTTATAATTAAAGATATGTTTATCAAGCAAATATTCATAATTGACAATCTCATTAGACACCACAGTACACTTATCCCATATTGCCCACCTCAATTCTGGATAATACATCCATAATACTTCTTTCTTATTTTCATTAATTAATCCTACTCCAATAATTGCAGAAGTTAATTTACCTGTAAGGATATCTATAAAGTAATCTTCTTTTAACTTAAACCCAATAATACCATTGTTTTCAAGTGTTTTTTTTGATTCTTCAATAGTCAAAAAATTATAAAAATTCGCATCATTATAAGCTGATACATTTCCTTTAACAATAGACTCCTTAATTAATTTTGAAAAAGATATAATTTCAAATCCTGTTGTAGGAGCATAATCTTTACCCACTCTTAAAATACCTTCATCATCTATTCTAACATAATGATATTTAATAGCCGAATCTAATCGATCTTTAAACAAGTTTAAACGACTTTTACCTCTTGAATAAATATTAGTATCATTTTGAATTTCTTTAACATTTACACCTAAAAATTGCCTTACCCACCATTCTAGTTCTCTATTTATTTTATACTCCTCTTTAAATTCAACTTTCTTTGTTTTTTTAAACCCATCATAAGCAGTCCAATCTCCATTATTATTAACCCATAATGTGTTTTTAATAACATTACTAAAACTCTTGTTCTCTTTAAATAAAACAGTTCTATATACTCTAACCCTAGTATATTCCAATTCTGCATACAAAAAACTAGATTGATACAATGGTAATTCCTTCATCAGCATTTCACGTTCTTCTCCAGGAAAAGCATTGTATTCATAATTATCATTAAGGTTTACAGGTTCTTGAACAAACATAGATGCTTTCGATAATATAAAAGGTGCATCTAACACCACATTTTGAGCCCAGAGTCCATTAAAGGTGCTTATAAAAATTAATATTATTATCAATAATCTTTTCATACTCTCAAAAATACTAAATACAACCTTGTAAAAAGCAATCACATATTACTACCTACTCCTTTTTTGATATTAGAAGTACGCATTAATCATTAGTAACAACAATTAAAATCTTCTCCCACGAAAGTGGGAATCTAGAGTTTAAAGAAAATATGGATTATATGGATTTAAAACATCCAAAGCTTAGTGGTTGTAACTATACATTTCTGGATACCCGATTTCTCGGGTAAAGATTATTTAATAGTTATAACTTATCAATATAGAAAATCTTCTCCCACGAAAGTTGGAGTCTAGGGTTTCATGTAAATATAGATTTAAGAATCTTTATTTAGGGATATCACTTTCGCGAGTACAGTATTATGACTAAGAACGACAAACTTCTTCATCTATTTGATTTTTAAACCATTAATAGAAATAATCAACTCCAACACTCTGATAAATCCTTCCAGGTGGAATTATCTTTCTCAATCAATTTAAGCTTCCATGGTCTGTTCCACTTTTTCATTTGTCGCTCACGAATAAAAGCTTCCTCTGCAGATTCATATATCTCAAAATATACTAATATGTACACATTATATCTGGCTGTAAAGCTAGAGTATATTCTATTTTTATGTTCTTTAATTCTTCGTTCAATATCATTTGTTGCTCCAATGTAAATTGTACCATTTCTTTTACTCGCTAATATATAAACATAAAATTTATTCAATCTAAAATAGTTTGTTAATAGAAATTAAGCGGATAAAGAAACACTTAATAAGAATTCTCCAAATATGAACATCTAAAATACTCATAAACTTATGAATACAACTAAATTTTTCTAGATACACGACTTCTCGGGTAAAGATTATTTAATAGTTATAACTTTTTCAATATGGCAAATCTTCTCCCACGAAAGTGGGAGTCTAGAGTTTAAAGAAAGTATGTTTTATATGGATTTAAAACATCCACAACTTACTGGTTGTATCTAAACATTTCTGGATACCCGATTTCTCGGGTAAAGATTATTTAATAGTTATAACTT